>WNFM01242761.1_pt2 | contig 11972 bp, 14 predicted proteins | sample 5400271 | NCBI WGS metagenome assembly WNFM01 (sample SAMN13153352, study PRJNA577476) | soil metagenome | isolation source: 60 cm saprolite on Douglas fir-dominated hillslope | place: USA:California | collected 2013-09-17 | reverse complement strand
CCCGGGAGGGCGACCAGGTCCGCGACGATCGCATCGCGCATCGCCCGCCCTTCGGTCCGGATCGCGGCGTCCCCCCGGAACGTCGGTGACGAGGTGAAATGCTCCAGAACGACGACCTTCATGGGAGAATGCTCCGGGAATCGCCCAGGTCAACGCCCCGGGGGAGGGGTGCGCGTGCAGATTATACCCGTGATCGATCTGCGCGCCGGGCGCGCGGTCCGCGGCCGGGCCGGCGAGCGGGCGCGCTATGCCCCGGTCCGGAGCCGCCTCGCCACCTCCGCTCCGGTCGATCTCTCCGACCCGGTCCGGCTTCTGCGCGTCTACAGGGAGACGCTGCGGAGCGGGGTCGTCTATCTGGCCGATCTCGATCGGATCGAGGCGCGTGGTGAGAACGATGCGGCGCTCGCGCGCTTGCTCGAGGACGCGCCGCCGATCCGCTTCTTCCTCGACGGCGGCTTCGCCGACCCGGCCGCGATCGCCGGCGCGGGGCGCAACGGCCGGATGGCGCCGATCATCGCAACCGAGACGCTGCGCTCGATCGAGCAGCTCTCCACCCGCGCGCGCCCCGGCACCGGGAGCCGCCCGATCCTGGGTCTCGACCTCGGCCCGCGAGGCGTCTTCAGTCGATCGCCCCAGGTCGCCGCCATTCCGGAGGACGACCTGCTCCGCCGGGCGGCCGGAAGCGGATTCCCTGCCGCCGTCCTGATCCTCCTCGATCGCATCGGCACCGGGACCGGTCTGCCGCGCCCGCGGCTGGCGCGGCTGCGCGCCTGCGCCCCGGGTCTGCGGCTTTACGCGGGCGGGGGGATCGCCGGCCTCGATGACCTCCATTTCCTGCGTGACGCGGGGTTCGACGGAGCACTGCTCGCGGGCGCCCTGCACGACGGACGGATCCGGCCCGTCGATCTCGAGGCCGAGGGTTTCCTGGCCGACCGTCCGGAGCCCGGCAACGAGAACCCGGGCGACGGAGGAGTTCCCGGGGGGAACTCCGGACTAGGAGCCTGTCCGAGCGATCACATCGGCCGAACAGGCTCCTAGGAACCCGGACGGGCCCCTAGACATCCTCGAGGGTGGAGGCCGGCAAGGCCGGCCCCACCTCGATCGATCGGAAGCGACGCAGGAGAACCTGGCCGCGCGCCATTCCCCGGGGCTTGTGGAGATGCTTGCGCTGCGTGTAATGCACTTCGACGCGGCCCTCGGCGCGCCCGCCACTGTAGAACGCGGCCAGCCCCGCGGCTTCGCGCAGCGTCGCGTCGGGAAGCTGCTTCAGGCGCTGCGGATTGCGCACCACGACATGCGCGCCCGGCCGTCCCGCCGCATGCAGCCAGAAGTCCCACGGCGCGGCGATCTTGAAGGTGAGGGTGTCGTTTTCCTCGCCGCTCTTGCCGATCAGGATGACCAGGCCGTCGCGCGACGTGTGGCGGCGCACGCGCGCCGGCGCCGTCTCGCCGCGCCGCGGACTCGCGCCACGCGTCCTGGGAGGGGGCGCGTGGACCAGCCCGAGCCGATCCATCTCTCCCCGGAGCTCCTCCAGATCGCTCCAGGCGCCGACCCGCTCCGCCTGCGGTATCAGACGGCGCCAGGCCTCGAGTCTCTCCGTGACGGCCGCGAGGCGGGTGGCGATCGCGATTCGTCCGCGCTTTCCCTTTTTGTATCGGTCGAAACAGACCTGAGCGTTCTGCTGAAGCGATAAGGCGGGATCGATAGGCACTTCGAGAAGCGCGCCAGGCTCGCCGTACGGGTCGGGTAGGCGGGCGATGCGCCCGGCCAGTTCCGCCCTGCCGACACCGGCCAGGAGCGCCTCCGCGTGCCGGCGGTGACGTTCGGACTCCCCCGCCCGCGTCCTCTCCACTTCGAGCTTCCCGGTCAGCGTAAGAAGGCGCTCGATCTCCCGGCGGACGATCGCAAGGTGCTTCTCCCGGCCCGCCTGGAAGTCTCGCGTCCGCTCCAGAAGGCTGAAGCCCGCCTCGACCGCCTCGGAGGGGCTGGTGAAAGGCGTGGCGACGATCGGGCCGGGCGGCCCCGGCAGCCCGGCGCGCAGCGGCAGCGGGGAGACCACCAGATCGTCGCGTCCGATCGGCTCCGCGTCGCCGATCTCTGCGAGCGGGCGCCGGGAGTAGACGACGGGGGCCCAGGAGCCTGACGCCGCGCTGCGGGCGATCGACTCGAGCCGTGTCCATGCTTCGACGGGTGATCCTCCGCCCGCCCGCAGGTCGCGGGCCAGCGGCGGGCTGAAGAGCGCGAGGAAGTCGGCGGGGTCGGCGAAGCGCTCACGGATCGCGCCGAGGGAATCCGGGGCGCGCCCGCCTCGAGACGGTGCGGGCCGTCCCGGCTTCCGCGGCCGGCGTCGCGCTTCTCCCCGGAGAGGTCGCGAGCGGCCGCCACGATCCGCCCCTCGCCGTCCAGGAAGAGAAACGACGCCGAGCGGCCCAGCAGCTCGATGACCAGCCGCCGCTCCGTCTCGCCGTCGTCCCGGCGCGGCAGCCGGAACTGCAGCGTCACAATCCGGTCCTCATTCTGGCGCGCAAGCGACGACAGTGTGGCGCCGGCGAGCTCCTGATCGAGAAGCGCGGCGAAACGGTCTGGAGGAGCCTCGCGGACCCGCCCGCCCGGCGTCAGGAGATGAAAGAGGGGCAGATCCGGACGGACCGAGACCAGGAGGTTGTCGCGAGCGCTCGAGATGAACCGGATGAGGTAACGTGACCGGCCCAGAAAGGACACACGCGCCACTTCCTGTCCGGCGAGCCGCGTGGCCGCTTCGGCCACCACGGCCTCCAGCAGGAGCGCATCCATGCTCGGTCTCGGAGGTGGGTGGGCCGGGGGAGGTCCGTTCCGGGCCCCCGCCTACTAACGCTCCCTGACCTGCTTGACGCCGCGCGCCACGGCCCGGTCGATCTTCGCTTCGACCTGGTCGGCGGGCAGCTTCTCTGCGGCGCTCGCGATAGGAGAGATTCTTCTGCAGCGCCAGCTGGCTCAGGCTCTTGAACACCAGGGCCACCTCGGTGATCGAGCCGGTCCGCATCTTGTCCGAATTCTCCTGGAAGCGTCCCTTCCAGTCGTCGAAAACCTGGACCCTCGGATCTTTCAGGACGTCATAGACCTGGTCGATCTCTTTCTTGGACATGATGCGTCGCAGCCCCACACTGGTCGTGTTGCTGCGAGGAACCATCACCGTGCTGTCGTTGGCGACGATGCGGAGGCGGAGGAACTCCTCGATCCGCTCGCCGCTCTCCCGCTTTTCGATCTGCTCGATCACTCCGAGACCGTGATTGGGGTAGACAACCTTGTCGCCGATCTTGAATTCCAAGGCCAGCCTCCGATTTCCGCCGGGTATCCCGCTGAAGGGCCGTTGGCGCAGTCCACAATATAGAGTGAAATTGTAGCAAAATCTGGGGCTTCCGTCAAACATGCCCCACGATCGGCTACAATAACCCTCCCCCCCGAAGGGTAAGGGCATGATCCGGACAGGGATCGCCGGTTGGGACTATCCGGACTGGGAGGGAGTTGTCTACCCCTCGCCGCCGCCGCGCGGCTTCGACCGTTTGACCTTCCTGACAGGCTTCTTTGACGTCATCGAAATCAATGTCACGTTCTATCGCCAGCCCGACGTCTCGGCCGCCCGCTCCTGGGCCGCCCGGGCGGCCGGCAGGCCAGGCTTCCGTTTCACTGCCAAGCTGTATCAGGCGCTGACCCATCCGCCCCGGACCCGGGTCGCGGCGTCGCCGCCGGGCCGGGTCGATCTCGATACGGAGGCTCTCCGATTCCGGAGCGGGCTGGAGCCGATTCGCGCCGCCGGGCTCCTGGGGGCGGTTCTGGCGCAGTTCCCGCATGCCTTCCACGATCTGCCGGAGAACCGCGGCCATCTCCGCCGCCTCGCCGCGCTGCTCGAAGGGCTGCCTCTGGTTGCGGAGTTCAGACACCGGAGCTGGGATCATGAGGAGGCGCTCCGGTTCCTGCATGACCTGGGGGTCGGCTTCTGCAACATCGACCAGCCCGCGCTCGGCTCCACCCTTCGGCCGACCGGGCATGTCACCTCGCCGGTCGCCTATATCAGGCTTCATGGGCGTAACGCCGCGAACTGGTTCAAGACGGGAGGAGAGGGGTTCGCCCGGTATGATTACCTTTACACCTTCGAGGAGCTCCGACCCTGGATCGAGCGCGCGGAGCGTCTGGCGGAGCGGGCGGAGGAGGTGTTCATCATCGCCAACAATCATTATCGGGGCAAGGGCCCTGCCAACGCCCTGATGATCGCATCCGCGCTCCAGAGAACGCGTCTGCGGGCGCCCGCCAGCCTGACCGATGCCTTCGCCGATCTCCGGTCGGTCGCTGTTCCGGAGGGGCGCCAGCCGGTGCAGGGCGACCTGTTCGCCCCCGCGCGACCCGCCCGGGGGAACCCCGGGCGCTCGACGAGGCGACGCCCCGGCCCCCGGACGAACTCCTAGGAGGCCGTCAAACCGTCTCTTCGGCGACCGCCTCGAGCTCTCCGATCGTCTCCCGGCCGTCCGCCTCGACCGAGACTTCCCGCACTTCGTCGATCTTGCAGGCGCCGCAGAGCGGCAGCCGGGCGAACTCCTGCGACAGATAGCGCCGGCGTATCTCCTTCGCCACCGGCCCGTTCCAGATTTCGAGAATGCTGCGCTCGGTGATGTTGCCCAGGACCTGCTCTCTGCTGTAATCGACGCAGCAGAGCACCAGATCACCGTTGAACATGATGTAAGCCTGCTTGAACAAGCGGGTGCAGGTCGTGTAATACCCCATCGATCGGGTCTTGCTGAACGCCTCGGCGTCGCGGATGTTGCCGCCCCGGTTTTCGAGCGCCGTGTACTTCGAGGCGACGCCCCGCGCCCGCCATGCGGCGACCGCCGCGCGGGCATCGATCAGGGCGGTGTCGACCATGGTGATCCAGAGCTTCGGGCGCGCCAGGCCCCGGCGTCTCTGGGTCTCGATGAAATGCTCCACGTTGGAGAGGGTCCGATCGAAGTCCATGCTCCCGCGCATCGTGGCCTCGTACGAGCGCTTGTCAATCCCTTGAAAGGAGACATACAGCTCGTGCAGCCCCCCGTCGAGCGACAGAAGCTCCTCGACCGCCGGCGGAGTCAGGAAATGACCGTTGGTGGTGACCACGACCTTGCAGCCGGGGAGGCGCGCGTTAATGTAACGGATCTTGTCGCCGAGATCGCGATCCATGAGCGGCTCGTTCATCAAATAGGGGCTGATCCGGCGTACGTCGTGGCCGGCCGCTTCATCGATGATCCGGCGGAATAGCTCGATCGGCATCTTCCCCTTCGGCTGGCCCTCGTAGGTCCCACCATAAGGACAGAAGATGCAATCCGCATTGCATCCCGTGAAGGTCTGGATCTGCAGGGTACGCGGGAAGGCCGGGATCGGCCGCCGCGTGACCCGGTTCGTCACCCGGGTCAGGAGCGAATCCCCGGGTTGATCCATGTAGTAGCGGTTGATCTTGAGTCCGTCCATGACTCCCCGAGCAGGGGTTCACGCCATCCCCACGACGGAATGGTAGACCCGTTCCGTCCGCTCGACCATCCGGTCCGACGTGAACTCCCGGACCCGGTCCCTGGCCGCGAGCGCCATACGCTCGCGCAGCGACGGGTCCGAGGCGAGCAGCACGATGGCGCGCGCGAGCGCCGGCGCGTTTCCCGGTGGCGTCAGCAATCCGTGACGGCCGTCCTCCACGATCTCTTCCAGACCCTCGAGGTCGGTCGCCGCCAGCGCCACGCCCGCCGCCATCGCCTCCTTCACGACCGCCGGCGAGCCCTCTCCCGAAAGCGAGGCCAGGACGAACAGATCGAGGCCGGCGTACACATCGGGCATGTCCTCACGGAACCCGGCGAACAGGACCCGCTCCGAGAGGCCGAGACGCACGGCCTGTTTTCGAAGCCGGGCCTCCTCCTCGCCGCGGCCGATGATGACGAACCTCAGCTCGGGTCTCTCCCGGGCGGCCAGCGCCGCGGCGTCCAGGAAGAGATCGATCCCTTTGTGCGCCGCCAGATGAGCGGCTGTGCCGACGAGAAACCCCTGCTCGAATCCGGGGGCGCCGCGGAGGCCGGCGCGGAAGCGCGACCGGTCGCCGCGCGTGAAACGATCCGGGTCGATGCCGGAATGGACCGTCACGATCCGGTCCGGGTCGAGGCCGTCGGCGATCAGCCGGGCGCGGATCGCCTCGGACACCGCGATCAACCGATCGATCCGGACGCTGTACTTCAGCCGGCCCAGCAGGCGCCCGCGCAACGGAAACGACACGCGGCGCGTCGCCACCACCGGCCGCCGCCCCCCGAACAGGCTCGCGAGCGTGCCGAGCGTGACGGCGTGCGCGGTATGGTCGTGGAGAAGTCCCACCCGCCGCTCGACGAGCAGGCGGGCCAGGCGCCCGGCCGCGGAGAGATCGAGCTCCCCGCGCGCTCGAAACGGCAGCGCCTCGAGGCCCGCCGCGGCCGACCGTTCCAGAAGGGGGCTTCCGGGCGGAGCTGCGACCAGGCAGGTGTGACCCCGATCCCGGAGCCCGATCGCCAGTCGCAGGGTCTGCGCCTCGCCCCCTCTCCAGGAGGTCTCGGTGTTCAGGTGGAGGATGGTGACCGGCATCAGGGCGTCGTCGAGGTGGGGCGCGGGTCCTCGGGACGGCGCGCCGTCGCGGGGGGCCGGTGCGCCTCATCCTCGTCCATCATCCGGCCGATCTGCTCCTTCACGAGCGGGCCGGCAGCGGCGATGCGGCGCGGCAGATCGCGGGCCCCGTCCTCGAGCCCCATCTCCCAAAGGCGTGCGTACTTCAGATAGACCGTGAAGGCGCCCAGCATGGAAAGGACGAGGCCATGGACCCCTTCGAGCAGGCCCAGCCGGATGATGTACATCTTGACGAAGCGGGCCAGCGGCCGCAGCGCGATCTGCGCCACGCCGGCGCGCCGGCCCTCCTTGTAAAGCTGTGCGGCGCCCCACTCGCTGTAGAGCTGGAGCTTGCGGAAATACTGACCGAAGGACCGGAAGGAATAATGCTCAAGCGGGTGAGCCAGCACCGGCAGCCGCCCGGGCAGGTCGACCTCCGCATGAACCTCGCGGTCTTGGTAGCGCGCCACATCCCGCCGGAAGAGACGAATCACCTTGTCGGTGCCCCCCCCGCAACGCCTGATCCTGCGGCCGAGAAAATGGTTGGCCCGACGGATCCAGTAGCCGTCGTGCGAAGGTCCCGTCTCGAGCAGCGCGAGGATCTCGGCGCGCAGCTCCGGCGTCACCCGCTCGTCCGAATCGACCAGGAGAATCCAGGGATGGGCCGCCTTCGGGATCGCCCAGTTCTTCTGTCGGGCCGAATAGACGTACTCGTGTTGCAGGATCCGGGCGCCGAGCTCCCGGGCGATCGACAGCGTGCCGTCGGTGCTGAACGAATCGACGACCAGGATTTCGTCGGCGAAGCGCACCGATTCCAGGCAGGCGCGCAGGGTCGCCTCTTCGTTGTAGGTCGGCACGATGGCCGAGAGCGGCTGGCGCGCCACGTTTCTTACCTCACCGGTCACGAGCCTGTTTTTTTGCCCCACTGCTTTTCCTGCTCGCGCTCATGCTGCTCCAGGATCTTTTTGGCCTTCCGGCCGAGCTTGCCGTTCGGGTCGTCGTTCCACAACCTCCCGTAGGTCGCCTCCGCCTCCTCCCTCTGCCCCGCCTCGAGCTGACAGCGGCCCAGGTCGAACAGCAGGAGGTTCGTCGATTTGAAGCGCGGATATTTCTCCAGGACCACCCGGTACCGGTCGATCGCCGCCAGCCATCGCCGGCGTTTCTGGTAGAACCGTCCGATCATCCGTTCGTGCTCCGCGAGCTGGTCGTAGCAATCGTCGATGCGCCGCCGCGCATCGGCGACATGCGGACTGTCGGGATAGACCGTCTCGACCTTTCGAAATTCGTCGATCGCCTTGAGCGTCAGAGCCTGATCGCGATCCGGCGCCAGCACCTGCTTGAACAACGACATCCCGACCATGTACTGCGCGTAATCCGCCTGCTTGTGATCGGGGAAATAGGTCAGGAAATTGCGGAACCCGTTCAGCGACTCGCCGTAGTTCAGCAGGCCCCCGTCCTTGAAATACGCCTCGGCGATCGCCAGTTGGACCCGCGGCAGCAGGTCGCGATCCTCGGGAGCGATGCGCGGCACCACCTTCTGCAGGAGAAATCGGGCCGTGTAGTAGTGCTTCTTCGCGATCTTGTGCAGGGCCTCCTGGTAGATCTGCTCCGGCGGGATCTGAGCCTGCGCCTCCTTGCGCTTCTTGGCACAGGCGGGCGACAGCGCGACGATCACCATGGCGGCGAGGATCGCCGCCGGGACACGAAGACGCGCGAGGACTTCCCTCACCCGGACAGCCTGTCCCGGAGCTCCGCCGGAAGCCGGCGTGGCCGGCCGGAGGCGTCGACCGCGGCGTGTGTCGTCTCGCCCGTCGCGAGAAGCGTCCCATCATCCTCGCGCTCGATCCGGTAGGAAAAGGAGACGCGGGCGGCGCCCGTCTCGGCGAGGCTGGTCCGGACGATCAGCCGATCGTCGTAGCGCACCGGAGCGAGATAGGAGCAGGACGCCTGGATCACCGGCAGGAAGACCCCCGACTGCTCGATCGCCGCGTAGGTCAGACCCGAGGCTCGCATCAGCTCGGTCCGGCCGATCTCGAACCAGACGAAGTGGTGCGTGTGATGCGCCACCCCCATCCGATCCACCTCGGGGTATCGCACCCGGACTTCGACCCTCCCCTCGCGTCCGACCGGGGTCACGGCCGCCGCTTCGGCCGCACGAGGCGCCCGCCGAGCTCGCGCGCGCGCGCTTCCGGATCGGTTCCGTCGAACACGGCCGAGCCCGCGACGAAGATCTCCGCCCCCTGCTCCCGCAGATCCGCGATGTTTTCGAGTCCGACCCCGCCGTCCACCTCGATCCGCGCCGCCGCGCCGGCCGCGTCGATCATGCCCCGCAGCGCCGCGATCTTGCCGCGCACCGAAGGAATGAACCGCTGGCCACCGAAGCCGGGGTTCACCGACATCAGCAGGACGAAATCAAGCTCGGGCAGGATCTCCGCGAGGGTGCCCAGCGGCGTCGCCGGGTTGAGCGCCACGCCCGCCGCCGCGCCGCATTCATGGATCAGCTGCACCGTGCGATGCAGGTGGGGCACCGCCTCCTGATGCACCGAGATCATGCCGGCCCCCGCGCGCGCGAACCGCTCGATGTACCGGTCGGGCTGCTCGATCATGAGATGCACGTCGAGCGGCAAATCACTGACACGGCCGATCGCCTCGACGACCAGTGGGCCGAGCGTCAGGTTGGGAACGAAGTGACCATCCATGACGTCGAGGTGCAGCAGCGAGGCCCCGCCCCGCGCGGCGGCGGCGACCTCCTCTCCCAGGCGGGCGAAATCGGCCGACAGCACCGACGGCGCGAGCGCCGGGACGCTCGGCAGGCCGGCCCCCGCGGAGCTTCCGGGGTCGCGCCCTTTCCTGCGCTCACCCACCCGCCGCTCCTTCTCCCGCCAGTGTCAGGGTCACCAGGTCGCCGGCGCGCACCGGGTAGCCGGCTTCGGGGTCCTGATCGACGATCGTCCCGGGGGCCGCGTGGCTGCCGGGGTCGCGCCGGCTCGGCGCCGGCTTGAGACCGGCCCGCGACAGGAAGCGCATCGCTTCCGCCTCGGTCCTTCCGGTCAGGCCCGGCATGACGTAAACCCGCTCCGGGGCGCCACGGCTGACCAGCAGCGCGATGCGCCCATCCTGCACCGTCACGCTTCCCGGCAACGGGTCCTGAGCGATCACCAGATTTTCCGCCTCGCGCCGCGAATAGACATAGATCTCGGCGCCGAGCCTCGTCCCCTGCTGCTGCAGCGTGATCTGGGCCCGGCGAGCCGCCAGACCGCGGAGCTCCGGCGCCGCGGTCACCTGGTTCCCGAGGCTGACGACCACCTTCACCTTTCGTTGCGGCTTGATGGCGCTGCCGGGTGGAGGGTCCTGGGCGAGGATTCGGCCCGCCTCGACCCGATCGTCGTTCCGCTGGGCCGCCAGATCGAGGAGCAGACCGCTCTTCTTAAGGAGCGCTCCTGCCTCCTGCACGTTCAGGCTGGTCAGATCGGGGACCTGGACGTCGCGCCCCGCCACCGAGTGGCGGACGGTGTAATAGGCGCTGAGGGCGGCGATCGTCGCCAGCACCACGGCCAGGACGCCAAGCTTGGCGGCGAGCAGCAGGTGCCGGCGCAGCCTGTGGTTATCGAGAAGGTTCATCGCGCTTCGCGCACAACGTCGAGAATGCGTCCTCCATGCGCTCCGGCGCGTTGAAATGTTAGCATAGCGACTCCGCAACGCAAACTCGACGCCTTCGCACCGACTCGCACCGCGGCTCTCTCAGACAGGCCCGAACCGCTGTCCTGCCCGGACCAGCCGGCCGCTGACCGCCGCGGATGCGCTCATCGCCCTGCCTCCCGGCAGGCGCAGCTCGAGGACGGCCAGACGGGAATTCTCGCCGCACTGCACCAGGAGCCGTTCGGCGTCGGCCCGCAACACTTCTCCGGGCGCCGGGCGCCGTCCGGCTGCCGTCCATGTCTCGAAGCTCTGCTCGGCTCGAAGGATTTGCACCCGCCTGCCGTCGAGCGCCGCGGCGGCGACCGGCCAGGGGTTGCAGCCCCGTACCCGGCAGGCGATCGAGGCCGCATCGTCCTTCCAGTCGATCCGAGCGTCCTCCTTGGTCAAGGGGGGCGCGGCGGTCGCTTCGTCCGAAGCTTGGCGGCGCGGCTCGAGCACCCCCCGCGCGTGCTCGCGCATCGTTTCCGCGAGCAGATCCGCGCCCAGCACCGCGAGTCGGGCGGTCAATTCTCCCGCCGTCTCGAGCAGCCCGATGGCGCACTCCTTCGTCAACAGAATATCCCCCGTATCGAGACCGCGATCCATCTTCATGGTCGTGCAGCCGGTCACCTTCTCGCCTCCGATGATCGCCCGGGCGATCGGGGCGGCGCCACGATACCGGGGGAGGATCGACGCATGCAAATTGATGCACCAGCGGGGCGGGATCGCGAGCAGCTCGGCGGGCAGGATCCGACCGTAGGCGACCACCACGATCGACTGGGGCGCGAGCTCGCCGACCTGCGCGATGAACCCCGGGTCGCGCACCGAATCTGGCTGCAGCACCGGGAGGCCGAGGCGCGTGGCCTCCAGCTTGACGGCGCAGGGCGCGGGGTGGGACGAGCCGCTCCGGCGTGGCCGGTCCGGCGGGGTGACAGCGGCGGCGATCTCGTGACCCGCCTCGGCGAGATTTCGCAGCGAAGGGACGGCGAACTCCGGTGTCCCCATGAAGATCAGGCGCATGGCGCCCCCCTTCAGGCCGGCACCAGATTCCAGTCTCCGTCGCGCATCCGCTTCTGGACCTTGCGTTTGATCAGCCGGCGCTTGAGGGGGCTCAGGTGCTCGATGAACAGATGACCGTGCAGGTGGTCGATCTCATGATTGAAGGCGCGGGCCAGCAGCTCGCGCCCCTCCAGGGCCCGCACCCGTCCGTCGAGATCCATCGCCTCGACCACCGCGCGTTCCGGTCGCTTGACCCTCTCGGTGAAGCCGGGCAGGCTGAGGCAGCCCTCATCCTCGACATACGCGCCGCTGTTCTCGACGATGCGCGGGTTGATCAGCACGATCTGCTGCGCCTTGTCCTCGCCGCACGACAGATCGACGACGGCCACGTTGAGATTGACCCCGACCTGATTGGCCGCCAGCCCGACCCCCGGCGCCGCGTGCATCGTCTCGATCATGTCCTGCACGAGGCGTTCGAGGTCCGGAGTGATCCGATCGACATTCGCCGATTCGGTCAGCAGAATGTCGTGGGGGTAGCGAAGGATCGGCAGGATCGCCATCGCCTCGCTAAATATCACACGGTTCTCGGGGCCGTCAAGGAAACGAGCGGCTCAGCGGTGGTGGTCGCCGCGCGGCGGACGGGCCGGGGACGGCCGCGGGCGCGCCTCCTGACGCTG
>WNFM01303808.1_pt4 | contig 11973 bp, 15 predicted proteins | sample 5400271 | NCBI WGS metagenome assembly WNFM01 (sample SAMN13153352, study PRJNA577476) | soil metagenome | isolation source: 60 cm saprolite on Douglas fir-dominated hillslope | place: USA:California | collected 2013-09-17 | reverse complement strand
CCCGCCTATCTCGATAATTCCGCCAAAGGAAACGACCGCTCGGCGGAGCAATCCGAGCCTGAGCTAGAACCTTTTGACTTGCCAGCGGCATCCGAGGGTCATCGGCAACTCATCGCCCATTATCGTCTTGAGCGGAATCGCGCTTTGATCGAAAGAAAGAAAAACGCCGTCAGAAAGGCCACCGGCGGCCTGGCATGCGAAATCTGCAATTTTGATTTCCGCATTTATAAGAAACTTGGTGACGGATTTTGTGAGGTACATCACCTTCGTCCACTATGCGAGACGATGTCAAGCGTGGACACCAACCTAAGCGATCTTGCGATTGTTTGTGCAAATTGCCACCGAATGATTCATCGAACCGGACAGGCTAGAACCTTGTCTAACGTGCGCGCGTCCCTTAGGTCTTGATGACTGTGCGTATGCCGATGATCCCAGGTAAACTTACGAGATTCTCATGAACGCGCCCGTCAGCATCACCCCTCCCTACCGGCATTCGCCGCTGTTCCCGCTCGGCAAAGACTTAACGCCCTACCGCAAGATTTCGTTCGACGGCGTGCGGGTGGAGAAGATCATGGGGGAGGAGGTCGTCGTGGTTTCCCGCGAGGCACTGCGTGCGCTCGCCGAGGCCGCCTTCGCCGACATCAACCACCTGCTGCGGCCTGCTCATCTCCGGCAGCTGCGCGCGATCCTCGACGATCCGGAGGCTTCCGACAACGACAAGTTCGTCGCCTATGATTTCCTGAAGAACGCCAACATCCCAGGACACCGGCACCGCCATCATCATGGGCAAGAAAGGCCGACTCATCTGGACCGACGGCGACGACGAGGCGGCGCTCGCCGAGGGCGCACGCGACGCATATTTCAAGAAGAATCTGCGCTATTCGCAGCTCGCCGCGCTGTCGATGTTCGAGGAGAAGAACACCAAGAACAACTTGCCGGCGCAGATCGAGATTTATGCCGAGGGAGATCGAGAAACTCAATCCGCCTACAAGCTCCTGTTCATCGCCAAGGGCGGCGGCTCGGCCAACAAGGCGTTTCTGTTCCAGGCCACACCTTCGATCTTGACCCACGACCGCATGCTGGCGTTCCTCAAGGAAAAGGTGCTGACGCTCGGTACCGCGGCTTGCCCGCCCTATCACCTGGCAATCGTGATCGGAGGCACCTCGGCGGAACTCACGATGAAAACCGTCAAACTTGCCTCGACCAAATATTACGACAATCTGCCGACCGCGGGCTCGGAGGACGGCCACGCCTTCCGGGACCTCGACATGGAGCAGGAAGTGCTCCGCATGACGCAATCGCTCGGTGTGGGCGCGCAATTCGGCGGCAAATATTTCTGCCATGACGTGCGGGTGATCCGCCTGCCGCGCCACGGCGCCTCGCTGCCGATCGGGCTCGGCGTGTCGTGCTCGGCGGACCGCCAGGCGATGGGTAAGATCACGCGGGACGGTATTTTCCTGGAGGAACTCGAGCACAATCCGGCACAGTTTCTGCCGGACGTCGATGGCGCCAAGCTCGGCGGCGAGGTCGTGAAGATCGACCTCAATCGGCCGATGAAGGACATTCTGGCGACGCTCGCCCGATATCCGATCAAGACGCGGCTGTCGCTCACCGGCCCGATGGTGGTAGCGCGCGATCTCGCCCATGCCAAGCTGCGCGAGCGGCTCGAAAAAGGGCAGGGGCTGCCGGAGTATTTCAAGAATCATCCGGTCTATTACGCCGGCCCGGCGAAGACGCCCGAGGGCTATGCGTCCGGCGCCTTCGGCCCCACCACGGCGGGGCGGATGGACTCTTTCGTCGACGACTTCCAGGCGGCAGGCGGTTCCATGGTCTCGGTCGCCAAGGGCAATCGCTCGCCTCAGGTGCGCGACGCCTGCAAGAAGCACGGCGGATTCTACCTCGCCTCGATCGGCGGCGCCGCCGCCAATCTTGCCGAGCATTGCATCAAGAAGGTCGAGACGCTGGAATATCCCGAACTCGGCATGGAGGCGATCTGGCGCATCGAGGTGGAGAATTTCCCGGCCTTCATCGTGATCGACGACAAGGGAAATGATTTCTTCAAGGAGTTGAATCTGGGGTAGGGGTTGTCATTCCGGGGCGCGGGCTCTTGCCCGCGAGCCCGGAATCCATAACCCCGATTCCATCCGTATCATTCCCAACCGGGGTGATGGATTCCGGGCTTGCGCATCTTCGACAAGTGCTCAGGAGCGCGCCCGGAATGACGTTTCCGGGCATCTATTCCAACTTGATCCCGGTCATGCGGATGATATCAAACCAGCGCGGTGCATCCTCCGCCAGGAGTGCTGCGAAATCCTGAGGCGTGCTGATGCGCGGCTCGATGCCGAGGCTCGCAAAGTTCGCTCGCAGCTCCGTCGATTGCAGCACCTCGTTGATGGCTCCGTTGAGCCGCGCCACGATGGCGCGCGGCAGGCCGGCCGGGCCGACGATCCCGAACCACACTTCAAGGGGGTAGGGAAAAATGCCGGCCTCGGTGAGCGTCGGCACCTCCGGCAATTCGCGCCAGCGCATGGCACTTGTCACCGCAAGCGCACGCAGCCGGCCTTGTCTGACAAGCTGCAGCAGCACTGACTTGGTATTGAACATCATGTCGATCTGGCCGGCGAGGAGATCAGTCACTACCGGCCCGGCGCCCTTGTAAGGAATATGTACGATGCCGGCGCCGGTCTTGACGTTGAACAATTCGGAGACGAAATGCGGGATGATTCCCGGCGCCGAACCGTAATTGAGCTTGCCGCCGTTCGCCTTGGCGTAGCGCAGGAAGGCGTCGAGCGTATCGGCCGGCACCTTGGGATTGACCACCAGCACCATGGTCTCGGTCGACACTGTGCCGATGGGGGTGAAGGCCCCCATCGGGTTGAAGTCGGGCGTCTTCACCGAAGGGCCGATGGCCAGCGTACCAACGCCGCCGATCAGCAGCGTGTAGCCGTCAGGGTTGGCGGCAGCGACGGCGCGTGCCGCAATGACGCCGCCAGCGCCAGGCTGGTTCTCGATGATGACCGGCTGCCCGAGGATCGCGTGCATGCGCAGCGTCACAAGGCGCGCAATCGCGTCGGTCGACCCGCCCGGCGGCACCGGCACGATGAGCTTGACGGTGCGCTCCGGGAAGGTCTGGGCCGGGGCTGGAAACGCAAGGCAAATTGCGAGAGTGGCGGCGGCTGCCAGGCTCCACCGGATGAGTCCAAATATGTTGCGCGTCATGGGGACCATTCGGTTGGTTTATCGGCGAAAGAAAAAGGCCGGATTCTACTCCGGCCATTTCGACTTCTTATTTCTCGTCTTGGACGACCTGTTCGACAAAGCGTTTGAGCGGTTCAAGATCCTTCTCGACGATGGTCCAAAGGATGTTGGGGTCGACCCGGTGGTACGCGTGCCGCAGCCGATTGCCGAGGTCGGCTAACTTCTGCCAGGCGATGTCCTTTTCTTTTTCTTTCATATTGTTTGGAATGTATCGCGACGCTTCGCTCATGATCTCGAAGGACCGCTCGACGGCCATCCGGCGCACGCGGTCATCTCTAAACTCTGCAAGCGAAAGGCCTGACAACATCGCGCGAATATCCTCAATGGCGGTCAGGATATGAATGAGCCGATCGCCGAGCGTAGGAGGCACGTTAGAATACCTCGATGATGTCGTCGGCAATCCGCTGCGCCATGCGTGGCTCTAGCGAACGTCGCATGGTTGCCTGAACGGCGAGGCCGGTGGCATCCTGGATGATGTGTTCGACGCCGATGAGATCGAGCATGGAAAAGCGAGAGTCCGGCTCGACCTCCACCAGCACGTCGAGATCGCTATCCGGCCGGGCGTCACCACGCGCGCGTGATCCGAAAATCGCGAGTTTCGTCACCCCTTCGGCCTGCAGCGCCGGAGCGGCGGAACGGATCGTGATGATGATCTCATCGCGGGTCATAAAATTTATTTAGCATATTCAACGATCGCCGTCAGTGCCGACGTCAAGACCGCGGAGCATGAACAAGCCCGGAAGGCCCTACTCCGCCGCCTCGCGCTCATGCCCAAGCCGCCGGTTGAGCGCCGTCACCAGCGCGCCCGCGGCCTCTGCAATCACGGTGCCGGGCGGGAAGATGGCCTCGGCGCCGGCGGCCTTGAGGACATCGTAATCCTGTGGCGGCACCACGCCGCCGACCAAGATCATGATGTCGCCGCGCCCTTCTTTGACAAGCGCCGCCTTGAGTTCCGGCACCAAGGTCAGGTGGCCGGCGGCGAGCGAGGATACGCCGACGATATGCACGTCGTTTTCGACGGCTTGGCGCGCCGCTTCGGCCGGGGTCGCGAACAAGGGGCCGATGTCGACATCGAAGCCGAGGTCCGCGAAGGCGGACGCGATCACCTTCTGGCCGCGGTCGTGACCGTCCTGGCCGATCTTGGCGACCAGGATGCGCGGGCGGCGGCCTTCATCGGCCTCGAATTTCGCAACGCTGCGCAGCACGTGATCGACCGCATCGCTCATAGCGCCGACCTCCCTCCGGTAGACGCCCGAGATCGCCTTGATCTCGGCGCGATGGCGGCCGTAGACTTTTTCGAGCGCCATCGAGATTTCCCCGACCGTCGCCTTGGCGCGGGCGGCGTCGATGGCCAGCGCCAGCAGATTGGCGGCCCCCACCCTTCCCTCCCCCGCAAGCGGGGGAGGGAATTTCGATTTACCCTCCCCCGCGGGTGGGGGAGGGAAGGGTGGGGGCTCGTCGGCTGCCCGTGTCAGCGCCGCCAGCGCTTCCTCGACCGCCCCGGCGTCACGCTCGGCGCGCAGCCGCGCCAGCTTGTCGATCTGCAACTGTCTCACCGCCGAATTGTCGACCTTGAGCACGTCGATCGGGGCTTCGTTCACGGGCCGGTACTTGTTGACCCCTATCACCGACTGATGGCCGGAATCGATGCGCGCCTGGGTCTTGGCGGCGGCCTCCTCGATGCGCAGCTTGGGAATGCCGGCCTCGATCGCTTTCGCCATGCCGCCCAGCTCTTCCACCTCGCGGATGTGGCCCCATGCCTTGCGGGCCAGTTCCGCGGTCAGCCGCTCTACATAGAATGAGCCGCCCCACGGATCGACCATGCGGGTGGTGCCGCTCTCCTGCTGCAGGAACAGCTGGGTGTTGCGGGCGATGCGGGCGGAGAAATCCGTCGGCAGCGCCAGCGCCTCATCGAGCGCATTGGTATGGAGCGACTGGGTATGGCCCTGGGTGGCCGCCATCGCTTCGATGGCGGTGCGCACCACATTGTTGAACACGTCTTGCGCCGTCAGCGACCAGCCGGAAGTCTGGCAGTGGGTGCGCAGCGACAGCGAGCGCGGGTCGGCCGGATCGAACGGTTTCATCAGCTTCGCCCACAGCAGCCGGGCGGTGCGCATCTTGGCGATCTCCATGAAGTAGTTCATGCCGATCGCCCAGAAGAAGGAGAGCCGTGGCGCGAAGCGGTCGATGGTGAGGCCGGCGCCGAGGCCGGCCCGCACATATTCGACGCCGTCGGCGAGCGTGTAGGCGAGCTCCAGGTCCTGCGTCGCGCCCGCTTCCTGCATGTGATAGCCGGAGATCGAGATCGAATTGAACCTCGGCATTCGCTCCGACGTGAAAGCGAAGATGTCGGAAATGATCCGCAGCGACGGCCCCGGCGGATAGATGTAGGTATTGCGGACCATGAACTCCTTGAGGATGTCGTTCTGGATCGTGCCCGCGAGCTTCTCCGGAGCCACGCCCTGCTCCTCGGCGGCGACGATGTAGAGCGCCAGCACCGGCAGCACGGCGCCGTTCATGGTCATGGACACCGACATACGGTCGAGCGGAATGCCCGAGAACAGCGTGCGCATGTCGTAGATCGAATCGATCGCCACGCCGGCCATGCCGACATCGCCGCCGACGCGCGGATGGTCGCTGTCATAGCCGCGGTGGGTGGCGAGATCGAAGGCGACCGAGAGGCCTTTCTGCCCGGCCGCCAGATTGCGCCGGTAGAAGGCATTGGAATCCTCGGCCGTGGAGAAGCCCGCATATTGGCGCACCGTCCAGGGCTGCGTCACATACATGGTGGGGTAGGGGCCGCGCAGATAGGGCGCGATACCGGGGTAGCCGTCGAGGAAATCGAGCCCCGCAACGTCATCCGGCCCGTAGACCGGTTTGACCGCGATGCCTTCGGGGGTGAGCCACGGTTCCGGCACGGCGCCGCCCGCAACCGCGACGGCGGTGTCGGCAAACGCGACGTCGCCAAAATCAGGGATCCGTGTCATGGCACGCTCGATCGTAAAACAGTGGGCCGACGCGCCCATTATAGGTTGCGGCGCACAAAAGGCTATCGGCAGTTAGGTGGGTCAGCAGGTGGGATTACCTTATGTTAGCGCGAATCCTGACGGAATGAATGGCGAAAGGTCGCCTATCCATGTCGCGGCAGCCGGGCGGGGGGCCGATGAACGATAACGATGAAATGCCAGGCCGGCAGAGCGCTGCCGCAAATTGGGCGCCGCTGGTCCGCTTCATCGCGGCCGATGAGTGGATTGCCCACTGGGCCGGCAAGCAGCCGGCGACGGCGTTCCTTTACGAATTCGTGCGGTTCGGGCTGAAGCAGGGCTGGGCCTGTCTGTTCGGCGGCGCAATGGTGGGGCTGCTCATCGCCACATCGTTGTGGTATCCGCGTAACGCGCCGCTAGCCCGCTACGATTTTCTTTTTCTGGCCGCGCTTGTCATTCAGATCGCCATGTTGACGTTTCGCCTTGAGACTTTTGAGGAAGCCAAGGTCATACTGATCTTCCACATCGTCGGCACCTTGATGGAGCTTTTCAAGACTGCGGTCGGCTCGTGGATTTATCCCGAAGCCGCGATCTTCCGCATTGCCGGTGTGCCGCTGTTCTCGGGCTTCATGTATGCCGCGGTCGGCAGCTACATCGCACGTTCGTGGCGGCTGTTCGAATTCCGCTTCGCCCGCCACCCGCCGCTGTGGACGCTGTTTGCGGTGTCGGTCGGCATCTACGTCAATTTCTACGCCCACCACTATTTCGTCGACATCCGCCTCGTGCTGTTCGCCGCGCTGGCGCTTCTGTGCGGCCGGACCTGGCTCTATTACAAGGTCCACCATCGCATCCGGCGGATGCCGCTGCTGCTCGGCCTGTTTCTGGTCGCGGTGTTCATCTGGATCGCGGAGAATTTCGGCACGCTCACCCGGACCTGGATCTATCCGAGCCAGATCAACGGGTGGGCGATGGTGCCGCTCGGCAAGCTCAGCTCGTGGTTTCTGCTGATGACCATCAGCTACGTGATGGTGGCGTGGGTGAACAAACCGCAGGCGTATCCGGCGGACGAATGATGCTTAAGCCACGCCTGCAATTGAGTGGGCGGCCGTCAGCGTCGCCACCACGTCGCAGCCCACATAAATGAATGTGCCCACGCCGGCAGCCTTGAGCGTCGTTTCCAATTCACCCGGCCGGCCGGCGAGGTAAATGTGTGTGGCACCGGCCGCCCGCAACGCTGTTGCGGCTTCGACCGCATCACTTGCATAGCCGGCGTCCGACGAACACAGGCAGGCGAGGCCGGCGCCGGAGGCATTGAATGCGGCGAGCATGTCTTCGCGGCTCCCAAACCCATCATTGGTCACGGCCGCGATGCCGCCAGCTTCGAAGAAATTCCTGGCGTAGGTCGCCCGCGCGGTGAAATCCGCGAGGCTTCCGAGATTGGCGAGGAAGATTTTCGGCCGCGCACCGGTCTTTTCCAGCGCGCGGTCGGACGCATCGCGAAGTGCCTCGAAGGGCTCGGCGAGGCGGCGGCAGGGCAGGGTCTTCTCCCCTCCCCCTTGTGGGGAGGGGTTGGGGGTGGGGGTCGTCGAGTGAGGCACACGCGTCGCCGAACCTCCCGACCCCCCACCCCGACCCTCCCCCACAAGGGGGGAGGGAGCAGATCGAGGTGGGGAAGGTGCCAGCACCTCTTCCGCAATATCGGGAAACTCGCTCGTCCCCGTCAGCGTATCCTTACGCCGCGCAATGGCCTTCTCGCGCGCGGCGCGTACCGCCGCGACTTTGGCCTGGATCAAGCCTTGCTCCAGCGCCGCCGCCGCGCCGCCTGCTTTCTCTATCTCCTGAAACAGCGACCACGCCGCCACGCAAAGTTCATGCGTCAAACGCTCCAGCGCTCCCGACCCGGCGGCAGGGTCCGCGACCTTGGCGAGGTTCGATTCTTCCAAAAGAATAAGCTGGGTGTTGCGTGCGATGCGCCGTGCAAAGCCATCCGGCCGCCATGGTTGCGCGCAGCATGTTCACGAATGGGTCGCGCCTGGTCATCATGCGCCATGCGGTCTCAGCCGCGATGAATACCGGCGCTTGGACAAGTCCACAGGCTTCCTCGATACGCGCCCATAGCTTGCGCAACGCGCGAAACTTCGCGGTGGTCAAGAACTGATCGGCATCGGCCGCAAGACGAAAGTAGATCATGCGCCGGCCAGCGCCCAACGCGACGCCGCTCGTCTCCAATGCCCGCAGGTAGGCGAGCGCGGTTGCGAGCACGTAGGCGAGTTCCTGGGCTTCGGAACCACCCGCATCGTGAACGACACGCCCATCCGCGGCCGCGAACGGGCCGTTGTAGCCCTGTGCGGCAAGGCCATCGATGGCAGCGGCGAATCCGGCGCTGTCGTCCCGCCAGGACAGAGCGCTCTGCGTGCCGCTGGCGATTTCGCCGAGCGGATCGAATCCGAAGCGGATGTCGACGGCGAACGGGGAGGCGCCCCGCCGCCGGATCACGTCTGTCAATTGCGGCGCGACATGCTCCGCACGCGGCCCCGGCTGCAGGTCGATAGCAATGCCCGCGTCCAGAACGACGCCGTCGAGCAAGCGTGCGAGCGAAGCGTCGCCGGCAAGCCCAAAACCATACGACCCGACCGCGCCGGCGAACACCAAGGCGAGCCCGGTCGCACCCTTCTCAAGGTCGTGCAGCGCCTGGGCGTTGGCGGCAACCGGATCCGGAAACTCGATACGTTGGACGATCTGCCACGGCGCCCCTGCCTTGCGGCCGAACACCGCTGGCGCGCCGCCATCGCGCTCATAGAGCGGCACGATGGCAATGCCGTCATAGGTCTTCGACACCAGCCGTTTTTCGAACGGCGCGCCTTTGAGCACGCTCGATACGAGCGTGAGCCATTGCTCTCGGCTCGCCGGAGGAAACTCCGCAAATGCCAGTTCGTCTGCCCGGACGGTATCGTCGCTCATGGCAGCCAGATTGGCATGTCCGGTTGGATAGGCCAATCGAACGTTAGGCGTAAATAAGCGGTCCGGAAAACGGGTAGGATGGGTTGAGCCCTTGCGAAACCCATCAACGGCCGCGATGGGTTTCGCTACGCTCTACCCATCCTACGTGTTTCGCGGCGGCAGCTTTTCGACGCCGCCCGGTCCGAGCCGTGCGTACGCGTCGGCGATTCTGATGCCCTTGATCTTGCGATCCGGCGCAATCTCGGCAAGCGGAGCCAGCACGAAGGTACGTTCGAACAAACGCGGATGAGGCAGCGTCAGGCCGCGCTCCTCGGTCTCAAGGGCGTCGTATGCAATGATGTCGATGTCCAGCGTCCGCGGGCCCCAGCGCAGTTCCTTGGCACGATCGCGTCCAAACATCGCCTCGATGCGCAGCGCGCGGTCGAGCAGGGCCCTGGGCGAAAGTGTTGTTTCAACCACCAGCGCGAGGTTGATGAAGGGCGGCTGGTCGGTCACGCCCCAGGGTGGCGTACGGTAGTCCGAAGAGCGCGCGACGAGTCGCACCTCGTGGCCGTCGCACAGCGCAGAGACGGCGCGGTCGAGTGTCGTTCTGGCGTGTGCGCGGGATCGATAGGCTCACGTCGTTGAAGATGGCGTCGCTCATACGCTCGCTCCGATCGCCGCCATGACACGCATCGCCTGCACGGTTGCGGCGACATCGTGGGCGCGGATAAGCGCGGCGCCGCGCTCGACAGCGAGGATGTGGGCCGCGATCGATCCGCCGATCCGGCGGTCGGGCGGCGCCGGCGTTACCGCATCGATGAAACGTTTGCGCGAGGCGCCGACCAAGAGCGGCAGACCGAAGGTCTTCAGGCGGTCGAGCCGCGCGATCGCCGTCATGCTCTGTTCCGGCGTCTTGCCGAAGCCGATGCCAGGATCAAGCACGATGCTGTCGCGGCGAATGCCCGCGCGCGCCGCAATAGCGAGCGAGCGCTCGAAGAAGGCCGCGATGTCGGCCATGATGTCGATCCGCGGATCCGCGGCGTCGCGGTTATGCATCACGATGACCGGCACCCGATACCGTGCAACCACGTTCGCCATGTCGGGGTCGCGTTGCAGGCCCCAGACGTCGTTGACGATCGCGGCGCCACAATCGAGCGCCCAGGCCGCGACCATCGCCTTCATGGTGTCGATTGAAACCGGACGTCCCATGCGTACCGCCGCCGGCAATACGAGTTCGAGCCGTCGCAGCTCTTCCGCGGCCGAGACCGCGACAGCACTACCGTAGGGACGGGTGGATTCCGCGCCGATGTCGATGATGTCGGCGCCCTCCGTTACCATCCGCTGGGCATACGCAACGGCGGCATCGGGCGAAAGAAAGGCGCCGCCATCCGAGAAAGAGTCAGGCGTGACGTTCAGTATCCCCATAATCACCGGGCGTTGCAGCGCCAGCAGGCGCGAAAGGGCGTCCGCGTTCGCTGCCGGCGGGGTCCCGAATGCGCCGGAGACGGGAGACGATGCGGTGATCATGGCTCGGATGTGTGCCGCTGCGCTTGCGGTGTCAAGCGAAACGGTGCCCGCGTTTCAGTCTTCAGGCTCCACAGAGCGCGGACTCAATATGAAATTTTCACCGGAAGTTTTTTGGCGTAGTCGATCCAACGTTCGATGGTGTGTTGGGAGGGCAGCACACGCACGAGCTTTCGATTCACATTCGCTTTCGCCATTGCCTCCGCGAGTCGCGCCGGATTGCGATACCGTAGCTCCTTGATGGTTACGACACCGGCGGCTTCCAAGAGCTCGGCATATTCTTGTCCGACCCCTTTGATGCGCATGCGATCGATAAAGTTGGCGACGCGGAGCAGTTGCTCCTGGTCGATTTCGGTTTTTTCCGCGAGCATCTGACGGCCTTTGAGACTCTTGGCGGTCTCGAGCAGCTTCTCCGTGGTGCGGATTCCGACATTCTTCATTTTGATCGCAAAGATTGGCCCCAGGCCACCAAGTTCAGAGATAGAGGAAGGCATGATTCGAATCCCCCAAGCCCAGCTGGCATGTTTCAAATGAACTGGCTGAGGCCGGGAATAGCATCCACGATCGCGTTGACGTCGTGATCGCCTGCCTTGTCGCGGGCGTACGCAATCAGCTCGCGCGTAACGCCCTGAATCTCGCCCATGTCCAGCCCCGCCGACATCAACCGGCTGCCGACGCCCATGATCCCGCTGGCGCCGGCGAACGATCCGCCGCCACCTTCAGCTCGTGCGGAAGCAATCGCGTCAGCAGCACCGGGTAAGCGTCCGAGCAGGGCCTGTACCTTGTCGACAGGACCTTCAGTGGCCAGGAAATCTAGAATGATTCCCACGGCTCGTTCGGCAATCGGTCGGTCAATGCCCACATTGCCGACGACTTGGTCGACGAGCTCCTCCATTGGCCTCCTCGCTCATCTTGCTCCGCCAGCAAGAACGCAACATATTGCGCACTACGTTCGGCTTAGACAAGACCGAGCAAAAATTTGGCTCCAATGTGTTGCAAATACACAACGCTCGCGCGGACGCGAAAGCGCCGTTGTTGGCACCGATGGGGCTCGCGCGTCGTGGGACTGCGCTCTATAAAGAGTGCTGTGTTCGGTAAGCACGCTCGTCGTACCGACGAACTCAAACCTCGACCTGGGCGCATAAACCTCGTCGGCCGAGACGGACCGCCCAGAATGGTCGAAGTGGCGCTGTGCGGAACCCACCAATTGGCGGAAGACAACAATGACCGATCTCGACAAGGTTTTGGCGCGCATCGATGCCGA
>WNFM01352541.1_pt2 | contig 11974 bp, 15 predicted proteins | sample 5400271 | NCBI WGS metagenome assembly WNFM01 (sample SAMN13153352, study PRJNA577476) | soil metagenome | isolation source: 60 cm saprolite on Douglas fir-dominated hillslope | place: USA:California | collected 2013-09-17 | reverse complement strand
CGACGACCGAAACGGCAAGCTGATGCCGGGTTTCGGGCGCGTGTTCGATTATCTGCCGAACACGACGGACTGGTACGGGCGCTGGCGCCTCAACGGCCGGCTGGAGAACGATTGGCTGATCGACCGCGAGGCGCAGGCGCGCGGCGGCAACTTTACCGGAATCGCCGGCATCCATGCGCAGGATCAGGCGGTGACCGAGAGCATGGGGCAGATCACCGACCATCTGTCCGAGCATCTCGGGCCCAGCGACATGATGATCATGCGTACCCGCCGCCGGCTGCTCCAGGCGGCGCGGGCTCTCGCCAAGAACGCTACGGTGCCGCCCGGGGTGGACGACCCTGAGAAAATGTATCCGGTGCGCAGCGGCGACTTTCTGACCGAAGCGGGGCTTGACTGGCGCCAAGCTTACGACCGGCAGATGCAGGCGGCGACCCGGCCATTGCAAGTGGCGGCGGAGTAGAACCCTAACAAGTCCGTATTTAATCGCCGCCCTGGACTAAACCTTAAGCTGAAGTTCGTTCGGAACTTCCGAGTAAAATGCGCTTGACGGCTGCCAAAAGACGTAGCAGCATCCCGATTGTTACATTCGGTATCCAAACAGTAACGCTTCGTTAACCACGATGGGCCAAAAATGCGCTCATCCGACACCTATCCGGGATGTTTAAAAATGGCGGCAAACAGGCGAGAGCTTTTGATCGCGCTTGGCGCGGGTCTTTTGGTCGGCACGACCTCGGGGCTGGCGCGTGCGGCTGGGGCGGGCCGCTGGGTCCTTTACGTTTCGGCGCCGGATTGCGTGAACTGCCGCGCCTGGGAGTCCAGCCAGCGCGATGCATTTGTGCGGGGACTGCAGAAGAACGGGATCGGCTTCTGCAACCTGGTCGTGAGCACGCTGCATAATGTGCGCAACGCGCCCGAGTGGCCGGCCGATCTTCCCTGGATCCACGACGCCGAGCCGCAGATGTCCGGCACCCCGTGGTTCTTTGTGATCAATGGCGGGACGATCGAGCGGGCGGCGATCGGCACCGAACAGTGGGAGCATCTGGTCAAGGGCCTGGCGGCCTGATGCGCGCTCTTTTTCGGATTGGCGCAGTGCTGGTGGCCGGCGGCATCGCCGCCGGCTTCGGCTGGCATGGCGATGCCGGCACGCCAACGCTGCATCAGGTTGTCGACAATGTCGTATTCGACCTGGCGGCGACGTCGGAGGGCCTGACCGCCTGTCTGAATACGACCAACGGAGCCAAGCTCAGCGGCCAATATGGCGTCGAGGTCACCGCGTTGTCGGAGCCCGATGCCTGGGGCGAGAAGCTGCCCAAGAAGATCGCGGTGGAGGATGATTATTTTCACTTGCCCTTGCGCATCGACTTGAAGCGCAGCGGCGGCAAATCGGCGCCCGGGGAGCTCCATTTCGAGGCCGCGGCCTGTCAGACCGGGGGCATGTGCGTGCCGGTCGAAGTCTCGTTTAACGCCGAGGCCGTCGGCGTCGCACGGCGGGACATGCCCTGCCGCAGCTAGATCGGCATTCGGTCAGCCCTGGCGAGGGACATCGCAATGCGATCCTCGACTGCCTGCGGCGAACTCCCGAAGCAGAGGGGCGGGTAACGCTCCGCGAGCCAAGTAATTATTCGGTACTTTGTGAATTGCTTCACACCTCCCCCTCCCATGCGGGTGTATAAACACGCCGTTTAGCGGGGAGGGGATCACAATGATGGTCCTTAAAAGAAATAAGCATTCCAAGATCGGCCATGAGGTCGATCCGCTCGGCAACCCGAGCGAGTCAGTCGCCAAGGCGCATGCTTTATTGAAATGCGCCGTTGAAAAAAGCTTTCAGGTACCCAACGACGTTGTCGTCGCGATTACCGATGCGCACCACTCGGTCACGCGCAGCGGCGGTTTTGCCGACGCGGAATTGGAGACCCGTTTCTGGAACGCCTACGGTTTATTGTCGAGCATCAAACCGGTGGAAGAGGCGAGAGCTCGTTACAAGCGTCAGTTTTATGGCCTTCTAGCGGCACTGTTGCTTTTTCAGTTGTATTTCCTTGCCGGGTCGCTGGTCAGCAAGCGCCTGACCGATGTCGAGGCGGAATGGCGGAATCTTCCGGCCGCCGCGCAGCAGGCCGGTTCGAATCAGTCGGATGAGTGGAACAGGCTACGCCGTCGCGCCACCGCGCAGGCCAACTATGCTTCGGCCCTGCACCTGTTGCCCGTGTTCAAGCCGTTCCGGCAAGACGAATTGCAATTCGGCGCCAACGAGATGGCCTATTACGAGCAACACAACATCGGGCCGGAGCTGCAGGAATTCACCAGGAATTACATGAAGCTGAAGGGCGAGCTCGAAGTGGCGCTATGCTCGCTCTCCGGCTACATCCTGCCGCTGTTGTACGGCGCGCTGGGCGCGTTTGCATTCATCCTGCGAAAACTGTCCGACCCGGTCGGCAAGCTGACCTACGCCTACGACACGCGGGTCAGCTATACGTTGCGGGTGCATATCGGCGCGCTGGGCGGGCTCGCCGTTGGCTGGTTCATCAATGGCAATTCGCCGATTACCGGCCTGGGCGGCTCCGCGGCCTCCGGCCTCGTCGCGCTGTCGCCGTTGGCCTTGGCCTTCGTCGCCGGCTACGCCAGCGATCTTTTGTTCACGGCGCTCGATAAGGTCGTCGCCGCGTTCAGTCCGTTGCCGGCCTCGCAGGCCAGCTCGAGGACCGAGACAACCTACGGCGGCATGACAGTCACTACCGAGACCCAGCGGGAAGCTCGGGTTGCCGGCGGCTCGGTCTCGGCGCCGGTCGTGCCGGAGCCCGAGCGGGCCGATCTCGGCAAGGTGGTCGAACCCGGGCTTGCAAAACCGGCCGAACCCCGGCCGAGGGCGGCCTAACCTTTCTCTGAGACGGCCCCGACCGGCAGGGGTGGTTGCCCCGATCCTGTCCCTCGTGCGAGTTTCGGCGAGCAGCGAAGGGAGGGGATCATGGCCCTGAAGATCTACGGCATCCCGCGTTCGCGCTCCTTCCGCACCCTGTGGATGGCGAAGGAGCTGGGGCTCGATTACGAGAACGTCCCGATCGGGACGAATGACGGCAGCAGCCGCACGCCCGAATTCCTTCGGATCAACCCCAACGGCCACGTTCCTGCCATTGAGGACGGCGGGTTCGTCCTGTGGGAATCGATGGCGATCAACCTCTATCTCGCCAAGAAACATGCCGCGGGCAGCCTCTATCCGGCGCGTCTCGAAGACGAGGCGCGGGCCTGGCAATGGAGCTTCTGGGGCATGACCGAAATCGAGCGGCCGGTGCTGACCGCGCTGTTCCACCGCGCGATCCTGCCCGAGGACAAGCGCGATCCGGCGCTGGCCGACCAATGCGAGCGCGAATTGGCCCCCCCGCTCAAGGTGCTCAACGGTGCCGTCGCGAGCCAGCCCTATCTGCTCGGCGAGCATTTCACCGTCGCCGACCTCAACGTCGCCAGCATCCTGGCGTGGGCGCGCCCGGCGCGGATCGATTTCTCCGCCGTGCCGAAGGCGGCGGACTGGTCGAAACGCTGCGCCGAGCGGCCGGCGGCGCGCACCGCCCACGAGCTGCAGCGCTAGCGTTTGGCCGGTGATGACCCGTGGGCAGGTCACCCGGCGACGGGTGTTGGGTATCGGCATCGGCGGCGCGGCGGCCTTCGCAGCGGCGCCGCATTCTGCGATCGGAGGCAAGGCCATGGCGCAAACCACACCGGAGACGGCCGTCTACGTCTCGAACGCGGGCGATCCTTCGATCTACGTGCTGGCGATGAATCGCGCGACCGGCGATCTCGATGTGATCGACAAGGTGGCGATCCCCGGCACCGACAAGCCGTCGCCGACCAGCATGCCGATGGCGCTGAGCCCCGACCGCCGTTTTCTGTATGCAGCATTGCGCAGCGAGCCGTTCACGGTGGCCAGCTTCGCAATCGACAAGGCGACCGGCAAGCTGTCGCATCTCGGCAATTCGCCGCTCGACGCCAGCATGGCCTATACGACCGTGGATCGGACCGGGAAGTGGCTGCTTTGCGCGTCCTATCCGCAGGGCAAGCTGACGGTCAACCCGATCGACGCTGACGGCAAGGTCCGGGCACCGCCAAATCAGGTAATCACGGATCGGCCAAAGGCGCATTGCCTGCTGGTCGATGCCGCGAACAAATATGCCTATTGCAGCGTGCTGGCGCAGGATCTGATCCTGCAGCTGACGTTCGACCCGGCAAGCGGCAAGGTCGCGCCCGGCACACCGGCCGAGATCAAGACTAAGCCCGGTGCCGGCCCGCGCCACATGGCGTTCCATCCGAGCGGGCGGTTCCTCTACCTGATCACCGAGGCGACTGCGACGGTCGGCGCCTATGCCGTCGACAAGAACACCGGCACGCTGAAAGAGCTGCAATTCCTCGAAACACCGCCGCAGGGCGGCTACAAGGAGCAGCCGGCCGCGGCCGATCTGCATGTCACCCCGGACGGGAAATTCCTCTACGGCAGCGAGCGCAAGACCAGCAGCCTCATCGGCTTCCGCATCGATCCCGAGAAGGGCACGCTAACGCATGCGGGCCGCTGGCCGACCGAGACGACGCCGCGCGGCTTCGGGATCGAGCCGCGCGGGAAGTTCCTGCTCTCGGTCGGGCTCGATTCGAACCACATGACGGTCTACGCGATCGAGGCGAACGGCAGCCTGAAGCCCGCCAAGCAGCACGAAATGGGCAAGATGCCGAACTGGATCGAATTCGTGGATCTGAAATAATGATGCACCACGAAGGCACGAAGATCACAGAGCAAGAGCTTACGCTTCAAGATTCCTTCTCTGTGCCTCTGTGGTTCACCTTTAAATATACACACCCTTCATGCCGCCTTCGGGGTAGCGGGTGCCGGCGGCGGCGCCGACCGGGACGACCTGGCCGATCGTCTCGGCCTCCTCCGGGGTGAGCCGGACATCGAGCGTGCCGAGATTTTCCTGGAGCCGCTCGATGCGCTTGGTGCCGGGGATCGGCAGTACGTCGGCGCCTTGCGCCAAGAGCCAGGCGAGGCAGAGCTGCGCCACGGTGCAGCGCTTGTCGGCGGCGATCGCCTCGACCCGCTCGACCAAGGCCCGGTTCTTCTGGAAGTTCTCGCCCTCGAAGCGCGGATGACGGGCGCGCGTGTCGCCGGCCGCCAGATTGGCGAAATCGGGGATGACCCCGGCAAGCAGGCTGCGCCCCAATGGCGCGTAGGCGACAAATGAAATGCCGAGATCGCGCGTCGTCTGGCGCGTTTCCGTCGCTTCCTGCCGGTACAACAACGAGAATTCGCTCTGCACCGCGGCGATCGGATGCACCTTGTGCGCGGCGCGGACGCGCTCGGGGCGCGCCTCGCACAGCCCGAGATGGCGGACCTTGCCCTGCTCGATGAGCCGGCTCATCGCCCCAACCGTGTCCTCGACCGGCACTTTTGGATCGACCCGATGCTGGTAATAGAGATCGATCTCGTCGATGCCGAGCCGCTTCAGGCTGGCCTCGCAGGCTTGCTGGACGTAGGCCGGGCTGCCGTCGACACCGTTGGCGCCGCCGGGCTGGCGGGTCTGACCGAACTTGGTCGCGATGACGACCTTGTCGCGCCGGCCCTTCAAGGCGCGGCCGAGCAGTTCCTCGTTGTGGCCCCAGCCATACATGTCCGAGCTGTCGAAATGATCGACGCCGAGGTCGGCCGCGCGCTGCAGCAGCGCCTCGGCGGCCTTGTCGTCGCTCGGGCCGTAGGTGCCGGAAAGCGACATGCAGCCGAGCCCAATCGGCAGCACCTCGGGTCCGTTGCGGCCGATCCGGCGCCGCTCTCGCTTCGCACTATCGCTCATCGCTTTCCTCCGCTGTGGCGGGCGCACCATAAACGCGCCGCGAATTTTGTGACAAGCGCGTCGGGCGCGGTATGATCGCTCCAGGCACTCGAAGCCGAGAGGAGGAGACGATGGCGGGGACGACACATGTTTACGCCGGTGTGGCGGCCACGGTGGCGTCCTGCGCCAGGAAGTCGGCAGCAACAAGTGGGAAAAACTCGGCGGCGGGCTACCGCAAGACGCCGAGGTGCACGCGATCACGGTGCACCCGACCGACCGCGACACGGTGCTCGTCGGCAGCACCAAGGGCCTGTTCCGCAGCGCCAACCGCGGCGGCAAGTTCGAGCGCCTCGCGCTGCCCGATGCCGAGGCCGACATCTGGTCGGTGCTGGTGCATCCGAAAGACCCGCGCCGGATCTATGCCGGCGCGAGCCCGATCGCGGTCTACCGCAGCGACGATGGCGGCGAGCATTGGAAGACACTGGCGGACCCGGGTCTGCCGAACCGCGTGCATATGGCATTCGCCTGCCGGGTCATGCGGCTCGATGTCGATCCCAATTCGCCCGACGACATCTACGCGACGATGGAGGCGAACGGCGCGATGCGCAGCCGCAACGCCGGCGAGAGCTGGGAAGACTGCACCGCCGATCTGATCCGCTTCTGCGAGGAGCCGAAATACCGCAGCCGGATCGGCAGCCAGACCGAGATCGAAGGCATGCTCGACGGCCATGCGCTCAGCTGCAGCGCGGCGGCGCCCGGCACCGTCTTCCTCGCCAACCGCATGGGCCTCTTCCGCAGCAGCGACAAGGGCGAGCATTGGGAAGACATGGAGATCGGCCGCTTCTCGCCCTTGACCTATGGCCGCGACATCCGCACCTCGCCGCATGACCCGAAGGTGATGTACGCGGCGCTGAGCCCGGCGGCGCGCAGCACCGACGGTTCGGTCTACCGCAGCGACGATGTCGGCAAGACCTGGAAGCGCTTTGACCACGGCATCAAGGCCGAGGCGACGATGATGGGCGTCGTCCCGCATCCGAAAGACCCGAAGCAGGTGTTCGCGATCTCGCGCGTCGGCCAGGTTTTCGGCACCCAAGACGGCGGCAAGAGCTGGACCGAGTCGCGCCTTCCGGAAGGCGTGCGCGACTGTTACGCCATCGCCTGCGGCTGAGCCGTTGTAACCTTCGCCAAATCGCCTCTCTCCCGCAGAGCGGGAGAGAGGCTTTCTGTGTGCGCTGATCACCCCATCTCCTTTGCGGCGATCGCGTCGGCAAGGGCGATGATGCGGCGGGCTTCCTCGAGATGAAGGGCTTCGACGAGGCGGCCCTCGAAGCGGACGGCTCCCTTGCCGGCCGCTTCCGCTTCCGCATAGGCGGCAATCAGCCGGCGCGCCCGCGCCACCTCCTCCTCGCCCGGCGCAAAAGCGTCGTTGGCCGGCGCGATCTGATCCGGATGAATCAGCGTCTTGCCACCCTCAACATCGGTGAGGTCGAGATGCACGCCGTCGAGGATTGCGCGGCCGTGAGCACGGGCTGCGAGCAGCACGAGACCAAGGGCCGTCAGCAACGGCAGCCGGTCGCGCGTGGGCTGCACGTGCAAATCCTTGGCGAGATCGGAGGTGCCGAGAACGAGGGCGCCGATCCGAGGGCCGGCGCCGGCGATCTCGGCGGCCGCGAGCACCCCGAGCGGCGTCTCGATCATGCACCACACCTCGCGCTCTGGCGGGGCGCCGAGCGAATCGAGGATATCGATGGCGATGCGCACCCGTTCGGGGTGTGCCACTTTCGGCAAAAGCACCGCATCGATCGGCAATGTCGCGGCTGCGGCGAGATCGGCATGACCCCAGACGGTGTCGATCGGGTTGACCCGCAGGATCAGCTCGCGCGGCGTGTAGCCGCCGGCCGTCAACGCCGAGGCGACACTGCCCCGGGCGGTCTCCTTTGCCTCGGGCGCGACCGCATCCTCGAGATCGAAGATCAGGCCGTCGGCGGGGAGCGCCCGCGCCTTTTCGAGGGCGCGCGGGTTCGAGCCCGGCATGAACAGCACGGAGCGGCGCGGGCGGATCGGGGCGCTCATGGCAAGCCTCGGTTCAACGGATTTTCTGCCCATATAATTTCCAGCGGTTGCATTGGCAGCCTCGCATCGGCCAAACCCAGCCGAACCGCATGAACTCAATCGGCTCTAGAGCACCGTCGGACAGCCGCGAATACTGGTCCTGGATCGGTTTCTGGGGCCAGTTTGCCGTGCTCGCGCTGCTGGCGATCGTCGGCGCGTTCTTTGCCAGCGAGGGTGGCGAGCCCGGCGATTACAGCTGCGGGCTGTGGCTCAGCGTCACCGCAATTGCGCTCGCCTTTCTGCGCTTGAAACAATATTTCGACACCGGCCGCACCGACTGGCCGAGCTTTCTGTTCGTCGACGACATGACCAATCTGATCGCGGTCATCGTCGTGTTCGTCATTGTGGGGCTCATTGGTCTGTTTATCGCGGCCGGATCGGATTCCAATAGCTTGCAGGCGAGCGGCGTAGCCCTGTTCATTGCCAGCGGGCTCGCCGTGTTTCTCAGCCTGAAGCACGTCTTCGACAAGCTCGATGCGCGGCATTGACGCGATGCCGACCGTCCTGTCGATCCAGTCGCGCGTCGCCTACGGTCATGTCGGCAACGCCGCCTCGGTGTTCCCGTTGCAGCGGCTCGGTTGCGAGGCCTGGGCGCTCGACACGGTAGCGTTCTCGAACCACACCGGTCACGGCCGTTGGCGCGGCTCGGTGGTGCCGGCAGCGGCGATCGCGGAGCTGTTCGAGGGGATAGCCGCGCTCGGCGTCTTGCCGCACATCGATGGGGTGCTTTCCGGCTATCTCGGCGACGCGGCGACCGGGCCGGTATTGCTCGACATTGTCGACCGAGTCCGCGCAGCGAACCCGAACGCACTGTTCTGCTGCGATCCGGTGATCGGCGACATCGATACCGGCTCTTATGTCACCGAGGGCATCGCCGAATTTTTTCGCGATCAGGCTCTCGCCCGTGCCGATATCGTGACCCCGAACCGCTTTGAGCTCGAATACCTGACCGGGGCGACGATCGCCGATGTCGCAGGGGCGGGGGCGGCGGCCGCCGGTTTGCGTGCGCTCGGGCCGAAAATCGTGCTCGTCACCAGCCTCGATACGGTCCCGGACCGGGTGACGATGCTGGTCGCCGGGCCGGAGGGCATGTGGCTGGTCGAGACGCCGCGCCTGCCGACGGTTCTGAACGGATGCGGCGATGTCACCGCCGCATTGTTCCTCGCGCGGCTGCTGCGCGGCGAGAGCCTGCCCGACGCGCTTGCCATGACCGCGGCGGCGATCTTCGCGGTGATCGAGACGACGCTGCGACTCGACCGCTACGAGTTGGCATTGGTCGCAGCGCAAGAGGAATTGGCGGCGCCCAGCCGCACCTTTGCGCCCGTGCCGCTGGGCTGAAGTTTGCTAGACCTCGATTTCTTCGATCCCGCCATCGGCGAGGCGGAAGATCCGGTCCTGTGGCACCGGAAGGCTGAGCGCTGTGGCGCGCGGCAGGCCGGCATAAAGGCCGCGCAATACCCGGGTCACGATCCCGTGGGTAACGACAATAAGCGGTCCGTCGCCGGCGTCGGCAAGCCAGGCGGCGACGCGCGCGGCAAAGGTTTCATAGGTCTCGCCGTCGGGCGTGCGGAAATACCATCCATAGTAATCGCGGTCGAATATGCCGGGACAGAGGGCGGCGATCTCGTTGCGGTGCAGCCCGTCCCAACCGCCGATCGAAATCTCCTTCAGCCGATCATCGAAGCGCAGCATCGTGTCGCGGCTGAGGCACTCGGCGATGATCTCGGCGGTGCGGCGCGCCCGGCCGATCGGGCTGGCGGCGATCTCCGCCGCCATAGCATCGGGCAGGGCGCACAGCCGGCGTCCGATTGCCTCTGCCTGGGCGATGCCGTGCGCGGTCAACGGCGAATCGCTCCAGCCCTGGTACCGGCGCGCCCGGTTCCATTCCGTCTCGCCGTGCCGGACGAGATAAATGGTCGCGTTCGTCACGGTCCGGCCCGCCGGATTCGATACAGCACAAAACGGCGCAACGGATGCCCTTCGGCAAAGCCGGGAAAGTCGAAATCCTCCGCGGGATTGCGGGTCATTCCGAGCCGTTCCATGAGCCGCCAGGAGCGCCGGTTCGCCGGATTGGTAAACGCGACAATCTCGGCAACGCCGAGCCGGCCCAAGCCGTCATCGATCACTGCCCGTGCCGCCTCAAAGGCGTAGCCCTGGCCCCAATAGGCGCGCGCTAGGCGCCAGCCAATCTCGACGGCCGGGGTGAAGGGGGCCGGAAACCGCACCCGGCTCAGCCCCATTGCGCCGATCAGGCTCGCCGTGCCGGGCAGCTCGACGGCCCAATAGGCAAAGCCATGCTCGGTCAGGTGCGCCTGCATCCGGGCGATCCAGGCGTCGCTCTTGGCCCGGTCGGGAAGCGGCGGCAGCATCGCCATGACCTCGGGATCGGCCGACATCGCCACGAAGGGCTCACGGTCGGCCTCCCGCCATTCGCGCAGCAGCAGGCGCGGCGTGCGCAGCGCGACGGCCATGACTATTTCTTCCCCGGTCCGCGGCCAGCCATCTGGTTGAGGAACATCTCCTGCAATTGCTCGAAGCCCTTGAGCCCAGCCGGCAGCCAGGTCTTCAGCATCGCCTCCGGGTCGAGCGCCTGCAGGTTGGCGCGCATCCGTTCCTCGACCTCCTTCATCAGTTTTGCTTGCATCGGCTTGACGTCGGGCAGGCCGAAAAAGCCGCGCAGCTCGTCCGGCGTGCATTCGACATCGAATTTGATCTTCATCGCGCGACTCCGCTTCGAGAGGTGTCCTCGACAAGCTTGGCCGGGAATGGCAACACATACCCGAAATCATCCTGGGGCGAACCGGCCATGGCTGTCGACATTCCCTATCGGCGAGAGATCGCCTTCGAATACGGCCGGCTCGAACCGGTGGCGCCCGGGGTCCGCCGCATCGTCGCCCGCAACCCCGGGCCGTTCACCTATAAGGGCACCGGAACCTATGTCGTCGGTGACGGCGAGGTGGCGGTAATCGATCCCGGGCCCGATCTTGCCGAGCATGTCGAGGCGCTGCTGGCGAGCCTCGCTGGCGAGCAGGTTACTCATATTCTCGTTACTCACACGCATCGCGACCACTCGCCGGCTGCAAAGGCGCTGAAGGATGCGACGGGTGCCCCGACCTACGGCTTCGGCCCGCATGCCGGCGGGCGGCGTGGCGAAGTCGGCGTCGAGGAAGGCGGGGATTGGGATTTTGTACCCGACATCGTGGTGCGCGACGGGGACTGGATCGATAGCAACAATTGGCGATTCGAGGCGGTGCACACACCCGGGCACACCTCGAACCATCTTTGCTTCGCGCTGCCTGATGCCGGGATCCTGTTCAGCGGCGACCATGTCATGGGGTGGTCGACGAGCGTCATCGCGCCGCCCGACGGCGACATGGCCGCTTATATGGCCTCGCTCGATAAGCTGCTGCATCGCCGCGATGCGGTGTATTGGCCGACGCACGGCCCGGCGATCACCGAGCCGGAGCGGCATGTCCGGGCGTTCATCGCGCACCGCCGCGAGCGCGAAGCCGGCATCATCGAGTGCCTCAAATCCGGGCTCGAAACCCCTGATGCCATCGTCGAGCGGCTCTATGTCGGACTCAACCCAGCGTTGCGCCGCGCCGCAGCCCGATCGGTGCTGGCCCACCTGATCGATCTGATCGGCCGCGACATCGTTACTGCGGACGGCCAGCCGACGGTGGAGGCGCATTATCGGTTGCGCCACATCGCCCGAAAACGCTGATCAATCCTCGATTTTCGACCTGGGTTGTGGCCCCAGCGCCATGCGGTGTGAGAAAAATGCCGCAGGTGTCATTCAACCCGCGCGTATGTGCGTTTCCCCGCTTCAGTCGAATGAACGGAAATGGTATGTGCACGTTATTGTTCGTAGTCCGGCTCAGCTTGGGAGACATCTGTGGTCAAGATTGCTCAACCGTTGTTTGTCGCTTGCCTCATCGGCGTGCTTGGCGCCTGCGCGCCGACTCAGACCGCGCAACAGGCGCCGCCGCCTCCGCCTCCGGCCCCGATGGCTCCGGCTCCGATGGCAGCGGCTCCGGCACCTGAGGTGCCGTATGTCG
>WNFM01326335.1_pt1 | contig 11974 bp, 16 predicted proteins | sample 5400271 | NCBI WGS metagenome assembly WNFM01 (sample SAMN13153352, study PRJNA577476) | soil metagenome | isolation source: 60 cm saprolite on Douglas fir-dominated hillslope | place: USA:California | collected 2013-09-17 | reverse complement strand
TATAAGGATGAGTGGGAGGCGCAATTAGTGGAGCGTGGAGAACGGGAACTTCTGCTTCTAGCGCAGCTCGGACATCTCGAGCAGAGCGGAAATCGTGAGAATAAACGTTCGAAGAAAGCTCAGAAAGCTCACGGTGCTACTTAGTACAGGCTATCATAACTGATTTCCGAGTTTCTGTTCAAGTTTCTCAACGGTATAGCTCCAGTTGATGGGTTTGGCGATGTGGTTGTAGGAGGCGATGAACTCGTTGAGGGAGCTTTCAAGGTCCTTCGTACTGAGAAAGTGATTGGGCTGCAAACATTTGCGCTGAAGCGCACTGAACCAAATTTCGATCTGGTCCAGCCAGGAGGCATTGGTCGGCAACCAGAGCACCTGAAAGTACAGTCGCCCATCACAGGCACGTTCCTGCTCACGGAGCCAGCCTTCGAGTTGCTTGGGGGCGTGCGTCGTTCCATTATCGAGGATGAAGGTCACCGTGTGGACTCCCCGTCGCAGTGCCTCAGGAATGATGTCCTGTTGCACAAAGGCTTGGAAATCGACAAAGCATTTGCGCTGCCGACAGGTGCCGTAGACCTTGCCATCGGCAACGGAGAGCCCGGCAAACAGATGGCGAGCACCACGTCGATGATAGCGCGCTTCGTGCAGCAGTGGCTTGCCTGGACGTGCTGGGCGAGGAGGCTGTTCTCCTTCTCGTGCCTGAATGGACGTTTTCTCATCCAGGCAGACCAGCCAGGTTCCATCGTGCAAGAGCGACCCTGCCTGACAATAGGCTTGCAACACTGGGCGGGCTCGGTGCAAGAAGGTGTGAGGATCATGGATGTGTTGCCAGGCATGGTAACGCCACGGGCGCAGGCGTTCGGCTTTGAGCCACCGTCCCACCGTACTGGGCGAGATGCGCGGAAGCGTCGGGTCTTGTGCGACCCGGCGGGCCAGTTCGGCGCGACTCCAGCGCGAGAGCGGCACCTGAGAGTGCCTGGGCAAGCTACAGGCGATGGCCGTGACGTGCGCGCGCACCTGAGGGGGAAAAACGCCTCGGTGCCCCACTGCGAGGCGCGTCAGCCAGTGAATGCGTCTTGACCCAGCGTCCGCGCCAGCTACGGACGGTGCGGTCCGTGGTGCCAACGGTTAAGGCAATCTGCTGATTGCTTTGCTCGGGATGGGCGTGGGCTGTCAGAATAATCCGGGCACGCATGGCCAGTGTCTGCGGCGTCGTGTGAGCTCGGATGAGCTGCTGAAGGTGTTGAGCGTCTTCAGCGGTCAATGCAATTGGATAGGCGGGTTTGGGACCTCGCATGTACTTTCACCTCCCACTCCCAGTTTATCCTCTCTCATTAACCTTGTCAAACTCGGAAAGTACTTGTGATACGTTGTACTTAGCTAGCTCATCCCTTTACTGTGGGCTTGCCCCACTTTTTAGAATCTCTCCATAGATGAGCTAATGCGAAGAGAGCCAGATTATCTGCAAGACAGAGGCTTGGAAGTGTGTCAGGTTGTACCAGTATGGTGGGCCTATGAGGATTATGATGGTACCACCATACAACTTTCTTGACGATGGGCAAAATCAGATCAATCATCTGCTTGCCCAAGGGGAAGCGCATCGTCGTAAACTCTCGGGCGACCTGAGAGAAGCACTGGTACAACTGAGTATCTAAGAAGGAAGAAACACCTTGAGCATGCGACAACGTGTTGGGCGACAGGAAATCGAGCAGTTTCTCATTCAGGTAGGCCGAAACTGATCTACAGAGATCGTTGAACAGACTGTACGTGCCAGGCGTGGCTTTTAGGAGGTGTCTTTCACGGAGTTGGGAACTTTTTACAAGAGTAGCAAGAGTAGTAGGAGTAGTGGGTTTGTAGTGGCTAGCTGTTTTTAACATCTCACCGGGATCGCTTATGCTCGCCACCATGTCTGGTTGTATTATTTGGATAATTGGTCAGCGAGCAAATGGAAGCCGCTCTGTCCATGGAAAATTTTCAAGCTTGCCACCTAAGTCTAGCAGTGCAGATCCACCACCAACTAAGTAAATAGCTGGGGGTATAGCAAGAGTTAAACTATTTTACACCCTCGGGCCTGATCAATAGCAGGGGGTGTGGTAGAGGTCGGGGTGTGGTAGAGGCAAGCTCTACCACTACTATGTGACGGGACGTCGCTCCGCTCGTCCTGCATCAGATGAAACGGTGCGCTGCGCAAAAAATGGTAAGTGATCTTCTCTTCGGAACCATACGCTAGCGCACAAGCAATCCCAGAAGACCGAGAAGATGCTAGAGATCCTGGTATTCCTGGCTATATGGTCATTGTGATCGATTTTTGCACGAATCCTAGCCATACCTCAACAAGCACTGATATACTTATCATTCACCAAGTACGCGAACTGTTTGTAGAATGATGGGATATTGTTGATAGAAGTGTTAGCAATCTTCCCGTTCCCACCCTTGTGCGATAGCTTCTTGATTGAACAGGTCAGCACGACAGACACTCTGCTGACTGTTTTCTACGGTCTCTATCCTCAACCTGAACGATGTGGTAGAATACTAGAGATATAGTTAGCTTCACTCGCCATCCTAGCAGTATTTGTGTGTCTTGGATGCCTTGTAGATCGGCTTGGTGATGAACGAAACTCTAATCTCCCTCAAATTAGAGGAGGTGCAGGATGACCGACCGTGTGGGACAGCAACTTGGGAATTATCGCCTAGTCCGCCTATTAGGAGAAGGTGGTTTTGCAGAAGTCTATCTTGGGCAGCATATACATGTCAAAAGCCTGCAAGCTGCAATCAAAGTCCTGAACGCCAGACTTGGTCAAAACTATCAAACAGGGTTTCTGCAAGAAGCAGAAACCATCGCTAGTTTGCGACATCCGCACATTATCCGTATTCTCGACTTTGGGATCGAGAGTAGGGATAATGCTCCCTATCTCATCATGGATTATGCCCCCAATGGCACAGTACGCAATCGTCATCCTCATGGCAGGCTTGTCCCACTTGCAACAGTCGCTGCGTATGTTAAGCAGATCGCATCTGCTTTGCAATATGCCCATGATCGCAACCTGATCCACCGTGACCTCAAACCAGAGAATTTACTGGTTGGAGAAAACGGTGAGATTTTGCTGAGTGATTTTGGTATTGCTGCCATTGCGCATAGTACGTCATCTCTGGATACCAGCGTCTACTCAGGGACTGCTCCCTATTCTGCACCGGAACAAATTATGGGCAAGCCACGGCGCGAAAGTGATCAATATGCTCTCGGCATTATTGTCTATGAATGGCTCAGCGGAAAGCGTCCATTTCAAGGGACAATGCAGGAGATCATTTTCCAGCATCTTGCTGCGCCACCGCCCTCGCTTCATGAAAGAGGATCAACCACCCCTCCCAAAGTAGAAGCAGTCGTCATGCAAGTCCTTGCCAAAGATCCCAAGGAGCGCTTCAGAAGCGTACAGGAGTTTGCGGCTGCCTTGGAGCAAGACTCTGCCCCATCAAGTCAGCCATCAGTACCACACATTGTGAATACTCCTTCGAGCCAATCCTTACCACCGACAATCATATACCCTGCTAGGAGTGAGCCACTACAACCCGTAGATGTAGCTACTCCACCAAGCCAGTTGCCACAGCAAGATCCCCTAACGCAGTCTGCGGTTAAAGGACAGCAGCAAAAAGCCGATCCAAGAAATGTGCCAAATGTAACTGCTACCCGTTGTTCTTTCCCAAATTTTGGTGCCATACATTCAGTTGTGTGGTCGCCTGATGGCAAATATATTGCTACTGCGGCAGATGACGGAAAAGCGTTCGTAGTAGATGTTATAAATAACAAGAACGACAACAGTCAAAGTTATATGGGCAGTACATACTCCATTACCTGGTCGCCTGATGGCAAACATCTTGCTGCGGGCGGGTGGGGCATAAGGATCTTTCCTCCTTTCGTGTACGCATGGAAAAAAGAGCAGTTTTTTCAGGACATCACAGTGTACTCGGTTGCCTGGTCACCTAATGGCAAATATCTTGCTTCAGGAGGAGAAGAGAAGGCTGTGCGTATTACTAATTATGCAAGTCGTGTGTATGAGTTGTCCAATGGACATAATGACCAGGTATACTCGGTTGCCTGGTCACCTGATGGCAAATACCTTGCTTCCGGGGGAAAAGACAATGCTGTACTCGTCTTTGCTGTTGTAGAAAGACAGCAAGTATTAACTTATAAACACAATGGTCCTGTAAGGTCTATTGCCTGGTCACCTAATGGCAAATACCTTGCTTCAGGAAGTGAAGACAAATTGGTACGGATCATTGATGTTACGCAAAATAAGGAAGAGAAGAAGTACATATATGATGCTTCTATACTCTCGGTTGCCTGGTCACCTGATGGCAAATATATTGCCTTAGGAGGAACAGACAACATTGTGCGGATCATTGATTTCGCTACAGGGAATAAAATCCTTAAGCACAATTTCAACAATAGAATATCCTCGGTTGCTTGGTCTCCCCAAAAAAACCAGCTTGCCGTTGCAGATGGAAAAGAAATAGTCTTTTTTCGAGTAAGCTAGAGTTTTGATTTTTACACGATCAATAAGTTATAAAATTTGGAATTAATCCCAAATTTTACAGGCATGGACATATGATTGGTATCGATGGCTGATAAATTCTCATCCGTAAGCATATCACTACCTTTTGCTTCCTCTCTTTCTATTTGTGCTTGCTTGAATACACTGAGCAATGTCCCAATAGGCATTTCTATCCCCAAGTGTCCTGAAATTGTAACCCGTCCATATTTTGCAGAATCATACGAGTGAAGGGATATCCTTGACGGTAGAGGTGTTTGTGAAGGCGTGCTATCATCTGGCGAGTAATGCATATCCTGGCTCTCCTTCGATGCCCACAATCTGCTCAAAAAATACCGTCTCATCTAAGCCAGTGTAACCAGGATCAAGGAGGCGCACCCAACACATTGGTGCATGAACATCTTCTACTCTTCCATGCCAGAGGCGCTGGGGATTGGTCGGACGATCTGAGGGACGCAAACGATACGCAATCACCGCGCCGCGCTGTAGCTGGCTATATCTTATGTCGCCTTCATTCATGTTACTGCCCTCATTTACCGATTTGGTTTACCATAAGTGGTTAACCTTTATAAGTTTACCTATATTGGTTAATCCAGTCAAGAGGTAAACCTGTTAAAATTGGTGAAAATAGCGGTGGGGCACAATGTTTAGATTAAAAATAAAAGAGGTAGCGGAAAGCCAGGGCTACAACATATCCACGCTTTCACGGGAAGCAAACGTGCCATTTAACACGATCAGACGTGCCTGGAAAAACCCTCACTACGAAATAAAGCTGGCAACCCTCAGCCGTATTGCGAGAACGTTGGGCGTCACTACCGTCGATTTAATAGAAGACGTACCAGAAGAATAGCCTATTAAGCCAAGCTAGAGTTGTCGGCGTTCCTGTCAAAATCCCTATCACTATTTCGTGATCGTTCTCAGATCATTGAAGAGTCTTACCATTATCTACAACCTGGCTACAGCAGCAAGTCAGTTCATGAATGAGATGGCTGAAGCATTTCTGCACCATGATAGGTGCGTCAGAGCCAAGATTACTGTCACTTTGGTGAGTGAGGAATGTACTTCGATGCGCTTTATACCTATGTTAGTGTGACAGGCATGGGTGATTGTGAACATGTAATATGCTTCAAATAGCAAAGCCATTTACTCTTCAACCGCCTCATCAACTATACTACCAGAGTTTCACGGTTCTGACGGTTTCACACGTCAGAAATGCGACAAATAGGACAAAGTATTACTTCAAACTTTGTCATGTTATGGTATTTCTGATGCGTCAATGAGTGATTACCGATCAAGCTTGAGGCAGCGAGGATGAAGCATCCAGCCGAGGACGTTGAAGGATGAGCATACCCGCGAGGACAAAAATAATCGTTACAAGAAGTGTTGGTAGGAGCAGGACTTGAAACGACATCAAGATGTGATAGCTTTCTTCTGCACGTCGAATCTGGTCAGCACTCGCTCCTGGAACTCCTGCACAGTCGAGGGTATTACGACTTGCGGCATATGCTAAAGCGAAAGACCAAACGCCTACTAAACAGGTTACCCCTATCAGCACTATGCGATAGAGCCGCTTCAAGGGGCGTTTCTTCCAAACAAAGAGGATGGCTTCAATGCTAAGCACAACCCCGCAGCAAGTTGAAACCTGCCAAATGCCCACAAAATTGATACTATAGCTGCATGAGGCCAGTATCCAGGCAGAGATCATGCTCCTTACTCCTTCCTCATCTCTCGCAAGAGATCGGCAATACTTGCTTGAAGCTTACATAGTTCTGGTCGTCAAGTCAAGACTGCTCTTGTAAGACTCCTGGAGGCAGTCAACAGGCAGGATTTCATGGTAGTACTAAACAATGCGTCAAACATGCGACAGCATCACGAGCCACCGTGAGACAACGACTTCTCCAGTGTCGCATTCTTGATGCACCAACAATGAGGAATCGCGAATTCCTGACTACTGTTAAGATGGTAGCGCATACGGGAACCGCAACAGTTTGTTTTTAGTTGTCCCTGGCGATCCTTTGGTGCCCTTGAGAAGCCATTTTATGCCTCTTATTGTTTATTGATTTCCCCCCAAATGTGTGGAGGTTGCTGTAGTCGTTGCTGTAGTTGTTTTGGTGTTTTGTGTCTATACTTGTAAATTACTTTTTTCTGTGGCTCTCCCTCACTTTGCGTGAAAGCTCTAGCATATCCGAAGTGTTGTTCTCTTCACTCGCCTGGTAGCATACCTTCACTTTTAGACGCTTGTTTCATCGTTTCCTGAATCACGTAAAGTGCGGGTGAGCCATGGAATTCCCAAATTTACACTCAAGCCCACCGATCGACGGTGGTGTCGTAAGCGTGGCTCTACGAAGGCTTATCTTGAAAGGCTCAACAAAAGAAATATGAAAGCGACTTTGTACATTCAAGAACAGATTCTATATATGGGCTTTTTATTGACAGTTTCTATTAAATTCGAGTATACCTCAAGATAGCCCATCGATTAGGTTTCTGTACGAAGTCCCGTAGCTGGGGTCCCAACATTTTTCCCAGCAAAGTCCCCTCTAAGCAAGAGACAAAAGAAGCTATTTGAGACATATTTCTGAATCAAAGGGATGGAGGTAACAAAATGAAGGTCACTCCGCATTTATTGTATACAAAAATAGAATTGGATAATGACGAGACAAAGAAGTTACTTCATGGAACAGATGTTACTAATACACTAATGGGATTAGGAGCACTTATAGAACCTGTGACAACGACTATACTTGTTACTTTGGTTAGATTACAAAGGACTCGTATTGAAAAAGCAAATAAAGGAAATGGAGTGATAATTACTATCCCCCACGTTGGAACTCTCGTTTTGGTAGGAATAAAAACGAGAGAATAATTGATAAATATAGATGTTATGCTGGTGTTCGCCATGATGTGCTAGATGTCGTGGGGATTGCTGTCAAGATTACTGTCACTGTGGTGCGCGAGAAATGGACTTCGATGCCCTTTATACGCGGGCTGGTGTGATGAACATGGGTCACTGTGAACATGCAGTAAGCTTCAAACAGCAAGCTATTGACTCGAAAGTGCCAAGGGTCAGATTGGGCCAAAGCTGTTCATCACGATATTTCTCAGCTTTCGGCGTGCTTCCCTTGCTCTCTGAATGTCCATAGGAGAGCGCGGAAGGCATTCATGACCGTCATTGCTTAGTATTCCCAGGATTCGTGGCCCAAAGGTGCCCGATTGAGTTCCTCGCGGTAGTATTGCCAGAGCGGCATGAAACTATTCATGTAGGTAATGAAACGATCGTTGTGATGGCGTTCGAGCAGATGAATCATTTCATGGACAATGATGTACTCCAGGCAATGAACAGGTTTTTTGATAAGTTCGAGATTCAACCAGATGCGATGTGCCTCAATGTTGCACGTGCCCCATCTGGTTTTCATCTGTTTTACGCCCCACTCGGCTACCTTCACGCCTATGATCGCTTCCCATTTAGCGATCAGGGGGGCAATCTCCTCCTTGAGCCGTCGGCGATACCAGGTAGTTAGTGCGCGCTCTCGCTCAGAGGTATCGCTGCCGGTGCGCACGAAGAGATCCATGGTCTTGTTGTTGCGAATGATCACTGCTGGCGAACCTTTTTGATAAATCACATTGAGGACTGGCGCTCCTGGTTCTCAAACTTCGCCTGCTGACGCTTGATCCATGCCAACCTGGAAATGGTAAAGAGGCGTACAGACTCGTCATTTACTTGCAAGGGTGCAGCTACTCGGACACGACCGGCTGGTGGATAAACTCCAAGATGAAGATTTTTGATGTTCTTGCGAACCACATCAATGACAAGACCACTTACGGTGATCTGGTGCTTCTCAGTACTCATCTTGATGCTTCACCAGTTCAAAAATCTGATTTGCCAAGGTCTCTTCTTGCAGGACTTTCTGGATCGCATAGCGGACTTCCCGCTCCTTGATCTTGTTACCACGCCAACCATCCTTTTTGGTTTGTTGGATGACCCTATCCAAATTGATGGCAAGTTGCTCATCATTGCCAAGATTATTATACAGCGCCCGCTTAGCACGTGTATTCAGCGATTTTGGATAGGCTATTCCGCTGGTCGGGTTTTGCACCTGCCTGGCGAGTTCAATGATGCTAGCCAGGTATTGCTCGTATTCCTGTGCTTGACTCTGACGCTCCTGGATCAGGGTGTCAAGCAGCTCTGACATCTTTTCGTAGTACATTGGGTTGGTTGGACGCTCATCGATGATAACCCTGCGCAGGTTATTTTCGATAGTTTCGGCCATCGCTTCTTTGCTATTGGAAATTCCCTGGGGCAAGTCCTTCAGTCCATCCTCTCCTCGTTCCACAATAAGCTGAATCAGGGTGGTGTCGTCAAAGGCCGAGATCTTTTTACTCTCTTCCGCACGGATATAGGTGTCGATCAGGTACTGGACAACTTGCTTCCTTATATTCTTGTACTTGTTGAAGATAGTCGAGTGTTTGCTCTATGACTTCTTTAAGGAAGGGAGGCACCACAAAGATCAGAGAGAAGGACATATTGATGCTGGCTGATCGCTCGTCCAAACACACCAACCAGAAGCAATAGGTACATAGGTGACATCATTTCCCCAATCAGATTTCCCCCTCGAACACGCAGCTTTATCATATAAGTGACCACTGGTTATTTGGACTTTCACACCATAATTGGCATAGGCGGTCTTCCCTGATGGTACTGAAAAATTATAAGAATTACCAATAGTGGCGTTTACTGTTCGTGTTACCTCGTGGTCAATTTCAGCTTTGACGTTCGCAGTGATGATACCGATGAGAATACCAGCATCACCAGCAACATTAACATTAAGATTTGCGATGACATCTAGTTTATCAGTGACCGTTACGGTTTTTGAGGTCGTTGAGGTAAATGTCACTTGAGCAGGAGACGGAGAATTATTTTGATCCTGTTGCTGAGAAACAACTTCCCAGGATTGACCCTGGTTGATAAGATTATCATAGGCATACTTTGGTACACATCCAACAGATGGCGTGGCAGGATGATTAACAGGTGGTGTAGCAGGAGAACAACCCACCACGAAGGTCGACGAACAATAAAAAAAAGTCTGACCATCGGAACTCTGGTAGTGAGCACCGCCACAACCCCAATCACCACTCCAAACATCACCACATTTAGTTAGTTTGCCGGCCTGAATGTTATAATAAGTATCACATCCCGTAGTTGTTAGAGACACAAATAAAAGGATTGTGATCATTATAATTAATCTATATTGCTTCCGCATTGCTACCTCCTGATTACTGGAGAACAAAGGGTCGTGGTATATGATTAAACGATGTCATCTTATATTTTCTGAAGAGAACAAAGAACTTTACGGACAATTCAGAAATCATAAATTCACAAACAAGCACATCATAATCCATATATGCCTATGATGTAAAGGATGTTTTTGATAATCTAAGAGGAGAAAAAAGAGGCTACACGCAACATAAAACTCGCAGTCGCAGCAAGTCAAAGTTCGCCCTACCAAATACGATTCGTTGCTGAAGCTTCAAGCAGTTGACCCGTGCTTCTACGCCACAGAACGACGCATGACATCGATGAAAGTCTATCAGAAAACTAGCCCGGTAAGCAAGCAAACAGGCACACTTAAATTGAGGATGAGTCGAATAGGGCTCATCCTGGTTTTTAGGGCTATTGACAGATTGACATGCTACTTTCCTTTTTGGTATATTTACCGTATGCAAATGAAACTAGAACTAGTAGCGGTGCCCGTCTCGGACGTTGACCGCGCAAAAACTTTTTATACTGAGAAGATCGGCTTTAATGCGGATCATGATCACAAAGTTAGGGATGATCTTCGTTTCGTCCAACTGACACCTCCAGGTTCCGCCTGCTCGATAGTTATTGGAGTTGGGATTACAGAGATGCAGCCGGGATCGCAAAAAGGTCTTCAAATGGTGGTACCGGACGTTAAAGAAGTACGCGACGAACTGGTAAAACGGGGTGTTGAAGTAAGTGATATCGAAGTCATGCCCTGGGGTTCATTTGTCTATTTTAGCGATCCCGATGGGAATAGCTGGTCATTACAGCAACTGCCTGTTCGCCAATAGCTTCAATCAATACTACACACTCTGTCCGGATGGTTCTCAACCGGTTTATTCGGTACACAAACATGGTCATCGTCTCTTCTCTCATTAGACCTTCCGGTCTCCTCCAAGACACAATCCAGAACAAGACACATACATCGAACAATTCACAAAAAACAAATGCATATATCAAAAAGCCCGTATTATCTGTTTCATTGTGTCTTGTGTCTCGTAACCTCTCTTAGCCTGACCTACAGAATACGCAAGCCCAGCACGCCTCTGGTCTGTACACCGTTCCAGTACTGTTTGACACTAGGGACACAGCCTTTATGCTTTAAGGATGCTGAGAGCATTTCCCCTCTTCGGCTCATAGTTATTCTCCGCACACCAGGCGGTATAGGAACTTACCACAGTTGCGCTGGGTGTCCATGCGCCCTCTACAAGCTCTGCCTTATCGTCTAGCCACATCTGCACGGTGTCTAATTGCGCTCGATGCTCGGCGACACTTTGCTTCATCTGTTCAGGCACTGGCAGTCTCCCTGCCTGGTACCACTTTATCGCACCCTGGATAGCCCAGTAGTAAATTGGGTGAAATCCGCACAAATTTTGAGGTGAAACTGACAAAATCAGCGCGAATAGTCGAAATCAACCATTCAGAACCTGGAGAAACCGCTCCCCATCTGGCATATCAACGTAGAATGTTGTAAATAACAACCCTGGTAAGTCAGAAAGCAGAGCAAAATGAACTCTTCTGAGCAGCGATATTTACAGGTGGGTGATGCCTGCCGTGTTCTGGCAGGCATCACCAGAGCGCGGTGGTTCAAGTGGATGAACTGCCCAACAGAAACCACCAGCAAACGTACAAGGTGCGGCATTGGGTCACACGTGACCATTCTTACACCTTTTTTTGCGTGCTGAATTGGAGTACATTGAACCGGGACCATAGCCGTTTCATGACCTCCCGAATTTACAAAAACGGTGCGCAACAATCCGCCTCTCTGGCGGTTTTTCAGATGGTCAATGGCTGTGCTGCTCAACATTCGCGCCGAATTCCTCTGTTTCACCTCAAAATCGGTTGAAGTTTGACCCAAATTACCACTTTCCTCTAAAGATCCTTTTGGCGAATTTATCTGTCAAATTACACGGGCACCAGTTACCTCATTTTTGATCATCAAAACGGCAAGGTCACTATTTTTTGGTGGTGCCTTCATCCTTGACTTTTCATTCCAACATGTAGTATACTTCTTTTCAGATCACAGGAGAGGAATATCAGACAAGAGCATGGCGGGAAAAAAAGCTTTTCATCCAGATCACGCGCTGAAAAAAGCGATGGACGTGTTTTGGGAACGGGGATATGAAGGAACGTC
>WNFM01261930.1_pt1 | contig 11974 bp, 9 predicted proteins | sample 5400271 | NCBI WGS metagenome assembly WNFM01 (sample SAMN13153352, study PRJNA577476) | soil metagenome | isolation source: 60 cm saprolite on Douglas fir-dominated hillslope | place: USA:California | collected 2013-09-17 | reverse complement strand
GATCTGCGCGCCGCAATAGGACTGATAGGTCGAGATGCCCATCTTCGACATCACCTTCAACAGGCCCTTGCCGATCGACTTGATGTAGCGCTTGACGATTTCATAATCGTCGAGCGCCGAAGGCAGGCGGTCCTTCATCGAGATGATGGTCTCGAACGCTAGGTACGGATTGATCGCTTCGGCGCCATAGCCCGCGAGGCACGCGAAGTGATGCACCTCGCGCGGCTCGCCGGATTCGACGACCAGCCCGACCGAGGTGCGCAAGCCGGTGCGGATCAGATGATGATGCACGGCGGCGCAGGCGAGCAGCGACGGGATCGGAATCCGGTCCGAGCCCGCCATGCGGTCGGACAGGATGATGATGTTGACACCTTCTCGCACCGCAGCTTCGGCACGCGCGCAGAGTTCGTCGAGCACCTGTTCGAGGCCTGCCGCGCCGAAGCCTGCGTGGAAGGTGGTGTCGAGCGTGCGCGACTTGAAATGGGTGTCGGCGATTTCCGAGATCGAGCGGATCTTTTCCAGATCAGCATCGGTCAGGATCGGTTGGCGCACTTCGAGGCGCTTTGTGGTGCCGGCCATGCCTTCGAGATCGAACAGGTTCGGCCGTGGCCCGATGATCGAGACCAGGCTCATGACGAGCTCCTCGCGGATCGGATCGATCGGCGGATTGGTGACTTGGGCAAAGTTCTGCTTGAAGTAGGTGAACAGCTGTTTTGGTTTGTCCGACAGCGCCGAAATCGGCGTGTCGTTGCCCATCGAGCCGTTGGCTTCTTCGCCGGTGGAGGCCATCGGCGTCATCAGGATGGTGATGTCTTCCTGCGTATAGCCGAACGCCTGCTGCCGATCCAGGAGCGGCAGGTTGGAGCGCATGCCCTTGGTCGGCGCGTCAGGCAATTCCTCGAGCACGATCTGGGTGCTGTCGAGCCACTCGCGATAGGGATGGTTCTTGGCCAATTGCGCCTTGATCTCGTCGTCCGGAATCAGGCGCCCCTGTTCGAGGTCGACCAACAGCATCTTGCCGGGTTGCAATCGCCACTTGGTGACGATGTGCTCCTCGGGGATTTTCAAGACGCCCATCTCTGAGGCCATCACGATGCGGTCGTCAGAGGTCACGAGATAGCGCGCCGGGCGCAACCCGTTGCGGTCGAGCGTAGCGCCGATCTGGCGGCCGTCGGTGAACGCGATCGCGGCCGGGCCGTCCCACGGCTCCATGATCGCGGCGTGATATTCGTAGAACGCGCGGCGCCGTTCATCCATCAAGGGATTGCCGGCCCAGGCTTCCGGAATCATCATCATCACGGCATGCGGCAGCGAGTAGCCGCCCTGCACCAGGAATTCGAGGCCGTTGTCGAAACAAGCGGTGTCGGACTGGCCCTCATAGGAAATCGGCCACAGCCTGGAGATGTCCTTGCCGTAGAGTTGCGAATGCACCGAGGCCTGGCGCGCCGCCATCCAGTTGACGTTGCCGCGCAGCGTGTTGATCTCGCCATTATGCGCGATCATCCGGTAGGGATGCGCCAGCGACCAGGTCGGGAAGGTGTTGGTCGAGAAACGCTGATGCACCAGCGCCAGCGCGCTCGCGAAATCGGGCTCGGACAAATCAGGATAATATTTGCCGAGCTGGTCGGCCAGGAACATGCCCTTGTAGACCACGGTGCGGCACGACAGCGAGACCGGATAATAGCCGGCAAGCCCGCGGTCGCGGCGCTGATAGATCGCCTGCGAGATCGACTTGCGCAGGATGTAGAGCCGCCGTTCAAAATCGTCTTCGTTCTTGATGTGCGCGCCGCGGCCGATGAACACCTGCATATGGGCGGGTTCGGTCGGCTTGACGGTTTCGCCAAGCGAGGAATTGTCGACCGGCACATCGCGCCAGCCGAGCAGGATCAAGCCCTCGTCCTTGATCTGGTTGGCGATGATGCTCTTGATGACTTTGCGCCACGCCGTCTCCTTCGGCATGAACAGCGCACCGACCGCATACTCGCCGGGCTTCGGCAATTGGAAGCCGATTTCGGTGGCCTTTTGCGCTCGAAGAAGGCGTGCGGGATCTGCACCAGGATGCCGGCGCCGTCGCCGGCGCGCGGATCGGCGCCGACCGCGCCGCGGTGCTCGAGGTTGCAGAGAATGTTGAGCGCGTCGGAGACGATCTGATGCGACTTCTTGCCCTTGATGTTGGCGATGAAGCCGACGCCGCAGGAATCCTTCTCCAGCGAGGGATCGTAAAGGCCCTCGGCGGGCGGCCGCCAATCGTGCTCGCGCCGAGAATCTTCAAGCAACTGTGTATCTTCAAGCTGGCCAGCCGGTTTCGAAGCCGGGGCCGCCGACAGCGCACCCGTCATGATGGTTTCGCGCTCGAACTCCGACCCGCTCATTTTGCGTCCTCTCAATCCGGTAAGGGCCTTAACCGTCGTGGTCGGCGCACCTTGGGCGTTTGCGGAACCCACCGGGCCACCGCTCGTCCTCCGCGAGCCGCAATTTCGAAAATTCAGGCTTGGGCGTCCAACGTCCCTAATGGACGGCCTTGCCTGCCATCTTTTCTTAGCGCCTCGGCGCCGGTATTCACAATTTGCGTTGCAATCCCTGTGCCGGGTTTGCACTGCAAAATTGAGACAGTGGTGCTGTCCTAACTCCGACCTTGCCAAATTTTTTTCTATCACACAAGCGTCCGAAAGTCGCCGCCCGTGTGCCGGATCCGCGCCGGCGATGAGGGTGGCCGCCGCCTTCGGGTTTGAGGCAAACACGCCGCGATCCGGCCCAAGGTCCGCCGGATTCAGCGACGAAGTTCCCGTTGGGAGAAAGAGCGAAAACGCTCTGGGCGCGGGGCTTTACAGGAGCGAAGAGCAATGAAGCTGTTCACGCGATGGGTGATGTCGGCCGGGCTGGTGCTCACGGCCGCCGCAGCCGCAAACGCGCAAGGTTTGGCACCTTATGGAATCGGCGGGTCGCGGTACGCACCCGTGTCCGATATCGAGGGCCCCGGTCCCTATGCGGCGATGCCGCCGGAGGCGCCCGGGCCACGCTACGGCGGACCGATGCCGCGCTACGGTGGACCAATGATGTTGCTGCCGCCCCAGGAGGTCTACGCGGTGGTGCGCGAGAGCGGGTTTTCGCCGCTCGGAGCTCCGCATCAGCGCGGCTTCGTCTACATCATTTCGGTGATCAACCGGGCCGGCGACGACGGGCGGCTGGTGATCGATGCCCGCTCGGGGCGCATCATCCGCTTCATTCCGGCCTACCGGATGGGCGACAATTTCAATGAGGATTTGACCGCGACCTATGGCCCGGTGGGACCGCTGCCGCCGGTCAGCTTGATGAGGGGACCGCCGCGGCCGCCGGGCTCGGTCCCGCATGTCGCCAGCCGCGCGCGCCAAGTGCCGGTGCCGAAACCGTCGCCGCCGCGTGTCGACGACATTAAGCCTTTGGCGGCAAAACCCGTCGCACCGCCGCCGCAACAATCGGCCGCGGTTGCACCGAAACCGGCCGATGCGCAGCCCGCGCCGCAAGCCTCCGCGCCGCCGGCGGTCGAAGCAAAACCCGCCGCGCCGCAGATTGCGCCGACCCAGGAGATGCCGAAGGTGCAGGGGCTGGAGTAGAGGCGCGATCCAACCACGAGCCGTCCCCGCGAACGCGGGGACCCATAACCACAGGCTTTAGTTGTCGCGCGAAAGCCGTCGACCAGCGTCTCTCAAAACAACCGGCCCGGCGTATGGGTCCCGGCTCAAGGCCGGGACGACGATGATGATTTCGCGAGACGACCGCTACTTCTTCCGCCCGGCCGCAGCCAGGATCAAATCGGCGATCTCTTTGGGATGTGACACCAGCGACAAGTGCCCCGCCTCCAGCTCGACCGTGGTTGCGTTCATGCGTTTCGCCAGAAAGCGCTCCAGATCAGGATTGATGGTCTGATCGAGATTTGAAACCGCGTACCATGACGGCTTGGAGCGCCAGGCGGCCGCAGTGGTCCGTCCACCGAACAGCGCGGCGGCAGTAGGCTCCTGCACCGCGTAAAGCACTTCTGCCCTGCCGGGCTCGACGCCATTCGCAAAATACTTGAGGAAGGACTCTTCCGACAATCTCGTAAAACCATCGCGCTCCTGAACGCCCGCCCGCACCGGCCCCGTTGGAAATTTCCCGGACAGCGCGACGAAGTCTTCCCCGGCATCGGGGGCCCGCGCCGCAACATAGACAAGCGCCGACACCTTCGGGTCGATCCCGGCCTCGCTGATGACGGTGCCGCCCCAGGAGTGAGCGACCAGCACCGTCGGCCCATCCTGCAGCGCCAATGCGCGGCGTGTCGCGGCGACGGAATCTTCCAGCGAGGTCAGCGGATTTTGCACGGCGGTGACTTTTAAGCCGGCGGCCTGCAACAGCGGAATGACCTCGGCCCAGCTCGAGCCATCCGCCCACGCCCCATGCACCAGCACGACGTTACGCGCCTCGACGGGTGGAGCGGCTTGCGCCGGTGCCGCAAATGTCCCGAACGTTGCCGCGAGCGCGGCGACGGCGAGCGAAAAAACGAATCGGGATATTTTCATCGAACCAACTCGATCACCAATTTTTCTGCGAAGCGTTGCGCTTCACAAATGTCTTCGGCCGGGAGCGTCGTGACGTTACAGAACATCACAGCACTGTGAGTCCTCCGCGAGTCGTCCCCGCGAACGCGGGGACCCATAACCACAGGCTTCAGTTGTTTTGCGAAAGCCGTCGAACAGCGTCGTTCAAAAACAACCGCCGCGGCGTATGGGCCCCTGCTTTCGCTGGGACGACAATGACAAAAAAACGCCCCGGTTTCCCGGGGCGCTTTCTAAATTCAGAAAAACAGCCGTGTTACGCGGCGGCCTTCTCGACCGAGCCGTCGACCACCTGCGGCGCAGGAGCGCTGGTGGAAATCGGAATGCTGCGAGGCTTCTTGGCCTCGGGGATCTCGCGGACGAGATCGACGTGGAGCAGGCCGTGCTCAAGCGAAGCGTTCTTCACCACCACGAAATCGGCGAGCTGGAACACACGCTCGAAGGCGCGCGCCGCGATGCCGCGATACAACACTTCGGATGGGTTGCCGTTCTCATTGGCGGACTTCTCGCCTTTGATCGTCAGCGTGTTCTCCTTCGCGACGATCGAAAGTTCGCCTTGCGAGAAGCCGGAAACCGCAACGCTGATGCGGTAATTGTTCTCGCCGGTGCGCTCGATATTGTAGGGCGGATAGCCGGGGCTGCCGTCTGCTGTGGCCTGGTCGAGCAGCGAGAAGAAGCGGTCGAAGCCGACGGTGGAACGATAAAACGGGGTGAGATCGTAGGTACGCATAGGGTAGTCCTCCATTGAGCGACTGTTGAATTAACCCGCCCGCCATCGGGCCGGGCTTTTGTCAGCGTGCAGCCTCAGCGCTCGGTCTCCCGAAACACTGGTAGCGGCCTGCACGAAAATGATATGGGAGGGGCGAGACGGCGTTCAAGAGGGCGAGAGCGACGCCTGTTTTTAACGCTACGACCCCTCGCTAACCCTTGCCCACCCTTGATTTTCAGCACTTTTCACCTAGCCGGTCCGCTGCCCATGACGCTCGTCTCCATTCCCGCCAATCCCGTTCCCGAAGACGTCGTCTCCGGCACCATCAAGACGCCGGACGGCGCCGAATTGCGCTTCGCGCGCTGGGCGCCGCCGGTCAATCGCAAGGGCACGGTCTGCGTCTTCACCGGCCGCAGCGAACAGATCGAAAAATACTTCGAGACCGTTCGCGATTTGCGCGACCGCGGCTTTGCGGTGGCGATGATCGACTGGCGCGGGCAGGGCCATTCGTCGCGGCGGCTGCGCGATCCGCGCAAGGGCTATGTGCGCGATTTCTCCGATTACGAAATAGACGTCGAGACATTCGTGCAGCAGGTGGTGTTGCCGGATTGCCCGCCGCCGCATTTCGCACTCGCGCATTCGATGGGCGGCGCGGTGCTGCTGCGGGTCGCGCATGCCGGAAAGCGCTGGTTCGACCGCATGGTGCTGTCGGGGCCGATGATCGACCTTCCCGGCCGCAGCACCTCGTTTCCGGCGCGCGCGTTGCTGCGCGTGCTGCGGCTCGCCGGCCAGGGCGGCCGCTACGTTCCCGGCGGCAGCGATGAGCTGACCGGCGCGGGCTCTTTTGTCAACAATCCCCTGACCAGCGATCCCGTTCGCTATGCCCGCAATGTCGCAATCCTGGAGGAGGATCCGACGCTCGGCCTCGGCTCGCCGACGATCGCCTGGGCCGATACCGCGTTCCGGGCGATGAACGGCTTTCGCGCCGCCGATTATCCGTCGCAAATCCGCCAGCCGATCCTGATGCTGGCCGCCTCCAACGACGCCGTCGTATCCACTTCCGCGATCGAGGAATTCGCCTATCATTTGCGCGCCGGCTCGCATCTCGTGATCGCCGGCTCGAAACACGAAATCCTGCAGGAACAAGACCGCTACCGTGCCCAATTCTGGGCGGCGTTCGACGCGTTCGTCCCGGGCACGCCGTTGTTTAAGTGAGCCCAACTGTCATGCCCGGCGAAAGCGGGCATCCAGTATGCCGCGGCTTCTCGATTCAATCACAGGCGCCAGCGTTTACTGGATCACCCGCCTTCGCGGGTGATGACACCTGTTACGACGCCAACATCTTAAACACCGCGGCTCCCGCCAGATAAAGCCCGAGAAAAATCATCCCGATCAGAAACCAGCGCCGAAAAACTTCCGGCTGCATCCGCGAACGCACCGCTTGGCCGATGAACATGCCGGCGAACGAGCCGGCCATCGCGACCGCGCCGGGCCACGCTGTCGCTGCGCTGAACAGGCCGGCGCTGGTGAGGCTGAAGCCGAGCGCGAGCGTCGCGACCGTGAAAAACACGCCGAGCGCCTGCACCAACTCGTCCTTCTCCATTCCGATCGCCTGCATGAATGGCATCGAGGGGATCACCTGCACGCCAGTTGCGGCGGAAACCATCCCGGTCATGACGCCGACGACGCCGCCGACCCATTTTTCATCGCGGCGCGCGACCGTGAAGCTGAACTTGCTCAAGCTCACGATCGCATAGATCACCAGCAGGGCGCCGAGCACGATGGAACCATAGCGCGCTGAAGGGCCGGTCAGCATGCCCGCGTTCAGCCAGATGCCGACGACCGTGCCCAGCATCAGCGGCCACAATCGCCGGACGATGTCGCGCAAATAGGGACCCCCAAAGGTCTGCCAGATGTTGGTGATCACGGCCGGCACGATGACGATCGCAAGCGCCCGCGACGGATGCATAGTGACCGCGAGCAATCCCATCGAGACCGTCGGCAGGCCAAGCCCGAGCACGCCCTTGACGAAACCCGCCAGCAGGAACACCGCGGCGATCAGAATAATGAAGGGTTCGAACATGGCGGAGACATTGACCGATCGGCGCGATCGGCACAATCTGGAGGTTACGGAGATAGCCTTCGGCAACAACGAAGGCAGGGAAGCTTCGCATGCGCTTCGACCTGGTCGACCTTCAGCTGTTCGTCGCGGTCGCCGATGCGCGCAGCATCACGGCCGGCGCGGCGCGCGTGCATCTTGCGCTTGCTTCCGCAAGCGAACGGATCAAGGGGCTCGAAGCAGCGCTAGGCGTTGCGCTGTTAAAACGCGGCCGCCGCGGCGTCGAATTGACCGCGGCCGGCGAGAGCCTGCTCGATCATGCCCGCATCGTCCTGCACAATGTGGAAGCGATGCGCGGCGACCTCGCGGCCTATGCCAGCGGGGTCAAGGCCAGCGTCCATCTGCTCGCCAACACCTCCGGCCTATCAGAGCATCTACCGAAAGCGCTGGCGGTATTCTTGCGCGAGCATCCCGACATCGGCGTCGATGTCGAGGAGCGCGAAAGCGCCGATATCGCGGCGGCGATCGCGACCGGCGCGGCCGATCTCGGCTTTGCCGCCGAACATGCGTTGCCAGATAACATCGAGCGGTTCCTGTTTAGCGAGGACCGCCTGACGCTGGTGACGGCGCGGAACGGGGCATTTGCCGGCCGCCGCGGAATCGACTTTGCCGAGGTGACCGATCACGATTTCGTCGGGCTGACCCATGCGACCGCGCTGCAGGTGCATATTTCAAAACATGCCGCGCGGCTCGGCGTGCGCTTGCGGTTTCGGGCGCGATTGCGGGATTTCGACGCGATTTGCCAGCTGGTGGCGGCGAATGTCGGGATTGCGGTGGTGCCGGAAGCCGCAGCAAAACGTTGCGCCCGATCGATGCCGATATTGATGGTCAAGATCCGCGACGGCTGGGCCAACCGGCGGCTCGCGATCTGCGCCCGCAGCTTTAAGACGCTGCCGCGACCGGCCAAGCAACTGGTCGATCATCTGCGCAAGGCCGCACAGTAGCTTTACTTCACTTCTCCGTCGGAACTCCGGCGTCCTTTATCACCTTCGCCCATTTTCCGATTTCAGCGTCGATAAAACGGGCAAAATGCTCCGGCGTGTCGCCGATCAGCTCGGCGCCCTGGCTGGCAAGCTTTTCCTTGACGGTCGGATCGGCCATCGCCTCGGTCGCGATACGGTTCAGGGTCGTGACGATCGGCGGCGGCGTGCCGGCGCGCGCGACCATACCATACCAGTTTTCGGCCAGCAGATCGGGCATGCCTTCCTCCGCAGTGGTCGGCACCTCCATCGCGGTCGGCGCGCGCCGCGGCGAGCCGATCGCGATCGCCCGAAGCTTGCCAGCCTTGATTTGCGGCAACAACGCCGGCAGATCGAGGAACGCCATCTGCACCTGCTGGCCGAGCAGGTCGTTCACGGCGGGAGCCGCGCCCCGATAGGGCACGTGCACGATGTCGATTTTTGCCGTCAGCTTGAGCAACTCGCCCGCCAGATGCGGCATGCCGCCGGGACCGGTTGAGGCAAAATTGAGTTTTCCGGGCTGCGCCTTGGCGAGCGCAATCAGTTCGCTCATGTTCTTGACAGGTACGTTGGTTGCGACCACCAGCACCTCCGGCACGGTGGCCACGAGCGTAATCGGCTGCAGATCCTTGCTTGTATCGTAGGCGACTTTTTCCATGCTGGGGCTGATCGTGAGCGCGCCCGCGCTCGAAATCGCGACGGTGTAGCCGTCAGGGGCAGCTTTCGCGACCACGTCGGTTCCGAGCACGCCGCCCTGTCCGCCGCGATTTTCGATCACCACCGGCTGCTTTGCCAGTTCCGACATGCGCTGGCCGACCACGCGCGCGATGATGTCGTTTGGGCCGCCGGGTGGAAACGGTACGATCAGGCGGATCGATTTGTTTGGAAAATCCTGCGCCACCGCCAATGCCGGCGACAGCAGCACCGACAATCCGGTCATCAGCGCGCCCAGAAGTTTCATGGCGCCTCGCTGCTAGCCGTTCAATAGCTTCATCGCCGCCTCGTGCACGCGCGGGTCGCCGGCCGCGATGATGCGGCCGCCGCCTTGCGCGGGCTTGCCTTCCCAGGTGGTGACGATGCCGCCGGCGCCGGTGATGATCGGGATCAGGGCGGCGATATCGTAAGCCTTCAGTTCGGTTTCGACCACGAGATCGAGATGTCCGGCCGCCAGCATGCAGTAAGAGTAGCAGTCGCCGCCGTAACGCGTCAGCCGCACCGCCGCTTCGACGCGGCCGAAGGCTGAGCGATCGGTGGCGTTCATCAACAGCGGGCTTGTGGTGTAGGACGTCGCCTCTTTCAGCGACGCGCAGCGCCGCACCGCGAGTTTCCGTGCGCCCGACGGCCCGTGGTAATGCGCTGAGCCGCTGTCGCCGGAAAACCGCTCGCCGATGAAGGGCTGGTGCATCATCCCGAACACCGGCGTGCCCTTGTGCAACAGCGCGATCAGCGTGCCCCAGGTCGGAAAGCCCGCGATGAAGGCTTTGGTGCCGTCGATCGGGTCCAGCACCCAGACATATTCGGCGTCCTCGCGCTCGTTGCCGAATTCCTCGCCGACAATGCCGTGCTGCGGAAAACTGGCCTTGATCAGCCGCCGCATCACGGCTTCCGCCGCACGGTCGGCTTCGGTCACCGGATCGAAATCGGAGCCCATGCTTTTATTGTCGATCGAGAGCGAGGTCCGGAAGAACGGCAGGATGGTTTCCCCGGAGGCAGTCGCGAGGCGGCCGATGAAGGCAGTAAAGTCGATGACCGTCACGGCTATTCCTTGGGGTGCGAAGCAGGCCGCAGAGTTTCTTGGCTTCTGCCTAGCCCAATCCTGCAGCTCGCGCACGGGTAGCGACGCTGATTCCACCGCTCGCGCGCTCATTTTTTCGATCCGCGAATCAGCCTGCACAGCTGTGAATTTTTGGATGACAGCGTGGTTCACGAATTCGAGAATTTGAGCATATTGCCGCAGGGGGTGCGGTGTCCGAGCTGGTCGCTAGGCTATCAAACTATTGAAATCGCTTCATAAAATATCACATTGTGACATTTTTGTCTTGACCCCGAACTCCGTGATTTTTAGCGGGGGAAACAATCCAAAACCCCTTGCGTTTTGTGCAGCGCGGTCGCATATTGTTGCGGTGCGGTAGCGCTTTCGCGTTACCGCTGCCCTCCTTGGGCGTTTCCTCCCTAGACTTGGGCCGCTTGTTTATTCAAGCGGCCCTTTTTTCTTGCCTCGTCGTTCCGGGGCGCGAGCGAAACGAGCGAGCCCGGAATCCATAACCGCGATCAGAGTATGGATTCCGGGCTCGCGCGGAGCCTGTCATCGGGCCGCGCTTTGCGCGGACCCGGTGGCGCGCCCCGGAATGACGGCTAGGTGAACGTTTTTATTCCGCAGCAGCCTGAAATGGTCCGAGGTCGCCGAGCGGAACGGCGGCGAGCGCATCCGCTAGCCTTCCGAAATCCGCCGTCACCTGCGCGAATCTTGGGCCGCGTTCGCGCCGCCGTTCGTCCATGTAGATCGCGCGGTTCAGTTCGAGCTGGATCGTATGCAATCCGCTCGCAGGATTGCCGTAGTGCTCAGTAATGAAGCCGCCGGCATAGGGCTTGTTACGGCCGACCGAGTAGCCGAGCCGGCCCATGGTCTGCTCGACCATGTCGGGCAGCAGCGCCGCACAGCTAGTGCCATAGCGGTCGCCGATCACCACATCCGGCCGCCGCGGCTCGTCCCGCGACACCCCGATCGAGGGCATGGAGTGGCAATCCACCACGATCACCGTTCCGAACGCCTGGTGCGCCTTGTTGATCAGCCGCCGCAGCGCGCGGTGATAGGGCTTGTACAGCGCCTCGATCCGCGCCAGCGCGTCGTCGACCGAAAGCCGCTCGCGATAGATTTCCTGGCCGTCGCCGACCACGCGCGGAATGGTGCCGAGGCCGCCGGCGACCCGCATCGATCGCGTGTTGGCAAAGCTCGGCAACCGGCCTGAGAACATCCGCGGATCGAGCTCGTAGGGCTCGCGGTTGGGGAAATTGACCCGCACCGTCGGAAAACCGCGATCGCTCAGATCGGCGATCAATTCGTCAATGAACGAATCCTCGGAGCGGCGCAGCGCCGCCAGGTCGATCCGCGAGGCGTTGAGGAAGTCCGCCGGATAGACCGAGCCGGAATGGGGAGAATTGAAGATGATCGGCGCCCGCCAGGTGGCCGGCTCCACGATCTCGAACGGAGGCGACAGCTCGCCATCAAACAGGGTCATCGTCGGGCGCCGTCCCTTATATCCGCTGATCCGGGCAAATCGATTCTGCCAGAAAAACGGGATTTTTATGAGGACTCATTGTCGATAATCACAACCCTTCTGCCAAGTGAAAAAAGTCCTGACGGCTCTGGAATGTATCTCAGGGTTTGGAAAATGCCCGAGTTCATTGCTTTAAAGCGCGTTCCGGTACAGAAATAGCTGAAGTCTCCACCACCCGCCGCTCGCGCCCCTTCACCCGAAATTTACCCTCTGTCGGGCTTAGTGAGCAGAGACTGATCCTCTCCAATTGGGATTCGACGACCACCCGCCATGCACAAGATCCTCCTCGCCGAAGACGACAACGACATGCGCCGCTTTCTGGTCAAGGCGCTGGAAAA
>WNFM01062803.1_pt1 | contig 11975 bp, 11 predicted proteins | sample 5400271 | NCBI WGS metagenome assembly WNFM01 (sample SAMN13153352, study PRJNA577476) | soil metagenome | isolation source: 60 cm saprolite on Douglas fir-dominated hillslope | place: USA:California | collected 2013-09-17 | reverse complement strand
GAAGATCTGACTTCAGAAGTATTTTTGAAAATGGTTGAAGGCATCGGCCAACTCCGGGCCAGTGACGAGCCGGGATTTGCCGCCTGGCTGCTTCAGATCGCGCGTCTGACTATCGCTGACTATTACCGCAAACGTAAGTATCAGCCGATGTTTGTTTCGCTTGAACCCACATTTGGCGAAGAAGAAACCTACGAGGAACGCTGGACGATTTCTTCAAACCAGCCCGATGGCGATCCGGCGCAATGGATAGAGGCGCGCGAGGAATGGGGAAGAGTGGTCGCAGCAATCAACACTCTGACCGAAGAGCAGCGCCAGGTACTGGTTGGCCGGCTGATTATCGGGTTTGATGTAGCCACTGTTGCACGCATGGTTGGCAAAAAAACCAACGCCGTCAAATCATTACAATTTCGCGCGCTGCAGAGCCTGCAACGTTTATTAGGCAATCAACAGGTACCAGAGCAGGCGCTCCAGCATGTCCATGGACGCGACAAGGGGGAGGCATCATGAGGAATCCGCTGCCCGAACGACTGAACGAGCGACTTGAGGAACGAATGGCACACTCCTGGAACGGCGTGCAGCATACTTCCGGGTCCTACCCGGAAGTAGATCAGCTGGTCGCTCTGGCGCATCGACTGCAATCGGCCTCTCCCTTGCAGGTACGTCCAGATTTTGTTCTCCAACTGGAGAGGCGCTTGCTGGTGCGCAACGCCGAACTGCGCCAGCAGCGAACTGCACGGGGCTGGTCGTTCCCACGTCTCTTGCAGGCACACCCCGTCGTTGGAGCAATAATTTGTCTCTGCATCTTGCTGCTGGTAGCGGGCACAGGGACGCTGGTGGCGGCAGCGCAAGCCACCGATCCCGGTAGCCCACTCTACACACTCAAGCGTTGGGAGCAGCATATGCAAACCTCTTTCTCTCCTAACTCAGCGGAAAGCCAGGCCGAGTTGAACCTGCAAGCTGCCAGAGATCGCCTTCACACGCTCACCGGCCTTGCCACCGCGACGGATGCACAAAACTACCGCCAGGCACTGGTAGACCTGGATCAGCAAATCAATACCGCCGCTCAAACCATCAATGTGCTTCCCCTCGGATCGAGTCAGCAACATCTCTTAAGCGAACTTGCCACGCTCAAAGCGGATGCACGTCACACCTTGCGCAGCTTCCTGCCTCAACTGGCCCTGACAGAGCGCTTTGCAACGACGGCAGAACTTGGTCGTCTAGGAGATTCCGTACCTGCCCTGAAGAGCGTCGAGATCGACCTGCCTTCACACCCTGACGGACAGGCCACTATCAGCATCACCGGGACCGGTATCCAGGCCGGGGCGCAGTTGCTGGTAGACGGTCGGCTGGTGGAGGTGAGCGGCTCCTTGCAAAACGGTATATACGTGTTCGTGGTGAACTGGAGAGGTGATCAGCATTTCCAGAGTATCGGCGTCCTGAATCCCGATGGTACTGCCGTCCAGACGTCTGTTATTACCCTGAAAAAGCCAGGGGAAAACGGGAAAGGACATGGCAACGGACGTGGTCATGGCCATGGTGGGAAGCTGGGTGGGGCATCTTAAGGGCATCGTTAGAAAACAAGATGGCTTTACTGACACTCCCTGCCATAAATGAGTAGTATTTTTACCCCAGACCCTTCGTCTGGGAACCCACCGAAACACTATTCAGTTATCAAGGTGCTAGATCAAGTGTACCAGGGCTGTCTACACTTTGGTTGAATATTCATAGGTTGAGTAGTGCTCTGCCTGCGGGCAGCAGGCCATTCATCCCTGTTTGAAAGCAGGGGCTTTCTGGACCGTTCTCTGTAATAGCTCAACAGGAAGGTTTTTGATGCCACTCGATCCTCAATCCCCGCAGCCGCCGGAGCATGTATCGTCTCCGTTAGAAGCGCAGGTCTCGCGATCTTATAGGCCAGTTCCGTTTACAGCAGTCACCATCACCGATTCGTTCTGGGAACCTCGTATACGGGTGAACCGTGAGCAAACGCTGCCACATGTATACAGGCTTTGTAGGGAAACAGGACGTGTTGAAGCTTTCAAACTGGACTGGAAACCAGGTGTGGAGCCGGTTCCTCACATCTTCTGGGTCTCGGATGTCGCCAAGTGGGTCGAAGCTGCCAGCTACAGCCTCGCTGCCCACCCTGATCCAGCACTTGATGCCCTGCTTGATGAGACCATCGATCTCGTTGTGAAGGCTCAGCAGCCCGATGGCTATCTCAATCCCTATTTCACCGTCGTCAAACCGGAGCAGCGCTGGACGAATCTGCGCGACATGCATGAGTTGTATTGTGCTGGTCATCTCGTTGAGGCAGGAGTGACTCATTTCCAGGCGACCGGCAAGCGGGTTCTGCTGGATGCTGTGTGTCGTTACGTTGATTACATCGATACCGTCTTTGGTACCCAGCCAGGAAAGAAACGTGGCTATCCCGGCCATGAAGAAATCGAACTCGCACTGGTGAAACTGTACCAGGTAACTGGTGAGAAGCGCTACCTGCGTCTGAGTCAGTACTTCGTGGATGAGCGAGGGCATCAGCCACATTATTTCGACATGGAGGCACGCCTGCGTGGGGAGGATCCCAAAATATTCTGGGCCAAGACATACGAATATAACCAGTCACATCTTCCTGTGCGAGAGCAAAGCGAGGTCGTTGGCCACGCCGTACGGGCGATGTACCTCTACAGTGCAATGGCCGATTTAGCACGCGAGCTTGGCGACTATACCCTCTTTCAAGCTTGCACGCGACTGTGGAACCATCTCTGCACAAAACGCATGTATATCACTGGAGGCATTGGCTCCTCTTGGCAGAACGAAGGCCTCACTCGTGACTATGACCTGCCTAACGAAAGCGCCTATGCTGAGGCGTGTGCAGCGATTGGCCTCATTTTGTGGAGCCATAGGATGCTGCAGTTGGACTGCGATGGCCGATATACGGATGTATTGGAGCGAGTTCTCTATAATGGCATGCTCAGCGGTGTTTCGCTCGATGGTCATAAGTTCTTCTACGAGAACCCTTTAGCCAGTCCTGGCAACCATCACCGGCAGGAATGGTATGACTGCGCGTGTTGTCCACCCAACATCGCGCGCTTGCTCGCGTCTTTAGGGCAGTATATCTACGCCTCCAATGATACCGAAGTGGTCGTGCATTTGTATATCCAGAGTTCTGTCCGGTTAGCACTTGATGGTCGAGAGATCACGGTGCGGCAAGAGACGACGTACCCCTGGGATGGTATGATTACAATCCAGTTGGAGATGGACGAGTCGACTGTGTTCGGGCTGAACCTGCGTATTCCAGGTTGGTGCCGAACTGCACACCTCTCAGTCAATGGTGACTCACTAGATCTGACCGGACATATTACAAAGGGCTACGCGCGGGTGGAACGCCTGTGGCATTCAGGTGATCACGTGGTACTTGCTCTGGATATGCCGGTCGAGCGGGTCTATGCACACCCGGATGTGCGCCAGGATACCGGATGTGTCGCCCTCCAGCGAGGTCCGCTCATCTACTGTCTCGAAGCGGTCGATCACACAGTGCCACTGCATCGCATTGTTCTTCCCAGGGCGGCAGATCTGGTGAGCCACTTTGAACCAGGGGTGTTTGGCGGTATCGTCGTGATCACCGGTAGCGCTCAGGCAGCCTATGATACTGATTGGGAAGGAATGCTGTATCGTTCCTGGCCTGCAACGGCGTATCCATGCGCCATTACAGCTATTCCCTATTACGCATGGGATAATCGCACTCCTGGTGGGATGCGGGTATGGTTGCAGGCTGAAAAGTAGCTGCTCTAATAGCCCAGTAAGGCTTGGAGCTCCTTCTCACTTTGCTTGCTGAGAGGAATCATCGTTTCCTGTTTGTCGTTGAGTTGCAGTGTGTAGCTGTTGCGAGTGTATTGGATGACGGATTTGATGTGCTGTAGGTTAACGAGATAAGCACGATGAGCCTTGAAGAAGCCTCGTCCTGCGAGGTGAGTTTCGAGTTCTTGTAGTGTGAGGTTTGTGCTAGCTTCCTCGGTAGCCATTCGCAGGTATGTTTTGCCGTCGCGGCTGGTAGCATAGAGGATATCACCGGGATCGTAAAGCATGATGCGATCATCTTTGCGTGCTGGCACCTTGTAAGGTATACGATGTTCTGGAGTTGCTGGTCCCAAGCGTTCAGCTTCGTGCGTATGGCTGCTGCTGGCGTGACCATCGTCCAGCTCTACTACATGTGTACAGCACATGCCTGCCCAGGCAAGGTCTTCGTCGGTCACGAGAATGGCAGTTCCTTCGCTTGCTGCCCGGGTAATCAAGCGAGTAAAGAGTGTTCGTCGGTCACGAGAATAGCTGTTCCTTCGCTTGCTGCCCTGGTGATCAAGCGGGTGAAAAGTGCCTGGGTATCCAGGTCAGTGCGCAGTACAGGCTGATCAAGGAGCAAGACGGAAGGGCTCCCGATGAGCGTTCGCGCAAAAGCCAGGCGGCGCTGTGCCGTCGGCGCGAGCCTGGAAAGGCGCTGGCGAGCCTGGTCGCTCATCCTGACCAGCTCTAACAATTCGCTGATGCGTCCCCGTGGCAGCTTATGCAACTGGCAATAGAGCACGAGATTTTCTTGTGCACTGAGCCTCTCATAGAGCAGGTCTTCTTCAAAGAGCACTCCTATCCGTGAGCGTAATATGGATGATTGGTGAATGTTTTCCCCATCGAGGAGGACCTTCCCACTACTGGGGAGCAACATACCGGAGAGCAGGCGGATCAACAATGTTTTACCGCTATTGGACGGACCCACCACGGCGATTACGTCGCCTCCGTTTATATCAAGCTGCTCAATAAAGAGTGCGCTGCGGTTCTCAATGATCTTTTCAAGCCGACGTACCTGCAGCATCCTTGCAGAACCTCCGCTATTGAATTCGAAACTGCAAATCGTGCCACTGGTGCCATTGTAGCACAAAGAGCTACCCCATTCATCTCCTAGTATGCTCCTTTCGGCGTATGATTGATCTATTCACCCTTGCAAGCGCGCCTCTTGACCCCAATTTTGCTCCATTGGGCCGAAATTTGTAGCGCCAGGTTATTTCTCATGTTACAGTTTCACCAGCGTGACAAGGGAAAGGACGATAGCGGAGCAGGGCTTCACCATACAGCGGTTACTGCTCCAACTAAGAGCTAGTCCTGACGCAAAGTGATCGACCTGTAATGCGTGTGTAAACAAAGGAGGGGCAACATGAAGAGCCGGGAGCACTCGACGGTCAAAAAGGAAACGTTCATCAATATCCGGAAACTGGCAGCTCTGGATATCGTCTTTCATGGCCCCAGGTTGATTCTTGCCGAATTTGCGCTGGGGGTGGGGGGGTGTGGCGCTGGGGCGGCCTTCAGTCTCTCCTTCTTCTTTCGCACCGCCAGTCACCCGCTCATCGCGGCCATCCTGGGCTGCTTTGCCCTCTCGTGGATTGCGCTCAACTATGTGCCGCTGCTGCTCTATGCCATCGCGATCGTGAAACGCAAGAGCGCGGAGCTTGAAGTGGCTTTCGAGCTGGAACACAAAGACGTCTACGCACGCAAGTATACCTTTCAATCAGCATTGCTTTTGCTTCCGCTCGTCGTGCCCATTCTCGCCATTGCCCAGGAGATACAGAAGCGCTCACGTCTTGATGCGGAAGCCGAAGGAACAAATTAATCGCAAGAGAACCAGACTGGAGGATAATGCTTATGCTAATGCCTGAACTCATGATCGAAGCTCACGACCTGTCGCGTAACTTCGGCAGTAAAGAAGCTGTTGCAAGCATCAGTTTTACCACACGACGCGGCGAAATCTTTGGATTACTCGGTCCCAATGGGGCAGGCAAGACGACAACAATCCGCCTGCTCACCGGGCAGATCGATCCCAGCGGCGGCAGCGCTGTCGTTGCCGGTTGTGACGTGGTCAAGGAGCGTACACAACTCAAGGAGCGCATCGGAGTCGTCTTTGAGGAACAGAATCTTTATGAACGCCTTTCAGCGCGGCTGAACCTCGAATTTTCCTGCTGGTTGTATGGGTTGCCGGAAAGCCAGGTGGATGAGGTGCTCGACCTGGTACGGCTAAGCGACCGTGCTAAAGACAAGGTTCGCACGTTTTCTAATGGGATGAGGCAGCGTTTGATGATAGCTCGTGCCCTGCTGCATCGCCCGCCGCTGCTCTTTCTCGATGAACCCAGCCGCGGCCTGGACCCAATATCCGCACGCGAGGTACGCCAGACCATCAAGCAACTCAGTGATGCAGGGACGACTATACTGTTGACCACGCACTTGATGGATGAGGCTGATCAACTCTGCCAGCGGGTTGCTTTTATCGTCAATGGGCGGCTTGTAGCTAACGATACACCGCGCAACTTAAAATTGGTCCACGGACAGCGAGCGCTTCTTGTTACATTGGCAGGGGATCCAGGTTCCCAGAATGGCAACAGTGCGCTCTGTGAGATGACTTTGAGCCTCGATGATCCTGCCGACCAGCAAAGACTGGCAACCTGGATGGCGCAGGACAAGGTACGCGCCATTCACTCTCGCGAGGCCACGTTGGAAGAAGTTTTTATCGAGGTTGCTGGCATACGCCCAGCGTAAGGAGAACATACTATGCATATTCGCTCGATTCTTGCTATTGCACGCAAAGATGCCCTGGATATCCTCCTGAATAAAGCTACGCTGACCTTGCTCCTGACGCCAATCTTCCTGGCGGTGTTGTTTGTTGTGATAGGAGCACTGCTGGGTAGTCATACAACGAATGCCTTAATCTACAATCCTGGTAAATCAGGTGTGGAGCAGATTATAAGCAGTGCATTTTCTGACATTAAGATCACGTATGCCAATTCGCCGGGGGATGTGGCAGGCACCTTTGGCCCGGATGGGACGCATAAAACCACATCTTATGCCCTGGGCCTCGTAGTTCCTGCCGACTTTGATGCTAATCTACGCGCAGGCGGTCATCCACAACTGAATCTCTATATTGACGGCAGCCAGGTAGGCAATGTGCAGAGTCAATTGTTGTTGCGGGCTCTTACTGACTATGCGCGCAGCGTCGCGAACCCACGACCTCCGGCAAGTATCACTGTTGCCACGGTGAACCCGCCATCGCCTGCGAACAATGCGTTGCAAGATATCGGGCAGGTATACTCGACGGCTATCCTGCTCTCTTCATTCCTCGTAGGGACTTCGCTCGTTCCAGGCCTGCTGGCGGAAGAGAAAGAGAAGAAGACATTACGTATGCTGATGGTCTCGCCTGCGTCTTTTAGTGACGTTGTAGTGGCCAAGCTGCTTGTCGGCCTGGTCTATCAACTCCTACTGGCGATGGTAGCCCTGGGCATCAAAGGTGGCTATACAGGAGAGGTACCCCTGGTGTTACTGTTTGTGTTGCTTGGATCCTGCTTCAGTGTCAGTCTGGGGCTACTCATAGGAAGCATCTTTCAGACAACGACCGCCACCGGCGCATTCTCAGGGATGATATCCTTCATCTATATCCTGCCGATTTTCTTTGTGGGGCCATTTGCTCAGTTGCTGGGGAGCAATCCATTTACGCAGCTAATCAAGGTGCTGCCGACCTACTACATAGCCGATGGGGCCGTCAATGCAATACAGGGCCAGGCTACCCTTAGTGGCACATTGCTGGATGTGAGCGTGATCCTTGCTAGTATTGTGCTGCTCTTCCTGGTGGCTGTATGGTCATTGCGCCGCCAGGCCGCCGTGGTGAGTACGATCTGAGCGAGGTACGTTGTATAACAAAGCCTGGTACCCTTCACGGGTATCAGGCTGGACAGGCCGAAAAGAATCTGGGCAATGCATTTTTACATGCTATGCGGCGACTTTAACACAGAGTTTACTACAACATCACCAGGACGGTATCAATTACTTTCTTCTGACCATAGTTACATCCTATCCCAGACATGGTAGAATAGCCTCGCCATGAGCAAGGATACTATTAGCCTTAAGCCATCGAAGAAAGTCAATTACCCCCACCTGGAGCTGGCTCCAGGTGGAGGCTTGAGAAAGCCTTGATTGACTAGTCTTGGCGCGCAAGCGCTCCGTTCAGACAGTGATGACACCCTTGAATGCCTGCTCTAGTTCGAGGCTCTGTCGTCGGTGATTAAAAGTTCTGATGGGTAGGAACGGTGTTGCCGACAGAACAAGCTGTTTGAACCTTGACGAAGAGCACCATACTCCGAAAGGAGATACACGCCATGTTCGTGTATGTTTTGAATTGTAATGGCAAACCCTTAATGCCCTGTCGGCCACGTAAGGCCAGGCTCTTGCTCAGGGCAGGCAAGGCAAAAGTAGTCAAGATGGTCCCCTTTACCCTGCAACTGCGCTATGGCAGTTCCGGCTACAAACAAGAGGTGTCGCTCGGCATTGATGCAGGCACCAGGCATATTGGGGTGTCAGCAACGACCGAAAAAGCCGTGCTGTTCGAGGCGGAGGTACAGCCACGAACCGATCTGCAAGAGTTGCTTGCAATCCGCATAGATGCTCGCTGCATCAGTGGCAATGCCCTGGCACAGACGGATGGGACATGGTATCTGATCAAATGGGTGCGGCGCAACAATCGGCAACTCCACAAAGCCACTATCAGGAAAGGTGGGAAGCGACAGCGCAACACTGCGCTGAAATATGTGCAAGGCTTTCGCTTGTTTGATTGCGTAGCCTATCAAGGGCAGGTCTGTTTTGTCTTTAGCAGACGCAGTTCAGGCTACTTTGATCTGCGCCTCTTGGATGGAACCAAGTTTCATGCCAGCGCCAACTGCAAACACCTCACCATCATTCAGAAAGCTCACACGTGCTTAATGGAAAGGAGAGGCGGCATTCCTCCCACGGCTGAACCCGTGGGTATCCTGCCGCCGAAATCATGAACACGGAGTCGCCATCGCCGCCAGACAGTAACAGACTGCGTACATGGTTTCTCAGGCTGCTCTCATTTATTGACAGCACGTGGGAAGTCTCCCTTATCCTGCTGGTTGCTGGCTTCCTACGCTTCTACCAGATCAATACGACCGAGTTGGATGAAGACCAGGCCAAGCTCTATCGCCTGGCCTATGATGCCGTGCATCATGCTCTATTGCCTGTGACGAGCAATGTAGCCTCGATTGGAATTTCTAATCCGCCGGGTGTCATCTACCTTTTCATGCCGCTGGCTGCACTTAGCTCCAACCCGATGTGGGGCGCGGTACTGGTAGGAGTATTCACGACCGCGGCGGCCGTGCTGACATATTTCTTTACTCGTCGCTACTATGGGCGCTTTGCGGGGACAGTAGCTGCGCTGCTGTATGCAACCGCCGCCGGTCCACTCAATTATGCGCGCTTTATTTGGCAGCCCAATCTAATGCCACCATTTGTGGTTCTTTTCATGTTTGCCCTGTTCCGGGGCGTTGTTGAGCGTCGTAAGGGCTGGCTCTGGCCTGCCCTGGTGTTGTTCGGCATCCTCTACCAGATGCATCCGACCACGCTCCTGCTCGGCGTGCCCCTGCTGGTGGCAGTAGCGCTTGCGCCTGGGACGCTTCGCTGGCGCGATCTTTTCCTGGCCTGTTTCTTGCTGCTCATCATATTCTTACCTTACCTCGCCTGGGAAGTCTTTACCGGTTTCGGTATATTTACGCTGACCAACCAGCATGCACATTTCGACACCCAGGCCATCCACTTCTATCGTTATTTCCTCGCTCCCTACGATAACCTGCCGGACAATATACATTCCATAGTGCGCGCGCTTGCTCCCCTGCTCCCATGGCTAACTGCCGCTGTGCTTCTACTAACTCTGGGTGGCTTCGTAACGGCGGGCCTGTTGTTCTTGCTCTCAGGAGAGGAACAATCCCAGACCTCGACGGTGGAAGGAAGCGGTAGTGTAGTGCGGAAGTCGCTAGCGGTTGTTCTGGAGTGGTGGAAGTCCCTACAGGCCGCGCCCTACAAGTGCGGTCTTCTCTTGCTGCTGGTGTGGCAAATTGTGCCGTTGTTGATTCTCTCGCGTCATGCAATTAGCCTGCATTCGCAATACTTTTTCATGTTCATGCCCGGGCCATATATACTGATCGGTCTTACGCTGGCTAAGATGGCAGAATATGTACGGACACATGGAGGCAAGTGGACTAGCTTGCGCTATGTCACGTATGCCATGGCTTGCCTTGTGGTTGTCGCACAACTGGTGGTCAGTACGGCAGCGGTTATTGATACGAGCAGCGGCTACTTCGATGATCGAAGTTTCCAACCGTACCCCTACCATAACGATCTCAGGTCTATGCAAAATGCGCTCAACGAGGCTGACCAGTTGGCGCAACAGCGTCATCTCAGCAGAGTCTATATTACTACAGACTACGCCACGCAAACGGCATTGCGTTACCTGGCCGAGCAAATGCGAACTCCTACGACGCTCTTCGATGCTGCAAGTTGCCTCGTTCTTCCAAATCCTGCTGATGGTCCTGCAGTGCTCCTGGTTGGACCATACGATGGGTTGACCAATGCCCTGCTAAACCAGTTCGCTTCAGCCATGCTTGTCGATTCCCCGGTGCGTCTGGGTGGCGCTCCTTACCGGCTTTATGTGGTCACGCCTGCCGTGGTTCAAGCCCCCTCCTCAATGGCTTTTGCGGGCGATATACAACTACTCGATACACAAGGACTCAATTACAACGGCTCGTCATGGCTGGTTACACGTTGGAGCCTCCTGCGCTCAGAGCAGCCGAGATATCGAACGACATATAGCTATGCTATTACGGCTATCCCCGGTGGTGTCGTCCAGCAGAGCAGGAGGAGCGAGTGTACTTTTACCGCGATACGGGCAGGTGATGAATTGCTAGTTGCCTTTAGCCTGTCCAGAGGCGGTTCCGCTCCTGTCTCGGTAGCGATCAAAGCACAATCTTTCATGACGACGCCGGATAACCCATACTACGGCCCATTTCATCTGGAGACCGATGGCGACCGGCGTACAGCGGCGATAAGGCTACGCACAGTAGACGGTAGTGACAGCATTATGTTCCCCAACCAACCTCTTCGAGCCTACTAGCGTATATAAAGTTATGCTGCTACAATATGCATAACTATGGAAACGCAGCGAAGGTGAGGTCAACATGCGCTCAATCAGACCAAAACGTGAGTTGATTCCGCGCTGGGAGATGCCAGCAGATCCAGTGAAAGCCGTGTTCTGGTTTATGCACTGGTTGTTGAAGGTGCTTGTACGTTTCTTTTATGTAGCTGTGCTGGCGGGAGTCATAACCGAAAGCATCCTCAACGGCATCGTTGGAGGTGTTGTTACCCTCCTGGTTGGCCTGGGTGTATGGGCGGGATTGGCCGCTGTATTGTTCCTTTTCAATATCGGAACAGGCATATCGAAGGGAGTTGCAGAAATAAGTCGCATGCAACGGGGCCTTCCGCCGCGTTCTCCCTTCTATAGCACGGCGGAGCCAGATATAGAAGGCAAGATTGTCGAGGGTACCGTGACCGATTTGGAGGAAGAACGCAGAAAGCGCAGACAAGAGATGTAGGGCTTATCCCAGCGCCATGATTTAATGTCTGAACCATGCTCACTTCACTGCATTTTTTACCTCCCATAAGCGCCAGGCTTTGTCGTCAGGCGTTGGCACGTAAGACAATAGAAACCTGCCTACACCTTCAATGAAGTAGCTTCCTAACGCTGCTGGCAGCACCATCGTCTCGCCGCGAGAAAGACGCTCGCTGCCGGTGAGCGAAGTGCCAAAGTGTACCTCAACCTCGGCCCCTAGAGAAGAGAGGATAATGCAACTTTTCTCCGTTCTGCCTTCCACGTAGCCCTGTCTAGCATTTTTCTGACTAAGCGTCATCTCACAAGTGACAAAATACTTGCAGGCCGCCAGGCACCGTTCGTCGTAATCTGGCCCACCTGCTAGCTGCACTGGCATCACCTTTACACGGGGTGATACACTATAGTGCGAGACAGCAAGAGATTGTTCTATGTGCAACTGGCGTGGCGTACCGGCGGCGGTGCGACGGCCGTAGTCGTACATGCGGTACGTGATATCTGA
>WNFM01226162.1_pt1 | contig 11976 bp, 13 predicted proteins | sample 5400271 | NCBI WGS metagenome assembly WNFM01 (sample SAMN13153352, study PRJNA577476) | soil metagenome | isolation source: 60 cm saprolite on Douglas fir-dominated hillslope | place: USA:California | collected 2013-09-17 | reverse complement strand
CCGCCACGAGTGCGGCTTGCTTTAGCAGAGTCAGCGTGACCTTAACGAAACCAATAGATCATGCGTGAGGGCATCGTTGCCTCCCTTCAATCAAACTACCCTTAACTATTGTATGTGGCGTGCTTTGGCTGGAATGCAAGAAACGAGCGACGACAGCAGTTACGGACCGCATTGTCTCACGACAATTGCACACTTGGCGTGGCGACCGGCATCGGGCTATGACCGTATCAGTCGAAGTCAAAGCCGTTCGAGAGTCCGTGCCATGAGTTACCTGTTTCCGCGTGATTTGAGCAACAATCCCCCCAATATTGTCCGGGGCGAGGGGAGTTACCTGATCGATGACGGCGGTCGCCGTTATCTCGATGCGTCTGGTGGTCCAGCCGTTTCATGTCTTGGTCACAATCACCCCAAGGTGGTGGCAGCGATCCAGAAACAGGTCGCGGCGGTTTCCTACGCCTATTCGCTGTTCTTCTCCACGCCGGCGGTCGAGGAGCTGGCGGAGATTTTGATCAGCCAGGCGCCGGCCGGGATCGATAAGGCTTTTTTTGTCAGCTGTTGAAGCGGCGCTCAAGCTGGCTCGGCAATATTTCCTGGAAATTGACCAACCGCAGCGCCGGCTTTTCATTGCCCGCCAGCGCAGTTATCACGGCAATACGCTCGGCGCCCTCTCGCTGGGCGGTGACATCAACCGGCGCCAGCCCTATGAGCCGATGCTGCAGCCGGTCAGTCATATCGCGCCCTGCTATGAATATCGTCATCGCCGGGCCGAGGAGAGCGCTGAGCAATATGGCGAGCGTGCGGCCGATGAACTGGAAGCGGCGATCCTGGCCCAGGGAGCGGAGAATGTCGCGGCGTTCTTCTGCGAGCCGGTAGTGGGGGCGAGCCTTGGCTGCGCGCCGGCCGTGCCTGGCTATCTCCAGCGTATCCGTGAGATCTGCGACCGCTATGGCGTGCTGCTGGTTTTCGACGAAGTGATGTGCGGGATGGGCCGGACGGGGCATCTCTATGCCTGCCTAGAGGACCAGGTGACACCCGATATCATCACCATGGCCAAAGGCCTGGGCGGTGGCTATATGCCGATCGGCGGCCTGCTCATTCATGGCCGCATCTATCGCGCGATTGCCGAAGGCTCCGGCATGCTGAAACACGGCCATACCTATGCCGGACATACCTTGGCTTGTGCTGGCGCCTTGGCGGTCCAGCAGGTGATCAAGGAAGAGGGACTGCTGGCGGAAGTCCGCCGCAAGGGGCAAATCCTGCGCCAACGGCTGGAGGAGAAATTCGGCCAACATCCGCATGTCGGTGATATTCGCGGTCGAGGTCTCTTCCTCGGTCTCGAACTGGTTGCCGATCGGGAAACCAAGACCAGTTTCGATCCGGCGAAAAAGACCTGGTTGAAGGTGCGTCAGACAGGGATGGAGGAAGGATTGTTGTGTTATCCCGCCGGCGGTTGTGTCGACGGCAAGAACGGCGATCATATCATCTTGGCGCCGGCCTATAATATAGCCGATGGCCAGATCGATGAGATCGTCGACAAGCTGGGGCGGACCTTGGACCGGGTCGTCGGTCCGGCATGAAACAGCATCTTGGCCAATGTCCATTGATCCTCGTGGCGTTTTTAGGTATAGATTCCTGTTCGGCTGAATCTGGTTCAGTTGGTAGGACGAAACAGGCCTTATCTGTGGCTGCGGTGAGGAAAATGCTCCAATCACGGACGCTCACTGGCCAAAAGGCTCGGTATTTTAATTATTTAGGCGCCGCGACTCAGCCAAAAATGCCGCAGGAATAGGGGTTTGGTATCAGATTTTTAACTTTCTCGATGTTTCATCTGAGATAACCCGGTCGTCTCAGTCGGCGCCGACAGATCATCATGGAGACAAGTGGTATGGCGGGAATCCTCAGCGAAGCGGATGTGCAGCGACTGCTCACCGACCCGTCACCAGACGCTCGGGCAGAAACAGCTGCTAAAGTGGCACTCGCTTTCGCTGGTGCTCAGCTATCCGCGTCAGAGCGACAATTGGCTGGCCAGATTTTCCATGTCATGGCCAAAGATGCAGAGGTCATGGTGCGCAGCACCTTGGCCTATCATCTGAAATCCAATCCGGACCTGCCGAAGGAAGTCGCGCTGGCTTTGGCCCGCGACGTGGAAGAAGTGTCGCTGCCGGTACTCGAATTTTCCTCGGTGCTGGATGATGCCGACCTGATCGAAATCGTGCGCAGCTCCAATGCCGACAAGCAAAAGGCCGTGGCCCGGCGCGAGACTGTCTCGAACAAGGTGGCGAATGCCTTGATCGATCACAGCAAGAATGCCGGTGTCGTTGCCGAGCTGATCAATAACAAGGGTGCCGTCCTCGGCGAAGCTGAATACAGCAAGGCCCTGCACAAACATGGCGATGATCCGGCAGTGGCGAATTCGGTTGCCAGTCGACCGCAATTGCCGATTACCATTGCCGAGCGCGTCGTCAATATGGTGTCGGAAAAGCTGCGCGAATTCTTGCTGGGGAACGGGCGACTGTCAATCTCCTGCCACCGGGTGCGAAGAGTGCCGATGTCGTCGAGCTTTGCAAGCAATTGCGTGACAACCGCCGCCTGACGCCCTCGTTGATCCTACGCGCCTTGTGTACCGGCGATCTGGCCTTCTTCGAGGCAAGCCTCGCGGTGTTGTCGAATACCACCATCGTCAATGCCCGGCTGTTGATCCATGATGAAGGTCGCCTCGGTTTGAAGACGCTCTACAGCCGCACTAGCCTGCCGCTGCATCTTTACCCAGCCTTCCGCGTCGCGTTCGATGTGGCGCGCGAGACCGAACATGATGGCGGCGAGAACGATCGCCAGCGTTTTGCCGTCAAGGTGATCGAGCGCATCCTAACCCAGTTCGACGATCTGGCTGCCGACGATCTCGACTATCTATTGACCAAGCTCAATCAGCTCGCCGCATAAGAGCGGCGGTTAAGACGAACAATGACACAGGCGCCGCAGGCTGCGGCGCCTGTGTTGTTTTTTTCGGTTGATCTGTCGCAATCGGGATCGGCCGATGCCGGTCATCGGAGTTCGGTCTTGCCCTGGTGCCGCTTTGATGTGAATTTGGGTCCAGGGACGGCCGTCCCCCGGTTTCCGTCGGCTGCTGTTCAAGCTGACATAGCCAGCGGATTGCGATGACACAAAAGCAGCAAATCACGTCCGACGTGGCGATTATTGGTGCCGGACCGGCCGGTGCGGTAGCTGCCGCGCTCCTGGTCAAGGCCGGTTGGTCCGTGGAAATCTTTGAGCGAACGCATTTCCCGCGTTTTTCGATTGGCGAAAGCCTGTTACCGCAGGCCATGGAATGGCTGGACGAAGCTGGGCTGTTGCGTGACGTCATCGAGGCGGGCTTCCAGCACAAGAATGGCGCGATCTTTCAATGGGCTGGACGGCAGGAGAGTTTCGATTTTCGCGAAAAATTTTCACCGGGCTGGGGCACGACCTATCAGGTCCGACGCGACAAATTCGATGACGTCCTGGCGCGTGGCGCCGTCCGGCTTGGCGCCCAGGTGCATTTTGGTCAAACCGTCACCGCGATGTATCCGGACGACACGACCCCTAGCCTGACGGTACAGGATGAGGCAGGTGTCGTGCGGGAGGTTCGAGCGCGCTTTATCGTGGATGCCAGTGGCTTCGGCCGGGTGCTGGCTCGTTTGCTGGACCTCGAGACGCCAGTGACGGTGCCGCCGCGGATGGCACTGTTCCGGCATGTGCGGGACCACATGCTGCCGGAGGCCTACGATCGCAACAAGATCCTGATCAGCATCAACCCACGCAACCCGGAAATCTGGTACTGGATGATCCCGCTGGCCGATGGCCTGTGTTCGATTGGTGTCGTCGGCCAACCGGCGCATCTTGAGGTCGCTGGGCGAGACCGCAATGAGCGGCTGGCTGAACTGGTGACGGAAGCCGGGCTGATGGGCGAGCTGCTGGCCAGGGCCGAGCCGATCAATGATGGTGGCGAAATTGTCGGTTATGCCTGTCGGGTGAAAAGCCTGGTTGGTCCGGGCTATGCATTGCTGGGGAATGCCGGCGAATTCCTCGACCCGATCTTTTCCTCAGGCGTAACGATCGCTCTGAAATCCTCGTCGCTCGCTGCCAAGGCGATTGATCGTCACTTGCGTGGCGAGACGGTTGATTGGACCGGGACATTCTCAAAGCCGCTGATCAAAGGCGTCGACACCTTTCGGGCCTATGTCAACGGCTGGTATGAAGGCTCGCTGCAACGGGTGATTTTCAATCAACCGCAGGGGGCAGAGCGGATCAAGTCGATGGTGACATCTATCCTGGCCGGCTATGCCTGGGATGAGGACAATGCCTTTGTCCGCCGGCCGCAAGAGACTCTCGAGATGGTCGCCGCTTTGTGCGGCTGAATGCCTGTAGCGCTTATGTCGCTGCTGGTTTCGGTTGGCTCGGTTTGGTTGCGGCGGCAGGCGCACCGACCGCCTGGACCCATTGCTTGCCGATGATGTCGATATCGAGAATGCGGCGACCGCCATCGTCTTCGCCCCAATCCAGGATCAGGCGATCGGCGCCGTCGATGGTGGTCAGCATCACGCGTCCGATGGCATTGGCATCGAAGCCGTAATCAAAATTGACATCGGTAATCGAGCCGATCCGCATCGGTCCGCAGGTGGTGGCCAATTCCGTCCAGATAAGGACCGGTGACATGTTGAGGGCATAAAGCCGATCAACAAACCCCTGGAAGGCCGGTGTCTTGACTTCTTCGAAACGGAGATGAATGTGGCGCCGTGGCAGATCGGTCACCTCCGTCATCTGCTTCTTCAGGTGCCGGGCAAACTCGACATCGAGGAGATCGGCTTCGATGGCCTCGAACAGGACGAACAGTGACAACTCATCGAGATGCTTGCGCATATGGCGATGATAAGCGAGCCGTTGCTCGAGTTCGCTGGTTTCGTCTTCATCGGTTGAGGTCATGAGATGGTAGCCACTCGCCATCCAGTATTTGTACTGCTGCCGTTCGATATCTGACGTTCATAGATATCGCGACGAGAAATGACGTCAAGCGCTGTGGTTTGGGTAATCGCGGGGACTGGAATACTGGATCGTCAAGCCATCGTCCCAGAGCACGATTAGTATCGGTAGCGTTTCTTGGTCGATATCCAGAAAATAATGGTCGGAGTGAGAGGATTCGAACCTCCGGCCCCTAGCTCCCGAAGCTAGTGCTCTACCAGGCTGAGCTACACTCCGACACGAACGGGAAAGGGCACAAGGCCCTGCTGGGTGAGCGCGGTTATAGCGACAAGCTGATGACAGCGCAAGCCTTTCCCGCTGACCCGCTAAGACCTTGAATAAAAGCCGCTAAATCCCTCATCTTCTGAGAGAATCGGCGGCAGGCGAAACCGCTCCGTTGAGACCGGTGGAGAGCCAGTGCGAGCACCGCCATGTCAGCCGGTGCTCTGCCGCGCCCGGCCTTCGCTGTGCGGATGGACATAAAGATCCGCCTTATTCCCACCACCAGCCACCCGGCGCTCCACAGCACTGACTTCCGGTGGCCGGATCTCATAGGTTACCGGCCGTTGATGTTCGGCAAATTGGCGGTCGGCGTTATAGACCTTGTTGAACTTCCAGATGGCACGGATGAAATTGGTCTGGCCCTGGGCGGCGAGGCGCAGCATCAGTCCGGCGGCCCGGCGCAGGATGGCCGCACCAAGATGCTTGCGGGCCAGCACCCGCTGGGTTTCCACCAGTTCTTCATAGAAGCGGTGCAAGGGCAGGCGGGTCGGCAGGACGGCATGCTGGATGTCCAACAGCCGATAATCGCGCGTTGCCAGTTTGCGGGCCTCGGTCAGCCACAATTCGGTCCCCGGATAGGGTGTCGCGACCGTCAAATGGACGATATCAGGGATGCTCATCGCCCATTCGCGGATGACGGCAAAGCGTTGCTCGTCCCAGTCGGGATCGACGATCAGATTGACGGCAACATCGACGCCGATCTTGCGGGCGATTTCCAGCGCTTCGCTATTGGTACCCAGCGATACCCGCTTGCGATGCAGCTTCAACCCTTCCTCATCAATCGATTCCAGACCAAGGAACAGATAGGTGAGGCCGATCTTCTTCCAATAGGCGAAGACGTCCTGGTTGCGGATCAGCACATCGGCCCGTGTCTCCAGATAATATTTCTTATGAATGCCGCGCCGCTCGATGGCATGGCCGATCGCCATCCCATGCTCGGGATGAATGAACGCAACGTCGTCGACGATGAAAACATTGGGCTCCTTGATCGCCGCCATTTCTGCCGCGGCCGCTTCCGGTGAAGCCATGCGATAGGAGCGGCCATAGAAGGTCCAGGCGCTGCAGAACGAGCAATCCCAAGGACAGCCGCGACTGAATTCGATGGAAGCACAGGGATCCAACTTGCCGATGAAATAGGAACGACGGCGGCGTAGCAGGTCGCGGGCTGGCGGGAAGAGGTCGAGCTTTTCCAATAGGACCGGAGTCGGACCTCGGCCGCGCGATGTCACGATGCCGGGCACTTGATTGACATCCCCCTGGCGGATCGCCGTCAGCAGTAGTGGCGTCGAGATCTCGCCTTCGCCGCGTAAAATGGCATCGACGGCGCCTGCGCCATGGTCCAGGAGTTCCTCGGCGATGAAAGAGGCACTATGGCCACCGATGAAGATGAAGCATTGCGGCAGGCGCTGTTTCGCGACTTTGGCGAGATCGATGACTTCCGGCACATTGGCGAGATAGTTCAGCGAGAAACCCAAGGCCTCGGGCCGCCAACTGACCAGTTCCTGGTGAAAATCGCGATGCTTGAAGGTCTGTAAATCGAGGAGGCGAACGTCATGGCCAGCCTGGCGGACTGCCTCGGCCACACGTTCCATGCCAAGCGGTTCCAGGCGCAGATAGATTTCGCTGTACATCAGCGGGCTGGGATGGACCAGAAGCACACGCATTTACGCCTCCCGTCAGGCGAATCAACTAATGCCATCCCGGATGGGATCAGAGCCATTGCTCGCTCTGTCGGCAGGCTGATTCGGTGATGTCCGTTGGTCGGTATGTAAGCGCCTTATGCTTGCGCGAATCTGCCGGCATCCTGGTCGATCCGGGCAAGGTGATCTTTGGGGTGTGCCTCAGTTGGTTGGGGTCGAAGCACAACCGTCAGAAGCCGATCTCATCGGTCGTAACCGATCCGGCGGATCCTGGCAAGAGATGCCAACCGATCCCCGTCGCGTGGGCGTTAAGTTCAGTGACCGCGACGGATCACGAATTCCACGACGTCAATCATGGCCCGCTTTTCCGGGCTTTCGGGGAAAATCCCTAAGGCATCCCGCGCGATGGCGCCATAATGGGCGGCCCGCTGGACGGTGTCTTTCAACGTGCCGTGGCGTTCCATCAACTGGATTGCCTGGCGCAGATCGTCATCGACCTGTTGCTGTTCTTCCAGTGTGCGGCGCCAGAACGTCCGTTCGGTCTCGTCGCCGCGCAGGAAGGCAAGGATGACGGGAAGGGTGATTTTGCCTTCGCGGAAATCGTCTCCGATCGATTTGCCGAGCTGTTCCTGGCGTGCGGAATAATCCAGCGCATCGTCGATCAGCTGAAAGGCGATGCCGAGATTCATGCCGTAGGAACCGAGGGCTTCATGTTCCTTCTTCGGCCGGTCGGCTACCACGGCACCGACTTCGCAAGCGGCAGCAAAAAGGGCTGCGGTCTTGCCCTTGATCACTTCCAGATAGGCCTGTTCCGAGGTTGCGGTATCGTTGCTGGTCACCAGCTGTAAGACTTCGCCCTCGGCAATGATGGCGGAGGCATTGGAGAGGATTTCAAGGACACGCAGATGGCCGTCGGCGGTCATCAGCTGGAAGGCGCGGCTGAACAGAAAATCGCCGACCAGGACGCTGGGCTTGTTACCCCACAGCACATTGGCCGAAGCCTCGCCACGCCGCAGCTTGCTGTCATCGACGACGTCGTCATGGAGCAGGGTGGCGGTATGGATAAATTCGACACAGGCGGCGAGAGCGGCATGGCGCAAGCCGTGATAGCCGCACATTTGGGCGGCAGCCAGGGTCAGAACCGGGCGCAGGCGCTTGCCGCCGGCGGCGATGATGTGGCCGGCCAGTTGTGGGATCAGCTCCACCGGGCTGTGCATATTCTCAACGATCAGGCGATTGACTTGAACCAGATCATCTTTCACCAGATCGGATAACCGGGTGAGAGCGTCCGGCTGATCCTTCTCGCGTTCCTGGTCCAGATTGATGATCACTGCCACAGTCTGCGTCCTCGCTACCTGCCGGTTGGAAACACCGGTTACCGGGGTTTTCCTGCCCCGTCCCAGACCCAAGCCAGCTTATGGTCGCGGAGCATAGAAACATATTAAGATAGGTCAAGGCTGCTGGCTGGCGCCATTGGCCGGGTTGGACGCCGCCAGCGGCCATGCGACGAAACGGCGCAAAGTCGCCACAATGGCGAATATCGAGGAGCTTGGGGGGCCTATGGAGGAGTTAACGCGCTGCACCGATCCAATCCGCCTGTCTTTTCTTACCCATCTGTTGACCGGAGCCGGGATCGAGGCGGTCGTTCTCGATCAGCATACCAGCCAGATGTTCTTTGGCAGCCTGCAGGGTCTGGAACAACGGCTGATGGTCCCGAGCGACGATCTGGCCCAGGCTCGCCGACTGATGCGGGACGCCGACGCTGCCCTGGCGTCGGAGAAAGCAGGGGATAAGGCAACGGACCTGGTGCCGATTGGGCAGATCTGAGATGGCGGATGAGCTGAACAGTACGCAGTCCCAGAGTCTGCGCGATATACCCACCTCGACCGATGCTTTCCTGGGTGGTCGTCTATCCTTGCGTCAGCCCGCCGAGGGTTACCGCGCGGCGATCGACCCCGTCCTACTCGCAGCGTCGGTACCGGCAGCGGCCGGTGCTCGCTTCGTCGATCTCGGCTGTGGCGTCGGGACCGCAGGATTGTGCCTGCTGGCCCGCGTGCCCGGTATCAGCTGTATCGGCCTTGATCTGCAACAGATGCTGGTCTCATTGGCGCTGGAGAATGCCGCTGCCAATGGCCTTGCCGACCGCTATCAGGCCCTATGTGGGTCGATCCTGGCAGAACCGAGTTTGGTAGATCTCCGGGGCGCTGATGAGGCGATCGCCAATCCGCCTTACCTGCCACGGGGCGAGGCGAGCATCTCTGCTCATCCGGTCAAGGCCTTGGCCAATGTTGAATCTGACGCTGTCCTGGCGGATTGGGTCGCCGCCGCCGCCAGCATCGTGCGGCCGGGTGGCGCTGTCACCTTCATTCACCGCGCCGACCGGCTGCCGGAACTTCTCTCGCTGATGCATGATAAGCTGGGCAGCCTAATAGTCCTGCCTATTCAGCCGAAGGCTGGCCAGCCGGCCAGCCGGGTCATCGTGCGCGGCCGCAAGGGCAAGCGCGCGCCGGCGAAATTGCTGGCGCCGTTGATCTTGCACGAAGCCAGCGGCGCTTACACGGCCGAGGCAGAATTGGTTCTGCGGGGCGCTGGCAGCCTGCAGCTGTGATAGATACCTGTCGTTGTTTAATCAGCAGTTCTGACCATTTGCTGAGGCGCCCTTGACCGTGGGGCTTCGGCACAGCTAAATGGCTAAATGTTCGGTCTTCCAACCATTCCCAAATTCCTCGTCCTTGTCCTGGTGGTCGCCCTTGTTTGGTTCTGGTCGCGCCGGACAGCATTGCAACAGCGCTCCAATCAGGGCGGCGGTCAGCAGGGCGGACAACGGCCTGCCGACGGCAAAAACGCCGGCCAGGCGAAGGCCGCCAATGCCAAGCAGAAATCGATCGAAGACCTGGTCAAGTGTCCGTCTTGCGGCACCTATATCGCCGCCGGCAGCATCTGCGATTGCGGCAAGTCACATCGTTGAATTCTCATCCCTGAAATAGCCCTGCCTGGCAGCGGCCGACAGTTTCTCGATCAATAAATATTTGCCGTAAATTCCGATGGTTTGCTGGATTCCCGGATGTGAGTCCTCACACCTGATTGCGCTATCAGGCGCGATCTGATGGCGTTCAGGCCGCTTGCCTTGATTATTGCGTCCCAGGCCTTTATTTTGCGCCGCACTATAACTGGGCCGCCGGTCAGAAGCCGGCCGGGGTATCGGCCCGGCGTCAAGGTCAGGCCGCCGATGAGTGGGGTAATCGATGGCGCGCATCGCCAATCCGGAGACATGCGTTCAGGCGTTGATCCTGAAACTGCAAAACTACTGGTCGCGGCAGGGCTGCGCCATTCTGCAGCCTTATGACATGGAGGTCGGCGCCGGCACGTTCCACTGGGCGACAACCTTACGCTCGCTGGGGCCGAAACCCTGGCATGCGGCCTATGTTCAGCCCTCCCGGCGACCGAAAGACGGTCGCTACGGCGAAAATCCCAATCGGCTCCAGCATTACTATCAATTTCAGGTGATCTTGAAGCCGTCGCCGGCTGACAGCCAGGATCTCTATCTCGGCAGCCTGGAAGCAATCGGCATCGATCCCTTGAAGCACGATATCCGCTTCGTCGAGGATGACTGGGAAAGCCCGACCTTGGGCGCCTGGGGTCTCGGCTGGGAAGTCTGGCTCGATGGCATGGAAGTCAGCCAATTTACCTATTTCCAGCAAGTCGGCGGCTTGGAATGCGATCCCGTTTCGACCGAGTTGACCTATGGCCTCGAACGTCTGTTCATGTATGTGCAGGGTGTCGAGAATGTCTATGACCTCGACTTCAACGGGGTCGAGGGCGAGGCTGGCCTCTCTTATGGCGATATCTATCTGCAGGCCGAGCAGGAATACTCAGCCTATAACTTCGAACATGCCAACACCGCGCTGCTTTTTCAGCATTTCCAGGATGCCGAGACGGAATGCGCAGCGCTTCTCAATCTGCCCAAGGCCTTGCCGCTGCCGGCTTATGACCAGACCTTGAAGGCCAGCCATCTCTTCAACCTGCTGGATGCCCGCGGCGTCATTTCGGTGACCGAGCGCCAAGCCTATATCGGCCGCGTTCGAGCCCTAGCCAAATCCTGCTGTGAAGCCTGGGAAGCGACGCAGCGTATCACCACCGATCAGAAGAAGGCCGGATAACAACATGGCCGAGTTTTTACTGGAACTGTTTTCCGAGGAAATTCCTGCCCGCATGCAGGCCAAGGCAGCGGAAGATCTCAAGCGTCTCGTCACCGATAGGTTGAAGGCTGCCGGTCTCGCTTTCACCAAGGCTGGCGCTTATGTGACGCCGCGGCGTCTGGCCTTGGTCGTTGACGGTTTGCCGGAGACCCAGGCTGATGTCAAAGAAGAAAAGAAGGGACCCCGAGTTGGTTCGCCGCAGCAGGCGGTCGATGGATTTCTGAAATCCGCCGGCCTGTCGTCGCTTGATCAATGCGAACAACGCGATACCGGCAAAGGCATTTTCTATTTTGCGGTTGTCGAGAAGAAGGGCGCGGCAACGGCGAGTGTTTTGCCAAGCTTAATAACAGAGTCGATCCTGGCTCTATCTTGGCCTAAGTCGATGCGTTGGGGCTATACTTCCTTCCGTTGGGTCAGGCCGCTTCGCCAGGCCATCGCCATATTTGATGGCCAGGTCTTGCCGAGCGTTCCTCATGCCATCCAAAATCACTCAGTGATCGCGGAAGTTATTCCCGGGCAGCCGGCAATCCAGCATCTGGATTTGGAGTTTGGTCGAGAAACGCGCGGCCATCGGTTCCTTGCTCCAGCACCGTTCATGGTTCAAAGTTTTGACGACTACCGAACAAAATTGCTTGACGCCCATGTGATTCTCGATGCGACCGAACGTCGGGCCATGATCAAATCGCAGGCGGATGCTCTGGCTGCTGCCAAGGGTTTCAAGGTCAAGACCGATGAGGGCCTGCTCGATGAAGTGACGGGCCTCGTGGAGTGGCCGGTTGTCTTGATGGGCGGCATCGATCAGCAGTTCATGGATGTGCCGGCCGAGGTGCTGACCACGTCGATGCGGACCCATCAGAAGT
>WNFM01143790.1_pt1 | contig 11978 bp, 8 predicted proteins | sample 5400271 | NCBI WGS metagenome assembly WNFM01 (sample SAMN13153352, study PRJNA577476) | soil metagenome | isolation source: 60 cm saprolite on Douglas fir-dominated hillslope | place: USA:California | collected 2013-09-17 | reverse complement strand
CGATGTCGTCCAGTGGAAATCCTCGTCGAAGGCAAGCGCGCCCGCATCATCCGCCACCGCGAAACTTCTCGCGATCTCTTGCGCGGCGACGTCCTCGCTTAGATTTCTTCGCGCATGTAATGTGGCTTGCCTGGGCTCCAACCCAAACGCTACGTAGTCATTTTGAGGCGAACGCGGTTCAGCGAAGAATCTCAATTACAGATTTCGCTCGCGCGGCACAACTATTTTACGCCTCGCCCCACTTCAACTTGCTCCGCAAAATCTCATAGTAAGTCTTGCGGTGCGGCTGTATCAGCTTCAGCCGTTCATTTGCCCGCGCAATCATCACCCGATCCTCGGTTTCCATCAACAATCCCTTTTGTCCATCCAGTGTTAAATACACCGATTCCGCCGTCCCGCGCAGCCGCATCTCCACATTGCAACAATCCCCCACTACCAGTGGCCGGTCGCTCAAAGTGTGCGGACAAATCGGCGTCAAAATTATGGATTCGACCGCCGGGTGCACGATCGGTCCGCCGGCCGACACCGAATACGCCGTAGACCCCGTTGGCGTCGCAACGATCAATCCATCCGCGCGGTAACGGCACACAAAATCGCCATCGATCAGTAACTCCAGCTCGATCATTCGGGCCAGCGCGCCCTTGGTGATCACTGCCTCATTCAGCACCCGCTGCGATTCCACAACCTTTCCATCGCGGACCAGCGACGCCGTAAGCATCATCCGTTCGCTCGCTTCGAGATGCCCAGCAAGCGTCTCTTCCAGTGCCGGATACAGCTCTTCCAACGTGAAGCTCGTCAGAAATCCAAGGCTTCCGAGATTAATCGGCAGTACCGGGATTCCCAGCGGCGCAGCCTCGCGCGCTGCCGCGATCAACGTTCCGTCGCCTCCCAGCACCAGAATTAAATCGCATTCGCGGGCCAACGTGTCGCGCGTTGTTCCTCCCACTTCATCGCGCAGCGATTCCGCCGTCTCCGTATCGTAAAGTCCGCGAATCCCGCGCTTCGCAAGCCAATCCAACAGCGGCCGCACCACATCCGAAATGTCGGCGCGGCGCGGTCTCGAAAAGATTCCTATAGTTCGAAACGGAACGGATGGCATGGTTGTTGCGATTCTACCCTACACGCTTTTCCGCGCGTGCAGAAAAAACTCCTGATTACCTTCCGCGCCTGCAAGTTGGCTCGGCTTCACGCCCATATCGGTCAACCCCAGCGCAACTGCCGCCGTTCGAACCGACTCGATCGCGCGTTGATGCAATTCCGGGTCAGACACAATCCCGCCCGGCCCAATATCTTCCCGTCGCAATTCGAATTGCGGCTTGATCAAAATCAAAAAATCCGTTTCCGCCTGCGCGAGAGGTACCACCGCTGGAAGAATCTTGGTCACCGAAATAAACGAAACGTCTGCCACCACCACTCCAACTTTCTCCTGCATATCCTCCGCCATTAATTCCCGCGCGTTTCGCTTGATCCGCGCCACTCGCGCATCCTGCTGCAACTTCCAGTCCAGTTGATCCACGTTCACGTCCACCGCATAAACACGTGCCGCTCCATTTTGCAGCAAACAATCCGTAAACCCGCCGTTCGAAGCGCCCAAATCCAGGCAAATCTTCCCGCTCACTTGCACACCGAAATCTTTCAACGCCCCTTCCAGCTTGAAACCGCCTCGGCTCACATATTTCTGTATCCGGCTGTGTATCTCAATCGCCACATCCAGCGCAACGGCTTGCCCGGCTTTCGCAGCCGTCGCGCCATTCACTCGCACTTCGCCCGCAAGAATCATCGCCTGCGCCTTTTCGCGCGACGGAGCAAGCCCGCGCTCCACAATCAAAACATCAAGCCGCGCGCGGTCTTTCCGGGTTGTCATTGGTGAGTGAACGCGATCCGCTGAATTACGCCCGCCGGTGCACCAGAAACTCCGCAATCTGCCGCAATCGCGCGGCCCGCTCGCCGTACGGCGCAAGATCCGCGATCGCCTGCGACGACAATTCATTCGCAATCTGGTGCGATCGCTCCAGCCCGAATACCGATGGATACGTCGCCTTCTGCTGAGCAAAATCCTTGCCCGCGGTTTTTCCCAGCGCCGCTGACGATTCTTCCACATCCAAAATATCGTCCGTCACCTGAAACGCCCACCCAATCGTTTCGCCAAAATGCCGCAGCCGCGCCACATCTGCCTCGCCCGCGCCCGCGCAAATCGCTCCCGCCGTCACCGACGCGCGAATCAGCGCCGCCGTCTTCGCTCGGTGAATATATTCCAGCGTCTCTGGGCCCGCGCCCTTGCCTTCCGCTTCCAGATCCGCCACCTGCCCGCCCACCATCCCATTCACTGTGCCCGCCGACTTCGCCACTTCCGTCAACATCTTCACTCGAAGCCCCGCATCCACCGGTGCCGCGGCAATCGTTTCGAACGCCAGCGTCAGCAGCGCATCTCCCGCAAGAATCGCAATCGCTTCGCCAAACTGTTTATGGCACGTCGGCTTCCCGCGCCGCAAATCATCGTTATCCAGCGCCGGCAAATCGTCATGAATCAGCGAATAGGTGTGAATGAATTCAATTGCGCAACCCGGATGCAAAGCCGCCTTCACATCGCTCCCAAAAATCCGCGCTGTCTCCAGACAAAGAATCGGCCGTATCCGCTTCCCGCCGGCAAACACGCTATAACGCATCGCTTCGTGGATGGATTTCGGCGCCGTATCAGCCGCTGGCAGCAATTGTTGCAAAGCGGCATCCACCACTTGCAGATCATCTTCAAAAAAGGACGGGAGCTTCATCGCGCGAATTGCATACGGTGTCGCGTGCCCTGTCCTCGGTTTGTGTTTACCCCGGGCCACTCGGGGAGGCCGCGTCTTCCGCGCAAGTCGGCGCAGCGCATCTCTGTTCGCGGGCCGCCCGCCGTCATCACGCCTCCGCCTCGCTTTCAGGTTCGAACGGCTCCGCCACCACTTTGCCGTCCGCTTTTTTCAGCAAAATTTCGACTCTTCCCTCAGCCTCTTCCAGTTGCTTCTGGCATTCCCGGGAAAGCGCCACGCCTTCTTCAAACAGCTTCATCGCCTCGTCCAGCGATAGCTGCGGGCTCTCCAGTTTGCGTACCACTTCCTCCAGCCGCGCCAGCGACCGCTCAAAGTCCGGCTTTTTCTGTGCTTCTGGTTTTTTCGGAGCTGGTATGTTCACGCGACCTTTTTCATGCGGCGATTTTCTCTCGTGCCATCCGCAATTATTGTTTTCAACTGCCGTTCCGATTGCTTCCCGTAACTCGGGCGGCTCTCGCTTCCAGCATTCTAAGGCACGCTCAACAATCGAAACAATTCCTTTGTGCTTCCGCTTCGCCGCAACTCCGCATCACGGCTTCAGCGTCAACGTATGTTTCCTCACTGCCGCTTCCGCCGCATCGCTGAACGGCGCCACCACCGGCTTGCCCTCATACCAATATCGAAACTGATCCGAATAATGGCTGCTCCCAAGCTGCCCGCTCTGCCCGCCCGGAATCACCATCAACGAATTGTCCCAATCACCCACGCTCGCCGTCATCCGCATCGCCGGTCCATGATGCTTCGTCGCCGCCCGCGGACTGAAGCTCGTCCCGCCCTGCGCCTTGCCAGTGATACTGAACAGCATCTTCAACAATCCTTCCCGCCCCAGCGGGTGCCGCATTTCCAGTGAGTCAAATCGCTTCCACTGCCAGTCTTCGATTCGCGCGCTCCCGGAATCCTTCTCCAAATGTTTCACCGACTCATCCGCCGCCGCAACTAGCAGTTCATCGTAATTCTTGTACGCCGCAGGCAGCCACACCGCTGGCCGCTCCGTCAGCACCCGCTGAAGAAACGCCGTGCTCCTCCAGCGATACAGTCCCGAGTCCTCGCCCAGCATCGGCTGCAAAATCAACCTCAACGCCGCGCGCCGCGTCCCTTCCAGAAACGACACCACGGATGAATCCGCATCCGCAATTCCATTCCAATCTTTCGCCAGCGCAATCAGCTTCTGCGTACGCAAATCTTTCGGCGCCGCAATCTTCGCCGCAGGCGCAAGCTGCTCCGCAAGAAACACATCCGGATAGGTGTACGTATCCGTCTGCACTTTCAACATGTCCGCGGGCCGCAAATCATGTTTGTCGTGCAACAAATCCCAGATCCGCGCCGTCCGGTACGGTTCTTCCCAGTGATCCGTCAAATACGGTTTGTAATCGGGCCCCGCCACTCGCGCGTTTGCCGTCACAATCAATCCATCCTCCGGATTAATCACCTGCGGCAGCTGTTCGAACGGAATATATCCCTTCCACTCGTAATCATCCGTATCGCCCGGCACTGGCGCTTCGCCGTGGCCTTTCTTTCGAATCGGCACCCTCGCCGCCATCACGTACCCGATATTCCCGTTCACATCTGCGTACACTGCGTTCTGCGCTGGCCCCCACACACTCTTCATCACTTCGCGAAATTCTTTCCAGTTCTGCGCTTTTCCCAGCTTCAGGTAAGTATTCTCAAGCCCGCCCGGCTCCGTCGCCGTCCACTTCAACGCATATCCCGTGTCGCCTTCGCGAACCATCACCGGACCGTGCCGCGTCACCACAATCGGAAAATGCACGTCGGTTTTACCCTTCACGTGGATCACCTCATCCACCGTCTCCGCCTTCAACCATTTTCCGTTTGCCTTGTATTCATCCGGCTGCGCGGGATTAAACGTCTCGATATAAAGGTCCTGCACGTCCGCGCCGTTGTTCGTAAATCCCCACGCCATCCGGTCGTTGTGCCCAATCACCACCAGCGGCGCGCCGGGCAGAGTAAATCCCTTCACATTCCATCCCGGACAAGTCAAATGCATCTCATACCAGATCGGTGGAAGGCTCAACTCCAGATGCGTATCATTCGCCAGCAACGGTTTTCCCGTCGCGGTGTGGTCTCCGCTCACCACCCAATTGTTGCTGCCCAGGCTATGCCGAATGTCCCGCTGCGCTTCGCCCACCCACTGCACCACCGCAGGCGCCAGCGCCGAGGTTAAGTCAGGAAAATCCACACCAGGAAAATCCGCTTCGCGAAAATCCTGGCGCGTCGGCGACGCGCCAGCCTTCAACACATCATCCGGCGTCATGTCATCATCATCTTCATCATCGGAATCGCCCGAACGCTGCGTACCCTTATTCGGATTATCGGGATCCCCTACCACAAAATGGTCCAGCGCCGCCTCCGCCGAAAACAAATCTTTGGCACGCTCCGCTCCCACTCGAACCGTCACCTTCGCGCGATCAAATTTGTTTTCCCACGATTCGGTCAGCGTGTGGTACATGTACCCGGCAATCACCAGCGAATCCGTCGTCTTCCATGGCGCAGGCTTGTACTTCAACATCGTGAATTCCACCGGCAGCTTGTTCTGGTGCTGCTCGATAAATCTATTCACTCCGCGCGAATACGCTTCCATCACCAGCCGCGACTCATCGTCCAGCAGTCCCGCGTCACGCTCCGCAGCAGGCCCAAACCGCATTAGCCGGAATTGTTTGTCCACCGCCAGCGCCACCGGTCCAACAATTTCAGATAGCTGGCCACGCGACACCCGCCGCAGCAGATCCATCTGCCACAGCCGGTCCTGTGCCATCACATACCCTTGCGCCTCCGCCATGTCCGCCAGCGAACCCGCGCGCACATGCGGAATCCCCCAAATATCCCGCTCTACGGTAACTTCATGCTGCAATCCAGCTAGCGGCGCAGTCCCATCCACCTGCGGTAGCGGCCGCACAAACAACCACCACGCCGCCCCGCCCACCACCACCACCAGAATTGTCAGGATCCACCCAACCACGCGCAGCAAAACTCGCAAATTTGCCCCTCTTTATTTACACAAATTCAAGTGTAGAGGAGCCATTCCAGCCGCGCAACGCGGAACATCAACGGATTCGCCCTACATGCGGGGCACCAGTTTCGAGATACGCGCTAATGGCAATACGTGGGAGTTTAGTGTCTCGGCACAAGCGAAAATCTGCTACCACCATCCGAAGTTTGTTGTAGCGCCGGCATCCTTGCCGGCTCCGAGAGGGACGCGCCGCTCCCCTCAGCCCGCGAGGAAATGGCGCTGAGCAGGGAAGTGGCCTCATCGATTTGCTTGCGAGTCATCAAGCGCGAGATCTGCCTGCGACGCTCGTTGCCAGACGCGTCACCTGCGGCAACCGCTCGGGAATACCAGGTGTACGCAGCGATGTAATCGAGCGGCAGGCCAAGCCCCTGCTCGTACAGGTAGGCCAGGTTCGTTTCCGCGCCGGGCAATCCTTGTTCCGCCGCGAGCCGCAGCCAGCGGGCAGCTTCTCCGTAATCGAGTTCGACGCCCAGACCCTGGTAATACAAAACCGCCAGACTGTTTTGCGCCTCGGCCGATCCTGAATCGGCCGCCGCGCGAAACCACCTCGCTGCTTCTTTGTCATCGCGCGGAATCCCGGAGCCCAGGTAGTAAAGCGTCGCCAGATTGCACTGGCCGACCTGATTCCCATGTTGCGCGGAAGCCCGATACCATTCGAACGCTTGGCGCATGTCCTTCGGTACGCCCTGTCCGCGCTGGTAGAGAGAAGCCAAATTGTTTTCGGCGGTCGAGTGTCCCTGCAGTGCCGCCGCGCGATAGCTCTCCACCGCCTTCATATAATCCCGGGCAACGCCCTGGCCATGCTCGTATAGGTAGCCGAGCATAAATTCCGCCCCAGCATTACCCTGGGCCGCCGATGCACGAAGCCACCTGAACGCAGCTTGGTAATCCTCATTGCTAGGCCCCTTATTGCTGAGCCCCTTATAGGTGGGATCGCCGCGCAAATAAGTCAGCGCCACGTTGTATTGGGCTACGGCGTCGCCCTGTTCCGCCTGCGATTGCACCTTTGTGGCACTCCGTTCCGATTGCGGCCATGCGTAACCGGAATCAACTGTCACAGACAACGCGGCGATAAACAACAACCGGGAAAGAAACGAGTAAGACAAGCGCAATTGCGAGTTCATGGTGGCCCCCTTGGTTGACTTCGAAATACCTTTCGGTGCGCCAAACTCTTCCCGCCGGTTAAGCGGCTGCAGCGTCGGGACGCGCCGCGAGCACACCACCGCATTGGCGCAAACGGGCCAGGTGCGGCGCCAGAAACAACCTGGCACACCCGTGCTCCTGCTCGCCGAACGCGCGACGAGCTCTAAGACCCACTCGGCTAAACTGGATTGCTACCGTTAATGACGAGGGAACCTACAAAAAAGTTTGGTCTCGTTGCGAATTCTTACCATCAATTTATTGTTACAACTGAACGCCTTTGCGAATCCTCGCAGCCCTCTTGCCATCAGAAACCGCCGCGGTGGGCTGCCACGCAAAATCAAGCGTCGCGGAGCCATTCCAGCGGCGCAACGTCTCGTTAATCAGGATTTCGAAAATCCACCCAGAAGATTGGCCGGTAGCCATAAAGGATCAGCGGATTTAAAGTTGTGCACCGGCGATTCCATTCCATGTATTGGCGGAAGGAAAGAAACGAACATCACATTATGGCATCTATTCTGTGAGGATTTCTGTTACCAGCAACCGTCTTGATGATGTGAGTGGCTGCGTCCACGACGCGAATACGATTGTTCACATACTCGGAAATATACAGATTGCCTCGCGGGTCCACCGCTAGACCGGCAGGGTTGTTTAACATTGCGTTATCTGCTGGCCCTCCATCGCCACTAAAACCGGCCTGAGCTGTTCCCGCGTAAGTGTTGATAACGCCGCGTATATCAATTCGCCGTACGCGATTGCCATCAATGACGAAGAGATTCCCATTCCTGTCTACCGCGATTGAGGATGGATAATTGAGCGCGGCATCGGTCGCTGGGCCCCCGTCTCCCTTGGATTCGCATTCCCCAGTACCTGCAACGGTGGTGATGACATGTGTCTTGTGTTGAATCTTCCGGATACGGCAGTTCTGATAATCCGCAACGTAGATGTCTCCGGCGCTGTCGATCGCAACGCCTTCAGGAAAATGAAGCAGAGCGTTTGTTGCCAATGCTCCGTCGCCGCCAAAACCGCCTGTTCCCGAACCGGCCACAATCTCGGCCTTCGCCGACTCCAAATTCCACCGAAACAGCTTGTGGTGTCTGTCCACAATTAGCGGGTTTCCGAGTTCATCGATTGCTATCGCCGCGGGTACTTCAAAGGTACTGTCAGAGATTTCTTTGGACGCCGGTAACAGCACTGTGACGTTTCCACTACGAGTGTCCAATTGCCTCATCCGCCCGTTAAAATCAGCGATGAACAAACTTCCATGTTGGTCCGCGGCAATGGCATTAGGCTGGTCAAATTCCTTATAAATCCCATCCTCGGGATCAGGCACAGTGATCCTTATCGAATTGTGTTCGACGTCCAACCGAAGAAGTTGCCCCTGCACGGATTCAACGATGTACAAGAATCCGGCAAGGTCATAGGCAAGTTGGGTCGGGCCGTTAATACTGGTTTTTAGCGCATCGAACTCACCGGGCACTCCAGATTTTGTCGGTTCCGAGGATGTAAGCACCTCCGTGAACGTATGTCCCCCATCCTCAGTCTTAAACAGAACACCATTGATGCTCGCCCAACCATGGCGCGAATTGAAGGCTAGAAACTTAGAAAAGTACGGCGAGCCGTTTGGAAAATTCTCAAAAGCCTTGTTCCTCGACCAAGTCTCGCCGCCATCATCAGTGCAATAGATGAACGATGAGTTCCCAACTGCACAGCCTCTACGAGCGTCTGAGAAGGAGATACTCTGGAAGTTGATGTCGCCCTCATCCACTGCTGCAAGTACTCTTTTCCAGTGCCTACCATAATCTTCGGTTCTATAAATCTCGAAATTTGCGACCGCAATCCATGCGTGGCCTCCGGGCAAGGCAGCACCTGCCATCCCCAGGTCGATCCGTGGAGTAGAGTTGGTGTATTGATTTTCCCAGGTCTCGCCGTTATCGGCGGAATGCAAAATGAGTTCCTTGCCTACAATCCATAAGTGCCCTGTTCCATCACCAAATATTCCCAATGTATTGGATTGCTCCGCAAAGTCCACTGGCAAATCTTCTCGGACACGAAGCGACGCCCCACCGTTTCTGAATTGGGCGACATATCCTTTCCCACTGGTCCCTTCGCCTACCAAAAAACCGTCTTCGGGGCTGGTGAGTTTCAAATCCACAATATGCTCGCCGTACGTCGACTCAATCGAGTTGACTCTGGTCCATGTCTGTCCCCCATCCGTCGTGCGATATATCGTAGTTGTCTCCTCGGATTCAAATCGGATGGCAATGCCCGTGTTCAAATCAAAGAAATGCAACCGGTAAAAGCCCTGCTTGAAAGGGACCGGAATCTGAGTCCACGTAATCCCTCCATTTGCAGTTCTGAATATCGCGGGTTCTGGTTCATCGACCAGCACCCAACCATGAGAATCATCTACGAACGCAATATCCTCGACCTGAAGGCTCTGTGCCGAAACACGCGAATCCGATAGACGCACAATAACGACGAGCATCCCCATCAGTATCCGAAGGACCGGAATCTTCAACATAACTAAGCTGTCTCCGGCCAAGATTTTAGTACACCCGATCCCCAAAAGGCGCAGCTATCGCACGATAGCCGGGGTGTCGCGCTAACTCCTGACCCGCCACCGCTAGCGCAAGCTGCAACGCTTCTGCTGATACAATGTTGCCCAGGGGAATCTGCACCATATGTTTGTTGTTCGCCTGCTTGGCGTGCTGTTTCTCGTCGCGCTCAACGGTTTCTTTGCCGCTGCCGAATTTTCGCTCGTCGCGGTGCGCCTCTCTCGCGTTCGCCAGCTCGTCACCGCCGGTAACATTCGTGCAAAAATCGTAGCCGATCTCATCGCCGACCTGCACCGCGTCGTTTCTGGAGTTCAACTGGGAATCACCCTCACCAGTCTCGCTCTCGGCGCTCTCGGCGAATCCACTCTCGCGAATTTCTTTCGCTCTCTGTGGCCTGGAGTTCAGGGAACCCGCTCCGCCATTCTTGCCCACGCCCTCGCTCTCACCGTTGCTTTTGTTCTGCTCACCGCTCTGCACGTCGTCATCGGCGAACTCGTTCCTAAGACCGTCAGCCTGGCCCGCGCCGAACGCGTCGCACTGCTCATCGCTCGCCCTTTCCACTGGTTTTTGAACACTTTTCGCTGGGCCATCGACCTCCTCGACAATGTTTCGGGCGTGATTATCAAAGCCATGGGCGTCAATCCCCAGGCCGGCCACGGCGTTGCCCACTCCACCGAAGAGCTGCAGATCCAGATTCAGCAAGCCCGCGAACGCGGTCTTCTCGCCGCCGGTGAAGAAAAAGTCATCCTTAGCGCCATCGAACTCGGCCAAATCCAAGTCCGCGAAATCATGGTCCCGCGCCCCGACCTGCATCTTCTTCCCGTCGAAGCCTCGCTCGACGAAGTCCTCCGCATTTTTGCCACCACCCAGCGTTCCCGCATTCCCGTTTATCGCGGAACCGTCGATCACATTCTCGGCTTTGTTCACATCAAGGACATGCTGTGGGTCTTGCAGGGCCGCGAGCGCCGCGCCGCCGAAGGAGCTCCGCAGCCGCCGTTCGATCTGCGCCGCATCCTGCGCGAAATCCTTATCGTTCCGGAAACCAAGCCCGCCAACGAGCTGCTCACGGAATTGCTGGCTCGTCATACCACCGTCGCCGTGGTCGTCGACGAATTCGGCAGCCTCCTGGGTCTGGTCACCCTCGAAGACATCCTCGAGCAGGTTGTCGGAGAGATTCACGATGAATTCGATGTCGTCGAAAAGCCGCTCACTCTTTCTGACGGCGCGGTCATTTTCGACGCCGCGCTAAACGTTCGCGATCTCGAAGCTCAATACGCCATCACCATTCCAGAAGATCCCGCCTACGCCACCGTCGGCGGCTTCGTCCTCGACCAGCTCGGCTTCATCCCCAAGGGCGGCGAAAGTTTTATCTTCGAGGGTCTTCGCTTCACTATCGCCGAAATGGACGGCAAACGCGTAGCCCGCGTGAAAGTCGAACGCACCAAGCCGGCCGCTGCCGTCGCCAAGAATAACGACTCCGCAACTCCCGCAGGAAAACCCGCAAACTCCAGCGTTTACCGGTCGTAATCTGTTTTCTGATGCTTCGCCATCTGCTCACTCTGCCCGCCATGTGGCTGGCCTTGAGTATGGTCTTCCTGATGGTTCACATCGTCCCGAGCGATCCCGGGATAGTCGGTAACACCCGTTAGAGTGTCAGGATGGACAAATATCGATAGTAGGAGCGTTGAGGTTCGCCAGGCACCCGTAGACAATGAAGGCGTGAGTCCGCACAAGCACCGGATCGCCGATGTTGCTCGGCTTTTCTTCAGGCCTTCCCTTTTATCTGGTCGGCAATACTTTAGGTTACTGGCTGCGCGATGAACACACCTCTCTGACCGCCATCGGGTTTCTTTCCTGGGTGGGCATCGCCTATTCGCTGAAGTTTCTGTGGGCGCCCTTGATGGATCGCGTCGACTTGCCATTGTTTAAGCGGCTTGGACATCGGCGCGGATGGATGATGTTCTCGCAGATCGTCGTCGGGCTGGCGCTGTGGGCCATGGGTGGAACTGGCACGAAAGCCGGGCTCGCCCGTCTTGGTGCGTTTGCGCTGGTCGTCGCATTCGCTTCAGCCACACAGGACATTGTGGTCGATGCCTGGCGGATTGAATCGGCAGATGACGGAGAAGAACAAGGCCTCCTCGCGTCTGCCTATCAGTTCAGCTACCGCTTGGCGCTCCTTTGTACCGATTCCGTTATTCTCACTGTGGCAGCGGTCGTGGGCTGGCGCATGTCCTATGGTATCTATGGCGCTTGTATGGCCATGGGAATAATCGCGACCTGGTTTGCGAAGGAACCGCAGCGCGCGGCTGCAGTGATGGCTGAAAAGCACGGAGCGCCGCTTTGGAGGCGTTTCTCCGATGCGGTTGTCGGACCGTTCATCGCTTTCTTCCGCGCACATGGCTGGCTCGCGCTGGTGATGTTGGCGGCCATCAGCCTCTACCG
>WNFM01248784.1_pt3 | contig 11979 bp, 12 predicted proteins | sample 5400271 | NCBI WGS metagenome assembly WNFM01 (sample SAMN13153352, study PRJNA577476) | soil metagenome | isolation source: 60 cm saprolite on Douglas fir-dominated hillslope | place: USA:California | collected 2013-09-17 | reverse complement strand
AGGGCAGCCTCAAACTCCTCGATGTTCTCTGGCCCCATGCCCGCCAGCCAGTCCAGGCCGGGGCTGTCAGCGGGCGCGATCCCCGCGATGGACGCGGCCGCCAGGCACCGCACGGGCAGCAGCGCCGCGCAGGCCAGGGCGTGCGGGCCGCCGCCCGACCAGCCCGCGGTGATGAACTCGTCGGTGCCGAGCCGGTCCAGGATCGCGGCCACGTCCGCTGCCGCGTCCGCGACCAGCCTGCCCGGCTGCGGCGTCGAGCCGCCGTATCCGGGCCTCGAGTACAGCACCGCCCGCAGGCCGCGAGCAGAGACTGCCTCGGCCATCGGGCCGAGCCCGACCAGCCCGGCCGGCGTGCCGCTGTGGAACACCAGCGGGAGGCCGGCCTCAGGGCCGGAGATCAGCACGTCGAGCATCCGGCCGCCGGGCGCTTGCACCGTAAGCCGCTGATCATCGCTCGCTCGCGTCATGCTGGAAGCGTAACCGGTTGCGCCGCGGCTGAGCCGCCACACACGCTCGCCGTCGACCTCTCCGGCCGTCGGGAGCAGGCCAGCCCGCTCCGCCACCCTGGCCGAGGCCATGTGACGCGGGTGGATGTGGGCGGTGATCAGCCGGGGTTATCCGGTCAGCTGCTCCTGAGCCAGAAGTTCGCGAACGCGTCGGTGCTGCTGACCAGGCTGGTGCTGTCCAGCTGGTGGCCGTTGGGCTCGACCATGATGAGCCTGATCCGAGCCAGCCTGCGCAGCAAGACCCCGTTCACCTTGGCTGCGGTGTAGCGGATGGTACCGAAGTCCGCGAGCGGCACCACCACCCCACCTGCCGTCGACGGTGCCTCGGTGATCACCTCGGCGGACGACCGGGCCAGGTTCGCCTTGTTCCTGATGATCGTGTGTGTCCAGCCCCGGGTGCTGTCCCGGAGCACGAGCGTGTAGGTAATGGTGCCGCTGAACGTCACCGAGGCACTCAAATGGTCGCCCGGGTTGACCTTGGTCCGGAACAAGACCGGCGCCGCCGGGAACATCTCGTACCACCCGTAGTAAACCGGGGTCCTGCCGCGGCAGTCCGAGTCCGCCCCCGTCTGCTCGACCGAAGGGTTGCTGAAGCCGTCCAGTCCGACCCAGAACGCTGCATACGCTTGAACGCGAGCCGACCTGCAGGTGACCTTGGGCTGGATCCAGCTGGCTGACACGCTGTGGAACGCGCCATTGCCGCGGGAAAGCGCGTAGCCGGACCAGTTGCCGCTCGGCATCGGGCTGTTTAGGTCGCCGCTCACGCTGGGCAGGGCGACACCCGCGGGCGTGATCATCGGGTGTCCCGGGCTGACTGCATGAGCCGCTGAGGGCTGCGCGGCGAGATGCACTAACCCGGGCGACGCAGAGGCCGCGCTGGCCGCGACGATCAACCCAGCCACAACGGGCAAGGTCATCAGGGGTATGCGCCACCGGCGTGCCATACGGCCTCCTTGCTAGAGCATGTACTTATCCGATATTTATAGCTATCATGGCATATCTGAGGCTCTGCCGGTCTCGCGCAGCTGACCTCCTGGGGCCAGGCAGCCAGAATTAGACCACACAATGGCCGCGACTTAGCAATGATTTGGCTTCCGGGCCGCGGCATCTGCCCGGGCCGCCTGCGCGCGGGGCAGTGTCATTGCGGCAGCGGGGGCGTTACGGTGAGATTCTGCGAGCCCCGAGGAGACACCCGTGCCGCTTCATGCCGCCGATCCCGCTCCCGCCGCTGAGCGCAATCGCTTCGCGCAGCAGCTATTCACCCCTCTCCCGACGCGATACGACCGGCTGGCCGAGGTTCTGTCGTTCGGGCAGAACGGCCGCTGGCGGCGCGCAATGATCAGCCGGGTGGCCCCGGCCGCGGACCAGACCGTGCTCGATGTCGCGTCAGGGACCGCGGGGGTCGCCCTGCAGATCGCTGCGCGAACCGGGGCGACGGTCGTCGGGCTGGATCTCACCGAGCAGATGCTGCGGCAGGGCCAGCGCAACGTCGCCGGGTCCGCCGTGAGCGACCGGATCGAGCTGGTAGCCGGCCGCGCCGAGCAGCTCCCGTTCGCCGACGCCACCTTCGACGCGCTGACCTTTACGTACCTGCTCAGGTACGTGCTCGACCCGCAGGCCACGCTCCGCGAGCTCGCCCGGGTGGTCAAGCCCGGCGGACGGGCCGCGAGCCTGGAGTTCCTGCTCCCGCCGTCGCGTTTCTGGCGGGCCTGGTGGTGGCTGTATACCCGGCTGCTGCTGCCGGCCGGAGGCCTGCTCACCGGCGGCCGCGAGTGGTTCGCCGTCGGCCGCTTCCTGGGCCCGAGCATCTCCCGGCACTACCGTCGCTACCCGGTCTCCTGGACCGTCGAGGCGTGGCGCGAGGCGGGGTTCTCCGACGTCGGCGTCCAGGTCATGAGCCTGGGCGGCGGGCTTGTGATGTGGGGAACGCGCGCAGGTGGCTGACGGGCTCGCCGCAGGCCGCCCGGAACCGGAGGCCCCCTCGGTCGCGGGAGCACGACAATCTCCCGCCGCGCCTGCCGGGGAGTCTCCGGCCGCCGCCCGGCCCGCGTTCTACGCCGCCAGCTCGGGCGGATGGCGTGACTGGTGGACCTTGCTGCATCCCCCGTACACGGCCTGGCACCTGTCCTACGTGGTAATCGGCGCGGCGCTGGCGCCGCAGGTCAGCCTGACGCCGCTGCTGGCCACCCTGATCGCCTTCTTCCTGGCGGTCGGCCTGGCGGCGCACGCGCTCGACGAGCTGAACGGCCGCCCGCTGCAGACGCGCATCCCGGCGCCCGCCCTGGTCACGGTGACCGTGGCCGGCCTGGCCGGCGCGGTCGCGCTGGGCGCCGCCGGGGTGGCCAGGGACGGCTGGGCCCTGCTGCCGTTCATGATCGCGGGCCCGGTCCTGGTCGTGGCCTACAACGCCGAGCTTTTCGGCGGGATCATCCACAGCGACCTGGGCTTCGCGGCCGCGTGGGGCGCCTTCCCCGTCCTGACCGCCTACGCCGCGCAGACTGGGCGGCTGGCGCTGGCCCCGGTTCTCGCCGCGGCGGCGGCGCTGGCCCTGTCAGCCGCGCAGCGCAGGCTCAGCACCCCGGCCCGGACGTTGCGGCGCCGGTCGGTCCGGGTCGAGGGCAGCGTCACGCTCGCCGACGGGGAGGTGACCGCCGTCGACCAGCGGGCGCTGCTGGCCCCGCTCGAAGGCGCCCTGCGGGCCATGTCCTGGGGACTCGTGCTGCTCGCGGCCTCCCTGGCCATCGCCAGGCTGGGCTAGCGTGCCATCCGCGAGGGTCGGCCTGCCGGCCCGAGCGGATGGCAGCGGGCAGGCTCGTCTCCGGCGTCAGCCGGGCCAGCCGCGACGGCCGGCCCTCGCCGGCCCGAGCGGATGGCACGCGGGGGGTCCTGGGGGGTCGTCCCCCCCGGAGTTACAGCGCGTCGTGGCGTTGCAGGTAGCTCATCGCCGCCCAGCCGAGCGGCACCGGGAGCCAGAAGGTCACGGTGCGGAACAGCAAGACCGAGCTGATCGCGGTCGCGCCGTGCAGGCCCGCCGCCGTGAGGCCGGCGGACAGGGCCGCCTCGACGGCACCGAGCCCGCCGGGCGTCGGGACGGCTGAGCCGATCGCGCTGCCGGTCAGGTAGACGGCGGCGACGGCGACGATCGGAAGCGAGCCGCCGAACGCCCGGACGGATACGGCGAGGCAGCCGATGTAGGCGGCCGTCACGAGCAGCGACCCGCCGATGCCCTCGGCCAGCTTGGCGGGCCGCTGAGCGATGTCAAGCAGCCGCGGGATCACCTCGCCGAGCAACGGCGTCAGGCGGGACAGGAGCAGCTTCCGGCCGGCCGGGACGGCGAGAAAGGCCAGTATCACGGCTACCAGGACGGCTAGCGCGATGTAGGCCCAGCCGGGCGGCCGTATCGAGATGTCCTGCGACGCGCCGGTCAGCGCGGCGAAGATCACCAGCATCACCATGTGCAGCGCGAACGCGATAACCTGCGAGACGCCGACGCTCGCCACCGCGTCGGCGGGTGCCACCTTGGCCCGCCGCAGGTACCGGATGTTGAGCGCCACGCCGCCCACGGCCGCGGGCGTGACCAGGGTGACGAACGAGGCGGCGACCTGGGCCAGGAAGGTCCGGACGAGCTTCAGCCGCTCCAGCACGAACCCGGACAGCGACCACGCGGCGCCGACGTAGGTCAGCGCGGACAGGCCGAGCGCGGCCACCGTCCAGTGCCAGTTGGCGTGCCGGATCAGGTCGCCGAAGCTGTTCTTCGCGAACTCGCCGGCCAGGATGTAGGCCGCGATGACGCTGGCGACCAGGGTGACCAGGGTCCGCAGGCGGATGCGTTCCAGCTGCACCGGGGCTGTCTCGTGGCCGGGCGCGGTGGTCAGCAGGCGCTTCCTGAGCGCGGGCAGGACGTCCTTGCTGCGGCGCACCGCCGACCTGGTCGAGCGGTGCAGCACCACCGGCTGGAGCAGCGGCGCAACGGCCGCCAGCTCGGCACTGCTTAGCTTCTGGCGCGCGCTGCTGGCGGCTCGGTCCGGCCCGACGAGCAGGGCCATCTCGGCTAGGAGCTGGGCCAGGTCCAAGCGGAGCTGGAGGTCGCTCGCGGCCACGTCACCGTTGCCCGGGTCGAGCAGCATGACCTCTGCGCCTGTTCCGCCGCGCGGGTGGCCGCCATCGTGGTGATGCGGCCCGAGGCCCTGAGCCTGGCCGTGGCCGCGATCGCCGTCGCTGATCAGCAGGATCCGGTTGGCGGTGAGCGCCCGGTGGGTGACCCGGCGGCTATGCAGCCGGAGCACGACATCCCAGACCCGCCCGAGCTGCTCGTCTGTGGGCACCTCGGCCAGGTCGGCCAGGGTGGTGCCGCCGTGACTCTCGTTGGCGAGCACGGCGGCCTCCGGGCCCACCCTGATCAGGGCGCAAAGCCGAGGCGTCGGCACGCCGGCGTCCTCCGTCGCGTAGGTGAGCAGGGCGCGCCGCTCCATCGCCCGCTCGACGGTCAGCGGGGCGCTGCGCGATGCCTGCGTTCTCAGCCGGAGCCTGCGGTACAGCCGGTAGAACACGTCGGCCGCCTGCTGGTCACGGTCCAAGACCGTAACGTCCAGTCGGCCGCCGCCTCGGAGAGTCGCGGCGTACCGGCGGGTCTCCACGCTGGAGTCCCAGATCCGCCGCATGCTCACCACGGGAGAGCACACGCCGCTGAGCGCCTCGGCGATCTCGGCGGCGGAGGGGCGCTCGGACATCGAGCCCAGCGCGTACCGGAGCCCTGCCCCGCACGCGATGCCGAGCAGCAGGGTGATCAGCAGCGAGAACGCGGTCGTCTGCGTGTCCGCCAGGCTCGCCGCGCCATAGAAGGCGACGGCCACCCAGAACACGGTCCGCCACCGGGGACGGCCGGACAGGCCGACGACCGTGACGTAGGCGGTGAGGCCGGACAGGTACCAGTCCAGCGCGGGCACGCGCTTGTTGGCCGTGTGGACAGCGGTGAGTACGTCGTACAGACCCGCGGCGGCCGGGAGCCTCAGCAGCGCGTTGGCGACCAGTACCACGCCGACCGTGACGGCGCCCGCCCCGACTCCCTCCGCGAGCCGGCGCGGCTGGCGGCGGATGATGACCCGGATGGCGAGGGCGACAGGTAGGAGAAGCAGCGCCGCATGCGCGGCGTAGCCGAGGAACGACAGCAGCGCCTTCGGCAGCCGCAGGCTCGCCAGGACGAGGTCGGTTTCAGCGCCGCTGGCGGTCGCGCGGGCCAGCAGCCCCAGGCCGGCCAGCAGGCCGATCTCGACGAGGGCGATGATGCAGCGCAACAGATCGGCGGGAATGCGCACGCGCGATTCGAGGTGGTCCTCGACATGGATCGCGGCTGAGGGCTTCGCGGACGGCCGCACGGGAACCACCGGGGCCGGGCTGGGGCCGGCGGCCGGCGGCGGGTCCTCCCGCGGCAGCGTCACAATACGATGGTTTCACCTGGTCGTCAGAACGCCCAGAGGGCACCCAGCCCGGATGGGCGGGGCATCGGCTACCGCGGTACCTCGATGCCCAGCTCGCGGCTGAATGCCAGGTAGGCGCGGGCGCGGGCCAGGCCGGCGGCGATCCCTCTGGTACCGAACCTGTCAAGCGGCTCTTCACCGACAAGCTGCGACGATACATCAACGGCAAGCCGGTGCTCAATCTCGTCGACCGGACCCGCGGGTACTAACCGCGGGGCTGCCATCGTCGTCCGGCTCAGCGGTAGCTTCTTGCCCAGCTGGCCTCCGGGCGGCCGCCGCCGATGAGCTGCTGGTAAAGGGCGGCGGTGTCGGGATGGGGCTCGCCATCGGCGGCGATGTCCGTCATCGTGTCCAGGCACCGGCTCCAGGCCTCGCGGACCCCGGCGAGGTTGCCTGCCGCGTGCTCGGCGCGCATCACCGCCCGCCACAGCTGCTCGGCCGCGGCATCACCGGCCAGCCCGGTTCTCGCCGCGCGGGCCGAGGCGGACGGGTCTCCGGCCGCGAGCTCGAGCTCGGCGAGCATCTCGGCCGCGTCGACGATCTGCGCCCGCACGGTTTCGGTGAAGGCTAGGTCCAGCCACCAGTGGTAGCAGCCGGTGAACGGCTTTCCCCGGATCAGCGCCAGCGCGTCCCGCAGGCAGGCAGGGTCGCGGTCCTGCATCCCGCGCTCGCTCAGCTCCTCGAAGTCGGCCCAGTCGAACCTCGCGTCCGAGTGCAGTGCGTACTGGCCCGCCCCGAGGTGCTCGATCCATTCCCGGCCGTCCGCGGCCCGGCCGAGCTGCCGGCGGGTGCGCACGATCAGCTGGCGCAGCGAGTCGCTCGGCTTCGGATGATCGGGGTCCGCCCCGAGCAGGTGGCAGAGCTGGGCGTTGGACAGCCCGTCGTGCCCGTTCAGGGCGAGGGCGAGGATCAGCTGGCTCTGCGCCGGCTGCAGCGCGGCGGGAGCGCCGTTCACCGTGAACGTCCCCATGACGCCTATCCGCAGGCTGGCCGGCAGGTCTAGGTCGCCGGGATCCTCGGTCGAGCCTGAGACATCGTGCTCCGGCTGCGCCACCGGGGGCTCCTCGAGGTCGGCCAAGTCCGAGACCGGCGGCTCCTCCAGGCCGATCAGTCCTGGCGCCGGCGGCCACGATGAGCCGTCATAGGGCGGCGCATCGGCGGCGACGTCGCGCAGATCCGCCGCGGTCACGAACAAGCTGGCGAGAGCCTCGTAGTCGTCCCGGGTGAGCGTCTGCGGCCAGACATCCATGTGCAAGGGGGACAAGTGCCCCACTATCCCGCCCGGTCGGGCCAGGTCGGCGTCCAGCCGGAAGCTGGCGGGCGCGGGATGGCCTTCCGGGGCCACGGTGCCGCCAGGCAAAAGCGCCGCGATCCCGCCGGGGTCGCTGGCGAGGTCGAGCAGCATCGCCATCTGCCCCGTGGTCGGGGCAGTCCGGCTGATCAGCAGCGTCAGGGCCCAGTCCTCATCGCCGGGGTCCGCAAGCCGGCGCCGGCGGACATCAGGGTGATCGGTGTCGCCAAGCCTGCGCCGCAGCGTCACGGCCTTCGAGGCGACCAGGTCCAGGGCCTCGGCCAGGCTGGCGCAGCTGGTAGCCCGCCCGTCTACCGCTTCAAGCTCGGGGAATCCGGCCAGGATCAGGTCATACCAGCCGGCCAGCTGACTCGTCGTCAGCTCGACGGCCGCGGTCGCCAGGACCAGGTCGGCTAGGTCGGCGGGGCCGTCCACCGTGGTGACCCTCAGGTATTCCAGGTCAATCAGCAGGTATCCGCCATCCTCGGCGATCCCGGCGGTCAGCAACCCCGGCAGCAGGTCGCCGGTCTCCGCAGGCCGGAACGGCGCAGCCGGAGCGTGCCGGGGCAGCTCCAGCTGCCAGGCCATGCCCTGCCGTCCGCCCGGCACAGTGAACGGCGCCGGGGGCGGGTCGCTCGAGGGGCTGGCCAGCAGCAGCTCCATGCCCGACCGGCGCACCCGGACTCCGCTGATGTCTGGGATCTGCTGCCCCGCGGCTGCCAGGCCAGAGCCGAGCTGGCTGAGCGCGGCCCGCAGCGCGGTGGCGGGCTGCAGCAGCGCCTCTGGCTCGGGCCCCGGGCCGGCGCTGGGCAGCGGCCCGGGCTCCGGGTCGTCGTACAGGAACGCGTCGGATTCGGCTGCCGCGTCGGCGTAGAACAGCGGCTCGGGCTCCGGGTCGTCGTACAGGAACCCGTCGGACTCCGGTGCCGGGCCGGCGTACACGAACCCGTCGGACTCCGGTGCCAGGCCGGCGTAGGAGAACGGCTCGACCCCCGTCTCCGGACCTGGATACGGCCGCGTCGCGGCGCGCAGGCGCTGCTCGGCTGCGATCACGGGCGCGCTGGCCGGCAGCGGGATCCGCCGGCCAGAGCGGCGCGCCTGCCGCTGGCGGCGGCGCATCCGGGCCAGGGTGACTGTCGCTCCGCCGGCCAGCATGCCCGCCCCGAAGATGGCGAAGGGCGGGACCTGGCGAGGCTGGCCGGCGCGCGTCGCGCCGGCGGCCGCGTGGTCGGGCGTGGCATGCTGGGCGGGCGCGGGCGGCTGCGCGGGCGCGGTTGGCCCGGCGCCGGCCGCGGGCGTTGCCGCGGGAGCGCCTGCCGTGTCCGCGGCAGGCCCGCTGGCGCTGGCGGCCGGGTGCGGGCGCCGGAAGCGCGGATCGCTGGAATCGTGCCCGCCGTGCTGGCTCGCTGCAGGGGCGGACGGGGCGGAGGCGGTCGGCGAGGCGGGTGAAGCCGCAGGCACCGGGTCGGGACCTGCGGGCAGCTGCAGCACCCATCCCGGCCAGACCAGCGACGGATCGGTGAACCTCTGACCGTCGCCCATGGGATGCCCGAGGTTGAGCCTGACGATCTCGGGATAGAGGTCCCCGTCGCCGAGGAAGCGCTGCGCGATCGTCCATAGGCAATCGCCGCCACGGACAGTCACCATCTGGTAGAAGCCCATGCTCATCACCTGCGGGGCTGACGGATCTGCGGCCTCGGCGCTGGCCTGCTTGTCCGCAGGCAGGCCGGGAGGATGAGCTGCTGGCGGGCCGGGCCGAACCGAGGAGACGGCGGTGACGGCGGTGACGGCGGCGGGCGGCGTGCTGGCGAGCGCGGCGGCCGGCTGGCTGCTGAACGCGAGGGCGGCCACCGCGACCAGCCAGCTCGCCGCGTTCTGCAGGCCGCCGAGCCGCAGCCGCGGGGCGCTGCGGCCGCGCAGCGCAGCCTGAGCCTCCACGGCCACCGCCGCGGTGAACGCGGCCCACGCTATCCAGCTGAGGTCGCGGACGGCCCCGAGGAAAACCGCTCCGTTGTCACGGTGCAGCAGGAGCGCGCTGACGTGGTGCCAGGCCGGGATGTGGCGCGGCAGCGGGTCGCCGCCCAGGCCGTACAGCGCGATCGGCAGGCCGACGACCAGGACGATCAGCGTCAGCAGCGCGGTGCCGCCGCGGAGAGCCGTTCCCAGGCGGCCGCGCCCGGGGAGCCGGCCGGTCATAGGGTGTCCCCGCTCATGCCCCGCGTCCCGTCACGCTGGTCACCAGCGAGGCAGTCGCCGAGCCGGTTGATCTCATCGAGTCGATGCCGATGATCGACAGCACCCGGGTCGGCGCGCTCACGGTGACGGTCACCCGGATCGCGTCCGGCCCATCCGGCACGGCCCGGCCCTGGTAGCCGGCCCGGGCTAGGTACTGCTGCGCCGCGGCGAGGGCCTGGGCCTGATCGACGGTGAACGTCCCGGTCGCAAGGGCCTTCGCCTGGCTCACCATCCCGGCCCCCGCCCGGGCCGCCTCCTGGGCGATCGCGTTGGCGTTCTCCGCCTGGTTGAGTTTGGCGCCGCCGTCGATCACGATCCCGGCCAGCGCGAGCAGCGCGACGAACATGACCAGCAGCATCAGCGTGATCGTGCCGCGCTCGCGGTCACCGCCCCGCGGTGACCGCCTGCGACGCCGACCCGGTGACCTCATCGCGCGCTCCTTGCCCCGCCCGCCTCCCCCATGCCTCTTCACCCCGCCGCCCGGCACCTCCGGGGTCCGAGTATCCGCCCGTGCTGTGACAGTCACTGTGAACATCAGCGCTCCCGGAACGGGTCGAGGGGCGACGTGAACTGGTACTTGAGCAGCCTGCTGCCGGGCATGCCGGGCACCACCAGGTCAGACAGCGGCACCCGGCACCAGACCGTGGCGGTGACCGTGGCCGGGAGCCCGACCTGAACCCCGAACTGGCTCGTGTCAACGTGCACCACGGGATTGCAGTCCAGGCCGTCCTGGCTGAGTGCCGCACGGGCGCTGGACTGCGCTGCCGCCAGGGCCGCGCCCGGCGTCAGGGAGATCGAGGCCTGCCGGGCCGCGTCGCGGGCGGCGGCGTCCACCGACCCCTGGGCGATCGAGGTCCGCCCGGCGGCAATCACCAGGCCCAGCAGGAACAGGATCACGGGAGCCAGGACCACGAGCTCCAGCGCGGCGTTGCCGGCATCGCGGTCGCTGGTGCGGGGCGAGATCGGCACGATACTCCCGTTCTCCTAGGGGCCGGCGGGTGCGATGAACTTCTCGGCCGGTGCCTGGACGACCTGGCTGATGGTGATGGCCAGGCCGGGCACGAACGTCGGAACGTGGCCGCTGACCCTGATCTGGATGGTCGTCGCGGTGCTGCCCTGGCTGGTGGCCGACAGGCCGAGCAGGTACCCGGATGCGTCGTTGCGGGCGAAGGCCAGCGCGGCCTGGGGTCCCGCGCCGGCCGCGGCGCCGCGCACGCGCGCGGCGTCGACCCCCTGCCGGGCCGCAGCCAGCGCGGCCTCCCGGGCCAGGTACCACAGGGCGCCCTGGATGATTACCATGATCGCCAGCATGAACACCGGGACGATGATCACGTAGGTGAGGATCAGCGCCCCGTCGTCCCGGCGGCCCCGTGTTCGCGGGCCCCGGGCCCGGCGGCGGCCCCGGGCCCGGCGCACGACTGATCGCATCACTAGGGGATCTTGCCTTCCCACTCCCTGATCTTGCCTCTCAGGAAGACGGCCGTGATCCCGGCGGCGGCCACCAGGATCCCGGCGATCACCAGCCACTCCAGGGTGAGCGCGCCCGATTCGGGATTCCCGTCGAGGGCCGCGCGGGCGCGGCACCGGGCGCGGTCCAGCAGGTATCTGACGGCCACCCACAGAGGGTCCATCGGGCACCTCCCTCCTTCGTGCCGGGCCTATCCCGGCCCGAACGTTCGATAGACGATGGGAAAGATCAGCAGCAGCAGGAACCCGGCTCCGAGCAGCGCGATCGGGACCACCATGGTGGTGCTGCGCGAGCCGGCGGTGGCCCGGTCGGCGGCCAGCGCCTCGGCCCGCATCGACGCCGCGCGCGCCGCCAGGGTGTCCATGATCTTGGCCCCCTCCTGGCCGGCCACCTCGGCGATGTCGGCGACGTCGGCGAGCTCGCTGATCCGCCCCGGCCCGGCGCGCGGCATCGAGCGCGGCGGCAATGCGCCGGAACGCCCAGCCGTCGCCGATCTCGGCGGCGGCCTCGAGGGCCTCGGTGGGGCCAGCGCCCGCGCCCCGCTCCAGCGCGACCAGGTCGAGGTAGCTGGTCAGGGCCCGCCTGAAGTCGGTCCGCCGCTCGGCCGCGTTCACCCTGGTGACCAGGTCGGGAGCGAAGAACAGGCCGGTCCCGCAGAGCAGCGACATGACAGCCGGAACCGACCAGGACACGCCGGTGCCGGCCAGCGAGGCCAGGCCGGCGAGCAGCGGGGGGAACGCCAGCCCGAGCAGGCCGCAGCCGACCTTGCTGGCGATCCAGCTCTCCCGGTCCTTCCCGAGCAGGGCCAGGTCGGCGGCTGGTACCGGCAGCCAGGGCAGTTCAGCGGCGATGCGCTGAGCCAGCTTGCTGGCCGGGGCGGGGCCCGAGCCCGTGGCCACGCCGGTCTCCAGGGCAGCGCCGGGGTCCAGCCGGGCCAGGGCCGCCTCCAGCCGGTTCTGCGCGGGCACGAGCTCGCGCACGGCGATGAAGATGCCCAGGCCG
>WNFM01076135.1_pt3 | contig 11979 bp, 10 predicted proteins | sample 5400271 | NCBI WGS metagenome assembly WNFM01 (sample SAMN13153352, study PRJNA577476) | soil metagenome | isolation source: 60 cm saprolite on Douglas fir-dominated hillslope | place: USA:California | collected 2013-09-17 | reverse complement strand
AGTAATTACCGGAATATGATGACCCGGCATACCGAGGCAGCGTTTGAAGAAGTCAACCAATTATTAACTACCCTCCCGCTGACCGACCATCAGCGGGCAGTCAATAATCATCACCTGGGGAGTATTTATCTGGCTAAAGGCAGAACGGACAAGGCCCTGGAAGCGTTTACCACGGCGGCCATCGCCGATATCCGCTCGGCCACCAAAGAGAATGCCGCAATGAACAGTGTGGCCGATATCCTGTATAAAAAAGAAGATATTAAAAACGCCTACGAATTGATCGAGTTCGCGATGGAAGACGCACTCTTTTATGGAGCCAAGCAGCGGAAAATTCAGATCGGCTCGATTCTTCCGATTATTGCAGCCGGGAAATTATCCAACCTGGAGAAGCAGCACAAAATATGGCTGATCTATGCCACCACCCTCACCGTGCTGGCGCTGCTGGTCCTGATCTTTTCCCTCATCATTGTGCAGCAAGTGAAAAAACTGAAGGCGGCAGAATTATTAATCACCCACGTCAATGAAAACCTGCAGGAGATCAATCACAAGCTGCGCGAGGCGGATAAGATCAAAGAAGAGTACATCGGCTATTACTTTAACATCAATTCAGACTACATCGATAAGATCGAGGACGTCATGAAAGCGATCGATCAAAAGCTCATGACCAAGAAGTTTGACGACATCCGCTTCATTGTCAACAACATCAATTTGAAGCGCGAACGGGAGGAATTATTCGTCAGTTTCGACAAAGTTTTCCTAAAACTCTTTCCCGACTTTGTCACCATTTTTAATTCTTATTTTAAGGAAGAGGACCGCATTGTTCTGAAAGACAATCAGCTCCTGAATGCAGAGCTTCGCATATTCGCCCTCATCCGGATGGGCATCAGTGATACGGAGAAGATAGCCAGGGTCCTGGATTATTCCGTCAACACCATTTATACCTATAAAACCAAAGTGAAGAGCAAGTCCGTTCTCCCCAACGAAGAATTTGAGAAAAAAATCATGGAAATAAAGACGGTTTAGCGCTGCGGTTCCTAATTCTCACCGCCATTCCCTTCGGAACCATCATATTTCATTCATATTTTTTTTGTCGGTATTTATTGTAACTCCTTTTGCCTCAATTACTTGATTCAGAAGCAGGGTTACTATTTCCATATTCTCCATCGATAAATTGCCCTTAGCGAACCTCCCTTGTTTATTTGTCGGGACACTAATGGTATTCCCAAATAAAATGAAAAAGACCATAGTTAAGCCGCTTTCCGAACGCAATTTTGAGTTCATCGGAAATCACCAAAACAATTCGATCCTTGTCGGGAACTATGGAGATGCAAAGATCACGGCTATTGGAAATTTTAATCTTTCCGGACTGATTTACTGCCGCCAAAGCACTGTTGAGATCAATATGGCGGGCGAAGGTACAGCCCGCTTCAACGGCATCTGCAAGAAATTGATCATTCAGTGCGTCGAAGGAAATTGTGTCCTCGATCTGACCGAAATGTCCTGCCAGGCCGTGCGGTGTGAAATCGTAAAGGGAAAATCCATCATCCTGCTTGGGGAGATCAAGTTCATTGAACTCATTGCATTGGAAGGCGAAGCTACCGTTAAATACAAAGGGAAGCCCTTACTGATTAACCATGCGCTCTACTCCGATTTGGAGATGAGAACGTTGAGAAATAGCGCGTAATTACCCTTCTGCGAGCCCATTCTTTGTCATGTAGGCATAACTTTTTCGCAAGGCTTCGAAAATGTCCGTTTCGCACTTATCAAACTCCACGACCATCCATTCCACGTCGCCGGCCGCAGCAATAGCCGGAAAATCCTGTGAACCGGTTCCGGCCGCTACCATGAAATCGTCAGGCCCGGCGGCAGGGCCGTCTTTGATGTGAAGAAAACGTGCCCGGTTGGCAAATTGGCGAACAACGCTGGCAGGAACCTGCCGTGCGACCTTCGTCCAATACGTATCGATTTCATAGAAAATATCCTTGTCTATCAGGTCAGCCAGGATCGCAAAAGGAAGTCTTCCGTCTGCATGGGGCGTCATCTCCCACCAATGGTTGTGGAGGCCAAAGCGCAGACCCCTGGACTTGGCGAAGGCATTGGCCTCATTGTAGTTGTCTGCCAACTGCTTGATTCCGTCCACCGTTTTGTATTGACTGTTTTCCGGCCAGCCGTGCCATATCATTGTCTTGCAGGCATAGACTTCGGCCAGTTCCATCCAGGTATCCCGCTGCTTACCCACCGGCATTTCGCAATGAATTGAGCACACCTTCAGTCCGGCATTTTTCAGGGCTTTACCCGCTTGTTTGATCGTGATCGTCTCGGGAAAGAACCCCGTTTCAACGGTGTTGAAACCAATCAATTTGACTTTTTGCAAGGCACTTTCCATGTTCCTTTCAATGTCATTCCGCACCGTCCACAGTTGCATGGCCAGCCGTGGCTTTTTTTTGTCGGGGAAATCAATTCCGGCCATTGATCCCAAACCGGAGAGGCTTAGGGCGACGGTGGACAACGCTGCTGCTGTGTGTTTAATAAATTCCCTTCTTGGTAAGTTTTCCATATTATGGGTCATTGGTTATTAGTCATTGGTTATTAGAGGTTTGGTGCCTCAGCCTCACTAAATGGACCTCCGAAATTGACTATTCGGGTGATAAATATATTACTAATTCTGGACGTCATTGCGATTAGTCGAGTGTCATTTGTTATTCGTAGCGCAGAGAAACAGGGGTCAACGAAAATCCATAAACGGAAACGTCAAACCTTGGATCTGAACTCGTTAGCCATTTTAATCATGGTGAGTAAAATGAGACTTAACGAAGAACTCCTAATGACCAATAACCAATGACTAATGCCCTGAATTAGGTGACCCAATGCAGTGTCTGCGGCTTGACAGGATTTTCGAAAGGAAGATTGTCTTGCTGGGCCTTTTGATACAGTCTCTTGATCTCATAATACCATCGGGCCTGCGTGTCGGGCTCGCCGATCAGCATCAAGGTAGGATTGGATTGGAGCCCCTGGCCGAGTTTAATAAAGACGTCAAGGTCTTGACCGATGAATTGTTTACCTAACCACTTCAACGGCCACCACAGCCATTTCACCAATGGAAGCGAAGTGTAGAAAATGTGGTTTAGCTCGGTAGTGTGTTCATCCAGCGGGGTGAGGATGGTGATCGAAATAATTTCGTGTTTCGTTCCGACCTGAATGTGTTCGATACGGTTTCCGGGAATTTCGAACGTGATCTCTGTCGAGGTACCTCCCTTCAATACATTGTATCCTTTGGAATTAGCAGAAGGCTTGTGACGCACCATTTTGAATCCCAAAGGCGTAGGCTCAAACTTTTTTTCTTTTAACCGCAATGCTTTCGCGGAACGCCAATACCAGGACTGGTGAACAAAGGTGACGTGCGCCGGGTCCACCAGTCCGATGACCGAGTGGTCAATGTTCGCCGGCAACACAACCCGGTCGACGTGCAGAAATTTTTCACCGGCAGCCAGCTTCAGGTTGGGGGGTTCTACTTTCGGCTGGACGTTGGGTATTTTTTTTTCGGGAACATAGATCCAAACAGTTCCGTTAATTTCCCGAACGGGATATCGAAACACGCGGATCTTACTGACGTCCACTTTGCTACCGGGATCGATGGCAGGGATGTTCTTGCACACACCATCGCACTGGAATTGCCACCCGTGATAGCAGCATTGAATGGTGTCGCCATCAAACCAACCCGCCGAAAGAGGTACACCACGGTGCGGACAATTGTCGCGCAGGGCGAAGGGCTGGCCGGACGCATCTCTTCCAAAGACTATTTTTTCACCCAGGATCTCCCTGGGCACCAGCGTTCCCTTTTTCAGAAATGAACCATGAAAAGCAAGGTACCACAGGTCCTTGATAAAAAGAGATGCATCCGCCATGGTTTACCTTGCTATTACCTTCCCCGTCCCGCGAAGGAAAAAATTCAGCCAAAAAAAATAGGGCCGTTTCTTCAAACAGCCCTACTCAATTTTTACTTTTTATTTCACTTTCTTAGTGAGGACATCAATTTTACGTTGCGCTTTATCGTTTCCAAGAGACAACGCCTTTTTATAAAGCTCCAACGCCTCCTTGAAGGTTTCTTTCTTCTTGCGAGGAGCAAGTTTGGTGCGGTTGGCGGCTTCCTCTACGGCCTGGGCACGTGCATAATACGAATCCCCTTCGCTCATTTTGCTTTGCACCATGATCTCCTGAACCTTTGCTTCGATCAAAGAAAGTTCTTGCGTCTTGGTTTGAATCTGGGATTCCTTGTCCGTTAACTCTGCTTCCTGTAAGCCTACGGTGGTTATCAGGTTCTGGTTCGTGCTTTTTAACTCTTCCACACTGGACTGCAAGGCTGCAAGTTCCTTACCCTTTTCTTCCAGGTCGGATTTTAATTTTTTCACCAAAGCAGCAAAGTTATTCGTACTCCCTTTGGATTTTTTCAGTGCTGTCTCAAGATCCTCGATCTTATTTTGGGTGTCTTTAACATAATTGTTAATATCCTTCATCCGCGAGGTGTAATCTTCATAGGTGGTCCCTTCCACCATGTTCATGCGGAGCAACTGTCGGTTGGCATCAATGGAATCCATAAGGGTTCCTACTTGCTGCAGTGTATTGGCAAACTGTTGGCTGGTTTGCAGTTCGGCTTTTAATGAATCCACCTGGGATTTAAGCTTTTCTTTCTCTCCTCCACAGCTCATCATTACTGCACCTACCGCCAAGACGATTAGAAGTTTTTTTACCATACAGTTGTTAGTTTTATTTTCACAAAAATACGCCGTTTCGGCCTGCATTGCCCAAAAACAAATTATTTTTTTAATACTTTACTAAATCCTTCCGCTTCGCGTAAATTCGCACCCGTTCTTACGTACCAATACGGTTTCGATGCCCAAATTAATCACCACGCGGACGCGTATCGCAGACCTGGGCAAACCTCGGATCATCATTATCGGAGGGGGATTCGGAGGGCTTGAAGTAGCCAAAGGCCTTCGGGGGGTCAAGGCTCAGGTGGTCCTATTTGATAAATACAATCATCATACGTTTCAGCCCCTTTTATACCAGGTAGCTACCTCGGGGCTGGAGACCAGTTCCATCGTCGCTCCCTTTCGGAAATTATTCGGCTCCCAAGCCGACTTTTATTTCCGGCTAGCCGAAGTCATCCATGTGCGGCCGGACGAACATTATATTGAGACCTCCATCGGGGGTGTAAAGTATGACTATCTCGTCATCGCCAGCGGGGCCGTAACAAATTTTTACGGGATGAAAGACCTGGAGAAAAATGCCTCCCCGATGAAAACCATTGTTGACGCTACCAAGTTGCGCAATAAGATCATTCGTCAAATGGAATATGCTTTGCTCACGGAGGATGACGAAGCGATGAACAGTTTTATGGATTTCGTGATTGTCGGTGGCGGGCCGACCGGTGTTGAACTGGCTGGCGCCTTATCGGAATTAAAGAAAAATGTCTTTCCGAAAGATTACAAGGAACTGGACATGCGCGAGATGGACATTAACCTCATCGAAGCTTCTCCCCGGTTGCTCCATGGTATGTCAGAACAGGCCTCCGCCAAAGCGCTGGAGTTCCTTACTAAAATGGGAGTCCGTGTTCGATTGAACACAGCTGTAAGATCGTACGACGGGTATGAAGTGAATTTAAGCACGGGTGAAAAACTGATTTCACGTTCTCTGGTGTGGGCCGCCGGTGTCAGGGGAAATCCTGTTTCGGGATTTAAGCCCGAGGCAATCAACAAGGGAAACCGGCTCCTGGTAGACCACTTCAGCCGTGTTAAAGGCTATGACAACATATTCGCTATCGGCGATGTTGCCTTGATGGAAGGAGACGAACATTTCCCGAAAGGCCACCCGCAGATGGCACCCCCGGCACAACAACAAGGAAGGTTGCTTGCCAGGAATCTAAAGAATCTCATAGCACAAAAGCCCATCAAACCCTTCTCCTATTTTGACAAAGGCTCCATGGCGACCATTGGACGAAACAAGGCGGTGGTAGATATGAAAGGGGGGGTTCGTTTTCAAGGTGTGTTCGCCTGGTACGTGTGGATGTTTGTCCATCTCATGTCGCTGGTAGGGTTCAGAAATAAAGTGTTTACATTTCTGTCGTGGACGTGGAACTATTTTTCATTCGATCGAAGCAACCGGTTGATCATCGGTCGCAATGAGGAAAGACTTAGTCCCGAAGAGGCAAAGGTGGAAGACGCTAAATTAGAAGAAGTAAAGTAAAGGAGATTGGAAGAGACACGACATAGCAGACTTCACAGCCTTTCGACGGCGGGGGTATTGGTTTCTCTGGGAATTATCTACGGCGACATAGGAACTTCTCCTTTGTACGTCTTTCAAGCCATCATCGAAACAGGCACACGGGAGAGTGCCGGCATCATCACCTCCGATCTCGTCCTGGGGGGCGTGTCATGTGTTTTTTGGACGCTGACCTTAATCACCTCATTTAAATATATTTACCTGGCCCTCAACGCCGATAACAAGGGGGAGGGCGGAATTTTTGCATTGTATGCATTGGTGAGGCGCTACAAAGCCAATTGGGTCATCTACGCCGCGATCATCGGATGTTGCACGCTCATTGCTGATGGTTTTATTACGCCGGCGATCAGTATTTCCGCTGCCGTCGAGGGTGTGAAACTTCACTACCCCGGCTTCGAGCCGGCGCCTATTGTGATTGGCATTTTGTTTTTGCTTTTTTTCTTTCAGCAATTCGGTACCAGTGTGGTGGGCAAGACATTCGGTCCCATTATGATGATCTGGTTTCTGACGATCGGCGCATTTGGTGCCCTTCATGTTTCCCAAAATCTATCCGTATTCGAAGCAATCAATCCCGTTTATGCCTGGGACTTGCTGACACACTATCCTAAGGGATTTTGGCTTTTGGGCGCCGTCTTTTTGTGCACGACTGGGGCCGAAGCATTGTATTCCGACCTGGGACATTGCGGGAAGGCAAACATTCGCGTAGGCTGGGGATTTGTTAAGCTGTGTTTGCTGCTGAATTATTTCGGTCAGGCTGCCTGGTTACTCAATCAAGTTGGTACACCCCTTAACGGTCGAATTCCTTTTTATGCCATTATTCCCCCGGAACTTTTAGTCTTTGGAGTCGTCATCGCTACCCTGGCAGCTGTCATCGCCAGTCAGGCCTTGATCTCCGGTACCTTTACGTTAGTCAACGAGGCGATGAAGCTGAAACTTTGGCCCAGTACCCTCGTACGCTATCCCAGCCAAATCAAGGGACAGATTTACATACCTGCTATCAATTGGATCTTGCTGGCCGGGACGATCGCTGTTGTTCTCCTTTTCAAAAAGTCGTCTCAGATGGAAGGCGCTTACGGGTTGGCCATCATTTTGAACATGTTAATGACGACCTCACTGCTCGTGTTCTACTTCGGAACAGCGAAACATTCCAGGCTGAGAACAGGGCTTATCGCTTTTCTTTTTTTCACCATCGAAGGAATGTTCCTGGTTTCCAACCTGAGTAAATTCAGCCAGGGTGGATGGTTTACCTATGCTATTGCTTTCGGCTTCTTCCTGCTCATGTTCGTACTGCTCAAGGCCCGGCATTTGCGCGACCGCCATACCGAGTTTGTAGACTTAAAGCATTATGTACCGATGATCCAGGATTTACAAGCCGATACGGCGATTCAAAAAGAGGCCACCAACCTGGTATACATGGCGGTGGCTGACAGCAAGCGGTACATTGACTCCAATATTATCTATTCGATATTTAAGAAAAGGCCGAAACGGGCGGATGTTTATTGGTTTGTTCACGTCGATACTGTGGATAGTCCGTATACCTCTAAATACTCTGTAGACACGATCCTCCCCAAGAAGTGTTTCTTTATCCGGATCAAGTTGGGATTTAAGGCCGACCACCGAGTCAACCTTCTTTTTAATAAGATACTACACGAAATGGCTGAAAATGCGGAGATTGATATGGTGAGCCATTACGATTCGTTGAGGAAACACAGCATGCCCGCCGATTTTAAGTTCATTATCCTTCATTCTCTTGCATCGGTAGACAGTGAGATATCTGCATTTGATGACCTGATCATCAATGGCTACCGTTTTATCAAGCGTCATAGCCTTTCAACGGAACAAATGTACGGCCTCGAGTTGGCCAATGTAGAAGTGGAACCCGTTCCCATCATGGTTGGCCCGCCGGCCAAGGTTCGGATCAAGCGTGAAAAGGAAGACGTAGAACGGGAAAAAGAATTGCGCTACCACGAACAGAGTAAATGAAGTCGGTTGCCGGTTTCAAGTTGCAGGTCAGTTTGTTGCGAACGATTTAGCATGAGCCACGGATTGTAGACCAATCGGTTCAAGTTGCTGGTTGCAGGTCATTTGCTGCCAGCGACTTATATTACAAGATTGAAGATCAAATCGGTTGTAGGTTGCTGGTCGCTGGTTTGCCCTTGAACCCTGTAGCCTGAAACCAGTAACCTGATACCTGGAACAACTAAGAACCGAGCAACAATCCGCCTTAAGTTGAGAATCTACAATCAACGTCTAATAAATGATCGGGAAAGACATTAATAAAGCAATTGCACTGCTCGAGGCGGGTGAGCTTGTCGCAATTCCGACCGAGACAGTATATGGGTTAGCCGGCAATGCGTTGGATACCACCGCTGTTACAAAAATATTTGTTGCTAAAGACCGTCCTTATTTTGATCCGCTGATCGTTCACGTCTCGTCTCTTCAACGCGCTGAACAGTTTGTCCAATCCATTCCTGAAAAGGCCCTGATCCTTTCCAACCTTTTCTGGCCTGGACCCTTGACGATACTCCTGAACAAGAAACAAATTGTTCCTGACCTGGTCACGGCTGGGCTGGATACCGTAGGAATTCGCTGTCCACGCCATCCCCTCACGCTGGAACTCCTTCAAAAAATAAATTTTCCTCTCGCCGCACCCAGCGCTAACCCATTTGGATATATTAGTCCGACCCGGCCCGAACATGTAAGCGAACAACTCGGAGACAGGATTTCGTACATCCTGGATGGAGGGCCTTGCCCGGTCGGAATTGAATCCACCATTGTTGGATTTGAAGAAGATCAAATTATTGTATATCGGTTAGGCGGGCTCAGCCTGGAGAGCATCGAGGACGCTATTGGAAGTGCATCGGTGCAAGGTCACTCCGCAGCAAACCCAAAAGCACCGGGACAACTGAACAGTCATTATGCACCGCGAAAGCGCCTGGTGCTGGGAACTTTTCCGCAACTCTTCAAGACCTATGGTCAGGTTCAGGTCGGAACGCTATCGTTCAGAACACTTTTTCAAGGAGTAGAAAAAAGGAACCAAATTGTCCTCTCTCCGTCCGGAAATCTCGAGGAGGCAGCACGAAATCTGTTTTCCGGTTTAAGGGAATTGGATAAGATGGAGGTGAGCGTCATTTTGGCGGAAGAAGTTCCCGACATTGGAATAGGAAAAGCGATCAATGACCGTTTGCACAGAGCAGCAACATATCCCGCAGATCGCGCAGATTTTCGCTGACTAATTTCTTCGGCGGAAAGATTTCACGCAAGGGGAATCGCAAAAACCAAGGCGAGAAATGTCTCCCGCAGATCGCGCAGATTTTCGCAGACCTTTGCTAAGAGAATTCTTTGCGTTTGGTTTTGCGGCCTTTGCGTGAAATGTTTCCCGCAGATCACGCAGATTTTCGCAGAGGTTTATATGTATTCGTAGCGTTTGCCTCTGGACTTTACGTGGAATTGTACCTGCACCGATTTTTGCCAATCAATTCTGCGGAAATCTGCGGGATCTGCGGGAAAAAAAAATTGCGGGAAAAGATAACTAAATTCGCGTTCCTAAAATCACTTATGAAAACCATCAACGAGATCAACTTTCATGGCAAGCGGGCCCTTATTCGTGTGGACTTCAATGTTCCCCTGGACAAGAGTAATTCAGTAACCGATGACAATCGCATTCGCGCCACGATACCGACTATTCAAAAAATTCTGAAAGCCGGTGGGAGTTGCATTTTGATGTCACATCTGGGCCGGCCAAAAGACGGACCGGAAGAAAAATTCTCGTTGAAACATACGATTAAGACAACTTCCTCACTTCTGGGCAGGCCCGTCCAATTTGCCAGCGACTGCATTGGGGAAGAGGCTAAAACAAAAGCTGCTGCTTTGAAACCCGGCGAGGTGTTATTGCTGGAGAATCTCCGTTTCTATAAAGAAGAGGAAAAAGGGGACCTCGCATTCGCTGAAAAGCTGTCGAAGTTGGGTGATATCTATGTGAACGACGCCTTTGGTACAGCCCACCGGGCCCATGCCTCTACCACCATTGTCGCTCAATTCTTCAAAGAAAAATGCGCCGGCCTGGTGATGGCCGCAGAACTGGCAAATGCAAAGAAAGTATTGGAAAACTCCACTAAACCCTTTACGGCGATCATGGGCGGTGCAAAGATCTCGGACAAGATCCTGATCATTGAGCGATTACTTGACAAAGTCGACCACCTGATCATTGGCGGGGGGATGTCGTACACTTTCTTCAAGGCCCTGGGTGGCCGCATCGGTAAGTCGCTGGTCGAGGAAGACAAACTGGACCTCGCGAAAGAACTCATTCAGAAGGCCAAGGCAAAAAACGTGGAATTACATTTACCGATCGACTCTGTCATTGCCGACAAATTCGATGCCGCCGCCAATACGGAAACAGCCAACAGCAATGCGATTCAGGACGGTTGGATGGGCCTGGATATCGGCCCACAAGCACGCCAGGTATTTTCAAAAGTGATCGAAGATTCCAAAACGATCTTATGGAATGGCCCGATGGGTGTATTCGAGATGAAGAAATTTGAAAAAGGTACGAAGGCCATAGCGGAGGCCATTGTGCAGGCAACGGCCAAAGGAGCATTCTCGCTGATCGGCGGTGGAGATTCAGCAGCAGCCATCGCCCAGTCGGCGGTCGCGCATTGCTGGAATATTTTGAAGGCAAAGTGTTGCCGGGGGTGAAGGCGTTGGAGTAGGACGGTTTCAGGTTGCGGGCTGCCGGTCAGTGCTTTTTCATTGCCTCACTTAATTCCACTTCCCCCCTCTCCGTTTCGGAGAGGGGCCGGGGGTGAGGTCAGCGCAAAATCTTCAGCAAATCGATCCAGGTCACTGGCGGACAAAAGATTTCCTTCATGAATAATTACCCTGTAGTTAAAATCCGCCGACTGATTTCTTAAAAGTTTGAAGTTCAATTCTTCCTTTCCTCCGCTAAATATTTTTTGGCCCAACGGATTGGCAGCGAATAGTCCGTATCCCCGAACATGCCAGTAGGTCATGCCAGTAGGTCGGATAGCCCGGGTTCCCGGGTCGGTCGATCATGGCAATCGAAATGGCTGAGCCATTCTTCTTTCCATTAAGACAGGTCCAGAGGGACCGCTTGGACCAAGCTTCATCGCCCTTGATCCCTTCCCGGTTGACATACATACCGGTGACACCATCATTGTCTAACTTCTTTACCGCAGTTACATTTCCGTGCGCATCTACAAACTTATCCTCTTGTGTGGATGGCATTTCCAACTCCCGCGCGACCCGCAACCCCAACATACCGTCTTTTACATCTTTAAAAAGCACTTCATCTGCGACCGCTTTCAACGTGCACCCCCGATCGATGATAAAGCTGGTCCCGTGCCGGGCGAACACAAAACGTGTTGTTTCCTGAAGCAGGACGTTCCCCTTTGCGTCCACCCAATGACTCAGCGTTTCCAGAACAGCTTTATCTGGTTCTGCCTTTGAGGAAAGAATTTTCTGGTGGCGGATTGATCCATAAAGAGGCTTCCGGTCCGGGGCAATAGCATAACTATTGTTCCAAAAATCGAGGCCATTTACACTTTCATAATTGAACCATAGTCCCACATGATGTGGATGGTCCGTCCGTTCCCCCGCGCGGGGAACGATCGGAAAGCCCCTGGTCACCGTGATTCCCGAAAGGGTTTTGATGGGGAACAGTACCGGCTTTTCCGTTGAGTC
>WNFM01074781.1_pt1 | contig 11979 bp, 15 predicted proteins | sample 5400271 | NCBI WGS metagenome assembly WNFM01 (sample SAMN13153352, study PRJNA577476) | soil metagenome | isolation source: 60 cm saprolite on Douglas fir-dominated hillslope | place: USA:California | collected 2013-09-17 | reverse complement strand
CTTCGCGACGGCCGCGTGCTCGGCCCCATAGCGAACCTCGGGTTCGCCATCGGCTTCTACGGCCACCACGACTGGCAGCTCGGCTGGAGCGTGGGCGCGTGACCGTGCGCGTCCGTCTCTTTGCGGGGCTCCGCGAGCGCGCCGGATGGTCCCAGCGCGAGATCGACGCAGCGACGGTCGCGGATGTATGGCGCGCGCTCGAGCTCGGCGACGAGCCCGCCGGCCTGCTGTACGCGGTGAACAAGGAATACGCGACACCCGACCGCGCGCTCGCCGACGGGGACGAGATCGCGCTGATCCCGCCCGTCTCCGGCGGCGCGTTCCTGCTCAGCGACGACCCACTCTCGCTCGACCGCGTCGTCGACGAGGTCCGCGACGAGCAGGCCGGCGCGATCGCGACCTTCACGGGCACCACGCGCATCCAGTCGCGTGGTCGCACCGTCACGCATCTCGACTACGAGGCGTACGAAGGAATGGCCGAACGGGTGATGGCGGAGATCGCCGAAGGGCTACAGGCTCGGTACGAGCTGTCCGCCGTCGCCATCCACCACCGCATCGGGCGCGTGGGGATCGGAGAAACCTCTGTCGTGATCGCCGTCTCCGCCCCGCATCGCCAGGACGCCCTTGCCGCGTGCAAGGACGCGATCGACGAATTGAAGGAACGCGTGCCGCTCTGGAAGAAAGAGGTCTACTCGGACGGCGAAGAATGGATCGGGAGGGGATCGTGAGCACCGACGGCGAGCGCGACTACGAACCGATCCAGCCTCGCGGCACGGATTGGGTCGGACGCATCCGCAAGGCGCTCGGGCCGGTGATCGCGCTCGTGATCGCGGCGGCGAAGTTCAGCTTCGTGCTCCTGAAGTTCTCGAGCATCTTTATCGCTGTCGCCGCCTACGCATTGATCTTCGGCTGGAAGTTCGCGGTCGGATTCGTGCTGCTGATCTTCATCCACGAGCTCGGCCACTACATCGAGGCGAAGCGCGAGGGTCTCAGCCCAAAGCTTCCGGTGTTCATCCCGTTCCTCGGTGCGTACGTGCAGTACACGCGAGGCCATCCGTGGCAGACGGTGCGCGTCGCGATCGCCGGGCCGATCCTCGGCGGCGCGGCGGCGGCGGTCTGCCTGGCGATCGCGCAGTCGAACGGGTCGCGGCTGATGTACGCGCTCGCGTATTCCGGTTTCTTCCTGAACCTGTTCAACCTGCTGCCCTTCGGCATCTTCGACGGCGGCGCGGTGTGGCGCTCCGCGCGCTACCTGCGCGTCGGCGGCGGCCGCGGGCTGGCGCTCGCGTCGTACGCGCTGTACTTCGGCACCGCAGCGGCGCTGATCCTCGGGATGATCGCGACGTACAAGCCGCAGCATCGGTTGTAGAGGCAATTGACCGACGACAGGAAGATCCTCGACGAGGGCACTTCGCCGATCGAGCAATCGGTCGCGAAGATGGCGAACGAGTTCCGCGCCGGCCTCGAGAAGGTTGCGCTGATCGACCGCCCCGCGGTCGCGATGTTCGGCTCGGCGCGCGTCCCCGAAGACAGCAAGCCGTACGAGGAAGCACGCACGGTCGGGCGCCTGTTCGGCGAAGCGGGCTGGGCGGTCGTCACCGGCGGCGGGCCCGGCGTGATGGAGGCGTCGAACCGGGGCTGCCAGGAGGGCGGCGGGCTGTCGGTCGGCTTCAACATCGTGCTGCCGCACGAGCAGGGCGGCAACCCGTACCTCGACATCTCGCACACCTTCGACCACTTCTATGCGCGCAAGGTCTGCTTCGTGCGCCCGTCGCAGGGGTTCGTGATCTTCCCGGGCGGCTTCGGCACGCTCGACGAGCTCTACGAAGCGCTCGTCCTGATTCAGACCTGCAAGATCCGCCACTTCCCGGTCGTGCTCTTCGACTCCGCCTACTGGGCGGGGATGCTCGACTGGATCCGGGACCGGATGCTCACGGACGGGATGATCTGGCCCGCCGATCTCGAGCTCTTGCACGTCACCGACGACCCGGCCGACGCGGTACAGCGCATCATCGAGTCGTACGAGCCGCCGGCGTAAAGCTTAGATGTGCATCGGCAGCACGATGTACGGACCAGGTGGGGTTCTGCCCGGGCCGTAGACCGTCGTCGGGCTGTCCGGGATGTAGTGCGACCTGAACACGTCGTGCCGCAGCTCCGTGCCGCTCGCGTCGTAGACCTTGCGCGTGACGCTCACGTCGAACCCCTTCTCGCCCGTGCCCGCGACGACCTTCGCGGAGCCGCGCGGTGCGTTCGGGTCGATCGCGTAGTTCATCGACGGCCCCGTCCACTTCGTCTGCGCGCTCGTGGTCGCGACGACGCGCCGATGCTCACTCGTCCCGTAGAACGTGAACGTCAGCGTCGAGTCGGTGTACGACGTCTTGATCAGGAGCCCGTGCTTCAGGTCGTTCTTGAACTTGAAGTCAGGCCCGCCCCACGACACGGTTGCGTCACGGCCGAGCGGATAGTGCGAGAGATAGAGGTTGTGGTTCGTTCGCTCGAGGATCGGCAGGCCGAGCTCGAATGCGTCGTTGAACAACGTCGTCGCTGTCTGGCATACACCGCCGCCGATCGACGGCAGGACAAGCGAGCCGATGATCATCTGGCCCTCGAGGAAGCCGCGCTCCGAGGTGCGCGGCCCGACGACGTCGTTGAACGAGAACATCTCGCCCGGCTGGATCAGCGTGCCGTCGATGAAGTCGGCCATCAGATGCACGTTGTGGATGCGGTTCGACGACGAGACGCCCATCTCCGTCGTGAAGGACGTCAGCTTCTCGCGGATCCCGAGCGTGTTCGCCTTCGCAGTCGTCAGGTCCGGCTGGTGCGCGCCGAGCTCGACCTGCGCGACGTGGCCCTCCGTCGCCGCGGCGGTGATCGCGCGCGCGAGCTGAGCTGGGTCGACGTCGCGACCGGGCCGTGACGGTGTGACAGAGACCTTGGCACCCGCAACGACGAAGCGCGCGTTGTGCGCGCGCTGGATCCACTTCCCGAGCCGTGGCCGCACGACTTTCGCGAGCGCGTCGCCATCGAGCAGCACATCGAGGCTGTGGCCGTTCGGCTTCACACTCAACGCCCGCGCGATCTGCGCAGTGCTCAGCGCACCACGCCGCGCGCCGTGGTAGTCGATCAGCACCGACTGCGCGAGCAGCGCACGCGCTTCGGTCGCGGCTGCCTGCGCCGCGGCATCGGAGATCGCCGGACGCAGCCGCGTGAACGGAGCGTCGACGACGGTCGTGTCGCGCGACAGCCGGCGCAGCAGCAACGCGTTGTCGAGCTGCTGACCATCCTGCGCGGGTGTCACGGCAACCGTCGTTCCGTGGAGCGTGACATTCGCCGAGACCGGCGCGCGTCCCGCTCGCGCCAGCGCGTCGAGCACGTTGCCGGCGTGCGTAGCGCGCCCGACCACAGGCGTGACGTCGCTGCGACTCGGAACGACGAGGGCGATCTCGGAACCGGCGGCGAGCGCGCGCGTCGCGGTCGCGCCGACATCCATGGAGACGAGCCACCCGCGCGGCACGCGGTAGGAGTGTCCGCCGGTGCGGATCGTCACCTCCTGCTTGCTCCAACCACGGAGCTCGTGCTCGATCTGCGCGCGGCTGTCGCCGCCGACGTCGATGCCCAGCACGTGGACGCCGGGCTTCGCTGCGCCCCGGAACTGCAGACCGCGCGCGACCGCGGCGCCGATTGCGGCGACCAGGAGCACTGCGAGAAGGACGGCGGCGCGTTTCATCCCGACAGTGAAGCAACGAAGCCGGAAGGCTGATGGTTTCGCTGCTCGCGTATCGTTTTACGCATGGAACTGCGGGATCTCCCGTCGGTGGACGAGCTCACGCGCGCGCTGAGTGACCCGCTGGCCGTTGCGGCAGCCCGCGCAGTGCTGGCCCGGGCGCGGGAGGAGATCCAGGCCGGCGTCGACCCCGGCGACCTCGCGGCGCGCCTGGAGACGGAGCTGACCTCGGCGCGCGCACCAGCGCTAAGACGCGTCGTCAACGCCACCGGTGTGATCGTGCACACGAACCTCGGCCGGGCCCCACTCCCCGCCGGCGCGCTCGAGCGGGTGCTCGAGGTCGGTCGCGGCTACTCGAACCTCGAGTACGACGTGGCGGAAGGGTCGCGTGGCTCCCGCCAGGACCACGTGACCGCGATCCTGCGTCGGCTGACCGGCGCCGAGTCGGCGATCGTCGTCAACAACAACGCCGGCGCGATGCTGCTCGCGCTCGCAGCGCTCGCCGAAGGACGCGAGGTGCTCGTCTCGCGCGGCGAGCTGATCGAGATCGGTGACGGGTTCCGCATCCCGGACGTGCTCGCGCGCTCCGGCGCGAGGCTCGTCGAGGTCGGCACGACCAACCGCACGCGCGCGGACGACTACGAGCACGCGGCGAACGAGGCCACCGCACTCTTGCTGCGCGTCCATCAGTCGAACTTCCGCGTCGTCGGCTTCACGGAGCAACCGTCGCTCGCCGAGCTGGCCGCCGCCGCCCGCAGGCACGACATACCGCTGCTCGACGACCTCGGCTCCGGCGCGCTGATCGACCTGTCCGACGAACCGACCGTGCAGGCATCGCTGGCCGGCTCGGCGGGCCGCAAGCGGGGATCCTCGTCGGGCGCGCCGACCTCGTCGAGCGACTGCGCCGCCATCCACTGCACCGCGCGTTGCGCGCGGACAAGCTCGGGCTCGCCGCACTGGAGGGAACCCTGCTCCTCTACCTCGATCCCGTGCGGGCGCTGCGCGAGGTTCCTGTCCTGCGGATGCTGCACGAGGACGCCGGCGTCGTGCGCGCGCGGGCTGAGCGTCTCGCTAAGACGGTTGGCGGCGAGGTCGAGGAGACCATCGCCCGCGTCGGCGGCGGCGCGCTGCCGCTCGCCGAGCTGGCGTCATTCGCGTGCGCTGTCGAAGAAGAATTGGCAACGCCGTTGCGCGCACACGAGCCGCCGGTGATCGGGATCGTGCGCGACGGTCGCCTGCTGCTCGACTGTCGCACGCTGAGCGACGACGAGGCTGACGAGGTCGCAGGAGCAGTTCGCGCGGCGCGTGAGGCTACGACCGCGTAACGCGGATCGTGTACGCCGACCCGTCGGTCGACAGGATCTCGAACCGCACGCTTCCCACCTCTGCGACGCCGCCAATCGGTGTCGGGGTGCGCCGGCGTGATCCGAATCGGCCCTTGGCCGCTGATTGCGAACTGGTCGACGGTATAGACCAGCACGCCGCTGCTGCAGATCTTCGCGTCGTAGCCGATAGAACGACGGACCTCGGCGACGATGTCGGACGATCCGTTGGGAATCACGATCGCCTTGACGCCGCCCGACAGCTCGACCGGCGTCACCGTGACGTCGCTCGTTCCGGGCGTCTTGATGCACGCCACCTGGTTCGATTCGAGCCAGCCGAGCTTGTACCGATGCCACGCGTTCAGCTCCTGACCGAGCCAGTTGTCGCTCATTGGATCCCAGGCACCGACCCAGCGTTCCCACTCGGGATAGGTGCCAGATGCCGTGTCGTAGAGGTCGGGCAGTCCGAACAGATGGCCGGTCTCGTGCGCCAGGATCGTCCAGGCGTAGCTCGAGTACTGCTCGACGTCACTGCCGAACGGGACACCGAAGCGCAACTCTTTCCCGTCGGCGACCGGTCCGTGATACCCCGCCCACGGAATCCCGGCCTCGCTGCGTGTAATCGCGGAACCGGCGGGCGGGACGATGTAGACGAAGTCGTACTTCGAGAAATCGACGGCGGCGTCGGCCGCGGCCAGCGCGTCGGCGATGTATTTCTGGACGTCGTCGACGATCCCGACGCTGTTGGCGTAGGCACTGGCAGCTTGCGGCATGCGGAACCAACGATCGAGGGTCGCGACCTGAAGATCGAGACGCCCGTACGACGCGTCCCGGTACCAGTCGTGTGCTGGCCCGATCATCGTGTTCGCGATGCTCGTCGTCGAGCCCGACCCGGGTGCATCCGGGAAGTCGACGAACAGCATCAACCCGCGCGTCGTGCCCGCCGGCGGCACGAAGTACTGGGGATCGACCTGCCCCTCCCCGAAGCTCGAGAAGGAGCTCCGCGCGATGCCGCATGCTCCGCCGTCCCCTCCAGCGTCCCCGACTCCCCCACCCGACGGTCGGGTTGGTGGCATCACGACGCCACAGCGCACGCGCGTTTCGCCTACGCATGTGTTCGTCCCCGGACCACCGTCGATGCGATCGCGACCGGCACCGCCGGTCAGCTGGTCGTTGCCGGGGCCGCCGCAGATCAAGTCGGCACCGCCGAGGCCGTTGATCGTGTCGTTGCCGCCGAGCCCCACGATTACATCGGCGCGGGGCGTTCCACGCAGGTGGTCGCTCTTCGCGGTGCCGACGATCGTCGCTCGCTTGCCGAAGCACGTCGGCGTTGCCGCGGTCGCTGCCGCGCCCAGGGAAACCCAGGCAAGCCCTACTGCAGTCGCAACCGTCGCGACGGTGACCCGACCCCCCACTGAGCGGAACCCTAACGGGTACAAGACAGCGTGGCATTGACCGTCGGCACGGCCGGGCACATCGACCACGGCAAGACGTGGCTCGTGCGCGCGCTCACGGGGAAGGACACAGACCGGTTGCCGGAGGAGCAGGCACGCGGGATCTCGATCGACCTCGGCTACGCGCCACTCGAGCTCCCGGGTGGACGGCGGATGTCGCTCGTCGACGTGCCGGGGCACGAGCGGTTCGTGCGCACGATGATCGCGGGCGCCACCGGCATCGATCTCTTCCTGCTCGTGATCGACGCGCAAGAGGGGGCGCGACCGCAGACGCTGGAGCACCTCGCCGTGCTGCGGCTGCTCGGCGTCACGCGGGGTGTTGTCGCCGTAACGAAGTCCGACACGGTCGACGAGGAGACGCTCGAGCTCGCACTCGAGGAAGCGCACGAGCTGGTGCCCGACGCGGAGGTGATCGCCGTCTCTGCGAAGACCGGCGCGGGACTCGACGAATTACGCACGGCACTGGCGCGCGTGCCGGTCAAAGAACGGGATGCCGACCGAGCGACGCGGCTGTACGTCGACCGCGTGTTCACGCTCCAGGGCGTCGGCACCGTTGCGACCGGCACGCTTTGGTCGGGGACGATCTCAGCCGGCGACGTGCTGCGAGTCGAGCCACGCGGCAAGACGGTGCGCGTCCGCAGCGTGCAGGTGCACGACGCGCCGGTCGAGCAGGCTGAAGCGGGCCAGCGCGTCGCGGTCAACCTGCCAACAGTCGAACGCCGCGACCTCACGCGTGGCGACGTGCTTGTCGAGCCCGGTCACTACCCCGTCTCCTATCGCCTCGACATACGACTGGAAGAGATCGCCGACGTGCCTGCGGCCGTGACGGTGCACGTCGGCACGAAGGCGGTGCCCGCGCGGGTCGCGCGCGACGGTCCGTACGCGCAACTCCGACTGACCGAGCCGGTCGTCGCAGCACGCGGCGACCGGGTCGTGCTGCGGACCCAGACGACGGTCGGCGGCGGCACGGTGCTCGATCCCGCTCCGCCGCGCAGGCTCGAACCGGAACGGCTCGCCGTGCTCGAACGCGGCGACCCCGAGGAGATCGTGCGCACACTCGTGCACGCGCCGGTTGCGAGCCGCGACCTGCAGGCGCGGCCTGACCGCGGTGCGCGCGGCGGGCGAGCACGTGTTCTCGGACGCCTGGCTCGCAGAGCTGCGCGCAAATGTGCGGGCACGCCTCGCCGGGCGCGCCGAGTCGGATCCGCTCGACCCGGGCGTCCCGCTCGCAGAGCTGCTGCCGCCCGAGCCGTGGGCCGCGCATGTGGTCAACCTGCTCGAGGTCGAGCGGCGCGGGGCGAAGGCGTACCTGCCGGGCGCGGCGGCCGCGCTGGGCGAGCGAGCGCAGGCTGCGTCCGAGCTCGAGGCCCAGCTCGCGCAGGAGGAGATCGTGAAAGTGGATGACAAGCAGCTGGCGGCATTCCTCGAGAACCAGGGCCGGCTGCGCCGCGTCGGTGACGGATTCGCCGTGTCGACCGCGCTGTACGACCGGGGCCGAGAGCTCCTGCCGGGACTGGACGCGATCACGCTCGCTGCGTTCCGCGACGCGCTCGGCGTCGGCCGGCGCACCGCGCAACTGCTGCTCGAGCGCTACGACGCCGACGGGCTGACGCTGCGGCGCGGGGACGTGCGCACCCTGCGGCGCGCTAGATCTTGACGACTGCGCGCCGACCCGAGCGATCGGTGCCTTCGATCGAGATCCGCACGGACTTGCTGCTGCTTCGATGCCACAGCAACGCGCCGGTCTTGCTGAGCGACGATGGCGCCGTCGCAGGCTTGCCGTTGACGAGGAGCAACGCGCGCACCGGTTCGTTGAACACGTAGCGCACCTGCAACAGCGCGCCGCGCGCGCGAATCGTGTCGGAGACGAGACGGGGACGGATCCCGCCATCGAAGACCAGCAATGCGATCACGGCCGCCGCCGCAGCCAGACCGGCGGTGACGGCAGGCACCAGCAAGCGCGCGTTGCCGAGCATCGAAACGTTCGAGCGCGTGCGCCGAGCGCGTCATCCGCAGTCTCCCCGGTCGCGACGATGTACCCACGGCGGTCCGCGTCGACCTGCACCGGCGTGATCGTGGCGCCCGCCTCGAAGTAGAGGCCCGCGCTCAGCACACCGGGCGACGCACGAACGTCGTCCAGCCCCGTGATCGCGGAGACCGTGCCGACCGGCAGCACCCCGGGGCTCGCGGTGAGGAACCTGATCGCGACCGGCCGCTGCTCTTTTGGCGTCACGAGCTCGTCGGGCACCACTTGTCCGAGCGCCTGCGCGATCGCGATGTCGAAGAGCTCGATCCCGGTCGCGAAGCGCACCAGGTCGGCCATCTGGCCGGCCGCGATGCGCGCAGCGATCTCGACGAGGCGCACGTCGTTACCCGCCGCGATCAACTGCGGAAACGCGATGCCGTCCCGCAAGCCGAGCACACGAACGGCGTCGTAGGCGACGTCCCGGGCGCGCTCGAGCACGCCGGCGTCGAGCGAGGAGGGATACATGTGGATCCACCCCACGCCGAACCCCACGCCCGGCGGCCGCAGCCGGTCGGAGAGCGTCAACAGCATCGGCTCGCCCTTGCGCACCACCATGATCCCGTTCAGCTCGATCCCGTCGACGAACTCCTCGAGCATCGCTTGGCCGCTCGGCGAGAACGACAGCGTCTCCTCCAGGCGGCGCTCGACATCAGCGGGCTCCTCGATCATGAACAGCCCGCGCTGCCCGCCCGAGTCGGCCGGCTTCAACACCGCCGGCAGCGGAACGGTCGCGGCAACCGTGCGCACGTCGGAGTCGCGAGTCAGCACCGCATGCCGCGGTTGCGGAACGCCTCCTGTATCGAGACGCGCGCGCATGACCGTCTTGTCCGTCATCGCGCGCGCAACGTCGGCGCCGATGCTCGGCAATCCGAGCGCATGGGCGATCTCCGCCGCAGGCAGGACAGCGCGGTCACTCGAGATCGCGAGCACCCCGTCGACGCCGAGCGCCCTCACGGCTGCAACCACGTTACCGACATCCGTGAAGTCGACGTTGATGCAAACGTCTGCGATCTGGAATCCCAGCGCGTCGTGGTCCCCGTCCACTGCAATGACGCGATGACCGGCGCTCCGCGCATACCGGATCGCCGGCAACTGCGAAACGCTCGCGCCGAGAAAGAGAAGTGTGGCCACGCTCGCTTCCCGACGGTACTCCCGCGGGCGGACTCCTGTGCCTGACATTCAGGTGCCAGTCAGGGAGCCGCCCGCGGATGCACGCGGTCTAGGCCAGTGAGCTCGCGACGCCCTCCAGAAGATCGAGCGCGTCCTGCAGCCCGGCCTCCATCCCGGAGTCGATGATCGCGTCGCGCGACACCTTGCTCGTCGCCTGCACGAGCAGCGTCAGTGTCGTGCGGCCGTTCGCCTCGGCGAACGTCGCGGTGTTCACCGTTCCGCCCTCTTCGTCGGACACGCCTTCGGGCAAGCCCTCGTAGACCTCGGTCGAGACGATGCGCTCGTTCGGGACGACCTCGAGGTACTCGCCGTGGAAACCGACCTCGAAACCGTTGTCGGCGATCATCACGTAGCGCCACTTGCCGCCGGCCCGCAGGTCGATCTCGGCGAGCGTCACCTCGCCGCGCTTCGCGTTCCACCAGCGCTTGACCAGCTCGGGCGTCGTCCAGGCCCTGAAGACGAGGTGCTTCGGAGCGTCGAACTCCCGCGTAATCAGGATCTGCTCGTCGGTTGGAAGCGTCACCGTCGCGTTGCCACTACTCGCCACTGTCATCTCCTTGCTCCTCCTGTTTGAGTTCGTCCAGCACGACGTCCAGCACCTCGAACCGTTCCGACCACGTGCGCTCGTAGTTCTTCACCCAGTCGTGGATGGGCTTGAGCGCTTCGCCGTTCAGCCGGTACAGGCGCTGACGCCCTTCGTCACGCACGTCGACCGCCCCCACTTCCCGCAGCACCCGCAGATGCTTGGAGACCTGCGGCTGGGCGACCCCGAGCAAGCGCACGAGGTCGTTGACGGGACGCTCGCCGCCGGCGAGCGCGTCCAGGATCTGCCGGCGCCGGGGCTCGGCCACCGCGTTGAAGGCGTCTGCCGTGGTCGCCGCGCGTGCCATGGGACTATCGTATACCCATATCGGCATATGTCAAACCGGATCGTAGACTTCACTGCTTGAGGGTTGGGCTCCTGTGGCGCGCCGAGTGGGATCCGCCGGTCGGGCACGCGTCGATCGTCGAGACCTGCCGGTTGCGCGAGATGTTCGCGGCGTTCTCCGCGTTCGGCGTGAACGCCGAGCCCGTCGTCTACTCGGACGAGTCGGTCGAGGCGGTGCGCAATCAGTTGCTCGCGCTCGACGGAGTGCTCGTGTGGGTGAACCCGATCGAGCAGGGACGCGACCGCTCGTTGCTCGACCCGCTGCTGCGCGAGGTCGCGGCCGCCGGCGTCTGGGTCAGACATCGCGCTTGCCGGCAACTCGGTGTCAGACACGTTTGCGGCCCGGCGCAGTCGTCAGTTGTTGGGTTCGTACGGGCTAGGGCGCGTAGCCGAGCACGGATCGGTCGTGTTGAAGCAGCACCGCGGTATGGGCGGCGACGGCGTCTGGAAGGTCGAGCAGGACGGCGCGGAGGTGAGCGTGCAGCACGCGACGCGCGGAAGCGTTCCGGAGGTGATGCCGCTGGACGACTTCGTGCGGCGCTGCGAGCGGTACCTCGCCGGAACGGGACTGATGGTCGAGCAGCCGTTTCAGTCGCGCCTCGGCGAAGGGATGATCCGCGTCTACCTCACCCACGACCGGGTGGTCGGCTTCGCGCACCAGTACCCGCAAGGGCTGCTGCCGCCGGACGCAGCGGACGCGGCACCGTCGGCCAAGGTCTTCGAGCGCGCATCGGCACCGGCATACGGCGAGCTGCGCCAGCGCATGGAGTCGGAATGGGTGCCGCAGCTCCTGACCACGTTGCAGCTCGAGACGCGCGCGCTCCCGGTGATCTGGGACGCCGACTTTCTCTACGGGCCGAAGGACGCAACCGGAGCCGACACCTACGTGCTGTGCGAGATCAACGCCAGCTCGACGTTCGCGTTCCCCGAGCATGCGATGCCAGGTGTCGCGCGGGCGGCGATCGACCGTATGCTTGGCGCGAACGGATGAAGATCGAGGCGACAGAGCGCGCGAAGGAGTTCATCGTCGAGCACGGCGGGAATGTCTACGTCTGGTCCGACGAAGCCGGCTTCGACCACGCCTCCGTCGAGGCGCCCGAGGCGCCGATCGAGTTCGTCACGACGGAGGCCGACGGCTTCACGTTCCACCAGGACGCCGGGATCGTCGCGCCCGACTGGTGGAACATCGAGTTCCACCACCTACCGCGCGAGCACGTGACCGCAACGTGGGACGGCGGCACCTTCGGCCCGCCCGGCGTGCTCGGCTACGCGCCCTAGCCCGTACGAACCCAACAACTGACGACTGCGCCGGGCCGCAAACGTGTCTGACACCGAGTTGCCGGCAAGCGCGATGT
>WNFM01308920.1_pt3 | contig 11983 bp, 11 predicted proteins | sample 5400271 | NCBI WGS metagenome assembly WNFM01 (sample SAMN13153352, study PRJNA577476) | soil metagenome | isolation source: 60 cm saprolite on Douglas fir-dominated hillslope | place: USA:California | collected 2013-09-17 | reverse complement strand
TATTTGAGGCGCTGGAGGTGGTGTGTAAGGGACCCGAGGTGCCGTTGCCCGAGGGCGTCTGCTTCTCGGACAAGGGCGGCAAGGTTCGTCACGAGGTTCGGGTTCGGTGGTGGCAGGAGGATTTGTCCACGTATCGCAAGGCGGCGATCGGTCCGCCGGGCGACATGGAAATGATTCCGGATGTACCGTTGCCGGAAGAGTGGAAGGGGCACCCGTATTCCGGTCCACCGGTACTGTTTGGGCACTATTGGTTTACGGGCACGCCGAGCGTGATTTCACCGCGGTTTGCGTGTCTTGACTACAGCGTGGCGAAGGACGGACCGTTGGTGGCGTATCGATGGGATGGCGAGACGGAGCTATCGTCGGAAAAGTTGGCGTGGGTATAGCTAAGTCGTGCCCGCTCCATTCATCGCCGTGACCAGTCCTCTACGTGGGAGCGCGCCGTTCTTCCGTCGGCACTCCAAAGTCAGATAGGTTCGTGCTTTTCATAGGCGACTAGACCTTCCCCTTGGCAGGACACTTCGACGCGTTCACTATGCGACGCTGTGTATGCCATGCGTTTGCCTTTTGATCGAATCGCAAGAACCGGCCATCGGGCATCGTCATGTAAACGGCAACGACCAGATTGCATTGCGTGACGACGACGGATGTGAGCGGATGTCCTTCGACAACCGGAGCATCCTTGTCGCTGCCGAGTTCGGTTCCGTGTGCGACCCGCTGGCTCTTCACGCAACCGCCGGCATCAACGCACAACGAAATCGGGGACATAGAATTGGTGAGTGTGGTCTCCGCCACGGGATTCATGCGATCGCCGTCGACGCGATTGCTCTCGACGTGGCGGCTCGTGTCGCCATGGGAGACGACGCAACCCTGCAATATTGTTAAAACGGTGAGAGATGAGAGAGTTGAGAGTCTATTCATTAACGCTTCCTCGCGTGTGAAAAAAGTCAAGTACGATTTATAGGCAAGCAAGAACGATGCCAAACCCTCACTCGACTCTCCTCCGCCAGCAATTCGCTGACTCGGGGGTCCAAAGGTCCACAACTGGCGTTCCAGCCATGCACCGGAATCGGGCGACAATTCGGATGAAACGCACGGAAAAGACCCACCAGGTGCTTTCGATGGGTACCATTGGGGGCAATTCTTATTTTTGGCGAGGGCCCGGCGGATGAATGCCTACGACTTTTCCGCGCTAACGATCGACGGTATCGATCTGCCGTTGTCTCAGTATCGAGGGCATCCGCTGCTGATCGTCAATGTGGCGAGCAAATGCGGTTTCACGCCGCAATATGCCGGGCTGGAGGCGCTGTACAAGCAATTTCATGAGCGCGGCTTGGAGGTATTGGGCTTTCCCTGTGATCAGTTCGGTCATCAGGAACCCGGTGATGAGGCGGCCATCAAGACATTCTGCTCCTTAAACTACGGCGTCAGTTTCCCGATGTTCGCGAAAATCAAGGTCAATGGTCCCGACGCGCATCCGTTGTACGAGTACTTGAAGAAGTCTGTCCCCGGCATACTGGGGACTGAGGGGATCAAGTGGAATTTCACGAAGTTCCTCATCGGTAGCGACGGCGTGCCCATCAAGCGGTACGCGCCCGCCGATAAGCCGGAAAGTCTTGCACCTGACGTGGAAGCGGCGCTGTCGTGAGCTGTAGAATCCGCGCTGTCGTGAACAAAGGTGGGTTGCCGGCGACTACCTGCGTGTTGCGGCCGCCTTTTGCGCACGCACGAGAAGACGAGGGTCGCCCAGCCGCTCGGCGCAGGCAGTGAAATTTTCGGTGGGTCCGCGCCATCGCAACTCATCGACGTCCGCAAACAATGGCGCGTCCGTCCGCAGTGTCGCCAATTGTTTGAATAGCAGGGCGAGCTCGCGGCGCTCGCCCAGGATCTGCGGCGAAAAGTCCTCAATCCTGCCGTAGCGTTCGATTAGGCTTACCGCTCCTTTCGGCCCGATACCTGAAATGCCGGGATACCCGTCCGCACTATCACCGACGAGCGCAAGATAGTCTGGAATCAGGGCCGGCATTACTCCAAACTTCGCCTTCACGCCATCGGCGTTTCGAATGGTCTTGTTCTTGCGATCCACCTGCACGATGCGATCATCGAGTACGCATTGTCCGAGGTCTTTGTCAGGCGTCCAAATGCATACTTTCTCTACTCGGGAATCCTTGGAAGCCATCGCTGCGGCCGACGCCAGTGCATCGTCGGCCTCGAGCTCGATCATCGGCCACACGGCAGTCCCCATTGCCGCAAGGGCCTCTTCCAACGGTTCGAATTGGGCCAGCAGCGCGGGCTCGATGCCTTCACCCGTCTTGTACCCGCCCCAAAGCCGGTTGCGGAAGGATTCGATGACGTGATCGGTGGCAACCCCCAGGTGCGTCGCGTCTTCCTCGATCATCTGCAGCACAGTGTTGAGCACGCCCACGACGGCGCCGAAAGGCCGGTCCTTACCCTTGGTAAAGCGACGCAGGCCGTAGAAGTGGCGGAAAAGCTCGTAAGTCCCATCGATGAGATGAACGATCACACGGCATTATTCCGTAAGCGTCGCCATTAGGGAAATAATCTGGACCCAAGGGCCATTCGGAGACCTGTAATGACGAAAACGTACACGGGAAGTTGCCACTGCGGAGCCGTCCGCTTTGAGGCCGATATTGATTTGAGCGCCGGTACGAACAAGTGCAACTGTTCCATCTGCACAAAAATGAGGAACTGGAATGCGATCATCAAACCGGCCGCGTTTCGATTGCTGGCAGGGGAGAACGAGTTGAGCGACTACCAGTTCGGCGGGAAAAGCGCGCACCACGTCTTCTGCCGACACTGCGGTGTACGGTCGTTCGGGCGTGGGTACGTCAAGGAAATAGGCGGAGACTATGTCTCCATTCAACTAGCCTCATTGGACAACGTGGAACCGCAGGAACTCGTCGCCGCCCCGGTCAGATTCGCCGACGGGCGCAATAACAACTGGGGTGCCGCTCCGCACGAAGTCCGTCACCTTTGACATACGATATCCTGATACTTGGTGCGGGCGTCGCAGGATTGGCAGCCGGCCGCCTATTGGTTGAGGGTGGCAGGCAAGTGGCCATTGTCGAGGCGCGTGACCGCGTCGGCGGCCGGATCGTCACCGAGCACGTCTCGATAGATGGTGCTTTGAACTCCATCCCCGTCGAGCTCGGCGCCGAATTTGTGCATGGACTACCGAAGACGAGCTGGCAGTTGATCGATGAGGCCCGCCTCGCGACATATGAGTTGGGCGGCGATCATCTATGCTATGAGCGGGGATGCCTGCAGGCCTGCCCGGAATCGGATTGGGATCCGACCAGCGTGCTGGAAGACATGACGGGATGGCTGGCGGCGCAACCGCCGGGCACCGACGCCACCTTCGCGAACTATCTGGAGATCGCGGGTATCGAACGAAGGATGGGCGAGCAGGCCGCGGCGTATGTCGAGGGTTTCAATGCCGCGGATGCCAATGTCATCGGCGTGGCCGCACTGGCACAGCAACAGCGCGCGGAGAACGCCATCCAGGGGGATCGGCTGTTTCATGTTCGCGCGGGGTACGATGCCGTGCCGAATTTTCTGCGCGAGCGATTTGAACGGGCGGGTAGGCGCGTAACCCATGTCCGATGGTCGCCGAGCGGCGTCAGCGTGTGCGGAACGGACGCCCAAGGTGCAGCTTTCGAATTTCAAGCGAATCAAGCGGTGATTACACTGCCTTTGGGCGTGCTGCAATCCGGGAGCGTCGAATTTCAGCCGCCGCCGCGCGACATATTGCTGCACGCCGGCCGAATGGCAGTGGGTGCGGTGTTGCGGGTATCGCTTTTGTTCGACTCGAAGTTCTGGATCGATCCGGCGCTATCGAGTCGACAAAATGGCGCCGCGCGGCGGTTCCGAGATTTCAGCTTCTTGTTTGCGCGGGAGGAGGTCTTCCCCACGTGGTGGACCTCGAAGCCGGATCCGGCCCCGCTGCTCACCGCTTGGATCGGCGGACGGAAGGCGCTCGATCTGCAACGCAGGATGCGCGCCCACGCGGATCCATTCGTGATACGAAACGAATGTCTCTCCGAATTGGCGAAAATATTCGAACTGCCGCCTCAGGCGCTTGAAAATCGGCTGATCAGCTGGCATGCGCACGATTGGCAGTCCGACGAATTTGCTCGCGGTGCGTACAGCTACGCGCCCGCAGGCGCCCGGGACGCGGCGGAGCGCATGACAGTTCCGGTCGACGACAGACTTTTTTTTGCCGGCGAACACACCGACGTGGAAGGGCACTGGGGAACGGTTCATGGAGCGCTGGCGAGCGGTGAGCGGGCGGCACTGCAATTGATGAGCGCGCGTGCCTGAACTCCCGGATATCGCTGCCTACATGAGTGCCCTGGAGCCGCGAATCGTCGGCCAGCCCCTCCGACATGTTCGATTGCTGAATGCATTCCTGCTCCGGACCGCGGAACCGCCCATCGCCCAGGTGGAGGGCCGTATCGTTCGCGACTTGAGGAGGATCGGCAAGCGCATCGCCATTGGATTCGACAATGGTCTTTGGCTGGTCTTTCACTTGATGATTGCGGGACGGTTGCACTGGCGATCGCCCGGCTCGAAGTTGGCAGGCCGCATGACCCTCGCGGCATTCGACTCACCAAGCGCCGCGCGTCCTTGCACGTACTCCGCGGAGAGGAGGGTTTGTCCGCCGTCGATCCCGGCGGCATTGAGGTATTGTCGAGCGACCTCCAATCATTTCGCATGGCCCTCGCCGCTGAAAATCGCACGTTGAAACGGGCGTTGACCGACCCGCGAATCGTGAGCGGCATCGGCAACGCCTATTCGGACGAAATTTTGCACGCCGCGCGGCTGTCGCCGCTGGCGCTCACGAGCAAATTGGATCCCGATGAATGGGTCCGGCTGTTCGAGGCGACGCGCGATACACTGAAACTCTGGATGGACCGGCTGCGGGCCGAGGCGAGCAAGGAGTTCCCCGAAAAGGTGACTGCATTTCGGGAAGAGATGGCGGTTCATGGACGCTTCGGTAAGCCATGTCCCCGGTGTCGGGAAACGGTTCAGCGCATACGCTACGCCGACAAGGAAACAAACTACTGCGCCCGATGCCAGACCAATGGAAGAGTACTCGCGGATCGCGGTCTGTCCCGTCTCCTCGGATCGGATTGGCCACGGACATTGGAGGAATTGGAGGCTCTCTCCCGACCGGCCGGGCCGGCGATCCTCCCAAAAAAGTAGCGGCAAGCGCGTTACGCGATTTCTGGACGTCGCCTATTTAATTTCCTGAGCACGAGTGGGCCGCAGCACGGGAGCCGTAGTGGACTGCCGCCGATCCCGGCTGGGCAAGCACCCGAATTGACCGCGATATTGCCGGCAAAAATACTCCGGTGACGAAAAGCCGCAGGCGAACGCAACGTCGGTCACGCTCGAATCCGTCTGTTGCAGGAGCTGGTGGGCCTTGGCCATGCGGATTTGGCGGTAGTGCTGCAGCACCGTGCACCGCAATTCGCTGCGAAAGCGCCTCTCCAGTTGCCGCAGTGAAAGTCCGACGCGGCCTGCGATCTCTCCGCAGGTGAGGGGTTCCTCGACATGTTCCAGCATCATGGCGCGCACCTGCTTCACGGTGATATCGCCGCCTGGGCCCGCCGAGGTGGCCGCCCGCTGCTCCGTTTCCGCGGGCCGCAGCCGGCCCAGCAGCAGATGATCCGCCACTTCGCGCGCAAGGTCCGATTCGCCGTGCCAAGTCATCCACGCGATGATCATGTCGAGGATGGCGGTCGCTCCGGCGCAGGTGATCCGGCCGCCGCTGCGGCAGTACATCTGCGACACGGCGCGTGTCTTCGGGTAGCGCTCCCGAAACCCGATGAGATTATCCCAATGCACCGCCACCTGATGCCCGTTTAGCAACCCCGCTTCGGCAAGCACCAAGCTGCCATTTTCGATGCCGCCGATCTCGACCCCGAATCGGGCGAGGCGTTTCAGCCAGGCGACCACTCGCCGCTCCCGCAACACGGCCTGAGGATCGAAGCTCGCCAGCACAAACACCGACTTAGCGTCAGCCGCCGCCGCGAGGTCACCGTCCACCGCAATCATGCGGCCGTTGCTGGCGCGCACCGGCTTGCCGTCGACGGACACCTGATTCCATGCAAACAGTGATTGCTGTGCCAGCCAATTGCCGATGAAAAGCGGCTCGGTGGCGGCAGCCAATCCGAGACTCGAGAACTCGGGCAACAGCAGGAAGGCCAGTTTTCGCATGATGCTCCAGAGTGAATTCGACATCATGATGACGCTTTTCCGCAGGCATGACCAGCGGATGCCCCGTAGTTTGATTGCCTGAAAGGTGGAGGACGACCATGACCAATGCAGAAGCTGTGTGGAGTGTCGAGGATCAGGAGGCCGGATTCACCTTGCCGGCGCGTTTTTTTTACGACACGCAGGTGTTCGAGCAAGAAAAGGCCAAGATCTTCCTGAAGTCCTGGCACTTGGTCACGCACGTCAATGAACTTCGGGAACCCGGCGCCTTCGTGACGCACGATATTTTCGAGCAGAGCGTCATCGTGGTGAAGGGTCGAGACGGGGTGATCCGGGCGTTCCACAATGTTTGCCAGCATCGGGGCAACCGGCTCGTCGGGGTGCGACGCGGAAAGGCAGCGCTCTTGACCTGCGGCTATCACGCGTGGACCTATGCCCTCGACGGGTGTCTACGCGGCGCCTCGCACAGCCAGGATGTTCCGGGGTTCGACAAGCGGGCGCATGGCTTGAAACCGGTGCAGGTAGCCGTGTTCGCGGCCTTCGTCTTCATCAATCTTGACCCGGCGGCGGCGCCGATAGAAACCATGGCGCCGGGGGCCGAGGCCGAGATCCGCCGGTTCATTCCCGATTTGGACCGTCTCACGCTCATCCAAGAAGTCGATGTGCCGGTGCCTGCCAACTGGAAGGTGATTCAGGAGAACTCGATCGAGGGCTACCATTTCGATCACTCGGGTCCCGCGCACAAGGAGCTGGTGCAGCTTATCGATTTCTCCGGCTATCGATTGAGGCCGCACGGCGAGTGGTGGTCGTACATAGGCCCTCCCAAGAAGGACGCCGTCGAGGCGTACGGCGTGCCGCTGAATGGGGCGACATGGCAGACCGATTGGTTCTTCAACTTCGGTCTGTGGCCGAATGCCACGATCTACGCATTTCCCTATGCCGATGTCGTCGGTACGTTCATCATGAACCCGACCGGACCGGAAACCTCGTCCCTGCGCTTCGGCTACTACGGGGTCGAAGGGCGGGAGCTGCCCGAGGTGACCAAGGCCTGCATTCGCTGGATGAACGATTACCTCGGGCCCGAGGACATCCGCCTCAATGTATCCAATCAGAAAGGCCTGCATTCGATGGGATTCGAACGAGGCCGCTACATCATCGGCGATGGATTCGACAATCGCAGCGAGCATTTGGTGCGCCACTTCCATAAGCTCTGCTACGACGCCATCCGCTCGTGACGCCCTCTGCAGACGATTCCGGCGAGCGCGAGCGGCGGTACGACTTCATCATCGCCGGCGCCGGATCCGCCGGTTGCGTCCTGGCCTTGCGCCTCACCGAAGATCCGCAGGTTCGGGTCTTGCTGCTCGAGGTGGGCCCGCATGACCGCAGTTGGCGCATCGCCATGCCCGCCGCCGTCGGCAGCCTGTTGGCGTCGGACCGGTTCAACTGGAACTATGTGTCCGATCCGGAACCCTATTTGGAGGGCCGCCGTCTGACGCATCCGCGCGGGCGAGTCCTCGGCGGGTCATCCTCCATCAATGGGATGGTCTACATCCGTGGTCACGCGCTCGATTACGACGCCTGGGCCGCAGCCGGCCTTCGCGGCTGGAGCTATGCCGACGTTCTGCCGTACTTCAAGCGTTCCGAGCGCCACATGCACGGCGGCGATGCCTATCACGGCAGCTCGGGGCCTCTCGCCGTATTTGCGCCGGATCTCCGCACCTCGCCATTGGCGCGGAGCTTCATACAGGCGGCGGTCGAAGCCGGATATGGGCGATCGGCGGATGCGAATGGCGAGCGACAAGAAGGCTTCGGCCGTGTCGATCGCACCACCCACAAAGGCCGCCGGTGCAGTGCGGCCCGGGCGTACCTCGAGCCGGCGGCGGGGCGTCCCAATCTCAAGATTCTGACCGGATGCCTCGTGCATCGCATCTTGATGAGAGGCGGACGCGCCATCGGCGTCGAGTATTCTGCGCGGGCGGGGCTGATGCAGGTTCATGCCGGCGAGGTGATCGTGTCGGCCGGCGCGATCAATTCGCCGCAGATTCTGCAACTGTCCGGCATTGGCGCCGCCGCGCGGCTGTCGGCGTTGGGCATTGAACCGCATTGCGATCTGCCGGCCGTCGGCGAGAATCTCAACGACCATCCCGACCTTGTGATTCAGCATCGCTGTCTGAAGCCGGTCTCCCTCTATGGCGTCAATCGAGGTCTTGGCAAAATCCTGACCGGCGTGCGTTGGTTCGCCGGCCTCGGTGGCCCGGCAGGTTCCAATCATTTCGAAGCGGGCGGATTCCTTCGCAGCCGGACCGGCATCCGGCAACCGGATATTCAGCTGACGTTCATGCCGTTGGCGATCAAGCCGGGCACCGTCGACGATGTTGGCATGCACTCCTTCCAGGTTCATATTGACCTGATGCGGCCGAAAAGTTTAGGGTTTGTGCGCATCCGTTCCGCGGATCCGGCGGCGGCGCCTTCGATCTGCTTCAACTATCTCGCGGAATCCCAGGACGCCGCCGATCTGCGGCAAGCAGTGCGGCTGACCCGCGAGATACTGGCACAACGCGCCCTCGAATCCTTTCGCGGCGAGGAACTCAATCCGGGGGACGGTATTCGTTCCGACGCCGCGATCGACTCCTGGGTACGGCGTAGCGTGGAAACCTGCTATCACCCCGTGGGCACCTGCCGCATGGGAACCGACGCGGCGCATGCCGTGGTCGACGCGGAGTGCCGTGTTCACGGCATTGCCAATCTTCGCGTCATCGATGCATCGGTCATGCCCGCGATCGTGAGCGGCAATACCAACGCGCCGACGATCATGATTGCCGAAAAGCTCAGCGACCAGATTCGGGGTTGCGCACCGCTGCCCAGCGAGGCGGCTGCCGTATGGCTTCATCCCCACTATGCCACCGCACAGCGATGACCCATTTCGGAGCAAAACCATGAGCACTCAAGCTGCCCCGCCCGCGGCGTCTCGCGGCGCGGATCATCGAACCGCCCGCATCGATCTCGCGGCGGCATTTCGCTGGTTCGCCCGCCTCGACATGCACGAATCGGTGGCGAATCATCTCAGTGCGGCGGTGTCCGCCGATGGCTCGCAGTTTCTCATCAACCCGCGGGGCCGGCATTTTTCGCGCATCTGCGCCAGCGACCTCATGCTGCTGGATGCCAACGATTCGGCGACGCTGGAGCGCCCCGATGCGCCGGATCCGACCGCCTGGTACCTGCACGCCCGGCTGCATGCCCGTCTTCCGGGCGCGCGCTGCGTCATGCATCTGCACTCGAAATACGCCACGGCTCTGGGTTGCTTGCGGGACAGCCGCATGCTCCCCATCGACATGAACACGATGCGTTTCTTTGGGCGCGTAGCGCTCGATGACGAATTCGACGGCATGGCGCTCTCGGAAAGCGAAGGCGAGCGGGTCGCACGGTTGATGGCGGAGGACAAGACCATCCTCATGATGGCCAATCACGGTGTGTTGGCGGTCGGGGAAACCATCGCGGCCGCCTTCGACGAGCTGTACTATTTTGAGCGAGCGGCAGAGACCCTCATGACCTGCTACGCAAGCGGCAAGGAGCTGCGCATCGTATCCGACGCCGTCGCGCGCATGACCGAGCGGCAATGGCGCGGCTATGGACAGCTTGCCGTCGATCATCTGGAGAACATCAAAGCCATTCTCGATGTGGAGGAACCGTCGTATCGGCACTAGGATCGCGATGGCGTTCGCAATATGGCTATGGCTCGCGCCGCCGGCGCCGGCGGCCGAGCTCGAACCTGCGAGTTGCCGCTCCGTTCGCTTTGCCGATGTCGGTTGGACCGACATCGCCGCGACCACCGCGCTGGGTTCTCGTATCCTCGAGGGACTGGGTTACCAGGTCGTCACGCAGATTCTGTCGATTCCGGTCACGTACGCCTCGATCAAGAATCGGCAGATCGACGTCTATCTGGGCGATTGGCAGCCGAGCATGGAGGTTGACCGCCAACCATTCCTTGCCGACGGATCGGTTCAAGTGGTCCGCGCGAATCTGAAAGGCGCCAAGTACACCTTGGCCGTTCCCGCCTACGTAGCTCAGGCCGGCGTTAGAGATTTCAACGACTTGCGATCATTCTCCGACAGATTTAATCACAAAATTTTCGGCATCGAGCCCGGCAACAACGGCAATCGCATGATCGCCGGCATGATCGCCGACAATCGGTTTGGCCTCGGCAGCTGGACGCTGGTGGAGTCCAGCGAGCAGGGCATGCTGAGCGAGGTGGACCGCGCTCTGCGAAGGTCCGAATGGATCGTATTCTTGGGCTGGTCGCCGCATCCCATGAATCTCAAGTACCGGATGGAGTACCTGACCGGCGGCGACGATACCTTCGGTGCGGATTTCGGCGGAGCGACGATCTACACCGACGTGCGCACCGGGTTCCTGGACGAGTGCCCCAACGTGGGCAGATTCCTTGTAAACCTCCAATTCACGCCCGAACTCGAGAGTCGGATGATGGCGCTGATTCTCGAGGGTCATCGCGAGGGCCGCGCGGCCGCGACCCAGTTCTTGAGGGAACATCCCGAGTACCTGAAGGATTGGCTGCAAGGTGTCGTGGCAGTCGACGGCCGTCCGGCGGAGGCGGCGGTACGCGCGAGCCTGCGCGCTGAGAGCTCGCAGCGCGTTGCCGATCGCATCGAGGCCGCCAATTCGTGGGTGATCGCGCACAAGGTACCCTTGGGTGAATGGTTGAACGGCGGGGTCCAGTTCGCAATGCATCATGCGCAGCGCGGCTTCGATGTCGTCTCCAACACGCTGGGCTGGCTGGTCAACTCGCTGACGGCTGCGCTGATGCGAATCCCGGCGCTCTTGCTCATCTCGTGCCTGACCATCGGCGTGTATGTGCTGCGTCGACGTTTAGGTCTCGCAATATTCATCTTGGGCTCGATGCTCCTCATCGACAATCTGGGATTCTGGGACGCGACCATCCAGACGCTCTCGCTGGTCCTGTTTGCCACGGTGGTGTGCGTTGTATTGGGCGTACCCATCGGCATTGCAGCCGCGCACCGGCCATGGCTTTACCGGATACTGCATCCGGTCCTCGATCTCATGCAGACCATTCCCACGTTCGTGTATCTCATTCCGACGCTGGTGTTGTTCGGACTAGGGGTAGTGCCCGGTTTGATTTCCACCGTGATCTTCGCCATCCCAGCGCCCATCCGCCTGACCCATTTGGGCATTGCAAGCGTTCCGCATCACTTGCTCGACGTTGGAGAATCATTCGGCGCCACTCGCCGGCAGCTCCTGTTCAAAGTGGAGCTGCCGCAGGCATTGCCCACCATCATGGAGGGCATCACTCAGTGCATCATGCTGAGTCTTTCGATGGTGGTCATCGCCGCGTTGGTGGGCGCCGACGGGCTCGGCAAACCGGTCGTTCGGGCATTGAACTCCGTCAACATCGCCATGGGTTTCGAAGCAGGCCTTGCCATCGTGATTCTCGCCATCGTCCTGGACCGCATCTTCAAGCGTTCACATCGGGGCCAGGGTGACCGCGCGGGTTAGGAACCACGTCGTGCCCACGGTGAGCAGGATGGCGCTGACGACTACTGCGGGCATGCCGGTGGCGGGCGGCGTGGGCCGGAATTGCATCATCGCCCGCGCGAGCAGGGCGGCCGCGGCCACCGCCGCGAGTTGACCGATCTCGACACCGATGTTGAACCCCACCAGGCTGTAGACCAGCATGTGCTGCGGAAGATGAAGATCCTGCAGGGCGCCG
>WNFM01114178.1_pt1 | contig 11985 bp, 9 predicted proteins | sample 5400271 | NCBI WGS metagenome assembly WNFM01 (sample SAMN13153352, study PRJNA577476) | soil metagenome | isolation source: 60 cm saprolite on Douglas fir-dominated hillslope | place: USA:California | collected 2013-09-17 | reverse complement strand
CTGGAGGCCGCAGGTGTGACCCAGTTCAATATCTATTTGATGTGTGGCGAAGAGGAACGTATTTTGGCAGAATACGCGGAACGTATCATTCCACATTTCGTTTAAGAACTCCGTGGAAAGGGCTATATAGCATGGGCACATTGTTTAAGAATGGAACGGTAATTAACGCTGGAGACACGTTCCCGGCAGATGTTCTGGTTGAAGGCGAAAAAATCGTCCTGCTCGGTCAATCCATACCTGAACAGGGGCACAAGGTCGTCGATGCCAAGGGCAAATATCTCATGCCCGGCGGAATTGATGTACATACACACCTGGAACTGCCCTTCGGTGGTACGGTCAGCAGCGACGACTTCAGCACCGGACATAAGGCTGCCGCGTTTGGTGGCACCACCACCCACATCGACTTCGTAATCCAGCCCAAAGGTGGCAGTCTCCATGACGGATTGGCAGATTGGCATCGGAAAGCGGACCCGAAGGCTCAAATTGATTATGGCTTTCACCTCGCCATTACCGACTTACGCCCAGAAGTCATGGATGAAATCCCCTCACTTGTCTCAGAAGGCGTCACCACTCTGAAGCTGTTCATGGCTTATAAAGGCGTCTTCCAGATTGATGATCAAACGCTATTTCGCACTATGATGAAAGCTGCGGAAAATGGGATGTTAATCATGGTTCATGCGGAAAATGGCGATGTGGTCGATGACCTGATCCATAAATATCTGCGTGAGGGGAAAACCGATCCGATTTACCATGCCTATTCACGGCCTGCGGCAGTCGAAGGCGAGGCTACCGGGCGAGCTATTGCGTTGGCTGGCGTAGCTGGTTGTCCTCTGTATGTGGTACATATGACATGCGAAGAATCTATTCAACAGCTTCGTCTGGGCCGGGATCGCGGATTGCCAGTACAGGGCGAAACCTGCGTGCAATACCTGTTCCTGACGACAGATGATCTCGCCAAGCCGGGTTATGAAGGGGCCAAGTTTGTCTGTTCGCCGCCCATTCGCACTGTTCATGATCAAGAGGTGTTGTGGAAGGCACTCCGGGACCAAACATTGCAAGTGGTCTCAACCGATCATTGTCCCTTCTGGTATGAGGGCGGGGTCAACGGGCGTATTGCTGGTAAAGAACTTGGAAAGGGCGACTTCTCTAAGATTCCCAATGGTCTGCCCGTGATCGAAGATCGCATGAAGATTATGTGGCATTATGGCGTAAACGGTGGGCACTTCGATGCCAATCGTTTTGTGGAACTCATGTCTACCAACCCCGCGAAAATGTTCGGCTTATATCCACGTAAGGGAACTATTGCTGTCGGCTCGGATGCTGACATCTTGGTGTGGGACCCGGAACACAAAGAAACCGTTAGCGCCAAAACCCATCACATGAACGTCGATTACAACCTGTTCGAGGGCCGCGAAGTGACAGGCGGCGCAGCAGCAGTCTTTTTGCGCGGCACACAGATCGTAAACGGCTCGGAATGGCTGGGCCGCAATGGTCACGGCCAATTCTTGAAGCGGAACCCCTACGCGCAGGTATTGTAAGCATTGAAAGTTTGGACGAGCAGCGAGAGACGCGAAGTTTCGTACCTCTCGCTTTACTATCTTTTCGGTAAACAATAAATATTCAGCGATGAGCATTGGAGGGCATTCCGTGACCGCACCAAGTGCACAGGACGAGATCACTAATCTCAACAAGGAATACACTTTTTTTTCGTGGGCCGTACAGAACACGGTTAATCCGATTCATGCGGTGCGTGGCGAAGGTGTTTACTTCTGGGATGCAGCCGGGAAACGTTATCTCGACTTCAATTCCCAATTGATGAACGTTAACGTGGGGCACGGCAATCGCTACGTCATTGACGCTATCAAGCAGCAGGCAGAAACGTTATCGTATATGTATCCCGGCATTGCCACTGATCCCCGTGGCAGGCTCGGTGAAAAATTGGCGCAGATTACTCCTAACAACCTTAAGAAGACATTTTTTAGCTTGAGCGGAACAGAGGCCAACGAAAGTGCCATCAAGATTGCCCGTCAATATACTGGACGCCAGAAGATTCTGGGGCGCTACCGGGCGTTTCATGGGCAGGGCTTTGCTGCGCAGGAAGTCGGCGGCGATCCGAGACGGTTGGCAAACGAGCCAGGTGTTCCCTGGGTCATCCGTTTTCACGATCCATACCGTTACCGCTGCATGTTTTGCAAGGGCCAGGAGGCATGTAACTTGACCTGTGCCAATCATATTGAAGAAGTTGTCCAATATGAGGGGCCGGAGAATATTGCGGCGATTATGCTTGAAGGTTACAGCGGTTCGAGTGGGATTATTGCGCCGCCTGATCCTGAATATTGGACCATCGTGCGAAAGATTTGCGATAAATATGGCATCCTGTTGATTGTGGACGAGGTGATGAGCGGCTTCGGACGCACAGGTAAATGGTTTGGCGTAGACCACTATCCCGATGTCCGTCCCGATATGATCACGATGGCAAAAGGTCTCACGTCTGGCTATGTGCCGTTGGGCGCTACGATTGTTTCAGAGGATATTGCCCGCCATTTCGATACCCATCAGCTAGTCGTTGGCGGTACATACAGTTCGCACGCGCTAGCTTGTGCCGCTGCTTTGGCTTGCATTGAAGTATACGAAACGGAACATCTCATTGAGAATTCAGCCAAAATGGGCGACGTGCTCAATAAGGGATTGAATGAACTCGCGGCAGAGCACCCAGCCGTTGGCGAGGTGCGCGGTATTGGGCTGTTCCAAGTCCTTGAACTAGTCAAGAACCGTGAGACACGCGCGCCACTCTCCGAATTTAATATGCCGCTCACCGAACCCATGAAAAAGGTGGCGGAATATCTTCAGTCCAACGGCATCTTTGCCTTTATCCGCTGGAACATGATCTTTGCCTGTCCGCCATTAGGCATCAACGAAGCACAATTGCAAGAAGCGCTTACCGTCTTGAATGATGCCCTAGACATTGCTGATCAGTACGCGGAATAACCAGGCTAACTATTATCCAATGCGTTCGAGAAGTCATAGCGCAGACCGAGACACTATACGGCAACCATCGAAGGTCAATTTTACTCTGAACCTAGTGAACTTCAAGCTACGGTGGCTGTACCAAAGAGCAAAAGCATCGAAATCCGAACTTTGCGTAAGGATGGCAAAGTTTTCGACGCTGAACTCAGTATCGGACAAATTAAATTTACAAATACATCTTACTCCGTTGTAATCTCGCACAGAATTTACGCAATAACCTGTAAAGTCTGGAAACCGCTAGTAAGCGGTTCGCCTCCGTTCGGAGTGGCAATGATAATATCTTCGACGCGGGCGGAGAATCGATCCGGAACAATGATGCTTGGTTCAATAGTGAAGGCCATACCCGCCTGGACCGTTGTGGTATCGCCTTCGATCAGGAAGGGCGGCTCATGCACGTCCAGGCCGATACCGTGGCCAAGGCGATGACGGAAATTCGGACCGTAACCTGCTTGCACCACGACCGATCGTGCGGCGCGGTCTACCTCTTGGCAGGTAACGGCATTCGCCCGCAGCGCCTTGATCCCTGCCGCCTGAGACGCCATGATCGTCTTATAGACCGTCGTCATCTCGGCGTCCGGTTCACCAAAAAAGACGGTGCGCCCGTAATCGTAGCAATAGCCCTCAAAGGCCGCCCCGAAATCAAACAAGAGTGAGACAGGCGGCAGTAGCGGTTCATTCTTGGCTATATTGGCTAGCCCCAGGTTCAGGTAGTGGTTGGGGCCACTGTTGTACATGGTCGTGACAAACGATGGGCCGAGCGCTCCGTGGCGACGCAACTGAAGATCGACCTCGGCGTTGATATCGTTCTCGGTCATGCCATGTTTCAGGTGCTTCAGTACCTCGCCAAAGGCCGCTTCGGTGACGGCACCGGCGCGGCGCATTACCTCAATGTCGTCCGCGCTTTTGATCTGGCGCAGTGGTCGAATCAGTTCAGACGCATTGGAAAAGACCACGTCAGGGATAAGCTGCTGTAAGGCAACTGCTGTTTCGGCCTGAGCAGTCACCCCTAGCGCAATGTGTGGCTGTTCGCCCAACTTAAAGCGGCCCAGCAATTCGCGGGCTACTTCAAATGGGTCTTCCTGATCAGCGATGACACGCAGCTCACCGCCGACCAAACCTTGCAGGTCAAATTCGGCGGTCATGCGCGGCAAAACAATCACCGGGCCAACGCTATGACCGAAAAATGCGCCCTCCAGCCACCGCCCATTATGGATCGTCAGGCCGAAGTTCGGCATACCGCGGGGGATGCCCACAAAATATTGCAAATCGGCGCTGATCGGCACGAATACGAGGTCAATCGAAGCATGTTGCATGTGCTTGCGCAACTGGTTCAGTCTGTTTTGATAATCCACGAAATGAATCCCCTCAACGATTGAGTTAGCAAGGCCTTCAATTGTACCAGGAGCCAAACAAGCGAGGACCAAGGTCGGTGCAAGTCCAGATAATGAACCGCTTGTTTCCCAGACCTTAAAGGCTTATATTTGTTACATTAATTTATGGGAGTAGCAAAAATGTTTACGATACGACGTTCCATCACACTGGTACTGATTAGCGTATTGACCTTTGGCGCTTTCAGTGTCAATAGTGCCTCAGCACAAACCAAATCCCTGGTTATCGGCATTGCCGAAAACACGACTTCGCTCGATCCCGCGCGTGGTTTCGAGCCGGAGGGCGGCATTATCGAAAAGGCTGCCTACGATACGTTAGTGACCTTCCCGCCCGATAATGTCACTATGATCATTCCCAAGCTGGCAACAAAGTGGGTTATCTCGTCTGATGGTCTGACCTATACCTTCACGTTGAAAGATGGAATCGTGTTCTCGACAGGCAATCCAATGACTGCCGACGATGTGGTCTTTTCCTGGAACCGGCTGATCGGCGTGAAAGGAACACCGTCGTTTCTGGCATCCACTATTGCCAGTGTCAAAGCCTCAAACAGTACAACCGTCGTTTTGACCCTTAACGCGCCCGACCCGGCGATACTGGCAAAGTTAGTCTATCCTGCTTTCGCCGTGACTGATTCCAAGACTATCATGGCCAACGGTGGGACAACCGATGCGAACGATAAAGCCGAAAGCTGGCTGGACAACAATTCGGTTGGCACCGGACCCTACATCCTGACCAAGTGGGATAAGAACAATCAGACCGTACTGGTCAAGAACCCCAAGTATAACGGCCCGGCCCCGGCTTTCGATCAGGTTATCTTGAAAGATATTCCCGAAGCTGCCTCGCAGAAACAAGCGCTCGTCGCCGGCGATATTGATCTTGCCTACGACCTGACACCGGATCAATCGGCCAGCGTCAAGAGCAACAGCGATCTTAAGCTCTATGAGGGCGTCAGCAATACTGTATTCTTCCTCATCATGAACCAGGACAAGACAATCGGTGGCCCGGTTAGCGATCCGAAGGTACAGAAGGCCATTCGGCTAGCGATTGATTACGCCGGGTTGTTGAAGCTGACTGGTGGTTCGGCAGTGACGCCCGCCTCGGTTATCCCAGTTGGCTTCGCAGACGCGCTGGATAGCAGTAAGGCGCTCAAACAGGATCTGGCTGGTGCCAAGAAATTGTTAGCCGACGCCGGACAGGATAAGGGTTTCGAAATCACGCTCGAATATCCTGATTTTACTTATCAGGGTGTGAATATCGGCACAACGGCGCAGAAAATCCAGGCTGATTTGAAGGCGATTGGCATCACTGCCACTCTGAAGCCCGGATCAGTTCAGGTCGCATTGGCGAATTATCGTGACGGCAAATCGCAAATGGCTCTATGGTTCTGGGGTCCGGATTACATCGATCCTCTGGATTACGTCGAATTTGGGCCAGAAGGCGTGGTTGGCAAGCGTGCCAATTGGACTGACTCAATCGCAGATAGTACGATCAAAGGTCTCCGCGATAAGTTGAAAGTCGAAACCGCCGCCACCAAGCGTGCTGACCTGTTTGCCCAGTTCCAAACGTACTTGCAGGGCATTAGCCCGTATGCGCCGATTGTTCAACCTGGCATCCAAATTGGCTACCGCGCCGATCTGAAGGGCTTTGCTTACAACGCGCAGTGGGGCATTGACCCGGCGACATTCAGCAAATAAAATGCTTCACGCTGGCACAGTCTTCGTGAACGGAGATTGTGCCAGAATCTGAAGGAAACACAGTCGTTTGCATTTAGTTCAGGTGTGGTAATGTATCGTTGATAGCAACGGGCGGACCGATGTGTCCGCCCGGCCCACCAAACGTAACAACGGCTTGTAACGCGAAAAGTGACCACCCTTCATTGAGCTCCGTCGAATACCTCCTGCCTGATTGCCAGAACCAATCAGGTAGGGTTGGTGATAGTATTTAACTATGCCTCTTTACCTGTACATTTTGCGCCGTGCAATCCTGACGGTTCCGCTGCTCATTGGCATCACACTGATCGCCTTTATCATTGCACATATTGTCCCCGCCGATCCGATCACCGCCAACTTGGGCCAGCGGGCTATGTCTGACCCGGCCATTGTTGCGGCCTTCAAAGCGGAATGGGGCCTGGATAAACCTGTCCCGACGCAGTATTTAATTTACGTGGGCAATTTGCTCCGGGGGAACCTGGGCACGAGCATCCGTACCAAACATCCCGTGTTAGATGACCTGAAGGCTTATCTGCCTGCGACGCTCGAATTGGCAACAACCTCAACGTTCTTCGGCGTTGGGCTTGGCCTGTTTCTCGGTGTACTGTCAGCAGTTGAACGCGGAAAACCTGTTGATTTTTTTGCCCGGTTCATCTCGCTGATTGGCATCAGCGCCCCCGTGTTCTGGATGGCGCTGCTTTCGTTAGCGATCTTTTACGTTGGACTTCGGATCGTGCCTGGACTGGGACGCCTGGATACGTCCATCGCTGCACCGCCAGTCGTCACCGGGCTTTTGACCATTGATAGTTTGCTCAGCGGGCGCTGGGATGCTTTTAGCAACGCAGTCGGCCACCTAATCTTGCCGAGTTTGGTTCTCGGCAGCTACAGCATGGGCCTGATTACGCGCGTCACGCGGTCGTCGATGCTGGAAACGCTCGAACAGGATTACATTCGCACCGCGCGGAGCAAAGGCCTCCGAGAGCGGATAGTCCGCCAGCGTCATGCCTTACGTAATGCGCTCATCCCGGTTGTTACCGTGATCGGCCTTTCCTATGGAACCTTGCTGTCGGGTGCTGTTTTAACTGAAACAATTTTTGCATGGCCGGGAATAGGTCGCTATGCTTACCAAGCCTCTACAACGCTCGATTTTCCGGTCATTATGGGCGTAAGTTTAGTTATCGCACTCATTTTTATCGTTATCAACCTGATCGTCGATGTCCTCTATTATGTCGTTGACCCCCGCATCCAAACCCGTTGAACTGCGGACCAAAGGTGGCCTGGGAGCAGCCTGGAAGTGGCTGCGCTTCCACCCCGGGGTCAGCTTTGGCCTGGCGATTCTGCTGTTCTGGACGGTGGGAGCGTTAATCGCTCCGATTGTGATCACTTACGATCCACTGGCCCCTAACATAAGCGATAGTCTGGCCGCGCCAAGTATCGCCCATATTTGGGGGGCCGATAAGTTAGGCCGTGACATTTTTACCCGTGTCCTGTACGGGACTCGGATATCGTTGCCCGCAGGGATCATCGCTGTGCTGGCCTCACTGCTTATCGGAACGACGATTGGCGCTATCGCGGGTTATGTCGGCGGTTGGTGGGAGGAACTGTTAATGCGCGTGACCGACATATTCCTGGCCTTCCCATCGATTATTCTGGCAATGGCAATCGCGGCGGCGCTTGGCCCGAGCATCACGAATGCTATCATCACGATCGCTATCGTCGCCTGGCCGAATTATGCGCGCGTGACGCGGGGGCTTGTACTGAGCGTCAAGCAAAATGAGTATGTAGAGGCGGCACATGCCATCGGCGCATCCCACTTCAGAATACTTTTTCGCACCATTTTGCCGAATTGTCTCGGCCCGCTCATCGTTCTGGGAACCATTGATCTCGGCAACGCGATTTTGCTGTTCGCGGGCTTGAGCTTTCTGGGGCTTGGCCCTGCACCAGAAGTGCCGGAGTGGGGCCGCCTCATCGCTGACGGCATCGAATACTCGGACCAGTGGTGGGTCAGTGCATTTCCGGGGTTGGCTATTTTCAGCTCGGTGATGGCCCTCAATTTCATCGGGGATGGACTACGTGATGCGCTCGATCCGCGAACAAGACGGAGGTAAGCCGCCATGAATAGCTTTGACCGCCATTTCGAACTTCATGACCTGCGCGTCACGGTTGTCGAAATTCAAGGGCGCGCCGTGTGTGGCCTTCAGGTTGGCGACTATTTCGAGCTGACCGAGAGCAGCCGTTTGCGTATTCCTGTAGACAAGCACTTCTGCATTTATGCTCTGCAATCCGTGCTGCCATTCCTGGCAGCCCATCAGCGCGCTCTCGATCCCGCGGATTGGATGTCACAGGACACCGTTATCGCCTGCCCCGATCCTGAGGAACGTCTGATAATGAAAATTGAGCGGATAGGGAAACGTCGCCTCAACACTGACGAGCTAACCTGATCATGCAAGAAACAAGCATCGCTTTCCAAACCAACAAAACTCCAGCGGAATACTGCGCGCTGGCTGAACTGGTCAACCGATATGCTTTCGATGTGGTCAGCGTTTACAGTGACCTGCCGTTTCAGCCGTCTTATGGGCCGCTGTTGCTTATGGCTCCCTATTTGCAACGGGCAAGGCTCGGCCCATCCTGTGTTTCGCCGTCGCGAATGTCGCCAATCGACATAGCGGGCTCAACAGCGTTGCTCGATCACATGACAGGGGGCCGTGCCTATCTCGGGATTGCTCGGGGAGCGTGGCTGGAAAGACATGGGATTCAGGAGTTAAGACCGCCGCTCCTGGCTATCCGCGAGACAATTGAAATTATCCGGCGCCTGTTTACAGGAACTGATGCCGCTTATAACGGTCAAGTGTTCCGACTGGGTGCAGGTGTCAAGCTCGGTTATCCTGTTTACCGAGAGAACATCCCAATCTTGATCGGGACGTGGGGACACAAACTTGCAGCATTGGCCGGGGAACTTGCCGACGAAGTAAAAATTGGTGGCTGCGCAAACCCTGCAATGATTCCTGTGATGAGAAGCTGGATTGCGGATGGCGAGAAGCATATCGGGCGAGCGGCCGGGCGCGTGGGAGTTGTGGTTGGCGCCGTGACCGTCATTGATGAGGACAGCCGCAGAGCTAAGGATTATGTAAAGCGCGATTTGGCGTTGTATCTGCCCGTCATCGCAAGTCTAGATGTCACGGTACAGATCGAGCAGGAACTTCTCACGCGGATCGATCATTTGGTCAGCATACGCGAGTATAGTGCCGCCGCCGCCTTAATATCCGATGATATTCTGGCTAAGTTTGCTTTCGCAGGCTCACCAGAGGAAATACTCGAAAAGGTGCAGCGCATTTATGATGAAGGTGCCAGCCGCGTTGAGTTTGGGACACCCCACGGTCTTGACTCCGCCAAGGGGATTAGATTGCTTGGTGAGCGTGTCCTGCCAAATTTGAAACTTACCTGATGAAAACCACCAGCAGATCGAGGCCGATGGAACCACATTGTTTTTTGCATTTTCCCTAGGACCCAGTACTAAAATTTGACGTCTTGTGTCATCAAACGACATTTCTTGCAGCGAACAGCCCTGCCAGTGGAAAACGTAGTCTTTGCCGGCTTCACCTGTGGCCCGGTTGACCAGCAATGAGTTGTCCGTGAGGCGATGTACATTGGTTGGTGGCAGAGGCGGAAAGACCCTGCTCATCGCGTGGTGAAATTCGGTTGACCTACCAAGATTCAAGAAAATTACGACCACCCCGTTTCGCCCGTCGTGCTGACTACAGATTGCGCCGACAGTCGTTTTTCGTCTACTCATGGCGCTCATGTGCTGGCTACTCATCTCGTATGAGCAAATAGTCGACGGTGTTATTGGTAACGGTTCGCTGGATTAGTCCGGCGATCCGGTTACGATTTGCTGGACACGCTATTTCGAGATACCGTATTCTGCTGCTAACGCAACCAACGTTTCACCAGCCGCATAGCGTTTGCGGATTTCATCGTTGCGTGCTAGCTTGGGTTGTGTCTGATTAGGTTGGAGAACTTGCGGCAGAGGAATGCTGTCATAGAGCCAGTCAAGGATACGTGAGGCTGCTTGCGAGAGGGTGAGGTTGGCTAAGTCCTCAAATCCCTGTGGGGGAACAAGACCATTAAATGCTCATACTATGCGGAAAACGTGGTTCGATTCCCGTTAGGTGATCGATACCCTGCAAAATACCATTACAGTGAGGGTGGGGCATCGATTAGAGTAGCTCAAGGACAGGCTTGACCTCTCCGAGCGGACGGTTGTTAACAAAATTGAACCTGACAATCAAATTCCAAGCATAGAACGCCAAAAGTATGAAGGTCGACGTTTTGGTTTTGCCTTTAACCGGTAGCGGGTCGATATGGAACAGGGCTTTGAAAGTTGAAAAGAAAGGTTCGATGCTACATCCACGCTGTTGATAGCGGCTTTTACCAAGCGGGGAGGCCAGATAAGCAGCACGGTCTCGGCGTTCCTGAGTAGTGGATTACCAATGGGCTTGGCAACCAGCACGAGTACTTCAAGGGCGCGTTGATGACAAGCGTTGATGCGGTCGGCAGCACCGGGCAGAAGCTGATCTGGCTGAACACCTTCAACGGATGGGCCGAGGCGACAACGGTTGAGCCAACCGTCGACAAGGGTCCCAAGTATCCGGCGGAAACTAACAGTTCGACTTTTTGGAAGTCGTTCGAGACGTATTTGGGACGCAAGTTTTCCCGCCCATAGATGTGCCATAGGTCCTAAACCTCGCTGCTTCGGTTTGACCAGGAACAAGTCTGGCCTTACAGTTTTTGCAACAGAATTCGGATTGCTGTACACGGTTATTGCGGCAAGATCGCCCCAATGGCCTGTCCCTCAGGAGAGTCCCGCGATGAACCATTATGATTCCTGGTCCCATACAACACGCTGTCTACTGATCGGATTAGGCATCTTCTTCATCGTCATCAGAGGCAGCGCGAACGGTAACGCGGCCACACAGAGGCCGAATGATGCGCGCACTGCTACATCCGCTCCCACGCAGGCCGCCACGTCTGCGAGTGGTGGCAGCGGCAAGATCGCCTTTACATCAGATCGCGACGGGAAGAACAACCTCTACGTGATGGATGCCGATGGCGGAAATCGGACGCGCCTCACGAGTAATGGAGTGGTTGGCCCGGTCTGGTCGCCGGATGGGCGGCATATCGCATTTAACGTGTACGAGGATCCGGGGGTTAACGCGCTCTACGTGATGGATGCCGACGGCTCGAACCCGAAGCGTTTGACGAGCGCTGGCGAGGATGCTGTGGGTCTGGTTTGGTCTCCGGATGGCAAACGTATCGCTTTTGGTGCAGGCACCGCTGCGGGTGCCGGTATCGATGTGATAGACGCCGACGGTTCAAACCGAGCGCATCTCACGAACAATGGCGAGGGTGACCCAGCCTGGTCGCCGGATGGCAAACGCATCGCGTTTGTTGGCGGCGACGGGCCTTCTCAAATTTACGTCATGGACGCCAACGGCTCCCATCAAACGCGCCTCACAAATACGACGAAGAATAGCGGCGCTCCGGTCTGGTCGCCCGACGGGAAACGCATCGCATTTCTATCGGAAAAGCCTGGCGAGGGGCCGTCCGCAGGCCAGGACATCTACGTCATGGATGCTAACGGCGCTCACCAAGCGATACTCACCAAGACGCAAGACGTGCTTCAGGTGGTCTGGTCGCCCGACGGGAAACGCATCGCCTTTGCCGGAAGCACCGATGCAGGCGCTGGAATCTACGCGCTAGACGTTGACGGTACCCATCTGATGCGTCTCACGGACAAGGCTGCTATCGAGTTAGCTTGGTCGCCCGATAACGAGCGTATTGCCTTCGGCATAGGTCGCGG
>WNFM01353293.1_pt1 | contig 11987 bp, 13 predicted proteins | sample 5400271 | NCBI WGS metagenome assembly WNFM01 (sample SAMN13153352, study PRJNA577476) | soil metagenome | isolation source: 60 cm saprolite on Douglas fir-dominated hillslope | place: USA:California | collected 2013-09-17 | reverse complement strand
AGTTGCATCGGAGCGGCGGGCGCTACGCGCTGGTCACCATGTGCATCGGCGTCGGCCAGGGCATTGCCGCGGTCCTCGAGCGGGTCGGCACGGCCTGAGCCGCGCGGCTTGGGGCTCGCCGCGCGACCGGGCACCGACGCGACTCAGTTCGGCTCGGCCCTGATGTGCTCGCCGATGAAGGACAGGTCGAGCAGGTCCGCGGCGGCGATCCGCTTGTCGACCATTCCCTCGCCCTGCCAGAACCTGAGCTGATTCTCGACATCGGTCACGTCGAGGCGCGCGAGGTGATCGCAATAGGGCATCGCGTATTTGAGGAGGTCGGGCGACACCTTCGCGTGGTGCGCGATCAGCGCAAGATAATCGTCGAAACGGGGGCCTGGGAGGACGTCACCTTCGTCGCCGCGCTGCTGAAAACTCAGGTCGTACTCGGCCACGCCGCGCTGGTAAGCGCGGACGAACTTTTCGACGAGGGGCCGGTTGGCTTCGATCGTCGGCGCGCGCGCAAAGACGACACCCTGCTGCCGTTGCGCCAGATCGCTGATCCGCATGATGGCGGCGCCTTTGCCCGCCGCCCGGAGCTGCAGCGCCGTGACAAAGGGCAATGCCGCCGCATCGACCTCGCCGCGCGACAAGGCCGCGACTTCTCGCGCGGGCGTCTTCAGCCACACGAGTTGCAGGTCGCGGGCATCGAGCCGATACCTGCCGGCGATGCGGACCATGCTGTAATGCACGCCCGACCCCGCCGTGGTCAGGGCGATGCGCTTGTGCGGCAGGTCCTTCACGCCGCGGAAGCCCGCGTCGTAAGCCTTCTTGCTGATCAGCAAGGCATCGGTGGGGTAGCCGGACTGGTCGCTCACCTCCGACGCGATGAGCTTGAGCCCGTGCTTCGCGGCGTAGCCGAAGAACGACGCGTTCAGGCTGGTCACCCCGATATCGACTTGGCCCGCAGCGGCGGCGGCGGGCACGAGCGCGTCCGAGTCGAAGAACTTGAGCCGCGCGTCGAGGCCTTCGTCCCGGAAATACCCGTTGGCCACGGCGATGTAGAGGGGCCCGGCCTCCGCGGTGCGAGCCAAGCCGATGCGAACCGACAGTAGCTCCGCCGCATCGGCTCGCATTGAACTCGCGACGAGGCCGAGGGCCAGCAAAACGCCGACCGGGCCGCCCTTCCCCAAAATGCTTCGGATGTCTCGTGCCAAGCTCATCGGTGAGAATCCATAGCTGCAGCGATTGGAATTAATGAGTGCGACGGCGGCCGCTGGCCGCCGTCGCTTAAGCGAACTCATCCGGCTTGTCGCGGTTCACGCTTGCATCGACAAGAACCGTATGGCGAACGCAGCCCGGCCTAATGGCAGAACTGCCGCATCCGCCGCTCCTTGTCGTGATTCTCCCAGCGCTCATCATCGGGGTCGTAGAACATCGGGCGCGCGAAGTCGTCCGGGTCCACCATCCAGCGAATTTCCGGCCGGTGTGCGACGTTTGCTGCGACGACCGCCTTTTGATAGGCGATTTTGAACCGCAGCGACGAGCTGATTGGCGTCGCATCCGTCTGGTGGATGGGAATGTAGACCTGCGACTTTATATGCTGCTGGTAAAGGATCGGGTCGCGCACGCCATTCGTGCCTTGACCGAGACTGACGATGGAACCGAGCTCGACATCGGTCTCAGGCAACGAGTCCATGACCGAGAAGAGATGCGCGCCCACCGCCGGGGACGGAAGCCCCGGGTCGGAGCCGAACCCTTCCTTCAAGGGACCGGTGGTATTGTGCCAGACGAAGGTGAAGTGGTTATCGTCACGCAGGATGAACTGGTAGAACAGGCTGATCGGCCCGCCCGGGCTGCCGGGTATGGTGCCGAATCCGGTCGTCGTCAGGTTCTCCTGTCCTGGGACGGGCGTCGCACCAGGGGTCAGGCCGATGCCCCGCGGATAGAGCGAGGTTTCGCGCGGGTCGGAGTCGGGATTGACGGCGATGAAAGGGAAATCCGGATCCGTCGGCACCGTACCGGAGTGGATGTGCTTGAAGGCGACGATGCAGGCGAGCGGCTCGAGCTGCTTGATGTTCACGATCTCGGTGCCCGGCACCGAGCCCCGCGACACGATGGGGATGCAGTTGACCGGGTTGCCGTTCGGGATGAGCTTGACCCCCCCATTGACGGTGTTGGGGTCGTTGAACAGTCGCGTCACATCCACCTGCATCACGTCGCAGGTCTCGGGCGAGGAGTAAATCGGGATGCTCAGCCACTTCGCGATATAGGCGGCGTTATCGGCATGATCGCCGTGCCCATGGCCGAGGAAGATGGCCTCTGGGTGCAGGTCCACCAGCTCCTGGACGTTGATTGGCGACCGGCGCAAATCCGCCGCACCGGGGATAGGCGGCAATTCCGGACGGTTGATGTAAGTGTCGAGCAGGACGATCCGCCCCTTGATCGACACTGCCAGGCTCGCATTCGTCGCCCACGAGAAGATGACGCGGTCCCTGCGCACGTCGCCGCTTCTGGGGTCGACATTCTCCGCGCCGAAGAATCTCTGCCGGGCGGCGATCGTCGCCGCGCTGGCGTCGTCGTCATCGTCGCGATGGGCCGCCGCGGGCGCCGCCCACGAGGCAATACCCAACGCGATGGGCAAAGCTGCCCATGCCAGTTTTCCAAGGTTCACGATTATCCTCCCCTGAGGTGCTACTCGGTCACCACGCCCGAACCCCTCCGCTCTTTGGCTCGCGGTTGGGGCACCGCCACTTGGAACGCGCAGGTGAGGCCTGCGCGTGGCCTAGATTCCGCGTCAACGGCTGCGCCGACTCCGCGAGTCGGACCATTGCGAAGCCCAGTGACTGCCATTCGCTAATGATTGAATTATCTAACACCCGCCGTCGACCTCTGCGCAATCCGCCCTACTGATCGCCGGGAGACCAGGCCGAAAATCTCGCCCAATGTCAGCCTGTGGCCGCGCGTCGCGGACTAGGACCCGCTGGGGCAGCTTTCTCGCATTGTTCGAGCGTGCTTAAGGCGGACTGCAGCGCCGTGACAATCGTCTTCTGACAATATAAAATAGAAGCTAATAGGCACAGCACCCGCGTCATATCAGGATGCTAGCACCCGTCTTTCAGACCTTCATTGATCGTCTGGAGCGCGCCCGCGATGAAGATGCCTTGCGCAACGCTATGTCGGTCGTCACCGGCGCTTTTGGGTTCGCGGGATTCGCTTATGTAGGCTCGCAGAATCCGGCCAGCGAGCTTCCTCCTTACGTCACCACCTACCCGCTCGCATGGGTCCAACATTATGTGACCCAGCGCTACGATAAGATTGACCCGGTGCTGGCGCGCGTACGGAATACACTGATGCCATTTCTCTGGGATGACCAGGCTGGCGGAGGCTGCACGTCCCGCGACCAGCCCCAGCTCTTCGATGAGGCGCGGCAGTTCGGCATCACCTGCGGCTTCTCGGTCCCGATCCACGACTCTCGTGGCGGCGTGACGTCGCTCACCTTCGCGTCATAGCGAAAGCCGGAATTGTTGGAGCGGACGGTCCACGCCCACCGACATATTCTCCATCTTGCAGCAATGTATTTCGACGTCCATGCCAAGCAGAAGCTGGGAGTGACGATCGACAGCGGCTCCCGTTATCTCAGCAGGCGGGAGATTGCTTGTTTGCAGTGGATCGCGTGCGGCAAAAGCACCTGGGACATCAGCGAGATCCTGGGTATTTCCCAAAGGGGTGTCGCGTCGCATCTCAAGGTGGCGCGCCACAAGCTCGGCGCGGCTACGCTATCACAGGCGGTAGCCGCGGCGCTCAAGCGCAAGCTGATCGAGTTCTAGTGCATTGCAAAGGAAAGAATTGAGTCCGGACCGAGATGCCCGCTGGCCCTCGGGTCTAGCAATTGCGTCGCACCAAGCGTAAGACATAGGGCTATGTCGACAATCTTCCAGACTCTCATCAACCACTTACACGAGGCCACCAGCGCAGATGCCTTGCGCGAGGCGATGTCGGGCTTTGCCGACAGCTACGGCTTGGGCCAGTTTACCTATGGCTTTACAGGTCAGGGCCTACGCAAACCGGTTTACATCACGACGTATCCCGGCGAATGGACGCAGCATTATCTCAACAAGCGCTACCATGAGATTGACCCGGTCGTCGCTCAAGCCCGCGGCTTACTCCCGTTCGAATGGAGCAGCCTCAACCCGTCGCCACAAGCCTCGGGCCAGCAACGGCGTCTATTCCGCGAGGCGACAGACTTCGGCATCAATTGCGGCTTCACGGTGCCGATTCACGACAGTTATGGCAGAGTCGGCGCTGTCACATTCACGTCAGACCGAAAGCTCGAGGTGCTGCGGCGAGACCTTGACGCATATCGAAATATTTTACATCTCGCCGCCATGTATTTTCACGTCCACGCACGCCAAAAGCTCGAGGGCGTGATCGAGCTGAATCGCCCCCATCTTAGCCCCCGCGAGATCGCCTGCCTGCAGTGGGTCGCTCGCGGCAAAAGCACCTGGGACATCGGCGAAATTCTAGGGGTGTCACGGCGGACGGTCGTCTTCCACCTCGAAAATGCCAAGCGCAAGTTGAATGCACATACGTTGCCACAAGCCGTGGCGACCGCGCTGCAGGATCGGCTGATCGAATTCTAGCCATCTGGGGCGCAGCCATCTTCGGCCGCCACATCATCCTGTAACGAAGTACAGGCTGCCCTCCCTTCGAATAGACCCTCTAATGCCTTCCGGTAACATCGCACCGGGAGCACTCGCGCTCTCCACACGCGCGGCATTGGAGGCGTACGATGATGTACATGATCGAAAGCAATCGTTTTGGTGAATTCGCGGAAGAAGTCGCGGAAATGCATCGCCTGCGCTATCGCGTATTCAAGGAGCGTCTGAACTGGGATGTCACCGTGAGCGGCGACATGGAGATAGACGAATACGACGCGCTGAACCCCGTTTACCTTCTGCACTGCAATGCTGCGGGGCGGGTTCAGGGCTGTATACGACTATTGCCGACCACCGGACCCAATATGCTTCGTAACAGCTTTCCGGCATTGCTCGGGCCCAACCCGGCCCCGGAAAGTCCGGATGTGTGGGAGAGCAGCCGCTTCTCGCTCGATATCGAGGCGGCTTCACAAAAGACGCAGCTCGGCGTGTCCGCTGCTACTTTCGAGCTCCTAGCCGCGCTGCTTGAATTTGGGCTGGCACGCAATCTCACGCGCATTGTCTCGGTGACCGACCTGCGCATGGAACGGATCTTGCGTCGCGTCGAGTGGCCGTCACGTCGCATATTCGAGCCACAGCGTATCGGAAATTCGCTTGCGGTCGCCGGCTTCGTCGACGTGTCCGCCGAGCTCCTGAATCGCATTCGTACCATCGGTGGACTACGTGGCCCGGTCCTATGGGAGCCCGTGCGGATGAGGGAGACTGCCTAACATGGGTGAAATCATGAGCAAGCGAGCACGGTTGCGCGCCATCCAGCACTTGCTCGAATATGCGGTCGCCGAAGTGCACGAGCTGGGTCTGCGCCAGCTCGAGCAGCTGCTGGCTGCCGCAAGCGTGACCGTCAACGATGAGCTCAAGGGAAGGAGCCGCGCCGCCGCCGCGGCAAACGGGCCGCGCCGACCGCAGATCCGCCTCGTGGTCGATGCCGGCCGCTACGAGAAGGGGAACGGCACTAAGGTTTGACGAGGCTGCGACCCGGGGCGCTCCCGGACCCGCCGGATCGCGACTCCGCAGCAATCACCGGCGGCACGCCGGCGATCCCCCGGCGGCTTGCTCCAACCGGTCCTTCATGCTTTGCTTTCGCAGGGAAGTGGAGGATCGGCAATGAGCAAGTTGCTACGCGAGCTCGATGCCGCGCTGGCGGTGATCGAGGATGGGGCGATGCTCGCCATCCCCGCCGACTATGCCGGCGTCGCGATGGAAGCGACGCGCGCGCTCATCCGGCGCGGTGTCAAGCGGCTGCATCTCGTCACGCTCCCGACCTCATCGCTGCAGGCCGAGCTGTTGGTCGGCGCGGGCTGCGTCGCAACGATCGAGACCTCGGCGGTCGGATTCGGCGAGCTCGGCGCGGCGCCGCGCTTTACCGCCGCCGTCATGAGCGGCGCGATCCGTCTCAAGGACGCTACCTGCCCCGCCATCCATGCCGCGCTAAGGGCGTCCGAGATGGGCAATCCTTTCGCGCCGCTGCGCGGCATCATCGGCTCGGACCTCCTGAAGCACCGCGCCGACTGGAAGGTGATCGAGAATCCCTTCGGCGTCGACGACCCGATCGTGCTGCTGCCGGCGATCCGGCCGGACGTGGCGCTGTTCCATGCGCCCTTGGCCGACCGCCACGGCAATGTCTGGGTCGGCCGCCGGCGCGATCTCTTCACCCTCGCCCACGCCTCGAAGCGCAGCGTCGCCACGGTGGAGACGCTTCATGACGGCAACCTGCTCGCCGACGAGGTCATGGCCGCCGCGACCATCCCGGCCTTCTACATCGAGGCCATCGCCGTGGCGCCTCGCGGCGCTTGGCCGCTCAAATTCGGCGACCTCTATGCCGAGGACACTGCGCACCTCCTCGACTACCTGCGCGCGGCGGCGAGCGAAGCGGGCTTCCGCCGCTATCTCGACGAACACGTGTTCCGTCGCCGCGCCGCGTGAGCCACCTGTGACGACGGATATCCGCCCGGAAGAGGTGCTGATCGACGTCGTGCTGCGGCTGATCACGGGCGCACGGCAAGTCGCCGTCGGCGCCAATTCGCCGATCCCCGCCGCGGCCGCGTTCCTGGCGCAGCATCTCGCGCCCGACGCGCCCAACGTCTCGCTGCAGCAGAGCCCGGAGCACAATCTCTGGACCGATGGCGGGCGCGAGCTCTTCGACAGCGCGGGCCAGGGCCGCATCGACGTGTTCTTCTTCTCGGGCGCGCAGATCGACGGCAGCGGCAACATCAATCTCAACGTCATCGGCGAGTACGCGCATCCCAAGGCGCGCTTCGCCGGCGCCTATGGCTCGGCCTATCTTTATTTCATGGTGCCGCGCATCATCCTCTTCCGTCTCGAGCATTCGCGGCGCACGCTGGTCGAGCAGGTCGACTTCGTCAGCGCGCCCGGCACCAGCCCGCCCAATGTCTTCCGCCGTGGCGGGCCGATCGCGCTGGTGACGCCGCTCTGCCATTTCGCCTTCGACAAGGCCAAGGCCCGCTTCCGTCTCGCGAGCGTGCATCCCGGCCACACGGTGGAGGAAGTGGTCGACAATACCGGTTTCGCCTTCGATCGGCCGGCGACGGTGCCGGTGACGCCGCTGCCTTCGCCCGAGGTGCTGTCGCTGCTGCGCGGCACCGTCGCGCCGCAGCTCGCGGCGATCTATCCCAAATTCGCCGCCGAGGTCTTCGGCATCGCTCAGCGCCAAGCAGGGTGACTAAGGTATGATTCAAGCAAAATCAGCCGGCGCGCTCGCCGGCATCCGCGTGATCGATCTGAGCCGCGTGCTGGGCGGCCCGTTCTGCTCGCAATTTTTGGGCGATCATGGCGCCGAAATCATCAAGGTCGAGCCGCCGCAGGGCGACGAGACGCGCGGCTGGGGTCCGCCCTTCCTCGAGGACACCGCCTCCTATTTCATCGGCGTCAATCGCAACAAGCGCGGCATCGCCCTCGACCTGTCGAAGCCCGACGGCCGTGCCGTGCTGTTCCGTTTGCTCGAGACCGCGGACGTGCTGCTGGAGAATTTCAAGACAGGCACGCTCGAGCGCTGGGGCATGGGCTACGACGAAGTGCTCAAGCGCAAATTCCCGCGCCTCGTCCATTGCCGCGTCTCCGGCTTCGGCGCCGACGGGCCGCTCGGCGGCTATCCCGGCTACGACGCGGCGGTGCAGGCCATGTCGGGGCTGATGAGCCTCAACGGCGAGGCCGACGGCGATCCCTTGCGCGTCGGCGTGCCCGTCGTCGACATGGCCACGGGCCTCAGCGCCGCGCTCGGCATTCTGCTGGCGCTGCAGGAGCGCGCGCGCTCCGGCGCCGGCCAGTTCGTCGAGGCGACGCTCTACGACAGCGCGATCGCGCTGCTCCATCCTTACGCCGCGAATTGGTTCCTGGCGCAGAAGCCGCCGCGCCGCACCGGCAACGCGCATCCCAATGTCGCGCCCTACGACCAGTTCAAGACCAAGACCAAGCGCATCTTCCTCGCCGTCGGCAACAACCGGCAATTCGCGCGCTTCTGCGCCGAGATCGGCCGGCCTGCGCTGGCCGAGGATGCGCGTTTCCGCGACAACAAGGACCGCACCACGAACCGGCCGGCGCTGCGCCGCGAGATCGAGGCGGCGCTCTCCGCGATCGATGGCGAGGCGCTCACAATGCGGCTGCTCGATCGCGGCGTGCCGTGCGGCGTGGTGCAGGATCTGCCGGATGTGCTCTCGCATCCGCACACGCTGCACCGCGGCATGGTCTACGAGCAAGGCGCCTATCGCGCCGTCGGCAACCCGGTGAAGCTGTCGCGCACGCCCGCCGGCCTGCATCGCCTGCCGCCGCGCTTCGGCGAGGCGAACCGCGCGGTGCTGAAGGAAGCGGGATTCAGCGACGCCGAGATCGACCGCCTCATCAAATCCGGCATCGTCGCAGAGGCGATTCAGAAGGCAGCGCAAGATTAACTGGAGCCGCCTCGCGCGGCGGCTGCTTGCAAAGCCACCGGCTCGCCCTTGTCCGGTCGGCGGCGACCTGCCAGAAAGCGGCTCGCCGCTTCCGCAAAGGCCCTACCGTGCCGGACGACGACAAGACCAATTCCCCTGCCCTGCCCCCGGCGACGCTGCGTGCGTCTTACGCCATCTGGGCGTCGGACACGCTGCGTTACGGCGACACCGACCGGCAGGGGCACGTCAATAATGCCGTCTTCGCCACTTTCTGTGAAACCGGCCGCGTCAGCTTTCTCTATGACGAGAAGCTCAATCTGCGCGGGGCGGACGCCGAATTCGCCATCGTCCGGCTCGAGCTCGATTTCCGCGCCGAGCTCTACTATCCCGGCACCATCGATATCGGCACGCGCGTCCTCGCCATCGGCCGCAGTTCCTTCCGCTTGGGCCAGGGCATCTTCGCCGGCGAGCGCTGCGCCGCCACCGCCGAATGCGTCATGGTGCTGCTGGACCCGCAGACGCACAAGGCGAAGCCGCTGGCGCCGCATCTGCGCCAGTGGCTCGAGGCCCGGCTGGCGCGGTGAGCGGCAGGCCAATTAGCAATTTCGTAAGGCGCCGTTAGGTATACTTGGCCGATTCGTGCCCCCGGCTGATAGACCTCATGCAGCGCTCGGTCGACGACGTCAAAAACTGGATGAACATGTTCCGTTGGATCGTCAAGCTCATCCGGGACGACTACCAAGTCGAGGAGGCGCGCCTGACGCGCGCCGCCACGCTCGACCGCGATCTCGGCCTCTCGCAGGAGCAGATCGGACGGGTCCTCGCGACGATCGCCGAGAGCTTCAGCATCTACTTCCCGCTCTGCGCGCCGTGCGAAGTCGAGCGGCTCGAGGAGCTGTGCATGCTCGCGAGCTGGCTTTCGGGCCTCTACAAGCGTCCCGATTTCGTCTGCGCCCGCTTCGAGGCGAAATGCCGCGACGCCAATCCCTGGCTCGTGACGTAAGCACGCGGCCGGCCCCGGGCCTGACGTCGATAGGTTCGCCGTCACAACCCCTTGTCTCCCTGACGTTGCGCCCCGATCCAGCTTGGATCAAACTCGTTGATACCAGGCGCGCACAAGCGTCCGTCGGGCAGCGATAGGCGACAGGGAGGACTCTCATGCATGCGATCCGCATCGATCGGAGCAAGCCGCTCGCCGAGGAGCCGGGCTGTGGCCACAATCGCTACCATCCGGAGATTGCGCCGGTCGTCGAGGTCGGCGAGGGCGAAGAGGTGGTGATGGAGACGCGCGATGCGCTCGACGGCCAGATCACGCCGCGCTCCACTGTCGCCGATTTCGCCAGCCTCAATGTCGGCGCGGTGCACCCGCTGACCGGGCCGATTTTCGTCAAGGGCGCCAAGCCCGGCGACATGCTGGAGATAGAGTTCGTCGACATCGTGGCGCAGCCGACCGCGTTCAGCGCCATCGTGCCCGGCTTGGGCTTCCTGCGCGACGTCATGACAGAGCCATTCCTGGTGCATTGGAAGATCCGCGACGGCTGGGCGACCTCCGAGCAGATCCCGCGCGTGCGCATCCCCGGCGCGCCCTTCATGGGCGTTTCGGCGGTCGCGCCCTCGGCGCAGAAGCTCAAGGAGTGGACCGCACGCGAGCAGCGCGTCATCGAGAAAGGCGGCATGGCGCTGCCGCCCGATCCGACGGGCGCCGTGCCGGCGGGCCCTTGCGCCCTCACCGGCTTGCGCACGCTGCCGCCGCGCGAGAATGGCGGCAATTTCGACGTGAAGCAGCTGAGCAAGGGGGCGAAGCTGTTCCTCCCCGTATTCCAGGAAGGCGGCCTGTTCTCGACCGGCGACGGGCATTTCGCGCAAGGCGACGGCGAGGTCTGCGTCACCGCCGTCGAGATGGGCGCCACCGCCGTGGTCAAGTTCAAGCTGCACAAGGGCGCCGCCGCGCAGCGCAAATTCATGGCGCCGATCTTCACGCGGCAGAGCTATTTCATCGACCCGAAATTCGCGGCGCCCGAGCGCTTGCTCGGCGTCATGGGCATGCCGATCAATACCGCCGGCGAGATCGAGGCCGAGAACCTGACGCTCGCCTGCCGCAACGCCGTGCTCAACATGATCGAGCTGCTGCAGGAGCGGGGATTCAGCCGACAGCAAGCCTATGTCATCTGCAGCGTCGCCGTGGATCTGCGCATCTCCAACGTGGTCGATGTCCCCAACTACGTCGTCTCGGCGCTGCTGCCCGAGGCGATCTTCGGCGGCGATTAGCGTCGGGCGCGGCCTCGCGCGGTGCGCCTCGGCGCACACAGCGCGAGGCAGCGCCAAACCAAAGATTTCATATTGTTCGCGCGATTTCAACCACTTACTGCGCGCGGCGCTTAGCGATTCCGTAAGGCATTTTAGGTATACTCGGTCCATGTCGTCGCCACAGACCGCCCTCATGTCGCGTCCGACCGCGGACGTCCAAAACTGGATGCACATGTCGCGGTGGATCGTGAAGCTGATCCGCGACGACTACCGCATCGACGAGACGCGCCTGCGCGGCACCGTGTCGCTCGATCGCGATCTGCGCCTCTCGCAGGAGCAGATCGAGACAGTGATGGCGACGATCGCCGAGAGTTTCGGCATCCGCTTCCCGACCGGCACCTATGACGAGCTCATGAACCTGCGCGAGCTGTGCATGCTCGCCTGCTGGCTCAAGGGCCTCTACAAGCGGCCCGACTTCGTCTCGGCGAAGTTCGAGCGCAAATGCCGCGTCGCCAATCCTTCGCTGGCCGCCTGACGCGACGCTTCACACTTCTGGCGCCTCGATCTTCTTCCAGTCATTGGCGAGGGTGAGCTTCGCCTCGGTCAACGCCTGCAGCTTCGCGAGGTCGAGCCCCTCGACGATCTCGCGCACGACGATGCCTTCGCGCGTCACCTCGAGCACGGCGAGGTTGGTGTAGACGCGCTTGACGCAGCGCGGCGCGGTCAGGGGATAGCCGCACTTCTTGCGAATGCGCGGCTTGCCGTCCTTGGTGGTGTGCTCGACGAGGACGCGCACCTCTTTGGCGCCGACCGCAAGATCCATCGCGCCGCCGACGCCGGGCGCGAAATTCGGATCCTCGGTGGTCCAGTTGGCGAGGTCGCCGTTCTCCGCCACTTCGAACGCGCCCAGCAGCGCCAGGTCGAGATGGCCGCCGCGGATCATCAAGAACGCGTCGTTGTGGTGAAAGAACGAGCCACCCGGCACCAGCGTGGTCAGGCCCTTGCCGGCGTTGATGAGGTCCTTGTCCTCCTCGCCCGGCTTGGGCGCCGGCCCCATGCCGAGGATGCCGTTCTCGCTGTGGAAAACGATCTCGCGGTCGCCCGGGATGAAGTCGGACACCATGGTGGGGAGGCCGATGCCAAGATTGACGCAGGCGCC
>WNFM01311622.1_pt1 | contig 11987 bp, 12 predicted proteins | sample 5400271 | NCBI WGS metagenome assembly WNFM01 (sample SAMN13153352, study PRJNA577476) | soil metagenome | isolation source: 60 cm saprolite on Douglas fir-dominated hillslope | place: USA:California | collected 2013-09-17 | reverse complement strand
CTCGTCTTCCTCGAGACCGGGCAGCGCGGCGAGGTGACGCCGACGGCTGAGGCGATGGGGGCCATCGGCGCCGTCATCACCTCGACGGCCGCGAAGATCCGCGCGCGGCGTTTCCCGGCCGAGCCCGAACGGCCCGAGGCGCGTACCTGCAACCAGTGCCCGTACAACGCGATCTGCACCGAGTCGTGGACCGCACGTCAGGTCCGCGGTGGCCTGACCTAGCCGACCGTCCCTGACGGCCCGGTGTCTCTGCGCACGGACGCATCCAACATTGGTAGCGGCGGCACCCGGACGTACCGCGCGAGGATGAAGATCGCGATGAGGATCGCCGCGGCCAGGAGCACGAACACCCCGCGGTAGCTGAACCGGGGAAGGAAGACCTCCGCCGCGACGACCACCGACGCGGGGATCGCGATCGACTCCGCGGCGGCCTTGAGCCCGGCGAAGACCCCGGTCTTCTCCGCCGGTACCAGGGATGCCAGGAGGGGCCAGCCGGCCGCGGTCGCGGCGCCGTTGCCGACCCCGGCCAGGAGGACGACCGCGATCGTCTCGGGGAGGTGCTGGATGACGATGCCCCCGAAAGCGGCGACGGCGAGGAGGCTCCACCCGGCGACGAGGACCGGCTTCGTCCCGATGCGGTCGGCGAGCTTCCCGAAGGCCACGGCCAACGTGCCGGCGGCCAGGGCCAGGGCGACCTGCTCGGTCTCGCCGATGTCGACCGTGATGAAGAGGGTCAGGTAGGGGAGCACCGCGCTGAACCCGACCATGAACACGAAGATCGCCGCGAGGTAGCGGAGGGCCTGGCGGTGCTCGCCCAGCTCGGCCACGTAGCGCCGCAGGCCGAGGCGCTCTTCCGTGCGGTCGACGATCTCCGGCTCCCGAACGCCGGCGACGGTGATCCCGAACGTGGCCAGCATCAGGCCGGCGACGAGGAGGTACGACCAGGCTGGGATCCCGCCCGCGCCGGCGACCGACGAGATCAGCAGGAGGAAGGCGACCTGGCTCGCGAGCTGGATCGCGGTCGAGACGCCCTGGAGGATGCCGCGCTCGTCGATGGTGGTGATGCCGCGGCATTGAAGAAGATCGAGAACAGGAAGATCCCGAGCGTCAGCCCGAGGACGTCGTGCTGGGTGGCGGCGAAGAGGAAGAACGCCGCCGAAAGCGGGATCCCGAGCGCGATGAACGGGCGCCGCCGGCCGAGGCGGCTTCGGGTCCGATCGGACAGCGCGCCGACGGTGGGCTGGATGATCGCGCCCTCGATGCTGCGGGTGCTCGAAAGGATGCCGGTGAGCAGGTCACTCGCGCCCGCGGCCTTCAGCAACTGGGGGAGCACGAAGTTGTTGAACGCGAAGAACGCGCCCGCGCCGACCGAGCCGGCGGAGTACAGCAGCGTGCGGGTTCGGGTGAGCGAGCCGGCCATCTCGCGGGAAGCTAGGTGATACCATTATTGGTATCCGCTGGAGACAACCGAACACTCGTTCTAGCATGTGGTGATCGCCGCCGGCCTCGTCGGGGCCGCGCTCGTGTGGCGTCGCCGCTCGCCAGACCTGCCGCTCGCGCTACTGGAGCAGGGGCTGCGGTCCGATGCCGCCCAGGTGCAGCGCACGCTGGCCGAGCTGCGGGCCGCGAACGCGCAGGCCCTCGCCGAGCTTCGCATCGAGATGCAGCACTCGCTCGGTGCCACCGAGCAGCAGGTGCTTGCACAGACCGGATCGACGCAACGGACCCTGGGGGAGCTCGGGGCGACCCTCGCGACGCTCGGCCAGCAGAGCACGCGGATCGGTGAGCTCGCGAAGGATGTCGGCTCGCTGCACGACCTCTTCCGGGCGCCGAAGCTCCGTGGCGGCTTCGGCGAGCTGATGCTCGAACGCGTCCTCGCGGACAACCTGCCGGCGACCGCTTACCAGCTCCAGTACGGGTACCTCGATGGCTCGCGCGTCGACGCGATCGTCCGCGTGGCCGACCGCATCGTGCCGATCGACGCGAAGTTCCCGATCGAGTCGTTCAACGCGCTCACGGCCGCGGCCGACGATGCCGAGCGGGCCAGGTACCGGAGGGCGTTCGTGCAGCAGGTGAAGCGTCATGTCGACGCGGTCGCCCGCTACATCTCGCCGGCGGATCGAACGATCGATTACGGGTTCCTCTATTTCCCGGCCGAGGGCGTCTATTACGAAGCGGTGATCGCCGACGTCGATCTGCGCGCGTACTTCTCCGAACGCCACGTGCTCCCGACGTCCCCGAACACGCTCGTCGCGTATCTCCAGATGGTCTCGCTCGGGATCCGTGGCCTCGCGATGGAAGAGCAGTCCCGCGAGCTGCAAGAGGGTCTGCGCCGGGCCGCGCTCGAGATCGCGAAGTTCCGCGAGTCGTACGACACGCTCGGGGACCATCTCCGGAACGCGACGAAGAAGCACACCGAATCCCTCGTCGGCCTCGTTCGGGCCGCGGACGCCGTGGACTCCCTCGGCAACCCGACCGAGCAGACGAAGCTGCCGCTCACCGGCGAAGAGCCGAGCACGGTCCGGCAGCTGCCGTTCGTCGCACGCGGGGATGACCGCTGACCGCGACGCTCCTCGCGATCGCGGCGGCCGGCATCGCAATCGTCGCGTTCACCGTCGCCACGCGCGATCCGGACGGCCCGCTGAGCGTTGGGCTCGTGGTCGCCGGCACCGGCATCGCGATCGGCGCGCTCGTCGCCGCCGTCCTCGTGTCCGGCGGAACGCGTCGGGTGCGGCGTGGCAGGAAACGCGATGCCGCGGTCGCGACCGGCCTGCGCCGCGGCGCGATGGCCGGCTCCAGCCTCGGCCTCATCGCGCTCCTCCGGGTCCTCGCTGGGCTCACGCCGCTCACCACGATCTTCGTGATCGCGCCGTTCGTCGTCGCGGAGGTCGTCCTCTCGACGCGCCATCCCTAGCTCCGCCGCTACGCTCTGACCCGCCCGTGGAGATGGACGTCGAGCGCCTGAAACAGCGTGCCGCCGGGCGCATCGATGCCGCCGCGACCGGTCTCGACGGCCTCGCGCTCGCGATCCACGACCGGCCGGAGCTCGCCTTCGCCGAGCACTTTGCATCGTCGGCCCTCGCCGACTTCATCGTCGCGGCGGGGTACCCGGTGGCGCGCGGTGCCGGCGGTCTCGAGACGGCGTTCGTGTCCGAGACGCGCGCGAACGGCGGTCCGACGATCGCGATCTGCTCGGAATACGACGCGCTCGCGGGCATCGGCCACGGCTGCGGTCACAACCTCATCGCGACGGCAGGCGTCGGCGCATACCTCGGCGTGGCCGCGGTGGCCTCCGAGCTCAAGGGCGCGGTCCGGCTCATCGGGACCCCGGCCGAGGAGGGCGGGGGCGGGAAGGTCAGGCTGCACGCCGCCGGCGTGTTCGCCGGCGTCGACGCCGCGATGATGTTCCATCCCGCGGACGCCGACGTGCTCGACCCGCTGATGGTCGCGAGCCGGATCCTGGACGTGGAGTTCCGCGGGAAGGCGGCGCACGCGGCCGCGTCGCCGTACACGGGAGTGAACGCGCTCGACGCGCTGATGCTCGGCTGGGGCGCGATGTCGGCGCTGCGCCAGCTCGTGCGCAGCGACTCGCGGATCCACGGCATCATCACCGACGGCGGGCAGGCCTCGAACGTGATCCCCGAGCGGACCGCCGCGCGGATCGGCGTGCGCGCGGCGGACCCGACATACCTCGGCGATCTGCGGCGCCGCGTGCTCGCGTGTTTCGAGGGCGCCGCGACTGCGACCGGTTGCGAGCTCAAGTACCAATGGGGCGAGGCGATGGACATGGTGACGACGAACCAGCCGATGGCCTCGGCGCTCCGCGACAACGCGCGGGCCCTCGGCCGGACGCTCGGCCCGCGCAGGCCGGGCGAGACGTCGGGCTCGACCGACATGGGCAACATCAGCTCGCTCATCCCGTCGGTCCATCCGTTCTTCTCGGTCAGCGACGGACCGGTGCCGTGGCACTCGCGGGACTTCGCCGCTGCCGCGCGAACGCCGCAGGCCCTCGAGACGATGCACGTCGCCGCGAAGGCCCTCGCCTTCACGACGATCGACCTCCTCGCGAGGCCCGAGCTGCTCAAGCAGGCGAAGGCCGCGTTCACGCCCCGCGCCAAGTGACGGACCTCGTGATCACGGGCGGCGACGTGATCGATGGCTCCGGCGCGCCGCGCCGCCGCGCCGACGTCGCCATCCGTGACGGCCGCATCGCGGCCATCGGCGACATCGGCCATCCGGCGGGCGTCAAGGTGATCGACGCGCGCGGCCGTGCCATCTCGCCCGGCTTCATCGACATCCACTCGCACTCCGACGAGTCGGTGCTCATCAACTCCGCCCTCGAGAGCGCGCTGCACCAGGGCGTGACCTGCGTCGTCGCCGGGAACTGCGGCGGCGCGTCGGCGCCGGTCATGGGCCTCGCGGCGGAGGAGCTCGACCGCGACCTGAAGCGCTACGACCTCGAGCGCACGTGGACCTCGTTCGGCGAGTACGCCAGCGCCGTCGAGGGATCGGGGAGCGCGATCAACTTCTGCTCGTTCGTCGGGCACGGCACGCTCCGGATGTGCGTCATGGGCGCGGACGACCGCGCGCCGACCGGCGGCGAGCTCGCCGCGATGAAGGCCCTCCTGGCGTCGTCCCTCGCGGACGGCGCGATCGGGCTGTCGACCGGCCTTATCTACCCGCCGAGCGCGTACGGGACGACCGACGAGATCAGCGCCCTGGCCACGGTCGTGCGCGAACGCGACGGCCTGTACGCGAGCCACATCCGCAACGAGGGCGACGAGCTCTTCGCCGCGGTCGAGGAGAACCTCGAGATCGGCCGGCGCAGCGGCGTACGGGTCCAGCTCTCGCATCACAAGGCATCGCAACGGCGGAACTGGGGGAAGGTGAAGGAGTCGACCGCGATGATCGAGCGCGCTCAGCAAGCGGGCGTGGACGTGATCGCCGACCAGTACCCGTACACGGCCTCGTCCACGGGTCTCGCGGTGACGATCCCGAAGTGGGCCCACGCCGGGGGCTCGGCCGCGATGTGCGCTCGACTCGCCGATCCCGCGGTGCGGCAGCGGATCCGAGGCGAGTACACCGAGACCGAGCGCAACTGGGCGCACATCGTCATCGCCCGCGCGATGCATCACCCGGAGTGGTCCGGGAAGACGGTGGCCGAGCTCGCCGCCGCCGCGACGCGCGACCCGCTCGAGTGGACCTGCGACGCGCTCATCGAGCACGACGGCGCGGTCGACATCATCCATCACTCCATGGACGAGGCTGACGTTCGGTTCGTGATGGCGAAGCCGTGGATCTGCGTCGGCAGCGACTCGCGCGCGAACGCGCCCTACGGGCCGCTCTCGTTCGGCAAGCCGCACCCGCGCTCGTACGGGACGTTCCCGCGCATCTTGGGTCACTACGCGCGCGACGAGGGCGTACTGACCCTCGAGGACGCCGTCCGGAAAATGACGTCCCTCCCGGCGTCGCGTCTCAAGCTCCGCGACCGCGGGACCGTGCGCGAGGGGGCGTGGGCGGATCTGGTGGTGTTCGATCCCGCGAAGATCGTCGACACCGCGACCTACGACGACCCGCACCGGTACCCCGCGGGCATCGACCACGTCATCGTGAACGGCGAGGTGGTCACGCACGGCGACGAGACCCTCGGCGCGCGCCCCGGCCGGTTCCTACGCCTGGGCACGGATGCCGGTCAACAGCCCCGTGCCTGACGAGCCGCGCGTCGCGATCCTCGCGGAGGGTCAGCTCGCGAGGCAGACCGCGAAGACCGCGATCGGCGTCATCCGCTATGCGCCGTATCCGGTCGTCGCGATCATCGACTCGACGAAGGCGGGGACCGATGCGGGCGATGCGATCGGCGTGGGGAAAGGGATCCCGGTCGTCGCGACGGTCGACGAAGCCCTCGCGCGTGGCGCGACCGTGGTGCTCATCGGTACGGCCGCGCCCGGTGGTCGCATCGCCGACGCCTATCGCAGCCACCTCCGCCGTGCGCTCGAAGCCGGTCTGATGGTGTGGAACGGACTGCACGAGCGCGTCCTCGCCGATCCGCTGCTGCGCGCCGCCGCGGAGCACGGTGGTGGCAAGGTGTGGGAGCTCCGTGAACCGCCGGCCGATCTCCCCATCGGCGGGCATCGCGAGCGCCGGGCCGGGGCCCACGTCGTGCTCACGGTCGGCTCCGACGCCGCGGTCGGGAAGATGACCGTCGCCCTGGAGCTCGTGCGCGCACTCGCGCGCGCGGGGAAGCGCGCCGCGTTCGTCGCGACGGGGCAGACCGGCATCGCGATCGCGGGCAAGGGCATCGCGGTCGACGCGGTGGTCTCCGACTTCATCGCCGGTGCCGCCGAGCGAATGGTCTGCGACGCCGCGGAGTCGGCGGACTGGGTGATCGTCGAGGGGCAGGGCTCGCTGACGCATCCCGGGTTCTCGGGCGTGACGCTCGGGCTGCTGCACGGCAGCGCCCCGGATGCGCTGATCCTCTGCCACGACGCGTCGCGGACCGAGGTGAAGGGGTTCCCCGGCGTGCCGCTCAAGCCGTTGCGCGAGCTCGTCGCGCTCTACGAGTCCGCAGCCACCTGGAGCCGCCCCGCCGGCACGCGCGTCCCCGTCTTCGGCGTCGCGCTCAACACGAGCGCCCTCGACGACGCGGCCGCGAAGCGCGCGATCGACGCGGCCGCGCACGAGACCGGGCTGCCGGCGGCGGATCCGGTGCGCGATCAGCGCGGTGCGGACCGCCTCGCGGCTGCGGTGCTCGGATGAAGTTCGCCGTCCGCACGGTCGACGTGCATCTGGCGGTGCCGTTCGCGATCTCGCGTGCCGTCCGCACCGAGAAGCGCGTCGTGCTCGTCGAGCTCGACGACGGGACGCGTATCTCGTATGGCGAGGCGTCGCCCGATGCGTTCTTCGGCGAGACGACGGAGTCGCTCGAGGCCGACGTGCGCTCGGCGCTCGACCTTGTGCCCGAGGATCCCCGTGATCTCGCGGGCCTGCGCGCGAAGCTCGACGCGCGGTTCCCGCACGGCGGCGGCGCGGCGTGCGCCCTCGATGTGCTCGCGCACGATCGCGCGGCGCAGGCGGCCGGCGTGCCGCTCCGAACGTTCCTCGGGCTCGCGCCGGGCGAAGCACCACCGACCTCGTTCACCATCGGGATCGCCGAGCCGGCAGTGATGGGGGAGCGCGCGGCCACGGCGAAGCGCGACGGCTTCAGCGTCTTGAAGGTGAAGCTCGGCCACGGCGACGACGTCGCGATCCTCGACGCGATCCGCCGCGTCTTCGACGGAACGATCCGGGTAGACCCGAACGCGGCGTGGACCCCGGAGGAAGCGCCGGCGCGCATCGAGCGCATCGCCGGCTTCGGCCTCGAGTTCGTCGAGCAGCCGGTGGCCCCGCAAGACATCGAGGGTCTGCGGTTCGTGCGCGAGCACAGCCCGCTGCCGATCGTCGCGGACGAGGCCGCGGTCAGGCTCGCCGACGTGGACCGGCTCGCGGGCGCCTGCGACGGGATCAACGTGAAGCTCCAGAAGTGCGGCGGCATCGCGGAGGCCCGAGCGATGATCGAGCGAGCACATGAGCTCGGGCTCAAGGTGATGCTCGGCTGCCGCGCCGCGGAGACGAGCGTCGCCATCGCCGCCGCGGCGCACCTGGCTCCCGCCGTCGAGTGGGCCGACCTCGATGGCAACCTCCTCATCGTCGACGATCCGTTCGTCGCCGTCCCGGTCGAGCGCGGCCGATTCGTGTTCAGCGATCGTCCCGGGCTCGGGGTCGTGCCGCGGACGTGACCCGGCGCTGGTCGACGGCGGCGCTGTTCGCCATCGCGTTCTCGATCGCGGGACTCGTCGCGCTCGCGATCGCCTTCGGCGGCACGTCGACGTACCGGTCGATCATGCGCGAGTACTCACCGGCGACCTTCCACGTCAGCGGCCCGACCGGTCCGCGCGTCGACCACGTGCCACTCGATGCGCTTACGGACTGGCACAACGGCTGGTTCGCATATGTGACCGGCGATGCGGAGCGGCCCCCTGTGTCATTCGGGGCGCGCATGTTCACCGCATCGGAGTACGCGCACATGGCCGACGTGCGCAACGTCTTCGTCGGAGCGCGCATCGCAGCGGCGATCGCCGCGGCCGTCGCCGGCGTTCTGCTCGCGATGGCCTGGCGGCGCGATCCGCGCGCGGCGCTCGTGCTCGCGCGCGATGGGACCGCTGCTGCGGCCGTCGGGATGGCCGTGGTCGGCGCACTCGCGGCGGTGGCGTTCGACCCACTGTTCCTGCTGTTCCACGAGATCTTGTTCCCGCAAGGCAACTTCCTGTTCGGGCCGGACTCCAACCTCATCGCGATGTACCCCGACGAGTACTGGTCGGGGGTGGTCTTCCGCGTCGGGATCGCGTTCGTCGCGGCGACCGCGATCATCGCGGTCGGCGCGACCGCGACGTTGCGTCGGGCCCGTCGTTAGACTCGCCGAACGTGAAACGCGTACTCCTGATCGAAGACCTGCCGCAGGTCGCGGAGCATCTCAAGGGGATGCTCGCGCGCGAAAAAGACATCGAGGTCGCCGGCGTGCAGGCCGCGGCGGAGACCGGGATCACCCAGGCGACGACCGAGAAGCCCGACGTCGTCCTCGTCGACGCGCTCCTTCAGGGCAAGGTCACCGGGTTCGACGTCGCCAAACGGATCCGCGCCGCGTCTCCGGGTACGCGGATCATCGTCGTCACCGTCCCGCAGCGGCCGGTCGATCCGCGGCCCGAGCTCGGCATCGACGCGGTGTTCGTCCTCCCCGGCGGCGCGAACGAGCTCGCCACGGCGCTCGGCGGATCGAAGGACGCGAAGCGCGAAGGCCAGGGCGTGGTCATCGCCGTGTACTCGCCGAAGGGCGGGACCGGGAAGACCACGATCGCGGTGAATCTCGCCTGCGTGCTGCGGCGGAACGGCGCATCGGTCGCGCTCTTCGACGGCGTGATGCAGTTCGGCGCGGTGCGGCACCTGCTGCCGGTCCCGCCGGCGACACGTTCGATCGTCGACCTGCCGGCGGGCGCCGCGATGCGCGCGTCGCTGTCGGAGGCGATCTGGGAGGGTCCGGGCGGCATCGCGGTGCTCCTCGCGCCGCCTCGCCCCGAAGAGGCGGACCTCGTCGCCGCGTCAGAGCTCACAAATGCGATCGGCCTGCTGGCCCTCGATCACGACTACGTCATCGTCGACACGCCGAGCCGCCTCTCCGAGGACACGCTCGCGATCTTGGACGCGGCGAGCGTGATCCTCATCATCATCACGTACCAGGGCTCGACGATCGCGAACACGCGTTCGGCGATCGACACGTTCGAGGCCCTCGGGTACAAGGGCCAGAAGCCGATCCTCCTCGTCGTGAACCAGTCCGACCTCACCGCCGGGCTCTCGAAGGGCGGCATGGAGCACGCCCTGAACCTGCCGGTCGTCGGCGAGATCCCGTCCGACTGGAAGCTCATCAGCGAGTCGAACAACAAACAGAACCCGTTCGTCCTCGCCAACGCGAACGCGCCGGCGTCGCAGGCGGTCGCGAACCTCGCCAACGCGCTCGTCAGCCAGCAACGGAAACGGTGAGCGCGGCAGCCGACCTGCCCATCGGGGTCTTCGACTCCGGCGTCGGCGGACTCACGGTCCTGCGCGAGCTTCGCCGGCAGCTTCCTGGCGAATCGACCATCTACCTCGGTGACGAGGCGCGCATGCCCTACGGGCCGCGGCCGTCCGAGGAGATCCTGGCCTTCACTCGCGAGGCGCTCCGCTGGTTCCCGCGACGGCGGTCGCGCTCGACGCCGTGCGTGATGAATCCTCCGTCCCGATCATCGGCGTGGTCCGCCCTGGGGCGGCCGCCGCGATCTCGGCATCGGCGCGCCGGTCCATCGGCGTCCTCGCGACGGCCGCCACCGTTCGGTCCGGCGCGTACGCGCGCGCGTTGCGCGATCTCGACCCGCTCGCGGATGTCATCCAGCAGGCCTGCCCGGCGCTCGTGCCGCTCGTCGAGGACGGCAAGGCCGACGGCCCCGAGGCCGAGACCGCGGTGCGCGGCTACGTCGAGCCGCTCCTGACCGAGGGCGGCGTGGTGCAGCCGGTCGTCGACACGATCCTGCTCGGCTGCACGCACTACCCATTGCTGCGCGCGGTCATCGAGCGCGTCGCCGGTCCCGGAGTCCGGGTCGTGGACTCCGCGGCCACGACCGCGCTCGCGGTGCGCGAGGTGCTCGCGTCCCACCACCTGACGCGGTCCGGTGGCGCGGCCGCGCACCGCGTGTTCGCGACCGGGCCGAGCGATCGGTTCCGCGGTGTCGCGCGCACGATCTTCGGAGAGGACCTCCCCGCCGTCGAGGCAGCGACGCTGCCGCCCGAAGAGTCGGCTCGGCCGGATTGAACCTCAGCTCGACGATCACCGGGCTCGCGTACGTCGGGAAGACGACGCTCTTCAACCTCCTTACCGGCGGACACGCCTCGACCGGGGCGTTCGCGGGCGCCGAGGGCGAGACGAACATCGGTGTCGCGAAGGTGCCCGACGAGCGCGTCGAGAAGCTGAGCGCGCTGTTCAAGCCGAAGAAGACCACCTTCGCCGAGATCACGTACCGCGATCTCGGCCTCGCGAAGAGTGCCACACCGGGTGAGGGGATCAGCCCGAAGAAGCTCGGAGATCTGCGCAACTCCGATGCCCTCGTCCACGTGGTCCGCGCGTTCACCGATCCATCGGTGCCGCACCCCGAAGGGTCCGTCGACCCGCTCCGCGACATGGCGACGCTCGACCTCGAGCTCCTGTTCTCGGATCACGCGATCGTCGAGAAGCGCCTCGACTCGCTCGATCGCGAGCTGCGGAGCGCGAAGGGCCCCGACCGCGAGATGAAGGAGCGCGAGCTCGCGTTCCTCAAGCGCGCGAAGCCGGCGCTCGAGGCGGAGACGCCGCTGCGGGACATGGACGTCGAGCCGGAGGAGCAGCGGCTCATCCGCGGGTACCGCTTCCTCACGCTCATGCCGCAGCTGATCGTCGTGAATGTCGACGAATCGGAGGTCGCCTCGCCGGACGCGGTCCTCGCGCCGCTGAAGGCAGCGGCGGCGAAGCACCGTGGCACCGCGGTCGTCGCCGTCTGCGCGAAGATCGAAGCGGAGATCGCCGAGCTTCCGGCGGCCGAGGCATCCGCATTCCGCGCGGAGCTCGGGCTCGCCGAGGCGCCGCTCGAGCGGATCGTGCACGCGACGTACGACCTGCTCGGCCTCACGTCGTTCTTCACCGCCGGCGAGGACGAGGTGCGCGCGTGGACGATCTACAAGGGGTCGACGGCGCAGCAGGCTGCCGGCGCGATCCACTCCGACCTCGAACGCGGCTTCATCCGCGCCGAGGTCATCCGGTGGGACGAGCTGATCAAGGCGGGCAGCGAGGCGAACGCGCGGAAGCAGGCATTGCTTCGCACCGAAGGCAAGGCCTACCTGGTCCAGGACGGCGACACGATCAACGTCCTTTTCAATGTCTAGGACGTCGTTCCTCGCGATCGGTCACGCGTCGCGCGACGAATTCCCGGACGGGCGGTGGCGGCTCGGCGGGTCGGCGCTGTACGGCGCGGCGACCGCGGCGAAGCTCGGGGCGGACGTGACGCTCGTCACGCGTGTTGGCCCCGGCGAGCGCGGCGCGCTCGAGACGCTGTGCGGCGAGCTCGGGATCACGCTGCGGGTCCTGCCGGGTACGGTCACGACGACGTTCGGCTTTACCTACGACGCCGCTGGTCATCGGACGCTCCGGCTCCTCGCGAAGGCCGGGTCGATCGCGCGCGCCGAGGTCGGGCGCGCCGTTGCCGCGCCGAAGGCCGTGCTCCTTGCCTCGATCGCCGGCGAGCTCGACAAGTCGCTCTTCGCGCCGTGGTCCGGAGCGCAGCGCGTGCTCGCGGCGCAGGGGATGCTCCGGTCGTTCGCGAAGGATGGGACGGTGGTGGCGACACGGTGGCGGGACTACGCGAAGCTGCTCCCGAAGGTCGATGCGGTCGTCG
>WNFM01172072.1_pt1 | contig 11989 bp, 12 predicted proteins | sample 5400271 | NCBI WGS metagenome assembly WNFM01 (sample SAMN13153352, study PRJNA577476) | soil metagenome | isolation source: 60 cm saprolite on Douglas fir-dominated hillslope | place: USA:California | collected 2013-09-17 | reverse complement strand
TCCCGGGAATTTACGGGATTAATCACCGCCCCCGCCACCATCTCCACCGCAGCCACTGCCGCCATCACTGCCGCCGCTTCCGCTGTCCGAACCGCCCCAATCGCCCGAGGCCCCCGACGAGTCCGACGACGACGTATCGCTGCTGAACCAGGAGAAGACGTTCCAGCCATTGCCGCCGGAATCGTAACTCGCGCCGCTACCAGCGCTGTCGCCGGACGCACCCTGTCGCCGCGCGCTGCGACTTTGTCCCCGGTTCATCAGCAGGTAGCAAATCAGCGACGTCCCGCCGACCGCCGCCAAAAATGCTGTCACTCCGCTGATCATGATACCCCTCTGGCTCGGCCCCGAACCTGGATCTTGTCCCGCCGGACGGCCCTATTTCCTCTCATTGGTCGCCAAATAAGGCATCGCCGTTCATTGATCATTTAAGCGAAATGTGGAAACTTCGCCGTGACAGAACGCTTTAGGAACTGTCCTTTGCTCCCATGAGAAAGGTGAGGCCATGAAGAAGACATTGATGGCGCTCGGTGCCGTCGCCGCGCTGGCTATTTCCGCCGTTGCGATGCCCGCTCCCGCCCATGCGCAGCGTGGCGTTGCGGCAGGTGTCGCTGCCGGATTGATCGGTGGCGCCATCGTCGGCGGCGCGATCGCTTCGCAGAACGGTTATTACGGCCCCGGCTATTATGGACCGGGATATGGTGGGCCGGCCTATGTTGTCGACCCCGGCTACGGTGACTGCTACGTGCAGCGCCAGCGCTTCTGGGACGGTTATGGCTGGCGGGTTCGCAACGTCAGAGTCTGCAACTAGTCCCGTTCACCTTCATTAAATCTGACGTATCGCCCTGGAAAACAGCTTGTTTTCCGGGGCGATCGTCGTTTGCGGCAGAAAAAAACCGCTTTTCCGGCCCAACAGCCTGATGCGTTTGTTTTGATTGGGCCGGGTTCAGCGACGGCCGGTTCGAACGACAACGTGCCCCAACCCCCGGTGCCGGCGAAGGCGCCACAGGAGAGCCAAAGACATGAAGAAGACATTTGCTGCCTTGGTCGCGGTTACGACGCTCGCGGGTTCGCTCGCTGCGACGACCGCAAGCGCACAGCGTGGCGTTGCCGCGGGCGTAGCGGCCGGCCTGATCGGCGGCGCAATCGTCGGTGGCGCGATCGCCTCGAGCCGCCCGGCTTACGGTGGTCCGGTCTATGTGGAAGAAGCTCCGCCGCCCTGCCGTCTGGTTCGCGAGCGTTTCTGGGACGGTTACGGCTGGCGCTTCCGCCGCATCGAGGTCTGCGACTGATCTGAACGAGCAGCGCCTAACCTGCGCGCTTTGATTCAAAGCCCGGTCGAAATCTCGACCGGGCTTTTTCATTTTCCTCATCCTGAGGAGCACGCACTTGCGTGCGTCGCGAAGGATGGCAGCATCGAGCTTCCATGGTTCGAGACGTCCAGAGACGGCGCGGAGCCTGTCATCGGGCGCGCGTTCGCGCGACCCGTTGGCGCCTCCTCACCATGAGGGGTAATCGCGTCAGCGCGCCGCGCTCATCGAGCGCAGCACCGCTTCGCTGGGCCAGCAGTCGACCTTGAGACCGGCGGACTTCTGATAGGCGCCAAGCGCCGCCCGGGTCTGCATCCCCGCCTTGCCGTCGAGCTTGTCCTTGTAGAGCCCGATCCGCGTCAGATGCCGCTGCATCGCCTCGACGTCTTTGGTGCGCAATTGCGTCGATGCCGACCATGGGGTGGCGAAGGGCAGCGGACTTGCCATGCGGTCGCTGAGATGGCCGACGTACAGTACATACAGGTCGGAGAAGTTATATTCCTTGATGACGAAGTAATTCTTCGTGGTCAGGAACGCCGGACCGTAGACGCCCTCGGGCTGCAGCAGCGAGGCCGGCTGCGCCTGCTCGGCCGAACTCAATTTCTGTCCGCGCACCGGCGCAAACCGCGCGCGCAGCCATTCGCCGATCGGTTTCGTCACCTCGGGCACGCCCATGGTGCAGTCGACATTCTCGGGTGCGCGCACTTCGTAAGCCCAGCGCACGCCGGGCTGCCAGCCCTTGTTGACGAGTTGCTGGGCGGCGGAAGCCAGCGCGTCCGGCACCGAGTGCCAGATGTCGACGCGGCCGTCGCCGTCGAGATCGACGCCGTGCTTGTAATATTCGGACGGCAGGAATTGCGTGTATCCGGTGGCGCCGGCCCAGGACGAGCGGAACTCCTTGCGCGTCACCGCGCCCTCGCCGAGGATTTTCAGCGCTAGAACGAATTCGGTGCGGTACTGGTCCTTGCGTCGGCCGACATAGGCCTGCGTCGCGACCACGCGCAGCGTGTCATACGGCAGGGCGTAGCGGCCGTAGTCGGTCTCGCGTCCCCAGATCGCGAGCACGACGCTCGCGGGAACGCCGAAACGCTTTTCGATTCCGTCTAGCGCCGTGCGATGCTTCGCCATCAGCCTCTCACCCTCGGTCGCGAGCCGTGCGATCGAGGCCTCCTTGATGTAGTCCGCGGGCACCTGCACGAACTCGGCCTGCGACGGCGCGCCGGTGGCGGGCCGTCCCGGCAGGATCAGATCAGGTAGTTTATAGTCCGGCTCGAGGCCGCGGGTTTCGGCATCGAAGGTCGAGCGCGCGACACCCGCCGCCTCTGCCTCCGGCCACAGCGAGGCGATGAACTGGGTGAAGGCGGCGTCGGCGGCGCGGGCGGAAGACGATCCGCAGAGGACGGCAATGACAGCAACAATGAGCGTCGCCCGCTTCATCGATCTACCGTGTCAGCTTCTTGTACTTCACGCGATGCGGAATGATGCTGTCCTGGCCGAGACGGCGCATCTTGTCTTTCTCGTAGTCCTGGAAGTTGCCCTCGAACCATTCGACATGGCTGTCGCCTTCGAAGGCCAGGATGTGGGTCGCGATGCGGTCGAGGAACCAGCGATCATGACTGATGATGACGGCGCAGCCGGCGAAATCCTCCAGCGCCTCTTCGAGCGCGCGCAGCGTATCGACATCGAGATCGTTGGTCGGTTCGTCGAGCAGCAGCACGTTGGCGCCGGATTTGAGCATCTTGGCCAGATGCACGCGGTTGCGCTCGCCGCCTGACAGCGCGCCGACCTTCTTCTGCTGGTCGGCGCCCTTGAAGTTGAACGACGAGCAATAGCCGCGCGAGTTCACTTCCTTCTTGCCGAGCAGGATCAGCTCGTTGCCGCCGGAAATTTCCTCCCACACGTTCTTCTTGCCGTCGAGATCGTCGCGCGACTGGTCGACGTAGCCGAGATGCACGCTCTCGCCGACGGCGATGGTGCCCTTGTCCGGGGTTTCCTGCTTGGTGATCATGCGGAACAGCGTGGTCTTGCCGGCACCGTTGGCACCGATCACGCCGACGATGCCGCCCGGTGGCAGCTTGAAAGTGAGATCCTCGATCAGCACGCGGTCGCCGAACGCCTTGCTGAGGCCTTCGAAGTCGACGACGTTCTGGCCGAGCCGCTCGGCCACCGGAATGGTGATCTGCGCGGTCTGGCCCTGCTTGTCGCTCGCCTGCTTGAGCAGGTCTTCATAACGCTGGTAGCGCGCCTTGGACTTGGCCTGCCGTGCCTTCGGCGACGACGCGATCCACTCCTGCTCGCGGGCCAGTGTCTTCTGATGCGCGGCGTCCTCGCGGCCTTCCTGCAGCAGGCGCTTCTGCTTCTGCACCAGCCAGGACGAGTAGTTGCCCTCGTAGGGAATGCCCTTGCCGCGGTCGAGCTCGAGAATCCAACTCGTCACGTTATCGAGGAAGTAGCGGTCATGGGTCACGATCAGGATCGCGCCGGGATAGTTGCGCAAATGGCCTTCCAGCCACGACACCGACTCGGCGTCGAGATGGTTGGTCGGCTCATCCAGCAGCAGCAGTTCCGGCTGGTCGAGCAGCAACTTGCACAGCGCGACGCGACGGCGCTCGCCGCCCGACAGCTTGCTGACGTCGGCATCGTCGGGCGGGCAGCGCAACGCGTCCATCGCTTGGTCGACCTTGCTGTCGAGATCCCAGAGGCCGGCGGCCTCGATCTCGTCCTGCAGCTTGGTCATCTCGTCGGCGGTCTCCTCGGAATAGTTCATCGCCAGTTCGTTGTAGCGATCGAGGATCGCCTTCTGCTTGGCGACGCCGAGCATGACGTTCTCGCGCACGGTCTTGGTCTCGTCGAGATGAGGCTCCTGCTCCAGGTAGCCGACGCGGGCGCCCTCGGCGACCCAGGCTTCGCCGTTATATTCCTTGTCGAGGCCGGCCATGATTCGCAGCAGGGTCGACTTGCCGGAGCCGTTGACGCCGAGCACGCCGATCTTGGCGTCCGGGTAGAACGACAGATGGACGTTATCGAGCACCTTCCGGGTCGGGTAGGCCTTGGTCAAACCCTGCATGAAGTAAACGAACTGGCGAGCCATCGCGATCCCTTGAAACCAGAGGATTTATGGAAATTTGCTGCCGCTGATGTAGCGGCGCGGGCCCCAAAGGGCAACCGCGGGAACCCGTTTTCGATCCGTTCACCACGGATGAATACGGGGTGGACACCATGTGTGCGGCAGATCACGGCATTTGAAACTATCTTTTAATAAATCAGGCGAAAACTGGTTTTCAGGACGTCTAACAGAGCGTCAGGGCGGCAAAAGCCGCTGATGAAAACAAGGGCTCGCGTCATGGCTACGATCAGTTCGGCATCTCTCTCGACCCCCGCGCACCGCGGCGACGGACTTGCGAAGCCGTTCGCTGAGCTCCGCGCCTTCTGGCGCCAGTTCGTGAAACGGGCGTTCAACCCCTACCGGCCGGAACTGCATTACATGCGCGGCCCGGGCCCGGCCTGGCGCGCCAAGCACCTCTCCCGCTCCAACTGACCTTCCCCAAAATTTGAGGCAGGCCCGCGTTTAAGGCAGCTTGCGCGCCTCCCGATTGCGCGCAACCATGGCGATCTTCCCCGACGGCGTTTTCCGCCGTCATCCTTGCCATGAACGGACCTCCCCATGACGCGGCTGCGCTGTGCAATTCTCGACGACTATATCAACGTGTCCCGGACGGTCGCGGACTGGTCCGGGGTCGCCGACCGCGTCGACGTCACCGTGTTCAACCAGCCTTTTGCGACGACCGAAGCCGCCGCCAGCGCCCTGAAGGATTTCGAGATCATCTGCGCGATGCGCGAACGCACGCCGTTTCCCCGCGCCCTGTTTGCAGCGCTACCGAATCTGAAGCTGCTGATCACCTCGGGCATGCGCAACGCCGCGATCGATATGGAAGCCGCCAAGGAGCACAACGTGGTGCTGTGCGGCACGCAATGGGCCCGCGACCCGACCGCGCCTTTGACCATGGGCCTGATCCTGGAACTGACCCGCAATATCGGCCGCGAGAACGCCCGCATGCATGCCGGCGAACCCTTGCAGAAATTCGTCGGCATGGAAATCGAGGGCCGCACGCTCGGCGTCATCGGCCTCGGCAAGCTCGGCACCAAGGTGTCGAAACTGGCCCAGGCGTTCGGCATGAATGTCATCGCCTGGAGCCCGAACTTGACGCCGGAGAAGTGCAAGGAAGCCGGCGTCGGCTACGCCACCAAGGAGGAATTGTTCGCAACCGCCGACATCGTCACCATCCATGTGGTGCTGAGCCAGCGCTCGCGCGGGCTGGTCGGGGCGGCGGATCTCGCGCGCATGAAGCCGACCGCCTATCTCGTCAACACCGCGCGCGGGCCGATCGTCGACGAAGGCGCGCTATTGGACGCGCTGGTTCAGAAGAAGATTGCGGGCGCCGGGATCGACGTGTTCTCGGTTGAGCCGCTGCCGGTCGATCATCCGTTCCGCAAGCTCGACAATCTCGTGCTGACGCCGCATCTCGGCTACGTCACCGAGGACAGTTTCCGCAACCACTACACCCAGATGGTCGAGGGCGTCGACGCGTGGTTCAAGGGCGAAACGCCGCGCCGCATGGCATAGGCATCCACACATACGGCCGTCATCCTGAGGTGCGAGCGGAGCGAGCCTCGAAGGATGATTCGTCCGTGCGGCCATCCTTCGAGGCGCGCAAGAGCGCGCACCTCTCGGTGAGCGCAATTGCGCTCATCCGGGGATGACGGACGTAGTTGTGTTGAGACCTTAGCGGACCGTGACCGGCGCGGGCAGCGGCGGCACCACGGTCGGCTGCGTGCCGGGAATGGGCGCCAGTTGGGCCTGCGACGGCGCAGGACCGGCCATTGCCGGGCCACCGGGTGGCGGCGCGGCCGAAGCGGTCGTGGTACCGGGCGGCGGGCCGCCGGGCATGACAACCACGCGGGTGCCGACCTTGGTGCGTTCGAACAGATCGGACACATCGTCGTTCAACATGCCGATGCAACCGGACGAGACGAACTTGCCGATCGTCGAGGGCTGGTTGGTGCCGTGGATGCGGTAGACGGTCGATCCGAGATACATCGCACGCGCGCCGAGCGGATTGCCGGGGCCGCCGGCCATGAAGCGCGGCAGGTATGGCTGGCGCTCGATCATTTCGGTCGGCGGATGCCAATCCGGCCACTCCGCCTTGCGGCTGATCTTCTGCACGCCGGTCCAGGTGAAGCCGTCGCGGCCGACGCGAACGCCGTAGCGGATCGCGCGTCCGCCGCCCAGCACGTAATAGAGGTAGGTATTGGGCGTATCGACGACGATGGTACCCGCGGGCTCCTTGGTCGGGAACGCCACTTCCTGGCGACGCAGGTTCGGCGCGAGTTGCACGGGAGCAGCGTCCGGCTGCTCATCCGCCGGCAGTGCCGACAACTGCACCGGACGGCCGTCGGCTCCGACGGGGGCCTGTTGCTGAACCGATCCGGTGACGCCGCCTGGCGCAGGCGCGGCGCCAACGCCCTCGGGCGGCCGCAGACCGGCGCGGTCGTCGTTCGGATAGACGATGCCGGCACCAGGAATGCGATTGTCGCCGCGATCGGAATAGACCGGCTGCGACGAACCCGGACCGCGGTCGCCATAGATCACCGGCGGCGGGCCGGCCGGGCGGCCATAACGGGGATCATCCGGCGACATCACCGGGCCGGTCGGCATCGGCGGGCCACGGTCCGAATAAACAGGCGCGGGGCGGCCGTAGCGCGGATCGGCCGGCGACAACACCGGACCGGGCGGCGGCAGCGCGGTCGAACTCTGCGCGTTCGGCGCCTCGTCATCTTCCAGGGCGTCGAAATCGGGCGCGCCGGGGCCGCGGCGTTCATCGACCGCGTAGCCACCGGGCACATAGGGTCCTGGAGCCGCCGAATACACCGCGCCTGGGGGCGTCGGATAGGCCTGCTGCGCACGCGCAAGCGAGATTCCAGCCGCGCCAGCAGCAACGGCAGCACAAATCGTCAGAATGCGGTTAATTATCATCGCTTTTGTATAGACCCCAAGCCACACCGGACCGTTAACGGCAGATGGCCGAAGATAGCGGCGCATTCAAGACAAATCAGCCAAATTCGGCCCGAACCGGACATTTGTGATGACGCGTGAAGCTGCGGCAAAGATGCCTCAGCGCTCCGAAAATCGCCATTCATCGGCCAGCGGGCGACGCCCGGCACCGATTTTATAACAAACAGGTTCGTGACGTTGAGTTATCCTCGAATCGACCTGATTCGCGGCGGCGAAATCGGGCCCTCTCAGTGGTCACCGCGTTCCCTATAGCGTCAACAGCCCTTCAGCCTCCTGGCAAGGTGGGAAACTCGCGACCATGCTCCCCGGTTTTCGCTTTCTGTTTGCCGCCATCGTTCTCTCGATGTCTGTCCTGATCTTCGGGCTTGGCGCTGCGGCCCTGTTACGTTCCGCGCATGAGGAATTTGCCAGCCTGCCGTCGCGGCGGGCGCCCGCGGAACCCGTTTTCACCCGCCAAAACGATCCGCCGACACTGGCCCTGCTGCGGTTCGATCCGCCGGTTATGGACAGCAAGCCACCGGAAAATGCATCGGCAGCCGCAGCTTCCGAACCCGTGACGCCGGCCGAGCAAGCACCGGAGGCCATGCCGGCCGAGCCGGAGAAACTGGCCGCATTGAAGCCGCCGGAAGAACCGATGCCCGCCGCAGCGGCAAAACCGGAAATTCCCGCTCAGGACACAGCCGCAGCGACGCCGGTGACGCCGGCGGAGGCCGCAACGCCCGTCGCCAGTGAGGGAGTGAAGGTCGCCGCGATTGCGGAAACACCGGAGCCTGCGACGGCCGCGGCGCCGGCAGCCGACAGGCCGTCGCCGGACGGCAACATCGCCACAACGAAGATCGCCACGCTGGGTGGGCCCGCCGTCATCATTGAGGAAAACACCGCAGCGAGTACCACCGAGGCCACCAAGTCGGACCGAAGCGTGGTCAGAAAGCGGACCGCCCACCGCACTCGGGAGCAGCGGCGACGCATCGCCGCGCGGCGCGCGCTGCTGGCGGCGCGGCAGGCTGCCGCTGCGGCCGCTCAGCAGCAGGCCAATCCATTCGGGCAAACGGCCGCCACGCGCACAACGCAGTAGGCGCTTTGTTTTGACGCGTTTTCTTCACGCGAACCGGTATCCACCCACGGATCAAGTCCGAGGGCATGCTTCACGCGAAAACGCTATGGAATCACGCCGGACCGGTTGCGATCGGCGGTCCGTTGGGCAATCCCCATTCGGACCACGAGCCGTCGTAGAGCGCGGAGCCGCGCACACCGAGGCGATAAAGCGCCAGCGTCAGCACCAGCGCCGAGACGCCGGAGCCACAGGTGGTGACGATCGGCTTCGTCATGTCGACACCGGCACCCGCAAACGCCTTGCGCAATTCGTCGATCGGCTTCATCGCACCGGTCTTGGCGTCAAACAATTCGGCATAGGGCACGTTGCGGCTGCCGGGAATGTGGCCGGAGCGGGAGTCCGGCCGCGGCTCCGGGGCGGTGCCTTCGAAACGTCCGCGCGGACGTGCATCGACCAATTGCTCGGCGCGCGTGCCGATATTGGCAAGCACCTCCGCCTGGCTGCGGATGTAGCTGGGATCTAGCTTCGCCGTAAATTTTCCCGGCTTCGCGGTGACCTTGCCGGCATGCGTCGGGCGGCCTTCCTGCGTCCATTTCTTCAAACCGCCGTCCAGCACCTTCACGTTGGCGTAGCCGAACGACAGGAACATCCACCACGCCCGTGGTGCCGCGACCCAACCACCGGAATCGTAGGCGACGACGGTATCGCCGGTGGAAATGCCGAGGGCGGCAATGTCGCGCGCGAACTGCGCCGCATCGGGAAACATATGCGGCCGCGGATTATCGTGATCCGAGATCGCATCGACGTCGAAGAAAACAGCACCTGGAATATGCGCGGCGAGATAGTCGTCGACCGGCAGCGGCAGCACGCCGGGCAGCTTGAACGACGCATCGATCACCTTGACGTGGGGATCGTCGATATGCGCGGCAAGCCAGTCGGTGGAGACAAGCGGATCGTTGGTGGTGGTCATGGTGGATCCTTCGTTGGTTTCCGTCGCCCTTCGAGGCCTCCGCTTCGCTGCGGCACCTCAGGGTGACGGAAACAGAGAGACGTCATCCTGAGGTGCGAGCACTTGCGAGCCTCGAAGGATGACGGCGGGTAGCACTAGCCTTTCGGCTTCTTCGGTTCCCACTTCTCGACCGGACCGCCGGCGTCGCGCCAGGCCGCAAAACCGCCGCCCATATGAGCGACCGGCTTCAGGCCCATGTCCTTGGCGGTCTTGGCCGCGAGCGCCGAGCGCATGCCGCCCGCGCAGTGGAAGATGAATTTCTTGTCTTCCTGGAAGATCGGCTTGGCGTAGGGGCTCGCCGGGTCGATCCAGAATTCGAGCATGCCGCGGGTGCAGGAGAACGCGCCGGGGATCTTGCCGTCGCGCTCGATCTCGCGGGGGTCGCGGATGTCGACGATCACGACATCGGGGCTTTGCGCGGCCTTGATGGCATCGGCGGCGCTGACGGTTTCGATCTCGGCATTGGCCTCGTCGATCAGGGATTTGATGCCGCGGTGAATGGTCTGGGGCATGTTTCCACCTTTGTTGTTTTCTTGAAGTCTGTTGTCTGCCCGTCATTCCGGGGCGATGCGACAGCATCGAACCCGGAATCTCGAGATTCCGGATCGATCCTTCGGATCGTCCGGAATGAACAGTGTTCTACCGCACCAGTTCCCTCATCGCGGCTTCGAGGCCCTCGATCGTGATCGGGAACATGCGCTCCGAAAACAGCCGACGGACGATGGTGGTCGATTCCGAATAGTCCCAATGCTTCTGCGCTACCGGATTGAGCCACACCGAATGCGGATAGGTCCGCGTCACCCGATCGAGCCAGACCGAGCCCGCTTCTTCATTGACGTGCTCGACCGAGCCGCCGGGCACCATGATCTCGTAAGGCGACATCGAGGCGTCGCCGACGAACACCACCTTGTAGTCGTGCGGGTATTTATGCAGCACGTCCCAGGTCGGCGTGCGGTCGGTGAAGCGGCGCTTGTTCTGCTTCCACACGCCTTCATACAGGCAGTTATGGAAGTAGAAATATTCCATGTGCTTGAACTCGGTCTTCGCCGCCGAGAACAGTTCCTCGACCTGCTCGATATGCGAATCCATCGAGCCGCCGATATCGAAAAACACCAGGAGCTTGACCGCGTTGCGCCGCTCGGGGCGCATGACCACGTCGAGATAGCCGTGGTTGGCGGTCTCCTTGATCGTATTGTCGAGATCGAGTTCGTCCGGCGCGCCGGTGCGGGCGAATTTGCGCAGGCGGCGCAGTGCAATCTTGATGTTGCGGATGCCCAGTTCGACATTGCCGTCGAGATCCCGAAACTCGCGCTTGTCCCACACTTTCACGGCGCGGTTGTTGCGGTTCTTTTCCTGCCCGATCCGTACGCCTTCGGGATTGTAGCCCTGGGCGCCGAACGGCGAGGTGCCGGCGGTACCGATCCATTTGCTGCCGCCCTGGTGGCGGCCCTTCTGTTCCTCAAGCCGCTTGCGAAGCGTCTCCATGAGCTTGTCCCAGCCCATCGCCTCGATCTGCTTCTTCTCTTCCTCGGTGAGGTATTTCTCGGCGAGCTTCTTCAGCCACTCGGCGGGAATTTCGGCCTTCTCCATCGCGTCCAGCAGGCTTTCCAGCCCCTTGAACACCGAGCCGAAGACGCGGTCGAACTTGTCGAGGTTGCGCTCGTCCTTCACCAGGGTGGCGCGGGACAGGTAATAGAAGTTCTCGACCGTCTGATCGGCGAGATCGGCGTCAAGCGCCTCCATCAGCGTCAGGTATTCCCGTAACGTGACGGGGACCTGAGCATCGCGCAGCGATGTAAAGAATTGCAGGAACATGGATGACAGATTGCCCGCTGGACAGCCGACGTCAAGGGCCAGCTCACGGCCAGCGCATACCAGACAGGCCTAGACCGGGAGGGTTTTTCAACTACAATTGAGCCACAAAAGGCTTTTTCCGGCAGGGGAAATATCAAATGGGCATCATTGCTGCACTTGTCATCGGCGCGATCGCGGGCTGGCTGGCCGGGCTGATCGTGCGCGGCGCCGGCTTCGGCCTGATCGGCAACATCGTCATCGGCATTATTGCCGCAACTCGGCGTCAGCCTCGGCGGCAGTGCTGTCAGAGATATCGTCAACGCCACCATCGGCGCGGTGATCATCCTGGTCATCCTGTCGTTCATCAGACGCGCCTGACGAACCTCTTTCACTCCATCATGACCGCCGAACCGGCGGTCGTTTACTGTTCAGGCTGTTACAATTCAGGTTATGGCGGCTCAAGAACGAACAACAAGGCAACCAGATAGATGAAATTTACCGGCACCAAGAACTATGTCGCCACCGATGACCTCAAGGTCGCCGTCAACGCTTCCATCGTGCTGGAGCGCCCGCTCCTGATCAAGGGCGAGCCGGGCACCGGCAAGACCGTGCTGGCGGAAGAAGTTTCGAAGGCGCTCGGCGCACCGCTTCTGACCTGGCACATCAAGTCCACCACCAAGGCGCAGCAGGGCCTCTATGAATACGACGCGGTGTCGCGCCTGCGCGACAGCCAGCTCGGCGACAGCAAGGTG
>WNFM01114066.1_pt1 | contig 11990 bp, 6 predicted proteins | sample 5400271 | NCBI WGS metagenome assembly WNFM01 (sample SAMN13153352, study PRJNA577476) | soil metagenome | isolation source: 60 cm saprolite on Douglas fir-dominated hillslope | place: USA:California | collected 2013-09-17 | reverse complement strand
CCTCAGCAGCTCCCGCGCTCGCTCTCCCACTTCTCCCTGCAACACCGGATAGCGGTACTTCGTAATCCATACCAGATGGTATTTACAGTCCCAGACCGCCTGGCTGCCGCTTTTGTAATCCTTCATCCACCTTATGCTACCTTACCGGACCTTCCCGTCGCCTAAAGGCGAGGGGTTTACGGATCCCCTAGTGGGGACTCTAAATGATACTCGTGATGCCGCACTAATGGATGAGCGGCGGCCATTCACTCGACAATCGCCCATCCACCAAGAATCAATTCTATTTTCGCCTTCCTCTGTGTCCTCCGTGCCCTCTGTGCCTCCGTGTTGGGTGGAGACGCGTTACGCTCAAGACGCCATTGCGGTGGGCACCTTGTGCCCCCGCTCCGCAAGGAACGCCGCCAGCACTTTCCCCGTATGGGACTGCTTCGCTGTCGCGACTTGTTCGGGCATGCCCTGCGCGACGACATGTCCGCCGCCCTCCCCGCCTTCGGGCCCGAGGTCGATGATCCAGTCAGCGTCTGCCATTACATCCAGATTGTGCTCGATGACGACGACGGTATTACCCGCATCGACCAACCGGTGTAGCACCCGGATCAGCTTCTCCACATCCGCCATATGCAAACCCACGGTCGGCTCGTCCAGCACATACAGCGTTTTTCTCCCGCCCGCACCCGCGCCCCGTTTCGGCAAATCGTGCGTCGTCCTGACTTTCGACAACTCGGTGACGAGTTTTATCCGTTGCGCTTCGCCGCCCGACAGGGTCGGACTTTGCTGGCCTAATGTCAGATAGCCCAATCCGACGTCCTGCAAAAGCTGCAGCGCGTGATGGATCGCCGGATGCGCGGAGAAGAAATCCACCGCCTCATCGACACTCATCTTCAGCACTTCGCCGATCGACTTGCCCTTGTAGTGCACCGCCAGGGTTTCGGGATTGAAGCGAGCACCGTTGCAAACGTCGCAGGCCACCTTCACGTCGGGCAGGAAACTCATCTCGATCTTTTGCATGCCCTGCCCTTCGCAGGCATCGCAGCGTCCGCCCGCCGTGTTGAAGGAGAAGCGGCCCGATTCGAAGCCGCGCATGCGCGCCTCCTGCGTGCCGGCGAACAATTTCCGGATTGCATCCCAAAATCCGACATAAGTCGCGGGACAGGAGCGTGGGGTTTTGCCAATCGGCGTCTGGTCGACTTCCAGCACGCGGTCGATCGTATCCCAGCCTTTGAGGGACTTGCAGCCCGCCGGCTCGAACGTGTTCTTGTTACGCTTGTTGCGCTCACCCACCAGCGCGGCCATGTTGTCGTGCAGGATGTCGCGCGCAAGCGTGGACTTGCCGCTGCCGGAAACGCCGGTGACCACACTCAGCCGCGCCAGTGGGAAACGCACATCGACGCTCTTCAGGTTATGCAGTTTCGCTCCGGTCATCAGGATCGCCGGCGTGCGATTGTCCGTCGGACGCCAGGGTTGCAGCGGATGCAACAAGGGATGCCGCAGGAATTTTCCGGTCAGCGAGGCCGGCGAGCGCATCAGCTGCTCGACGTTGCCTTGCGCAATCACTTCGCCGCCGAGCCGCCCCGCACCCGGACCGAGATCGACGACATGGTGCGCGCGCCGGATGGTGTCTTCATCATGCTCCACGACCAGCAGGGTGTTGCCTTTTTTCTCCAGCTTCTCCAGGGTGTTCAGGAGAATCTGGTTGTCGCGCGGATGCAGGCCGATGGTGGGTTCGTCCAGGATGTAGCAAACCCCGCGCAGGTTGGAGCCAAGCTGCGCAGCCAGCCGGATGCGTTGCGCCTCGCCTCCTGACAAAGTCGGCGCGGAACGATCCAGGGTCAGGTAGCCGAGGCCGACTTCCGACAGGAAGCCAAGGCGGCTTTTGAGTTCCGCCACCAGGTCGCGCGCAATCTCCAGTTCGCGGCCTTCGAGTTTCAGCGTGGAAACCAGGTCCGCCAGTTTGGCGACCGGCAGCATGCCGTAGTCGGCAATCGAACGATCGCGCCACGACACCGCGAGCGCTTCGGGGTTGAGGCGCTTGCCCTCGCACACCGGGCAAGGCTCGTCGACCTGCAGCCATTCGATCCAGGAGTCCAGCACGTTGTCCTCGGTGCCGGTGCGCGAACGTTCCTCGTCCCAGCCCACTTCGTCGATCTGCAATCCGGTGCCATAGCAGGCGGCGCACCAGCCATGCTTGGAATTGTAGGAAAACAGGCGCGGGTCGAGCTCCGGAAAACTGCGCGCGCAGGACGGGCAGGCGCGCTTGGTCGAGAACACGGTTTCGGTGACATTGCCCTTGCCGGTCATCAGGCCGTCGAGCGGCGCAATCACGTGTGCGACGCCTTTGCCGTGCTCCAGCGCCAGCTTCAAGCCGTCGCGCAGCATCTTTTCGTCGGCAGCGCTGACATGCAGGTCCGCGACCGGCAGCTCAATGGTGTGTTCCTTGAAGCGGTCGACGCGTGGGAATTTCTGCGTCGGCAGGAATTCGCCGTCGACGCGCAGATACGGGAAGCCCTTGTTATTGGCCCACTTCGCGAGATCGGTATAGACGCCTTTGCGATTCACCACCAAAGGCGCCATGAGGCCGATATGCTGGCCTTTGTAGTCGCGCATGATGCGTGCCGCGATCGCATCCGGGCTTTGCGGTTCGATCGGCACCCTGCAATCGGGACAATGCTGCGTGCCAAGTTTTACGAAAAGCAGGCGCAGGAAGTGATGGATTTCGGTCAGCGTACCGACCGTGCTCTTGCGGCCGCCACGGCTGGTGCGCTGCTCGATTGCGACGGTCGGCGGGATGCCGTAGATCGCGTCCACATCCGGGCGTGAAGCAACCTGGACGAATTGCCGCGCGTAGGCGTTCAAGGACTCGAGATATCGGCGCTGACCTTCACCGAACACGATGTCGAACGCCAGCGTGGATTTTCCGCTGCCCGACACGCCGGTAATCACGGTGAATTTGCCGCGCGGCAGAGAAAGGTCGATGTTCTTCAGGTTGTGCTCGCGCGCATTGTGAATCTCGATCGACGGATGCAGCGCGACAGGCACCGGGCGCAAACCGCCGGGCGCTTGCTGCGCAAAGGCGCCCTTCTCGATGGCCTGCTCGTATTCCTTCAGCGCGACGCCGGTATGGGATTTTTCATCGTGCCGGATCTGGTCCGGTGTACCCATGAACACGACTTCTCCGCCGGCTTCGCCGCCTTCGGGGCCGAGGTCGATGATCCAGTCGCATGCTGCGATCACATCGAGGTTGTGCTCGATCACAAGCAGCGAATGCCCCGCTTCCACCAGGCGCCGGAACGAACGCAACAGTTTCGCGATGTCCTCAAAGTGCAAACCGGTCGTTGGCTCGTCGAACAGGAACAGCGAGCCCTTGGTGCGCGACGCATGTGGGGATGCGGCCAACCTCGCGGCTTCAGTCAGATGGCCTGCGAGCTTCAGGCGTTGCGCTTCGCCGCCTGACAAAGTCGGCACCGGCTGGCCGAGGCGCAGGTATTCGAGGCCGACTTCGGCGAGCGGACGCAGGGTGCGCAATACGTCTGGATAGGCGGCGAAATAGTCGACGGATTCGGAAACCGTCATGTCGAGCACATCGGCGATGCTCTTTGCCGCTTTTCCCTCGGGCGCAATCGTGACTTCGAGGAGTTCCGGGCGATAGCGCCGCCCGTCGCAATCGGGACAACGCAGATAGACATCGGACAGGAACTGCATTTCGACGTGTTCGAACCCGTTGCCGCCGCAGGTCGGACAACGACCGTCACCCGAATTGAAGCTGAACATGCCGGGCTTGTAGGCACGCTCTTTCGCCATCGGCGATTTCGCGAACAGGTCGCGGATCGCGTCGAAGGCGCCAACGTAACTTGCCGGATTGGAACGTGTCGTGCGGCCGATCGGCGTCTGATCGACCATGACCACGTCCCCGATCAGGTCCGCACTGTCCAGCGCCTTGTGCGCCCCTGCCGCTTCGGAGGGTTTGCCCTTGTGTTTGAGCAACCCTGGATACAGTACGTTCTGCACCAGCGTCGATTTGCCCGATCCCGAGACGCCGGTCACGCACACCAGCCGGTTGAGCGGGATGGCGACGTCGATATTCTTCAGGTTGTGCTCGGTCGCACCGAGGATTTCCAGGCGCGGATTTTCCGGTTTTACCGCAAGATGCTTGAGTCCCGCATCGGCGCGGCGCCGTCCGGCCAGGTATTCACCGGTCAATGAATTCGGGGCGGCCGCAAGCGCGGCCGGGCGGTCGAAAAATACGATCTCGCCGCCCTTCTCGCCTGGTCCCGGTCCCATGTCGAGAATGCGGTCGGCTGCGAACATGATCTGGGGATCGTGTTCGACCACGACCAGAGAATTGCCGGCATCGCGCAGTTTCTGCATGACCGCGATCACGCGGCCCATATCGCGGGGATGCAGGCCGATCGACGGCTCGTCCAGAACGAACAGCGTATTGGTCAGCGATGTGCCTAGTGCGGTGGTGAGATTTATGCGCTGGACTTCGCCGCCGGACAGCGTGCGCGACTGGCGGTCGAGCGTCAGGTAGCCGAGGCCGACTTCCTGAAGGTAGGAAAGCCGCGTGCGGGTTTCACCAAGCAGCAATTCCGTTGCCTCGTCCAATGCGACGGTGGGCAGGTGCACCGACGAAAAAAACTTCGCGCAGCGGTCCACCGGCAAACGCATCAGGTCGTGGATGGTCAGGCCGGGCACTTCGTGCAACTGCGTTTCGTTCCATGCGACATCCTTCGGACGATAACGCATGCGCGGCTCGAGCACGGCATCGGCGTCCTGCTTGTTGCCGACCCGCCACAACAAGGCATCCGGCTTCAGGCGGCTGCCTTCGCAGGCTGTGCACGGCGTGTACGCGCGATAGCGCGACAGCAGCACGCGGATGTGCATCTTGTACGCCTTGCTCTCCAGCCAGTCGAAATAATGCTGCACGCCATACCAGACGCCGGGCCAGGATTCTTTCCAGCTCACAAATTCCGGTTCGCCGTCGATGACCCAGCTTTTCTGCGCGACGCTCAAATTCCGCCACGGCTTGTCGAGCGGGATGCCGCGCTTCTTTGCGTACTTGACAAGATCGTCCTGGCATTCCTTGAAGCTTGCCGTCTGCCACGGCTTCACCGCGCCGCCGCCCAGGGTCTTCGATTCATCCGGAATCACCAGGCCATAGTCGACGCCGATGACGCGGCCGAAACCACGGCACACGTCGCACGCACCAACCGGCGAGTTGAACGAGAACGTGCTCTGGCTGGGTTCGCGATAGTGGATGTCGCAGTCGGGGCAATGAAGATCTGAGGAATACCGCCACACGGCCCCACCCACCTCACCCCGGCCCTCTCCCCCCGTGAGGGCAGAGAGGGAGCCAGAATCGTCCGTGGTTTTTTCACTGTTTGGGTTTGAATTCTGCTCAATCGAAGCGGACGCACTCGATACAGAACTCCGGTCGCTCGATTTTCCATCTCCCTCTCCGCCGCTGGCGGGGGAGAGGGCTGGGGTGAGGTGGTGGACATTGACGTGTCCCTGCCCCACGCGCAGCGCCGCTTCCAGCGCTTCGATGACGCGGGCGCGTTCGGCGGACGAAACCCGAAAGCGATCCTGCACGACCTCCAGCCGGTCTTTCGACTTCGAATGAATACGCGTGTAACCCTGGCTTTCAAGCAACTGCAGGATTTCAGCTTCCGAAAAATTCTTCGGAATCTCGATAGGGAAGGTCACGATCAGCCGCGGATCGCCGGCGTGCTGCGCCCTCGCCTGCAGATCGGCATAAATGGAGTCGGGATTGTCGCGGCGCACGGGACGCGAGCAGCCGCGGCAATAGAGTTGCGATGCGCGGGCGAACAAAAGCTTCAGGTAATCGGCCAATTCCGTCATCGTTCCCACGGTCGAACGCGAGGTGCGGACCGGATTGGTCTGGTCAATGGCAATGGCCGGCGGAATGCCGTCGATGCGATCGACCTGCGGCTTGTCCATGCGGTCGAGAAACTGGCGGGCGTACGGAGAAAATGTCTCCACGTAACGCCGCTGCCCCTCGGCATACAGCGTGTCGAACACCAGGGACGATTTGCCGGAACCCGATACCCCGGTCACCACCAGCAACTCGTTCAGCGGGAGGTCGACATCGAGGTTCTTGAGGTTATTCTGGCGCGCGCCATGGATATGGATGGCTTCGGAATGCTTGTCGGACATGGAAGGCAGATTGGGATAGATGGACTCAAAACAAGGGGAAAAATCCTGCCGGCGCGGACCGGCAGATTGCTATTTTACCGGCCCGAAATGCGGCCGCGGCGATCATCGGCAGTAACAGCAGCGCGGCTCGGGCCCGTGGAATCAGGCACTTCGTTCCCGCCTTCCGAAAGTGAAACCTGATATAACGCCGTGCATGCCCTTCGCGCGCAAAGCATCGATGACATCGCTCCTCGCCGTCGGCGCCGTATTGCTCGGCCTGTTTTCCATACCGATAGCCATTGGCGAGGAACCATCCCCCCGCCACCCACGACACGTCGCGTCGGTGGAGGCGCAGTTTCGCGGCTGTGCGGCGGCGGGCTGGTGCCGATTCTGGATCGAATCGCTGGATCCTTTGGCGCAGTCACTGCACCGCGTACGGCCCGATGGCGCTTCGCGAACGCCCAGCGACCCGGTCATTGCCATTGCGGTGCGCGACCGCCTCAATGCCCTGCTTGCCGACATGATCCATCAAGCCAAGCACATCGAACTGCATGACCTGCGCGAACTGGACGACGGAACGTTCACGGCCAGCGTGACGGTAAACGGCGTGAATCTGGCGGCAGACCCGATCCTTCTGGAATTGCGGGGAAAGGTTAGCAGTACAAAAAAACGGTAGTAACGCGGCAGGGATTGCCGTGGTCATTCCCGGATGCGTGCTTCGCCCGGAGGCAATCCGGACATAAAAAATCCCGGCGGCCGAAGCCGCCGGGATTTCAGGAAACTCGCAAATTACTGTTTCGTGATCGCCCAGACAACGGCGGATTTCGGCGTCGTGTAGAACGGCGATTCCATCTGGTAGTTCACGTAGAGTTCGCCGTAGTCGGCGACGTACATGGTCTTGCCGTCGGTGCTGAACTCGACGTCGTTGGTGCGCTCGAAGCCGCCCCGGTTTTCCTTCTTCTGGTAGGCGTTGGGGCCCGGGTCTATGTTTTCCGCGAAAATTGACCACTTCACGCCGGCCGGATTCAGCAGCTCGATGCGGACGATGGCCGGCCACATCGGGCGCAGGCTTTCCGGCCCGTTGTCGATAATGCCGAACACCGCGGTGTAGATCACGTCGCCACCCGCATCGAAAGCCTTCGGCGCCCAAGCCAGGCCGTCCATGGGGTTGTTCGTGTCCCACTCCATGATCGGGTTGACGTAGCCGTTCGGATTCGGGTTCGCCACGATCAGGGGCGTGCCGCGCACGCCGATGGAGTGGTCGATGAACCGGTACGGTGGCAGCGTCGGGATGAACGGCTTGTCGCCGATGTTGAGCTGCGGGTTCGGCCGGGTCGGGTCGAACTTGTTGCCCCGATACACGTCAGGCCCATAGCGCTTGATGTTGACGAAATTTTGGCCGTCCTTGTCCGGGAAGCCCCCGTCCTGGCCCTTCTCGGTGAAGATGAACAGCTTCTCGCCGCCGTTCGCGACGCGGCGGTTGCCCTTATCGTTCATGCCGTTATCGGATACCGCCAGGGCCTTCTCGAAGCGCGAGCCCTTGGGACCAAACGCCACGCCAGACGAGTTGCGCAGGCCCATTGCATACACTTCCCAGTCGTCGGTCGTGTAGTTGCTGTCTGCTTTCAGCTTCGCCCGATGAATGGCGCCACCGCACGGCTTTTGCGCCTTGATCACCTGGCCCGGCTTGGAAGGCGTGCCCTTCGGCAGGTACGCGCCCGTGAGGTTGCCCTGGCTGTCGCGGATGTTCAGGCCCGTCAGCACGATGTCGCGGCAGGGCGGATCGCGCGGAAGCGCGGGCATGCCGTCGGTCGTGCGCTTCTCCCAGTAAGGGTCGATCGCGTCGGTCCAGCCATGGATGTCCGGATCGGAGTAGCCCGAGTTGCTGGGCGCACCCACGGCGTAATACAAGTAACCGTCGCGGCAGGTGATGCCGCCCAGTGCATGGTCTCCGATCGGCACTTCGTTCATGATCAGCTTGGGCGTGCCGTTGACGCCATCGATTTCCCAGATGCCGTAGCTGTAGTCACCCACATACGTGCGGCCGTTTTCCGGGCAGTAACCGATTTCGTTCAGGGCGAAGGACTTGAAGATGCCCAGGCCGACGTTATCCTTGATGAGCTTGCCGGACTTGTCGAAGATCTTGACGTGCGGCTTGTCGATGCCCTGCGGCGGGAAGCCGAAGGTGTTGCCCGAGATCGCCACCCAGACGTTGTCGTGCTTGTCGACCGTGATCGAGGTGATCGTGTCAAGGCCGGCGGCGAACACGCTGACCTTGTAGCCCTTGGCTACTTTGATCTTGCTCGGGTCCGGCGTAACGGGCGTGCGCGTGGACCATTTTCCTGCCGGACCACCCGGTTCAGCCTTCGCGCGATCCTGCGCGAATGCGGAACCGGAAAGGCCCCCCACCGCCAGCGCGACTACTGCTGCATATTTTAGAATATTCATTTCTTCTCCTCCTGGTTAGAATTCCCTACACGTGCTTCGTCAGAATTCCACTTCAACTGCGTTACGACATACCTGCATACCCTGGCCGTTCGACCGGCCGGATCTTTCTTATCCCTAATGTTTTTCCGCCGTTTTCGTGAACGTGCGGATATGGGCGACGAGGCTGGCGACTTGCTCGTCGTTGAATTTGTGCTCCCAGGCGGGCATGGCCGCGATCTTGCCCATGTAGGCGCCGCCCTTCTTGATGATCATCGTCACATAGTCATCGGGCACAGAATCCATGTATTCCTTGTTGGCGAGCGTGGCGATACGGGGCACGAACCCGGCCTTCGTTCCTTCCTGGCCGTTACCGTAGGTGCCGTGACATCCGGCGCACATCTGTTCGAAAATTTCCTTGCCGGTCTCGGGAGTGGTTTGTGCCAACACCGTGACGGGCGCGACGGCCAATAGCATGGTTATGATTGTTATCGGGTACTTCATGCACATCCTGGGGAAACCCGTGAATAACCGGATTGTGGGATAGGGAACTACAACCGTAACACGTGTCGCAGGATGGCTCAAGGGAGCCTTTCCCAGTCCGTCACGCCCTATTTATTTTTGTGCAGCGCATCGCGCACAAAGTCATTGGTATAGGCATCGGCGGGGTTCAGATCCTTCGCTTCCCGGACCGCCTGCTCGAAACCGCTCAATACTTTCAATTGCGCCTCCGCGCCTGCCGGGGGAAACAGGCCATCCCGCGAATAGCTCTCGCTGTTCTTGCGATACGCTTCCAGGTAAAGCGCGCGATCGCCGAGCAGGTATTCCGGCGGGACGGTCTTCGCCACGTCATTGGGCGTCGCGGTCTTCAGCCACTTCAGCGCCCGCACCATCGCGTTCGTCAGCGCCTGCACCGTGTTCGGATTGGCCTTGATGAATTCCTCGCGGGTGTAGAGCGAACCCGAGGGCAACGGGCTGCCGTATACCGCCGTGGCGCCCTGCACGCTCACGGTTTCCACGACGACCTTGATGGCGCCGGTCTTCTCCAGCAGGGTAATCGCGGGTTCGATGTTTGCGATCGCATCCAGATGACCGGCCTGCATCGCAGCCACGGCAGCCGGCCCGGTACCGACGCCGATGATGGACACGTTGTCGGGCGCCAGCCCGGCCGAAGCCAGCAGGTAGTTGATGAAAGCATGCGTGCTCGAACCCGGTGCGGACACGCCGATCTTCATGCCCTTCAGGTCCTTCGCGGATTTGTATTGCGTGGCGCGCTCCTTCGCCACGCCGAGGGAAATGGCGGGGGTGGCTACCTGCAACACGAAGCCGCGCAGGTTCTGGCCTCGCGCGCGCATGACCATCACGTGGTCGAATCCGCCGGATACGACATCGGCACTGCCTCCCATCATCGCCTGCAGCGCCTTCGCGCCGCCGGCGAAATCGATAATCTCGACCTGCAATCCTTCGTCCCGGAAATAACCCAGTCGCTCGGCGATCGTCAATGGCAGGTAATACAGGGACGCTTTGCCACCGACCGCGATCGTGGTATTGGGTTTTTCGGGCGGTGCGCCATGGGATGCCGTCATCCCGATTACGGCACCCAGGACGAATAGCGACGCGAACAATCTGTTCATGTATTTCCCCGCACGGATGGTTAGGGTCCGCGAATTGTAACGCGGCGATCCCGGCGGACGGCGAGCGCGCCGGCGAAGCGATCCGAAGACGGGCCTGCGCCTCGCGCGCGCCACGGGAACTTCACTCAACCGTGTTCGCTCAAAGCTCGGTCCCGGAAAATCCCCTATTGGAAAGCCGATGCTCAATGCCCTGAAGAATCTTTTTATCGAACTCTCCGCCGGAGAAACCGCAAAGCCGGCGGCAACGGAGCAGCGGCAATTGAAGCTGGCTGTCGCGGGTTTGCTGCACGAAATGACACGTGTCGATTTGAAGCAAAGTCCGGAAAAAGCGCATACGGCCGTTGCGGCAATGGCAAAAATGTTCGGGCTGCCCGAACCCGAGGCGCAGGCAATGCTCAAGGAAGCCGGGTCGCAGCGACTGACATCCTATTTCGATCCCGCATCCATCATCAAACGGCTGCTCCCCCTCGATCAGCGCATCGGGCTCATCGAAAACCTCTGGCGCGTGGCCTTTGCCGATTCCGACCTGGATGTCTACGAAGACCAGTTTGTCCGCAAGATCGCAGACCTGCTCTATGTTCCCAACACCGAATGCATGCTGGCGAGGCAGCGCGCCAGAGGCGCGCAGGACTGAGGGTCGAGGACTCAGGACTAAGTTGAAAAGCCTTTAGAGCTTACTGAGTCCCGAGTCCTGCGTCCTTAGTCCTCGCTTCACGGTACTTTCCCCAGTTCCGACCTCAAGTCGCGAAGATGCGCCAGGGTCTCGGTGTCCTTCGTGCGTTTGATCGCATCGTCCAGTTTCGCGTAGAGATGCGCCACGCCGGAGCGCAGCGAGGACCGGAACTCGCTGGGCCGGCCGCGCTCGCGCCGGTATTCCTTGGCGACGTCGGCCAGCGGTGAAGTGGCGTTGCGCGCGCCGGAAAGGTTGCGGGCGATGCCGTGTGCCGAGCCGTCGTCGAGCAGCTTCTGAATGTCGATCGAGGTGGACGTACCCTGCGGATCGTTGGTGGCACCAGTCGCCACCAGCAGCAGCGTCACATAATTACGCTGCAGTTCACGCCGATACAGTTCGATCACGGGCTTTTTCGCGTCGAGTTCCAGAAACAGCCCGTCGTTCAGGTCGATCAGCATGTCCATGCCGACGTAGCCTTGTCCCGACGGATCCGCGTGCCGCGCCTCGGCCATGCGCTGGAACACGCCCGCATCCAGAACCTGGCGCAACAGTTGCACGTTGGATCCCTGCAAGGCATCCGCCCCGCCCGCCGGACCGATGCGCCTCAAGACCTCGCGATTGAGCAACGGACGCGGCGTCGTCCATCCCCTTTCGATCAGGAATTTCACCGCAGCACGCTGGCGTGCGGACTCCACTGGTTTGAACGGCGCCGTTCCGCGTCCCGCCTGGTAGCGTGTTTCCTCGACGCCGCCGACGATCTTCGCTACCGCGGCGAGTTCACGATAGCGCTGCACCATCAGCGACTGATACATCTCGCGCAGGCGCACGTAGTCCCCGCCGCGCTTGGTCGTGGCCGGAATGAGCAGCGGCATGACCCGGTCGATGTTGCGCAGGCCCAACTCGGCCGCTTCGATCGGATCCCCGCCGACGACATTGGTATTGACCTTCGGATCGAGGGTCGCGAAGTCGTCTTCGCCGCCGAAGCGCAGCATTGGATCGTCGACCTGCTTCGCCGCCATTTCGTCCAGGTGGGGCCATTCGTCATCGCAACTCATGCCGTTGGAGAAGGACCGGTACCCCCACTCGATCGCGAAATAATCGTAAGG
>WNFM01113955.1_pt1 | contig 11992 bp, 13 predicted proteins | sample 5400271 | NCBI WGS metagenome assembly WNFM01 (sample SAMN13153352, study PRJNA577476) | soil metagenome | isolation source: 60 cm saprolite on Douglas fir-dominated hillslope | place: USA:California | collected 2013-09-17 | reverse complement strand
TTCTTCAAGGTCACGGGCGGCAAGATCACTTCGCATCGGGCAGTCATCGATCTCCCAGCCCTGCTCAGACAGATCGGCATGAACGACTAATTTTCCCACTACGCATCTCTGGAATTCCACCGGAAGAGTGAGGCGGCATCTCGCTCCCGTCTGCCCGGCGCAGAGAAGCAAGATGCCGCCTTTCTCGCGAGCCGAAGAGTTTCTTGCTTCTCGCAACCGGGTTTTCCTCTCGTCTCCCATGAAACGGGAAGAAAGCAGATCGTATCATGGCAAGACCTCTTCACGCCTCGGCCAGGCTTGCTCTCCAAACCTTTGAGCCTCTCTCAACCACGTGCCTGACGTGTGGCGTGGCATGCGTGCCATCTTAGCGCTTCTGAGCACCTAGACCAACTGGCCTCCTCCAAGGCTGCCTGGCGCTCCTGAATCGTCGGGTAGGCCAGCCCCAATTGCTGGAACTCACGGGGCATATCGCCGCTGCCGAGACCGAGTACCAGGCGTCCGTGTGAGATGGCGTCGATGTCGGCGGCCATGCGCGCCAGCAGGACCGGGCTCCGATAGGCGACGCAACTCACTTGAGTCCCGAGTCGGATGTTCCGCGTCACTGCGGCGAGAGCGGCCAAGGTCGTCCAACAGTCGTGGCCGACCATAGGGTGATCGGTGCGCCAGAAGGAATCAAATCCCAGCCCTTCGGCCATCTGGGCGAGGTCGTGCATCACGGGCCAGCTCTGTCGGGTCGCAAGAATGCCAAAGCGGACCCGTTGTGCTCCACAGCTCGCCCACGGATGCACACTCGGGTCGGGGGCGAGGGTGTCTTGTGCTGACATATCTCCAACCTTTCTGTCTTCTCCTGGGGCATTCGTCTTCCGTTGCACGCGTAGCCGCGTGCTCTCTCGTCCTGTCCTATGACGTCGAAAAGACTGTCAATCACAGCATTACATAGGTCGATTGTTAAAAATATGAAAAAGCCTCTCACGGCTCTCTTCCCCTGCTTTTGGAGCCATCAACGAGCAGTTGTATCGCCTCGGTGATCGTGCGTCGCTGAGCACTGATCTCCGTGGCGTTCAGTTTGGTGACTTCTGGGGTCGCGAAGAGCCAGATCGTACTCATCCCCACGATGAGCGCAAGGAGCTCCTCCGGACTCCAGCGATCTGACACCCGACCGTCGCGCTGTGCCTGTTCGAGAGCAGCGATCTTGTGCTGATTGGAGGCTTGAATCGCTTCGAGATGCGTCCCACTCCCCCCACGTTCAAGAATGTCCCAAATAGCTAATCGCAGAATCTCTGGACACGCCTGGTACTGGTCGAACAGGCGACCCGCATAGCCAGCCAGATCAGAGGTATCCATGGGCACCTCTTGCACGAAAGCGACCACGAGGGCATCATAGACGGCATCAAAGAGTTGCTCTTTATTGCCGAAATAGTCGTAGATCAGGGCCTTACTGCATCCAGCCATCTCAGCGATCCGGTCAACACGTGCCCCAGCGATGCCGCGCTGGGCAAATTCGTTCGTCGCGGCCTCAAGCAGCCGTTTTTTTGTGGCTTGGATAGCTCGTTTCATCTTTCTATTATATCTTACTGACTGGTCAGTTGACAAATCCCGCGCCATATGGTAGTATTGAGAATAGTAAGTTACCGACTAGTCGGTAACTTAAAGAGGAGGGGATCAACCATGAGAACCACCAGGCACCGACCTGGCAATGGAATGCCTCTGGTTACTCACCAGGCTCTTGACATTTCCAATCAGACCGGGACGCTTGCCATTGTCACCGGCGCACATAGTGGCATCGGTTGCGCGTGTCGGTCAGCGACTGGCGACAGCTGGGCAGTGAGTATCCTTGCGGTCATGGATCCTTCCTCTTTTGTGTGTTTTCCTCTGTATTCTCTCTGACTGACTTGTCAGTCCCAGAAAGGAGTGCATCATGGCACTACGGACTACCAAGAATCAAGCCGCAACGATGAGTCCGGAAGCGGTCAAGTACCTGGCTGCGGTCCCCCACCCATGGCTTCCTGGCTTCCTTCTCCCAACCCTCACCGGCCCCCGCCAGATCCCTCGATTTCGCAAGACATTTCAAGCTAGCGAAGATGTGATCGAAGAAGCGCTGATTGCTCGATACAGCCTGACCCTTGAAAAGACCACGATCAAAGAGGTGCCTGTGCTCATCATCCGACCCAAGACCATCACCCCGGGCAATGAGCATGCCCTCCTGCTGAACATTCACGGCGGCGGATTTGTGATGGGCACAGCTCGGGAAAGAACCGCGCTGCTGATGGCGGCCGAGGTTGGGATCACCGTCTACTCGATTGACTACACCCTGGCACCGGAAGCACACTACCCGCTAGCTCTCCATCAATGTCTTGCGGTCTACGAGGAGGTAGTTACCCACTTCGACCCACAACAGGTCGTGGGTGTGAGCAGTTCCTCTGGCGGTGCCCTGATGCTTGCCGTCGTGTTGAAGGCACAAAAACTGCACCTCCCCATGATCAAGGCACTGGGGATGTTCACACCCGCTGGCGACATCAGTGGGGTTGGGGATTCCGCGGTAGCTAACAACCGTCGAGACGTCCAGTCGGCAGACATGGCTCTGGCGATTGTGAGACACAACTATGTCGGTGAGACGAATCCGAGGGATCCCGGCATCTCGCCCCTCAATGACACCTTTGACACCGATTTCCCTCCAACGATGATCACGACCGGGACACGAGACATCATGCTGAGCAACGCCGTTCGCCTCTTTTGGAAATTAAAAGAGATCAACGTCCCAGTCGAGCTGCTCGTGTCAGAAGGCATGTGGCACGGCTTCAACTGGGAGCCTGATCTTCCCGAGGCGGTGCGGACGCGTAAGATCGTCGCGGACTTCTTGAACAGCCAGATCAGAACCGCACGCAGAGAGGAGTCGATGCTGTGACGCAGATGAATGAATCTGCTCGCGGGATGTGCCACGAGATCGCCGCAAACGAGCAGCAGAAAGAGCAAAGAGCGCTTTCATGAGACAGGAAGTTACCAACGAGTTAGTAAGAATAAGAGAGGATGACACATGAGAACTACCACCAACGATATTGCTATTCCCGACCAGACCGGGACGCTTGCCGTCGTTACCGGCGCCAACAGTGGCATCGGCTTCGGGGTCAGCCAGCGACTGGCTGCTGCTGGGGCGATGGTGATCCTGGCTGTTCGCAACACAGACAAGGGCAACCAGGCCGCACAAGCCATTCGCGCCGACTCTCCCGATGCACAGGTGGTGGTCGAACAGCTCGATCTCGCCAGCCTGGCGTCGGTTGAAGCGTTCGCCGCCAGACTGCTGACACGGGATCAGCCCATCCACACGTTCATCAACAATGCGGGCATTATGACCCCACCTACCCGCCATATCACCACCGATGGGTTCGAACTGCAATTGGGCACCAACTACTTCGGACATTTCGCGCTCACCGGCAGATTGCTCCCGCTGCTGCGCAAAGCGGGTTCTGCGCGGGTGGTGACCCTGAGCAGTTTGACGAACCGCATCGCCACCATCAATTTCGATGATCTGCAAAGTGAGCACAGCTACCGCCCACAGCGCGCCTACGGACAGTCCAAACTAGCGACCCTGCTGTTCGCGATGGAGCTGAACCGCCGAAGCCTGCGCTACGACTGGGGCATACGCAGTAACGCTGCTCACCCTGGAGCGACGCTCACCAATTTGCAAACGACCGGCCCGACGCTTGGCCGAGGCTCCTCCACCCTCCTCGAACGATTGGGGATGCGGCTCACCAGGATGATCCCCGGTTTTTGGCAAGAGATCGCGCAAGGGGCTCTTCCCACCCTGTATGCTGCGACCAGCCCGCTCGCTCTTGGTGGTGGCTACTACGGCCCTGGTGGCTTTGGGGAACTCACGGGCACGCCTGCACCCGCCAGGATCCCTCGCAAAGCACAGGATGAGAACACCGCCAGACGGCTCTGGCAGGTCTCGGAGGAACTCACCGGGGTCCACTTCCCTCTGGGCCAGACGGAGTCGCCTGACACGATACTGATGAGCTGAAGTTGTCTCATGGAACGCTCGCATCGAGAAAACAGGTGGTTTCATCGTGGGCTGCTCAAAGAAAGGACTCTCCCCATCCGAGTTCTCGAGCAAAGGGCGCTTCCGTCAATGATTTGACAAAGCAGTCAAGAGATGATGGCATCCGAGAAGCAAGATATTCCTTGCTTCCCGTTGCATTGTTTTCGCCCCTTGACAACCACCTCGCTGCTGGTATATTCTATGAATGAACATTCATACAGTTACAGGAAGCAGAATTTCATGACGACCGGAGAGAAACGCGAAGCCATTCTTCAAGCGGCACTGACCTTGTTTGCTGAGCGTGGCTTTCACAACGCACCGATGTCACTGCTCGCCAGGCAAGCTGGCGTCAGCGCCGGAACCATCTATCTCTACTTTGCGGACAAAGATGATTTGATACACACGCTCTATCACCATGTGAAGACCACCTTTTATCGGGCGATGGTGGTGGGACATACGTCAGCCTTGCCACACCAGGTAGCTTTTCGGCAGATGTGGTTGAATACCTACCATTTCTACATAACCCACCAGCTGGAAGCCCGGTTTCTTGATCACTATGAGAACTCGCCTTACTATCATCCGGAAATACCAGTCGGGGAGAACGTGGAAGCGGAAGAGAATTTACCAGCCCTGTTCCGCCTGATGGTGGACGATGCCGGGCGATTGGTGACCAAAGATTTGCCTGTGGATGCTCTGTACGAACTCAGCATGGGGATTGCGGTGCGGCTTGCAAAGAACCGTCGTGCAGGTCTCCCCGCACTTTCCGAGCACACACTCCAAGCCATTATCGATGCCTGCTATCAGGCCGTTATGCCGTAATTTTTTTATTATCTTCTGAATAAACGTTCATTCAGAATGAGAGGAGCAAAAGAATGAAAGAGCAACGTATGCAACCAGAGGATCTCTGTTTAGTCACGGGCATCACCGGATATGTCGCCTCCTGGATTGGCAAGGATCTGCTTGAGCAGGGCTATCGCGTCCGGGGAACCGTTCGGAACCTGACAGATGAAGAGAAAATCCACAAGATGCGTGAACTGCTTCCGGGGGCCGAGTTCGTCGAGGCCGATTTACGGAGCAAAGCCGGGTGGGAAAAGGCGGTCGATGGGTGTCGATGGGTCTTCCACGTCGCCAGTCCCCAGGCAGTCGCCTCCGAAACGGATCGCACGGGTGGCGCGACCAGTGGAACACAGCATGTGTTGACTGCCGCCTTCGCATCGGGTACGGTCGAAAAAGTCGTGGTCACGAGTTCTGAAGCCGCCGTGGCCTACAACCTTCCGGCATCCCAATCTCGGTTCACCGAGGATGACTGGACGAAAGCAGAGGGAGCTGGAGATTACTTTCGCAGCAAGACCCTGGCGGAGAAGCTGGCCTGGGATCTCGCCAACGATGAAACGCACAACCCCCATCATGTGGCCCTCTCAACGATCAATCCTTGCATGATCCTGGGTCCGTCGCTGGTTCCCTGGGTCCGCTACAGTCACGAAACCATCAAGAATATCGCTGAGGGGAAGACGCCGATGTCGCCCGATATGTCGAACTATTTCGTCGATGTACGCGATTGTGCGGCCATGCATATTGCCATCATGAACGACCAAAGCACGGATGGGCATCGCCATCTGTGCTATAGTGTCAAAGGTAGAACCGTGGACCTGGCAACCACCATTCGTGACAACTATGCGTCGCGTGGATTTTCGCCTGGAACGAGAACCTACCCGAAATTCTTGCTGTGGATCTTGAAGTTCTTCAGCGCGGATGTGGCCTCGATCTACCCTCTCCTGGGAAAGGAGACGCTGCGCGAGACGAAATACCCGGAGGTGTATCACTACCACTATACCGACTTTTCCCAGATGGTCCGAGACACGATGGATGACCTGCTTGAGAAGAAGGTTCTTCAAGCGAAGGGAAAGTAACCAGGGGCTGTTTTCTCGGTGGTGGATGGAGCGCTTCACAGAGAAAATCGCGCTCCTTTCTCTGGATACAGCCTCCGCCTCTGATGTCTCTGATGGCATGTTTTTTGGTCCACCAGACCGTTTTGATGTGCGCTGAGCACCTGGCAGCGTGCCTCATGCCTCCGCGTGCCTTGGACGGAAATGCTGCATGAGCGCCATGGGAGGTTTCCGAACCACTCACCCCGGAGGTCTTTATAAAGATTTGAGATTGCTTGCTTCCCCGTTGAATTGTGCGATGTTTATCGAATCTCAACATTTACAAGAAGCTGACTGAGTCTCGCGCGTGTTTCCGTTCCGTCCACGGGGGTATACACGGTCATGTTGAACTCTGGCGCATCATACACTTGAAACGTGAGATGTTCAAACACCAGGCACCCTCCTTGGGGATGATTGAATACTTTTATCCCTTCCGGCAGGCGGAGAACTTCATGATCAGGCCACCATGCACGGAATTCAGGGCTGTTCCTCATCAAAGCATTGAGAAGCTCTGTCATCTGTGGGTCACCGGGAAAGCGACCGCAACTGGCTCGAAATTGCGCAAGGACATGTCGCGCATTTTCTTCCCAATCCACGAGCATCTGACGATGGGTTGGAGACAGAAACATCCGCCAGACAGCATTGCGCTCTTGAGTGGTCATCTGCCCAAAGTCACCAAAGACAGCGCATGCGGCTTCATTCCAGGCCACAATATCCCACCGTTCTCCTGTCACGTAAGCCGGGCTGGTCTCAAGAGAATTGAGAAAGTGTTGGACCTTTGCACTGACCGTCTGACGCCATAGGACTCGTTCGGGTGGTGGTTGTTGAAGAGCCAGGAAGAACAGATATTCGCGCTCGTTGGCGTCCAGACGTAAGGCTTGTGCCAGGCTTTCTAAGACCTGAATCGAAACCGTAATCGGACGTCCTTGCTCTAACCACGTATACCAGTCAACACTGATTCCTGCCACTTGAGCGACTTCGGCACGCCGGAGCCCGGGCGTTCGTCGTTTTTCTCCAGGGGGAAGGCCAATCTGTTCGGGAGCAAGCCGCTTCCTCCGCGTCAAGAGAAAATCTTTCAGCTCTTGCAAGCGTCGCAGCTCTGGCCGATCTTCTCTCATCTTCCCCTGGTCTCCTTCTTTGGGGTGTGCCTGGGAGTGTTCCTCCTAGGATAAGCTCTCATCTCGTACAAATCTGTTCTTCATTATACACTATCAATCAGATGAGCATGAGTTGACGGTCTTCGATAAACAGAAGCTCATTCCAACGCTAACACGACGACAAGTAGCGTACGAAAAAGGAGTGGTCAGTTCCATGAGTCGTAGGTCATCTCCAGGAAGAACCGGGCGATGGACCCTCCATAGGTGTCCTTCGTATTTCGTTCCTGCATTTGCGATGCACTCGTAGGCTGTCCTTCTTAGATCAATCAGCTGCCCTGTACTGAAAGGAGAATACTTTGCCTAAATGTGAGAAGCCTCGTGCCCATGCCGAGCAGGTGATGGAGATATTGCAAAGCTGCTATGATCCCTGCTGCAAAGAACGCGCCGTCAGCGTGGTTGAGCTTGGGCTGATTCAGGAGGTGAAAGTAGCTGAAAACGGCCATGGTGTACGCGTTGAACTGCTGCTGACCTCCGGTTGGTGTCCTTTCTCACCCCATCTTTTACAGATGATCGACCAGAATGTGCGTGCCATCGAGGGCGTTGGTGAGGTGGACATCGCCATCGTCTGGAACACCGTCTGGACCCCCGAACGTATGAGCGAAAGCGCGCGCCAGAAGCTCACCCTGCCAATGGCGCAGTTGCTGCCATTGCGCCAGCGCCGCCTTGAGCGCGAGGCAAAAGAAGCGCAAGCTGCGCAATCGTCGTCGCTTTCCTGAAAATGTACGAAAGGAGTACACCATGCTAGACAATGACGCTTTTGTATTTGATTGTGTCTGCCACGTCTTCAATTTTGACATGAAAAACGCTTTCGGCAAGCCAGGTCAGATGTTCATCAATCACCTGTACGCCTTCCACCAGGTGCTGAGCCCCCCGGGAGAGCGCGTGCTCAGTCCTGAAGAGTTCTTGCGTGAATGGAACATTGATGAGATCGCACGGATGGTCTTCGAAGAATCGGGTACCGATATGGTCGTGGCGCAGCCCCTGCCGCTCACCGACCTCTTCTATGACGGCCTGTCACAGTGGGAGAAATGTGCAGCCATGGCGCAGAAATATCCCGACCGCGCCGTTTTCTGGGGTGCGGTCAATCTATTGGAGGGCAAGAAAGCGCTTGACCTGATGGAACGCCAGGTGAAAGAATACGGCGCGAAAGCCTTCAAGTTCTACAACGTGCGCTACGACTACGGCGAGCCATTCCCCTGGCGCATGGATGATCCCCGTGTAGCCTTCCCCGTCTTCGAGAAGGCGCTCGAACTGGGGGTGCATACTATCGGCGTGCATAAGGGTGTGCCGCTTGGCCCGCAGCCCATCGAGCATACGCAGGCGTGGGACATGGACGGGGCGGCAGCCAACTTCCCCGACATCAACTTCGTCATCTTCCACGTCGGCCTGCCCTTCATCGACGAGATTTGCTGGCAACTGGTGCGCTACCCCAACCTGTACGCCTCGATTGCCGCCACGCTGAACTTTGTGGTGCGCGCTCCCAGGCAATTTGCGGAGAACCTGGGAAAACTGCTGTTCTGGTGTGGGGAAGACAAAATCCTCTACGGGGGTGAGACGCCCATCTGGCACCCGCGCTGGGCGCTGGACGCCTTCTGGAAATTCGAATTACCTGAAGACCTGGTGACAGGCTATGGCTATCCGCAATTGACGACCCAGGCCAAGAAGAAGATTCTGGGTGGCAACCTGGCGCGGTTGATGGGGATCGATGTGGAGGAGAAGGTGGCGCAACTGCGCAAGTAGAGATTTTGAACGAGAGGAAACCGCACAGCTGATTTTCTCTCGTTCATATCTTTTCAGCATAAGTGGCAATGTGGTTTGCCAGATACATCTCGCTTGCCACACTGACAGCAGCGTTCCTGCTCTGGTCGTGGAGAGACCACGCTGACCACATTTGCGCTGAGAGGACAGCAGTCGATCCGCCGTTGCTGCGCTCATGGAAAGCAGTTGCCTTCGGCACTCCTCCGAGATGTGGAGGTGCTCATGTCGCTCAAGCGCCTCTATCAAGGTAGGGAGAAAGGGGATGAGGCGTTTGGCGCAGATGCGGTTGGCGGCGTGCCAGACCAGGAACAACGCGTGTTGGACGTCCGGACCATAGCGGCGAAGATGTGAGCGTCCATGCGTCTGTTGCACCTCTTCGGCATGGTTGAGAAGCCACCTGGCGTATTGACGCACATAGCCGGTGGTTGTGACAAATTCATCCAGCAGCGTCCGTTTCTGTGCTGGAGATGCCCGACGGTACTGGAGTGCCATCTGCTGAAGCACTTCGCGTCTTGCTTGATAGCTCAATGGCTTTTCCACGCTCCCCTCCTCTGGAAATGTGCAGCGGGCGATCTGTTTGTGGAGGCGACAGACTCCTGCCCCCTGTTTGCCTCATGAAAAATCTTCCTCCTTCTCTCTAAGGTATGCCTTGTTCTTCTCCTGCTCCAGAGCGGATGAGCGACGTTGCGGTCTTGGAGGAGAGACCAGTACAGAATCGGAGGAAATGAGATGCTTGAAGCGAAGAAAGGAAGATTTTCGTGAGGCAATGCGCCCGCTCTGGTCGGGTTGGCATACCAAGGCCACCACCTGTCTGGCCTTTGCTCCCGATGGACGCACGCTTGCCAGCAGTGGCTATGAAGGGACCGTCCGGATCTGGGATGTCCAGAGCGGCATATCCCTCAAGACGTTGCCGTATCCCGGCCCGGTCTTCGCGGTGGCCTGGGGCCCGCATGGGCACCTACCCGCCAGTGGCGACTTCGCGGACACGCTTCGGCTGTGGCAGATGCAGGAGACCGGACCGGCTCTCTGCGTGCAGACGCTCGCAGAGCATAGCAACTGGGTGCGGGCATTGGCCTTTGCCCCCGACGGCAGCCAACTGGCCAGCGCCAGCTGGGATGGCACCGTTAAGCTGTGGGGGGTGGGAGAGGCGGAAAGCCTACGCGTGCGCCAGACGCTGGTGGGGCATACCGAGCGGGTGCAAGCACTGGCCTGGAGTGCGGATGGAGGCACGCTGGCCAGTGGCAGCTTTGACCACACGGTCACGCTGTGGGATGTCCAACAGGGCACAGCGCGGGTGGCGCTAGAGGGCCATACCGACGTGGTGAACGGCCTAGCCTTCACCCCCGACAGCCGCAGCCTGCTCAGTGGCAGTGACGATGGCACGCTGCGGCTGTGGGACGTGGAGCGTGGCGAGTCGCTGCGCGTCATGCAGGGCTACACGGCCTCCCTCCTCGACCTCGACTGGAGTCCGGACGGCACCCGGCTCGCCAGTGCAGGCGCGGATACCCTGGTGACCCTCTGGGATGTGGCCGGTGCGACGCTGCCCAGGGTGTTGCGCGGCCATCGCTGGGACGTATACGGCGTCGCGTGGAATCCCGAGGGCAGCAGGCTGGCAAGTTCCGGGTGGGAGAATACCATCCGGCTGTGGGACCCAGCTACCGGCACCTGTGTCCAGGTCCTGCGGGACCTCGACCACCCCGAGACCGTCTTCTACGGCGTAGCCTGGAGTCCCGATGGGCAGCAGCTGGCCAGCGGAACCCTTCTGCAAGGCGTGCTGGTGTGGGACGTGACAAAGCATGACCCATGGTGGGTGGGTCGTGCGCACGTGACCTGGATCCGTCGCGTGGCCTGGAGCCCGGATGGCACGCGCTTGGTCGGCGGGGGCGCTGATGGCCACGTGTATGTGTGGGACGCCTCCGATGGCACCCTGCACCAGCGGCTGGTGGGACATCAAGGCAGAGCCACGAGCGTGGCCTGGAGCCCCGATGCCTCCCGGCTGGGCTCTGGTGGCAGTGGTAGAGAGGGCGGGGAGCTCTTCGTGTGGGAGGCGCACAGCGGGCAGCGTGTGCAAACCCTGGCGGAGCATCCCGGAGTGGCCTTTGCGGTGGCCTGGAGTCCGAGCGGGGAGAGGCTTGTCAGTGGAGGCAGTGATGGCAGGCTGTGCTGGTGGGAGGTGCAGAGCGGGCGGTGCGTGCGGGTGCGAGAAGCGCATCAGGGGACGGTGCAGTCGCTCAAGGTGAGTCCCGATGGGAGCACGCTGGCCAGTTGCGGGGAGGACGGGACCATCCGGCTCTGGGACCTCGAGAGTGGCGAGCCGCTCCAAATGCTGCGGCGGGATCGCCCCTACGAGCGACTTGATATCACGGGCATCAGAGGTCTCTCCGACGCACAAAAGGCATCGCTGCGCGCCCTGGGGGCGATTGAGGATATGAGTGTTGGTGGAGAACTCCCTGCTCTTCCCGGTGAAAGAGGGATGACAACGTAAATCATGCCGTCTGCACGTGGGGCCACCCCACGCGCGTGGAGTCGGAGAACTTAGGAGCTCATCCTTTCTTTTGTTCAGAGGTCACTGGACTGAGAGAGCCCAGAGTGGAATGGAGGTCTTGATCCGGTTTCCGCAGAGCCCAGGAAAATGGGAAGAGTGCGGTTGATCGCTAAGAACTTCACGTTCGGGCTGCGAAATGAACCCGAGCAGCTTTTTGGGTTTGCCACGCTCAGGTCCAGTATCACGGAAACTGCTCTCAAGCGCAAAGTGAGTGCTGATTGCCCTTCTCAAGCCAACCCAGGTCACTTCCCTGGACATGGGCAGAGCAGAGAAAAAAGCGCTCCGCAGCCAACATGAACTTGGGGTCATGATATTGTTTCGTCTTGACGACTCCTGATTTTACCCCGGCATTCTCTTGCTGGCAAGCAGTAAAGGAATATCGTTCCCGAATGGCCTCCTATCCCGAACGGATGTCCAATGTAGCCAGCACATCGAGTCTCATTTGCCGCTGGCCTCGTGCGTGACCCATTAGTCGCCGATCAGTGAGCGAACGCGAGGTACTCGTGGACGGAACGCACCGCGGCCGACCCTTCGCCGACGGCTGCCGCGACTCGCTTGGTCGAGCCCGCCC
>WNFM01053917.1_pt1 | contig 11994 bp, 11 predicted proteins | sample 5400271 | NCBI WGS metagenome assembly WNFM01 (sample SAMN13153352, study PRJNA577476) | soil metagenome | isolation source: 60 cm saprolite on Douglas fir-dominated hillslope | place: USA:California | collected 2013-09-17 | reverse complement strand
CTTCTTGTCGACAATCAGCTCCTTGTCGTTGTTCTGCGGGATGACGCGGCCATAGTCCGGAAACGTGCCGTCGATCAGCTTCGAGGTCAGCACCACGTCCCCGATGGTGAAGCGGATCTTGCCCTGCGACAGCTCGATCTTGATTTCGCCCTCGTTGTCCTCGATCAACCGCTGCACTTCGCCGACCGTCTTGCGTGGCACGATCACGCCGGGCATGCCGGATGCCCCCTTGGGCAGAGCCAGATCGATTTGGGCCAGACGATGCCCGTCGGTCGCAACCGCGCGCAAGGTCGCCGCCTTGGCGCTGCCGGCGGTGTGAAGATAGATGCCGTTGAGGTAGTAACGGGTCTCTTCGGTGGAGATCGCAAATTGGGTGCGGTCGATCAACCGCTTCAAGTCGGAGGCGGCAAGCGTGAACGAATGCGTCATGTCGCCGGCGGCAAGATCGGGAAAATCGTTTTCGGGCAGGGTCTGCAGCGTGAAGCGCGACCGGCCGGCGCGGATCGCCAGTATCGAGCGGTCGCCGTCGCCTTCCAGCAGGATCTGGGCGCCGTCGGGCAGTTTGCGCACGATATCGTAAAACATATGCGCCGGCACCGTGGTGGAACCGGCGGTTGCGGCTTCCGCCGGCAGCGTTTCGGTCACCTCGAGATCAAGGTCGGTGGCCTTCAGCGACAGCCGTGCGCTTTCAGCGCGGACCAGCACGTTGCCGAGGATCGGAATGGTGTTGCGGCGCTCGACCACGCGGTGGACGTGGCCCAGAGACTTCAGGAGCTGCGCGCGTTCGACGGTAACCTTCATTGCAATACCCGCCTGATCCCAGAGATGGAAAAGCCGGGCGGCCCAAAAGGCGCGCCGCGGCATTTAGGCCCGGAAGCCTGATCAAATCTGGATTTGATCAAACCCGCGGAGGGACTGCAAGGGTGGCGCGGATAGGCGACAAGCGCAAGAGAGGCGTGATGCCGTTCCCCACGTTTCGCGGGGAAATCAATGCTCCCAAGTCGTCCCGGCGGACGCCGGGACCCTTGCCCCCGGTGCGGAGGCGCTAGCGAAACCACGGCATCCGGGAACAAGAGGCGCTCACTCCTGCAGCTGGCGCTTCAGCGATTCGACCTCTTCGGAGAGTGCGGCATCTTTTGCCACCAGGGCCTCGATCTTGCGCACGGCGTGCAGCACCGTGGTGTGGTCGCGGCCCCCGAACCGGCGGCCGATCTCTGGCAGCGAGCGCAGCGTCAGGGTTTTTGCCAGATACATCGCGACCTGGCGCGGGCGGACGACGTTGGCGGTGCGGCGCGAGGACAATAGGTCGGAGCGGCTGACATTGTATTGCCGGGCCACCACGCGTTGAATGTCCTCGATCTTGATGCGCTTGGGTTCCTGCGGACGGATCAGGTCGCGCACTTCGCGCTCGGCCATTTCCAGCGTCACCGGCTGCGCGTTGAGCTTGCTGTGGGCCAGCAGGCGATTGATGGCGCCCTCGAGGTCGCGACCGTTATGGGTGATGGTCCTGGCGAGATAATCCAGAACCGGTTCCGGCACGTCGAAAGTCGCATGATGGGCCCGCGCCGCCGCGACGCGTGATTTGAGGATGCCGAGCCGCAACTCCTCGCCGAGCGATCCCATTTCGACCACCAGGCCGCCGGCGAGACGCGAACGCACGCGGTCGTCGAGGCTCTCGAGGTCGGAAGGCGGACGATCGGCTGCGATCACCACCTGCCGGCCGGCGTCGATCAGCGCATTCAACGTATGGCAGAATTCAGCCTGGGTCGATTTGCCCTGCAGGAATTGCAGGTCGTCGATCACCAGCACGTCGATGCCGCGCAACGCCTCCTTGAACGCCAGCGCAGTCTGCGTTTTCAGCGCCGCGACGAAACCGTACATGAATTTCTCGGCGGTGAGATAAAGCACCTTGCGTTCGCTTCCCGAGTTGCCGGCCCATGTCACCGCTTGCAACAGATGGGTTTTGCCGAGTCCCACGCCGGCGTGGATATAAAGCGGGTTGAACATCACGGCATCGCCGCGCCGTCCCTCCGCGACCTGGCGCGCCGCGGCATGGGCCAGCGTGTTGGAGCGGCCGATGACGAAGCTTCCGAAGGTCAGGCGAGGGTCGAGCGGCGAGCCGCCGAGGGCGTCATGGCTCGCGGACACCGGCGCGATCGCGGTTGCGCGCAGCTCCAGCGCGGGACGGCCATCGGGCCGTTCGGTGCGCCGCTGATCGGCCGGCGCCAGCGATTCCTTTGCCGGCGCCGCGCATCGCATTGCCGTGCGCACGGTGAGGTCGATCCGGTGCACTTCCGGCATCTCGGCCTGCCAGCAGGTGAGAACGCGTTCGGCGTAGTGCGCCTGGATCCAGCTCTTGAGAAACCGCGTCGGAACCGAAAGGTGGACGCTTTGCGGCTGGACGCTTTCCAGGTCCATGCGCGCGAACCAGCTTGTGTAGACGTCTTCTCCCACGCTCGAGCGCAGCCGCCCCTTCACGCGTGACCAGCGATCCTGTTCCGTATTTGTCATTGCCCGACGACTTTTCCGAAAGAGTAATGTTGCTAGCGAGCGCCGTGCGGGTTTGCCGCGCGGCGTGACCTCTAGCGGTCTTCGTCTTCAGCCATAGACCAGCCGCTCGGCGAAATGCCGTCAGGCAAGTCAATTGGCCTGGAAGGGAAGGGTCCGCGAGGTCAGTGCGTACTCGACGGTCTGTCCGGAGTTGGCGTTGGAGGCCGCGCGCCGGCGGCATCTAATAAGGGATTATTTGAAAATGGCGTTTGATCGAATGGCGTAACGATTTCGTAAGGCATACAACCTCCCCCCTCGCCGCGATTGCGTACGGCAAGTTGTCATTCCACGTGTTGTTCAAGTTCGGTCGGCCGCGTCTGAACCGAAAATTGTTCAGCCGCTACGCCGCGTATCTCAGCCCGTCCGTTCTAACCCGCTCACGTGCTTCGCCTTCGGCGCTTGCGGGTGGTTGGTGCGTATCTCTCTTGTTTGGAACGAACGGGACAGCAGTGCCCCGCCTGAGAAATTTCGACACAGAACCACAATCCCCATATTGCTACGAGGCCGAACCCGACAATCGCTTGGAAAGCGTCGCCAACGCGCACACCGCCGCCGATTTGCACGTCCGCCCCGTATCTTAAACCGCGCTGGTCTCAGAGCCGCAGGCGCCGCGAACGTTCTTACATGTACAGCATGCCTTATTTCCCGCAACGAAAATGATTCAGCTCGACTGACTGGAAAATCGAGTCCGCGTTCGCCAAAACCGGCAGCGGAGTTCATGGAGCACGGCAAGGTTTTGAATCTGTGCATAGATTCGAAACGCCGAAGCGCTGTGACATTTTCGACAACCGCCCAAAATAAATTCATAATTTGTTTACGTTGGAGCGAGGCGGACAGGAATTTTCGAACAACTTGCCGCCACTATGCCGATAAGTGACTACGCAAGCGCGATTTTTTTTGCTCATCGGAACAGGGTAACCCTGCGGCGGTGTTGGAAGTTGTGGCGCAGTTGCAATTGTTATTTTGAAAAGTGTGCGCGAGCCAGGCGGCATCAATTCATCGCGGCCACCGTGAATTCCTTAAGCCCACCTTCCGACATAGGACCGGAAGGAATACGGATGCGCAGGAATCTCGTGCGTAGCCCGCGGTGCAATACGGGGACAAAAACAAAAGCCCGGCACTGCCGGGCTTTTTTGCGAATCTCTTTTTCGATTAGTTCATTTCGCCAGCTTGGCGATCTGATGCGCGAGCCGCGAGACCTTTCGGCTCGCATTGTTCTTGTGAATAATGTTGCGCTGCGCTGCCTGCATGAGTTCCGGTTCGGCGCGCACCATTGCCTTCAGCGCTGCATCGCGGTCTCCGCTCTTGATCGCCTCTTCGACAATGCGGACCGCGCCGCGCATCTGGGTGCGGCGCGACTTGTTGACAATGGTGCGGCGGGCAATCTTGCGCGTCGCCTTCTTGGCGGAAGTCGTATTGGCCATGTTCTCAAATATCCTTCGGGTGACCGGGTCGCTAAATGGTCGAGCTTCAGCGCGCCGGACGTTCAACCGCATGATCGACGCTGGTGTGTTGTTCGATGCCCCCTGAGCATGCCAGATTGCGGGAAGCATATATGCTTGCGCGACGGCGCCGCTCAAAGAACAGCGGCGGCGGGATTGCGCCCGCCGCCATCGGCGCCCTTATAGAGGGCACGTTTGCTAGAGCATGATCCGGAAAAGTGGGTACCGGTTTTCCGAAAAGATCATGCTCAAACAAAAAGATAGAGCGGGATGACGATTCGAAGAAATGTCATCCCGCTCTAATGGCTGACTGCGTTTTCGGGCGCGAGCGATATAAGGTGACGCATGATCCGCGGTTTTTTCCGACTTGTCGGGCTGTTGCTGCTGGCCGGCGGATTCATTTTCATGGTCTACGACGGCGCGCGCTGGGTCGCCGATCAGACCCTGCGTTTCACCCGATTTGGTCAATTCTGGAACGACGTCCATCAATCCAGCCAGCGGGCGTTTCAGGTCTGGGTGGAGCATACGGCGCCATGGCTCTGGACCAGCGTGGTCAAGGTCATTCTGGAGCAGCCGGTTTTCGCGGTTATGGGCGTGCTCGGCATTCTGCTGATGCTGCTGTTCCGGCCTCGCAAGCCGTTGATCGGCTATTCGCGAGACTGAGCAGGAATGCGGCGCTGCCGCCTTTATGTTTGATCGTCCGGCGTAACGGGGCTTTGGCAGCCGGCGTAAAGACATATATTATGCCGCAGAGAGCTTGCTCATGCATTCGGGGGGCGGGCGGACCGGGAATTGTTCCGGGGCGCGCCTTCGACAGGCCGTTAGCGGCCTCATGATGTGAAGCCTTCTTTAATTCAACTGACGTCCCGCCGGGGAGGTATCCATGTTGTTCATGCGCAAAACCACCGCATTGCCGAGCGCAGCCGAGGCGCTGCCGGGCCGGGCTACGCCGATCCCCACCGCTGTCAGCCATTTCGTCAACGGCCGTCAGCTGCAGCCGCCCTATCCGCAAGGCCTGGAGCAGGCGGTGTTCGGGCTCGGCTGTTTCTGGGGAGCGGAGCGCAAGTTCTGGGAACTCGGCGATGGCATTTATACCACGGCCGTGGGCTACGCCGGCGGTCATACCGCCAACCCCACCTATGAGGAGGTGTGTTCGGGCCGTACCGGTCATACCGAAGCGGTGCTGGTGGTGTTCGATCCCCGGAAAATCTCCTACGACCAGTTGCTGAAGGCGTTTTGGGAAAGTCACAACCCGACCCAAGGCATGCGCCAGGGCAATGATGTCGGAACGCAATACCGCTCCGCGATCTACACCTTCAATGACGCGCAACGCAAAGCCGCGGATGCATCCAGAGCGGCCTATCAAAAAGCGTTGGCTGCAAAGGGCCTCGGTACCATCACCACGGAGATCGCGCCTGCCGGCGAATTCTATTTCGCCGAGGATTATCATCAGCAATATCTCGCCAAGAATCCGGCCGGCTATTGCGGACTTGGCGGCACCGGCGTGTCGTGTCCGATCGGCGCGGGCGTCAGCGCCTGATCGCTTCGCAGGGGGATGATTGCCGACGCTTTACTTCTTCAAATGCCTGACAAAGAACGCGAGGCTGCGGGGCCAGGCGATATCGGCGCTGCTCTTGTCATAACTCGCCCGTTCATCGCAGTGAAAGCCGTGCTGCGCGCCGGGATAGACGTGGATCTCGACCTCGGGCCGCTTGGCCCTGATAGTCTCGACGTCGCTCAGCGGGATGCCTGCGTCCTTTTCCCCGAAATGAAGCTGGGTCGGCACGTCAGGCTTGTCGTCGGCGAAGCGAACGATGGCGCCGCCGTAATAGCCGATCGCCGCCGACAGGCCGGACAGTTTCGTCGCCGCCGCATAGGCGACGCTGCCGCCGAGGCAGAACCCGATGATGCCGACCGGGCCGACATCCTTGACGGCGTCGATGGCGGCCTGGATGTCGCGCAGCATCGCCGCCCAGTCGGGATTGGCGACGAACTTGCGGGCCACCGCGACTTCTTCCGGCAAATAGCCGCACTGGAAATTGCGCTCGACACGGTCGAAGATCGCAGGCGCGATGGCGACGTAGCCTTCATTGGCGAGGCGGTCGCAGACCGCGCGGATGTGGTGATTGACGCCGAAGATTTCCTGGATCACCACGATTGCCGCCTTGGGCGGTGTGGCGGGGTCGGCACGATAGCCGCCCAATTGAAAATTGTCCGAAGCCGTCAGTTTGATGTCTTTTCCCACGGGTCATCCATTTTGCTTGAGGGTTGGTCCTGTTGATGAGATGTTTGCGAGGATTGGACGGACGCGACAGCCTTCTATTGCCACATCCAGTTATGGCCCCAATCGCCCTTCCAGCCGGCCAATCGGCCGTGGCGGAATTGCAGATAGAGCCGGTGCCGGTTAGGAAACAAACCGCTGCCGCCGGTGTTGCGGAACGCGAGGAAGATTTCGTCGCCAGGGCGGCCCCTGACATAATTGAGGGGCGTGCCGAGCGCGCGTGCGGCATTTTCCGGGTCCATGCCGAATGCCAGCGGGACGTTGTTCGACAACGTCGCGGTGAAGGGCGGAGGGTAGGGGCCGCCGACCGGCGGCAGGGCTTGCGCATGTACCGGAGCAATTGCGCCGCCGGACAGGGCAACCATCGACAATGCCGCCGCGAGCAGTTTCTTCATGATGCGGCTTTCCGAGCTGTCCGGGCGTCGAGGCCGCCGAGGAATGGCAACACGGCATCGATGAACGCCTGCGGCTGGTCGATGTTGACGGCGTGGCCGGCGGCCGGGATCACCACCTTTCGCGCGGCCGGAATTTTCGCCGCCATGTAGTCGGAGGCGGCGAGAAACGGCGTGTCGTCGGCGCCGACCACGATCAGCGAAGGCACCTTGATGTCGGGCAGAAGTTCGATCACCCGGGCATCGCGCTGGGTCAGCATGCCGCGCGCGGCGCGCGCCAGGCCCGACGCATCGCGATGGCTCACCTCGGAGCGTTCGCGACTGGCGGATTTCAGAACCGCAAGCCCCTCGCGCTCGAAGCGCTCGCCGGTCTCGTGGGCGCGCTTGTTCCAGGCTTCGCGGGCGTCGTCTTTCTTGAAGCCGGGTCCGGTATCGATGATCAAGAGCGCGCGCACCCGTTCCGGATGCGCGCGGTAAAATGCAAGCGACATGTAGCCGCCGAGCGATAGTCCGCCGACGATGGCGCTCGTAGCGCCGAGCTCGTCGAGCAGCGCGGCCATGTCCGCAACCGTGAGCGCTTCGCTATAGGCTCCGGGATCGGCGGGGTAATCGGACCGGCCGTGGCCGCGCATGTCCCACAATACGAGCTTGTGATGTTTCGACAGCGCCTCGATCTGGCCCTGCCACATCGCGGAGGTCGATGAATAGCCGTGGGTCAGCAACAATGGAGGTCCGCTGCCGTGGACCTCGTAATAGATCTCGACCCCATCCCGATTGATTTTTGGCATCGCCGCTTCCCAAGGCGCATCCCGCGCGGCCTCATTCTAGCGATCCATTCGGCTTTGGGAACTGGCTTCGAAGAAAGTGGCGATCGCCGCCTGGGATCTTCGATATCCGGCACTCGTTCAATTTGAACCGTGAACGATATCAGAGCATTCACAATATCCCTTAATCTTCAGGGAACTCCTCGTCAGGTAGTGTCCGCTGTCGGCCACCACCGCCAATTTCCCGAGGATTTATGACAAGTTCAGACAACCCGACTTCGCCCAAGCGCCGGTTGCTGCTGGCGTCCGATCGCGGCGATCACAGCAGCGAATTGGCCGACATTCTGCAATCGGTCGGAGAGGTTGATACCATCGCCACGTCGGATATTCCCGAGGCGCCCGCCGGCGACCTCTCGGGGATCGTGGTCGACATCAATCTGCGCTCCCCCGAGAGCGTGCAGCAGGTTCGCAACAAGCTGAGCGGCGAAGCCTACCGCGCGATGCCGCGGTTGTTCGTTCTCGCCGATGCCATTCACCACGGGTCGATGCAGGCCTGGGCGTTGGGCGCAACCGATACGATCTCGCGGCCGTTTGATGCACAGGGTATTCTGCAACGCATCCGTTCGGCATTTCCGGACAGCGATGGATTCGACACCACGGATCGCGGCAAAGTTTTGAACAGGGGCGTTGCCGCCGCGCACGCGGTGATGGTCAAGATATTCGAAAAGCTCCCGGCAGGGGTTCCGCTGACGCTCAACGACATTGTGGAAGTCGAAAACAAGGTCCTAAAGGCCATCAAGCACTCCTCGCTGCGCGAATGGCTGACGACCGTCGGCTGCCATCATGCCGGCAGCTATCGGCATTGCCTCTTTGTCACCGGTTTCGCCGTTGCGTTCGCGCAGCATCTCGGCATGCGCGAGGACGACCAGCGCCGTCTGACGCGCGCCGCCGTTCTGCACGACGTCGGCAAGGCGTTTGTCCCGGTGGCGATCCTGGACAAGCCGGGAGAACTCACCGACGAGGAAAAGGCCGTAATCCGCAAGCACCCGCGTCTGGGCTATGACGCCCTCGCCGCGCAAGGCGGCTTCCCGCCGGAAATGCTGGACGTGGTGTTGCACCATCACGAATTGCTCGACGGTACCGGATATCCCAATGGCCTGCGCGGCAATCAGATCAGTGACATCGTGCGCCTGACAACGATCGTGGATATCCACGCCGCGCTGGTGGAGAAGCGTGCCTACCGGCTGCCATTCACGCACGCCAAGGCGTTCATGATGATGGAACAGATGGGCGACAAGCTCGACCAGCATTTGCTCAAGGCGTTCCGGCCAGTGATCGCCCTGCGATCCTCTTGAGGGCCTAGCCGGCGCGCGTCCACGCCGTCATTGCGAGGAGCGCAAGCGACGAAGCAATCCATCTTACTTCGCGGCAACATGGATTGCTTCGCTTGCGCTCGCAATGACGGTATCAAGACGCGCCACAATCATCCTCGCGTCATGGCAAGGCTTGACCCGGCCATCCACGCCTTCGTCTCGCAGAAAGAAATAAGACGTGGATGCCCGGCACAATGGCATGTGCTCGGGCCGGCAAAGCGGGCCCGAGTGCCGGGCGTGACAAGCTATGTCGTGAGGTGCATGCGACTTAAGCCGCTCCGTCCTCATACGACGAAATCTCGATCAAACTGCCGTCGGGATCGCGGCAATAGACCGACCGCAGCGCGCCGCGGGCGCCCTGTTTCCTGACCGGGCCCTCCGCGATCGCGACCCCGCAGGCCCCGAGATGCGCGACCACCTCGTCCGGCGTGCTTGAGGTGAGAAAGCACAGATCGTCGCTGCCTGCGGTCTCATGGTCCGCGGTGAACCACTCGACCTTGTCTGCGTCATGCGGCCGCACATTGATCTTCTGGCGGCCGAAGATCAGCGATGTCCGGGGCGGCTTGCCCTGGCCCGGATCGAATATCTTGACCTCCATGCCAAGGACTTTTCGATACCATTCGACAGAGCGCGCCACGTCGGAGACATTGATCACGAGATGATCGAGTGAATGCACTTTGACGGACATGGATTATCCTTTCGCGGATGAATGCGCGCCTGCCGCTACTAGCCGCACCAGGCTTTGTTTGTTACAACGCGGCCCCTCGTCAATTCAACAGATACCAACCGGACCTTGAGATCCGGGACAGGAGAGAAACGGCATGGCTTCAGGTCGCATCGCGATTTGTCTGATCGCACTCGGCATCTCTGCAATCACCTCGATCGGCGGCGCCTCGGCGCTGGATTATCCGACGCGGCCGGTCCGCTGGGTGGTCGGCTATCCGCCGGGCGGCGCGACCGATATTCTGGCGCGGCTGATCGGCCAGCGGCTCTCCGAGCGGCTCGGCCAGCAATTCGTGATCGAGAACAAGCCCGGCGCCGGCAACAACATCGGCACCGAGGCGGTGGTCAACGCCGAGCCTGATGGCTACACGGTGCTGCTGGTCAATCCGGCCAACTACATCAACGCCTCGCTCTACGGCAATCTCAAATTCAACTTCATCCGCGACATCGCGCCGATTGCGGCGTTCAATCGCGTGCCCAATGTGATGACGGTCAATAATGACGTGCCGGCCAAGACGGTCGCCGAGTTCATCGCCTATGTGAAGGCCAATCCGGGCAAGGTGAACATGGCCTCATCAGGCAACGGCACCTCGGTGCATCTGTCCGGCGAAATGTTCATGATGATGTCGGGCACCAGGATGCAGCACGTGCCCTACCGGGGCGCAGCGCCTGCGATCACCGATATGCTCGGCGGCCAGGTCCAGGTGATCTTCGACAATATGCCCTCGATCATCCAGCATATCCGCGCCGGTTCCTTGCGCGCGCTGGCGGTGACCTCGACGGCGCGGGCTCCGCAATTGCCCGACGTTCCGACCGTGGCCGACACCATTCCCGGCTATGAGGCAAGCGCACTGTTCGGCATGGGAGTGCCGAAGAATACGCCGAAGGAAATCATCGAGAAGCTCAACAAGGAGATCAACGCGGTGCTCGCGGAACCCGCGATCAAGGCGAAGCTGATCGACCTCGGCGGCGAACCGCTGATCGGCCCGCCCGACGCCTTCGGCAAGATGATCGTGGCCGAAACCGAAAAATGGGAGAAGGTGGTCAAGGCCGCAGGCGTTCACGTGGACTGAACGGCCGCCGGAACCTTCTTGAGCAGGTCTGTCGCGAGAGCAAAACCCCTCACCCGGATCGCATCGCCGATGCGATCCGACCTCTCCAACAAGGGGGGAGGTCGCACCGGGCATGCGGACCGAGAGTTCTGGATCCTGAATCAGAATCTCAACACAATCGCGCGCGACGCTGTTTGCACAACTGGAGGACGCCCATGGCTTACGTCGATGGATTTATCGTCGCGGTGCCGAAGAAGAACCTTGCGGCCTACCGCCGCATGGCGAAAAAGGCCGGCAAGGTCTGGCGCGAGCATGGCGCGCTGGATTACCGCGAATGGGTGGCCGAGGACGTCAAGGTCGGAAAGCTCACCTCGTTCCCGCGCAGCGTCAAGCTCAAGCCGGGCGAGACGGTGGTGTTCTCCTGGATCACCTACAAGTCGCGCGCGCAGCGCGACCGCGTCAACGCCAGGGTGATGGCCGACAAGCGGCTGACCGGCATGATGGACACCAGGTCGCTGCCGTTCGACGCCAAGCGCATGATCTATGGTGGGTTTGAGAGTCTCGTGAAGGCGTGAAGCGGGATTAGGCCGTCCGCTCGCCTTCGATGGCGCGGTCGCCGCGCCCGCTCGGCCTTGTCGCGATCGAACGGCGCGGCAAGCGTTTTTGCAAAGGCGTCGCGGTCCTCCGTCATGCGCTCGCGCGCCTTTTTCAGCGTCTCAAGTCGCTCGCTCATGGGTCTCGCCTTTTTGTTGGTCGCGCGGTTGTTGCTGGCGCGAAATGGACGGTCAGGAATCCCGCTATTGAGAGCTGGTAAGAACAAGGCTGTGGTGATCCGAGGGCGCGCTGCAATCGGCAGATCAGCGGCGCCCTGCGATTTGCCCTGACCGTTCCGACTGGCGCGCCACGGCCGATGAAGATGGGCAATATTGCTTCGCCGTGGCGCTATGAAGCCGTAACCTATCACACGCCAGAACGGGAGAATACGCGACCGCCTGCGATTTTGCGCTGCGCACACCGGCGGCAGTTTTCCGATGTCACGGTCGTCCGGATAGGCGAGCGCCGAACCATCCCAGGAATCTGGCAATTGTCCGTTGTCGGGGGAAACCCGGAAGAACTATGCTCCGTTTGAGTATTTCGCAGTTTGACCCACAACGGTCATCGGTCGGATGGTCCCTCGTGGCTTGGCCGAGGCTGCATTTGAATAGACTTGCCGCCGTTCACTGTGCCGAGCGCGATGCCACCGATGATCAAGGCCATTGCTATGAATAGCGATGGCTCAAGGGTCTCATTCAGAACGACGGCGGCGCTGATGATCCCAAGGACCGGCGTGGCAAGTAATCCGAGCGATGTGGTCACCGCTGGCAGGCTGCGATTGACCATCGACATTGCCCAATGGGCGAGCGCCGTACAGGCGACC
>WNFM01328462.1_pt1 | contig 11997 bp, 9 predicted proteins | sample 5400271 | NCBI WGS metagenome assembly WNFM01 (sample SAMN13153352, study PRJNA577476) | soil metagenome | isolation source: 60 cm saprolite on Douglas fir-dominated hillslope | place: USA:California | collected 2013-09-17 | reverse complement strand
CCCGCGATCGGGGCGTCGGACGCGATGCCGGTGCGCACGCTCGCGGCGTACAGCGTGTGCAGCGCCGCCTGCGACGGGGCGCAGCCGGCGGTGGGCAGCACGAACAGCAAGGAGAGTAATGCGCGCCCCGTCATGGGCGCATCTTACTACCTCCCATGTTGCAAAATGTATCCTTTCAGTAACGCGGGATCGGCGGCCATGCGCTCGACCCGCTGCGGCAGTTTCTCGATGCCCTCGAAGCCCGGCGGCCGCGGCGCGGGCTCGCCGAGCGCTTCGACGATGGTGGCCTCGAACTTCGCCGGCAGCGCGGTCTCGAGGCAGATCATGGGATAGCGGGCCTCGCGCATGCGGAAGGCGATCTTCACGCCGTCCGCGGTGTGCGGATCGATCACCTGGCCGTAGCGCTCCTTCACCAGGCGGATCGTCCGGATGCGGTCCTCGTGCGTGCTGCGCCCGGACACGAAGCCGGAGTCCTCCTCGATCTTCTCCCACGCCTTGTCGGTCGACAGGTCGAAGCCGCCCTCCTCCTCGACCTGCCGCCACAGCCACGCGACCTTCTCGCCGTCGCCGTCGACCGCATCCCAGATGAAGCGCTCGAAGTTGGAGGCCTTCGAGATATCCATCGACGGGCTCGAGGTGGCGTGCGTGTCGGCGGCACTGCGCGGGCGGTAGCGCCCGGTGCGGAAGAACTCGTCAAGCACGTCGTTCTCGTTGGTCGCGAGCACCAGGCGGCGGATCGGCAGCCCCATGCGCCTGGCGACGTATCCGGCGAAGATGTTGCCGAAGTTGCCCGAGGGCACGGCGAACGAGACCTGCTCGTCGTTCGAGCCCGTGGCGGCGAAGTAGCCCTTGAAGTAGTACACGACCTGCGCCATCACGCGCGCCCAGTTGATCGAGTTCACCGCGCCGAGGCTGTGCGCCTGCCTGAACGCGAGGTCGGAGGACACCTGCTTCACCAGGTCCTGGCAATCGTCGAACACACCGTCGATGGCGATGTTGAAGATGTTGGGATCCTGCAGCGCGTACATCTGCGCGCGCTGGAAGGGGCTCATCTTGCCGTGCGGCGAGAGCATGAAGACGCTCACGCGCTCCTTGCCCTTCAGCGCGTGCTCGGCAGCCGATCCCGTGTCCCCGCTGGTAGCGCCGAGCACATTGAGCGAGCGGTCCTGCCGCTCGAGCACCTGCTCGAAGAGGTTGCCGATCAGCTGCAGCGCGATGTCCTTGAAGGCGAGCGTGGGCCCGTTGGAGAGCGCGAGGATGTGCAGGTTCGGCTCGAGCGTGCGCAGCGGCGTGATCTCGGGCGTGCCGAAGACCTGCGGCGTATAGGTGCGGTCGACTGCGCTCTTCAGGTCCGCGCCCGGATAGTCGTCGGAGAAGAAGCGCAGGATCTCGAAGGCAAGGCGCGGATACGGAAGATCGCGCATCGCGTCCAGCTTGGCGCGCATGATGCGCGGCCACTGCTCCGGCACCGAGAGCCCGCCGTCGGGCGCGAGGCCTGCGCCGCCGAGTGACCGCGCGTGCTGACGTACTTCACGACGTCACAGCAGTTCTTCCAGCCGGATGCGCACCACAGGCGCGGGAATGGTCGACAGCGCCTCGATGCGGCGGATCGCCGCATTGATGTTCTTCTCGATGACCTTGTGGGTGAGGATTACCACGTCCACCTGCTCCTCGCCCTCGCCCGCTTCCTTCTGGAAGATGGCGTCGATGGAGATCGAGAGGTCCGCGCAGATGCGCGTCACGTCGGCGAGCACGCCGGGGCGGTCGAACGCGCGCAGCCGCAGGTAGTACGCGGTCTCGATCTCCTCCATGGCGAGGATCGGCACGCTGGAGAGCTGGTCGGGCTGGAACGCAAGGTGCGGCACGCGATGTTCCGGGTCGGCCGTCGCCATGCGCGTGACGTCCACGAGATCCGCGACCACGGCGCTCGCGGTCGCTTCGGCGCCCGCGCCGCGCCCGTAGAAGAGCACGGGACCCACGGCATCGCCCTTCACCAGCACCGCGTTCATCACGCCCTCGACGTTCGCGATGAGCCGCCGCGCCGGTATCAGCGTGGGATGCACGCGCAGCTCGATGCCGTTCCTGGTGCGGCGCGTCACGCCGATCAGCTTGATGCGGTAGCCCAGGCCCTCGGCGTACTTGAGGTCGATCGCGGTGAGCTTCGTGATGCCCTCGGTGTAGACCTTGTCGAACTGCATCGGGATGCCGAAGGCGATCGCCGCGAGGATGGTGAGCTTGTGCGCGGCGTCGATGCCCTCCACGTCGAACGCGGGATCGGCTTCGGCGTAGCCCAGGCGCTGCGCCTCCGCGAGCACCATGTCGAAGGGCAACCCCTTGTCGCGCATCTCCGAGAGGATGTAGTTGCAGGTGCCGTTGATGATCCCGGCGATCCACTCGATGCGGTTGGCCGTGAGGCCCTCGCGGATCGCCTTGATGATCGGCACGCCTCCCGCCACCGACGCCTCGAAGGCGACCATCACGCCCTTGGCGTGCGCGCGCGCAAAGATCTCGGTCCCGTGCTTGGCGAGCAGCGCCTTGTTGGCGGTGACGACGTGCTTGCCGTTGTCGGTCGCCTTCAGCACCAGCTCGCGCGCCGCCGTGTCGCCGCCGATCAGCTCGACCACGATGTCGATGTCGGGGCGCGAGACGATGAGGCCCGCGGTCGGCACGAGCTCGATGCCCTCGAGGGAGACGGCGCGCTCCTTCTTGAGGTCCCGCGCGCTCGCCACCTTGATGACGATGTCGCGCCCGGCGCGGCGCGAGATTTCCTCGCGATTGCGGCGCAGCACCTCGATCGTGCCGCTGCCGACCGTGCCGAGGCCGAGCAGGCCTACCTGGATGGGTTTCATAGCTTCTTGCTGAAGTGGAACGAGGTGATCGGCAGGCCTTCGCGAAAGTAGAACTTGTGCGCCTGCTGGCGCTGGGTGCCGGAATCGAGCGCGAGGTAATCGCAGCCCCGCTCGCGCCCGACGCGTTCCATGTAGCGGATGAGGCTCGCGCCCACACCCGTCGAGCGCCGCTTGTCGTCGGTCACGAGGTCGTCGCAGTAGAGCTCGCGGCCCGTGAAGGTCTTCTCCAGGATGCGGAATACCGTGACGCCCGCGACGTTGCCGGCCTCCTCGGCGACCGCCATCTCGGCGCCACCCGCGAAGATCTGCTTCATGCGCGCGACGTAGTCGGGAGGCAGGTGCGGGCGAAGCTGGCGGTGCACGCCCTCCGCGGCCGCGAGGAGATCGGCGTTCACGATCTCGCCGCGCTCATTGCTGACAGGAATGACGTTCAAGATAAGTCGAAAACCGGGGACAGTCCCGGTTTATCGCGCCTCAGGTTTCGTGATGACTCCGGGACGGTCCCCAAGGGCATCCTTGCGGAACATCTCCTTGATGCCGCGCACCGCCTGGCGCAGGCGGCTTTCGTTCTCGATCAGCGCGAAGCGCACGTGGTCGTCGCCCAGGTCGCCGAAGCCGATGCCGGGCGAGGCCGCGACCTTCGCGTCCTTCAGCAGCTTCTTCGCGAACTCGATCGAGCCCATCGCCCGGTACTGCTCGGGGATCTTCGCCCAGATGTACATCGAGGCCTTCGGCTTCTCGACCATCCAGCCCGCGTCGTGCAGGCCCTTCACCATCACGTCGCGGCGCTTCTCGTACTTGGCGCGGATCTCGTCGACGCATTCCTGGGGGCCCTCGAGCGCCGCGACGGCCGCGACTTGCACGGGCGTGAAGGAGCCGTAGTCGTGATAGCTCTTGATGCGCGCGAGCGCGTTCACGAGCTCCGCGTTGCCGACCATGAAGCCGATGCGCCAGCCCGCCATGTTGTAGCTCTTCGACATCGTGAAGAACTCGACCGCCACGTCCCGCGCGCCGGGCACCTGCATGATCGAGGGCGCCTTCCAGCCGTCGAAAGTGATGTCCGCATAGGCGAGGTCGTGGACCACGAGGATGCCGTGCTGCCGGGCGAGCGCGACCACCCTCTCGAAGAAATCGAGCTCGACGCACATCGCGGTCGGGTTCGACGGGAAGCCGATGATCATCATCTTCGGCTTCGGGAAGAGCTCGCGGATCGCGCGCTCGGCCTCGACGAAGAAGTCGACGCCCGGAGTCATGCGCACCGAGCGGATGTCGGCGCCCGCGATGATCGCCCCGTAGATGTGGATCGGATAGCTCGGGTTGGGCACGAGCACCGTGTCGCCGCGGTCGAGCGTGGCGAGCATGAGGTGCGCGAGGCCTTCCTTGGAGCCGATGGTGACGATCGCCTCGCGGTCCATGTCGAGGTCCACGTCCCAGCGGCGCTTGTACCACTGGCATATCGCGCGGCGCAGCTTCGGGATGCCCTTGGAGACGGAGTAGCCGTGCGTGTCCTCGCGCTGCGCGACTTCCACCAGCTTGTCGACGATGTGGCGCGGCGTGGGCCCGTCGGGATTGCCCATCGACAGGTCGATGATGTCCTCGCCGGCGCGGCGCGCGGCCATCTTCAGCTCGTTCGTGATGTTGAAGACGTACGGCGGCAGGCGCTTGATGCGCGAGAATTCCGGGACCATGGGCTTGGACGTGTCGTTCAAATTCATTGTGATGCTGCGCTGCAAAAAGATATGATTCTAGCGTGAAAATCGAGCGCGACCAGCCCGAGGGACGCAACCTCTTCACCGGTTACGGCGACGGCTACGTCGAGGTGAACGCCAGGCGCTATACCGCGAGCCTGCTGGTGAGCGGCGATCGCCTCGTCACCGACTGGCCGGCTTCTTCCGTGGAAGAGCTCACCGCGGACCACATGGCCGCGATCATCCAGCTGCAACCCGAGATCGTGTTGCTGGGCACCGGCGCGCGCTTCGTGTTCGCCGACCCGCGCCTTCTCGCGCCGCTCTACAAGGCGCAGGTCGGCGTGGAAGTGATGGACACCCCGGCCGCATGCCGCACCTACAACATCCTTCTCGGCGAGGGCCGCAACGTGGTCGCGGCCCTCATCGTTACGCCAACGACCTGAGCTCGCGCAGCAGCACCGAGAGGACCGCGAGGTCCATCGAGGGTGCACGCTTCAACTCCTCGACCATGTTCTTCAGGCGCGCGATCGCGGGGGCGTAGCGCTCCATCCACGCGGCGAGCATCTTCTGCGGGTCGCTCTCGTCGGGCGCGAGCTTCGCCACCGTGGCGGTGACGGCGCGATGCTGCGCGGCCAGGTCATCGCGCAGCGCGTTGCGCGCGAGCGCCTGCCACGTGGTGTCGGTCGGCAGCTGCGAGATCTTCTCCGAGATCCAGCGCAGCTCGAGCTCGCCGCTCAGGGCAAAATACACCGAAGCAATGGCCTCGATGCTCTTCTTCTGCTCCTGCGCCACCTCGGTCACGTCGAGCACGCCGTAGAGCGCCTCGAGGTTGGCGAGCTTCACCGCGCGCTCCTGCGGCACGCCCTTGTCGGCGAGGCGCTGGATCGTGGCTTCCCACGCGAGACGGTCCGGGGGCGACAGCAGGTCGGGCAGCCGCGTGCGCAGCACCGCGAGGCTCGGGCGGAAGATCTTCAGCACCTCGGCGATCGGCAGCTTCTCGCGGCGCCGGCGCAGGAACCAGAGTGTCGCGCGCACCACGAGGCGCCCGACCTCGAGCAGCATCTCGTATTGCAGCTGCGCCGGCACCTGGTTGTCGAGCGCGTCGATCTCCGCCCACTGGGCGTCGAGCTCGAAGATGTCGCGCGCGAGGATGTAGGCGCGCGTCGCTTCCTCCGAGGTGGCGCCGGTCTCCTCCTGCATGCGGTGCACGAAGACGCTGCCGGTGCGGTTGATCATCGTGTTGGCCACGACGGTCGCGATGATGTCGCGCTTCAACGCGTGGCGCGGCATCACGCCGGCGTAGCGCTTCTGCAGCAGCGCCGGGAAATAGCCGACCAGCGCGCCGCGCACGTAGTCGTCGTCCACCAGCGTGCCGGCGATCAGCTCGTCGGAGAGGACGATCTTCGAGTAGGCGAGCAACACCGCGCGCTCGGGCGCGGTGAGACCCGCCTTGGCCGCGCGCCGCTCGGCGATCTCGTCGTCGGAGGGCAGGTACTCGACCTGGCGGTTGAGCTTCCCGGCCTTCTCCAGCGCGCGGATGAACGCAGCCTGGGAGTCGAGGAGCTTGTCGGGGCGCGTGCCCGCCACCGCGAGGGACTGCGTCTGGTAGTAGTTGTCGGCCAGCACCAGGCGCCCCACGTCGTCCGTCATCTCGGCGAGCACCTGGTTCCTCTGCTTCAGCGTCATCTCGCCGTCTTCCATGACGATGCCGAGCATGATCTTGATGTTCACCTCGTGGTCGGAGCAGTCCACGCCCGCCGAGTTGTCGATGGCGTCGGTGAAGATGCGCCCGCCCTTCAACGCGTATTCGACGCGCCCCAGCTGCGTGAAGCCGAGGTTGCCGCCCTCGCCCACCACCTTGCAGCGCAGGTCCCTTCCATTGACGCGGATGGCGTCGTTGGCGCGGTCGCCCGCTTCGGTGTTCGATTGGCGCGAGGCCTTCACGTACGTGCCGATGCCGCCGTTGTAGAAGAGGTCCGCCGGGGCCTTGATGATCGCCTTCAGCAGCTCCGGGGGCGTGAGCTCGGTCGCGTCGATGTCGAGCACGGCGCGCATTTCGGGCGTCACCGGGATCGCCTTCGCCGTGCGCGGATAAACGCCGCCGCCCGCGGAGATCAGCTTCTTGTCGTAGTCGTCCCACGACGAGCGCGCCAGGTTGAAGAGACGCTCGCGCTCGGCGAACGAAGCCGCGATATCCGGATTCGGGTCGAGGAACACGTGCCGGTGGTCGAAAGCCGCGACGAGCTTGATGTGGCGCGACAGCAGCATGCCGTTGCCGAACACGTCGCCGGACATGTCGCCGATGCCGATGACGGTGAAATCCTCCTCCTGGATGTTGCGGCCCATCTCGCGGAAGTGGCGTTTCACGCTCTCCCACGCGCCGCGCGCGGTGATGCCCATCTTCTTGTGGTCGTAGCCCGCGCTGCCGCCCGAAGCGAACGCGTCGCCCAGCCAGAAGCCGTACTCGGCCGAGATGCCGTTGGCGATGTCCGAGAAGGTGGCCGTGCCTTTATCGGCCGCGACCACCAGGTAAGGATCGTCCGCATCGTGGCGGACCACGTCCCTGGGCGGCACGACCTTGCCGGATACGAGGTTGTCGGTGACGTCGAGCAGCCCGCGCAGGAAATTCTGGTAGCAGGCGATGCCCTCCTTCATGAACGCGTCGCGGTCGGAGGGAGGCGGCGCGTTTTTCAGCACGAAGCCGCCCTTCGATCCGCTCGGCACGATGACGGCGTTCTTCACGACCTGCGCCTTCATGAGCCCCAGGATCTCGGTGCGGAAATCCTCGGGCCGGTCCGACCAGCGCAGCCCCCCGCGCGCCACCTTGGTCGAGCGCAGGTGGATCGCCTCGAAGCGCGGCGAGTACACCCACACCTCGAAGAGCGGACGCGGATCGGGCAGCTCGGGAATCTGCGTCGAGGCGAACTTGAACGACAGGTAGGGTTTGCGCCTGCCGTCGGCACCTCTCACCCAGTGATTGGTGCGCAGCGTGGCGCGCAGCAGGTACAGGAAGCGGCGCAGGATCTTGTCCTCGTCCGCGTTCGGCACTGCGTTCAGCGCTTCCCACACCTCGTCGTTCAGCTTCTTCTGCAGCTCGTCGCGGCGCGCGGCGAGCAACGGGTCGAAGCGCGCGTGGAAAAGCGCCACGAGCTTCGAGGTGATGCCGGGATGCGCCGCGAGCGTCTGCTCGATGTAGGCCTGGCTGAACGTGAAGCCGGTCTGCCTCACGTACTTCGCGTACGCGCGGATCACGACCACATCGTCCGCGGCGAGCGCGGCGAGCGGCGTGAGGCGGTTGAAGCCGTCGTTCTCGATCTCGCGCCGCGCGATGCGCAGCAACGCCTCCTCGGTGAGCGCCTTGATCGCCTCGACATCCGGGATCGGCCGCGCGCTGTGCAGGCCGAAGTCGTGCAGGAACACGGGCGGCGCGCCTTCGCGCTGGATCTCGAAGGACACTTCGTCGAGCACTTCCAGGCCCATGTTCTCCAGCACCGGCAGGCTTCCCGACAGCGGAACCGAGGCGCTCAATCGGTAGACGCGCAGGCGCAGCGTGCGTTCGTCGGCCTCGACCGGGCGATAGAGCGTGACCGTGTACGGATCGGCCTCCGAGAGCTTCTCGACGAATGCGACGTCGCGCACCGCGGCGCGCGGCGTGATCTCGTCGCGGTAGGCGATGGGGAATGCGCTGACATAGGCGCGCAGCACCGTCATGGCGCGCTCTTCGCCCAGCGCCTCGATGAGGGCGATCTTCAGGTCGTCCTCCCAGCGCCGCGTGGCCTGGACGATCTCGGCCTCGATCGCGTGCACGTCGTAGTTGGGCTGCTCGCGCGGCGAGCTGCGCACCAGCATGTGGATGCGCGCAAGGACGGCGTCTGAAAGCTGCACCGTGAATTCGACCGTGCTGCCGTTCAGGTGGCGCTTCAGGATCTCCTGGATCTTCACGCGCACGTCGGTCGTGTAGAGCTCGCGCGGCAGGTAGATGAGGCATGAGTAGAAGCGCCCGTAGACGTCGCGGCGGATGAAGGCGCGCGTCTTGCGCCGGTCGCCCAGGCGCAGCACGCCGAGCGCGGTCTCGAAGAGCGTGTCCTCGTCGATCTGGAAGAGCTCGTCGCGCGGATAGCTCTGCAGCACCGAGATGAGGTTCTTGTACATGTGGCTCGATTCCACGAAGCCGGCGCGCTCGATCACGCGCGCGACCTTGCGGCGCACCAGCGGCACTTCCTGGGGATCGGCGTGGTACGCGCTCGAGGCTTCTTCACCCCCACGTAATCGAGGTAGCCCGGGCGATGCACGGTGGCGCGCGCGTTGGCCTTGGTGAGCACGAGGAGCTTCGGCTCGCGGGCAAGGGCACGCAGCTGTGCCGGCAGCTCGGCGAAGCTGCGCGAGACGCCGCCCAGCTTGGGCTCGCGGAGCACGCCGAGGCCGGTACGCGGCAGGATGCGCAGCTGGTCTTCGCCATTCACGGACTCGAGCGCGTATTCGCGATAGCCCACGAACGTGAAGTGCTTGTCCTCGAGCCACTCGAGGAAGGCGCGCATCTCGTCGGCCTCCTCGCCCTGCAGGAACGCGGGCGGGGATTGCAGCTCCTTGATGACCTCGGCCATGCGCTCGCGCATCGCCGGCCAGTCTTCCACCGCGGCGCGCACATCGGCGAGCACGGCGAGGATGCCCTCGCCCAGCTGCTTCAGGCGCGCGGGCTCGATCTCGCGGTCGATCTCGACATGGATGAGCGACTCGAGGTGCCCTTCCTTGCTCGGCGGGCCGAACGACTTGAGGTGGCCCTCCTCGTCGCGCTGCGTGGAGAAGATCGGATGGTTGAATAGGTGCAGCGTCGAGCCCTGCCGGTTCACCTCCATCGTCACCGAGTCGACCAGGAACGGCATGTCGTCGTTGACGATCTCGATGACGGTATGCGGGCTCGACCAGCCGTGTTCCTCGGCGCGCGGGTTGTAGACGCGCAGCTTCGGCATGCCGCTCGCGAAGGTGCGCGCGAACGACAGGTGCGCCATGGCCGCGCCGTAGAGGTCCTCCGGCGCGCGGTCCGCGAGGTCCTCGGGGTCGACGTTTTCGTAGTACTGCGTGACGAAGGCGCGCGCTTCTTTCGCGGCGGCGGAGGCGAGGCGCTGGTCGGCGATGCGAAGCACCTGCTCGAGGAGCGCTTGTTTCTGCTCGTGGGTGGGGAAGTGCATGAGGGAAGTCCGGCGAGGAGAAAAGCGTTATTGTCCTCCAAACCGCGCCCGGGTATCCTAGCCGCCTTGAGCGGCCCGCAGCACATCCCCCGGCAAAACAACAAAGCCGCCGACCCTTCCAACAATAGGAGGTAACACCATGTTTCGCCACACCAAGGCCGCCGTCGCTGCCCTTGCCCTAGCCCTCGCGGCCGCACCGGCGTTCGCCCAGGAAGGCACGCTGGACAAGATCAAGAAGACCAATTCCATCACCGTCGGCCACCGCGACGCGTCGATCCCCTTCTCGTACTACGACGACAACCAGAAGGCCGTCGGCTACGCGATGGACATCTGCAACCGCATCGTCGAGGACGTGAAGAAAGAGCTGAAGATGCCCAACCTCGAGGTGAAGTACCAGCTCGTCACCTCGGCCAACCGCATCCCGCTCATGGCCAACGGCACCATCGACATCGAGTGCGGCTCGACCACCAACAACCTCGACCGCCAGAAGCAGGTGAGCTTCACCAACACGCACTTCCTCACCGCCAACCGCTGGGTCGCGAAGAAGTCGTCGAACCTGAAGACGCTGAACGACCTGAAGGGCAAGACGGTCGTCTCGACGGCGGGCACCACCAACATCAAGCAGATCACCGAGATCAACGCCGCGCAGAATCTCGGCATGAACATCATCTCGGCCAACGGGCACCCGGAAGCCTTCCAGATGGTGGAGACGGGCCGCGCGGGCGCGTTCGTGATGGACGACATCCTGCTCTACAGCCTCGCCGCGCAGTCGCGCACGCCGGGCGACTACGAGATCTCGAAGGACGCGCTGTCCGTCGAGCCGTACGGCATCATGATCCGCAAGGACGACGCCGCGTTCAAGAAAGTGGTCGACGCCTCGACGGCGAACCTCTACAAGTCGGGCGCCATCAACGGCATCTACGAGAAGTGGTTCCTGAAGCCGATCCCGCCCCGGGGCCTGAACCTCAACGTGCCGATGAGCGACGCGCTGAAGAAGGAATTCCAGAACCCGACCGACTCGGGCGACCCGGCGGCCTACAAGTAAGCCTGCACGACGACGGGGGCCTTTACGGCCCCCGTTTCGTTTCGAGGGGGGCGGCGTGAGATACAACTGGAACTGGGGCATCCTGTTTCAGCCCGAGCCGGGCGGGACGGGCACGTTTCTGCACTACCTGCTGGTGGGCCTGGGCTGGTCGATCGTCACGGCGCTCTGCGCCTGGGTGATCGCGCTCGTGATCGGCTCCATCGTCGGCACGCTGCGCACCACGACGAACCCGCTGGTGGTGAAGATCGGCAACGGCTACGTCGAGCTCTTCCGCAACATCCCGCTCATCGTGCAGATGTTCCTCTGGTTCTTCGTCTTCCCGGAGCTGCTGCCGAAAGGGCTGGGCGACGCCATCAAGCAGATGCCTCCGCCGTGGAGCGCCTTCGTGCCGGCGGTGCTCTGCCTCGGAGTCTTCACCTCGGTGCGCGTGGCCGAGCAGGTGCGCGCCGGCATCATGTCGCTGCCGCGCGGACAGCCCATGGCGGGCACCGCCATGGGCCTCACGCAATACCAGACCTACCGCCACGTGATCCTGCCGCAGGCCTTCCGCATCATCCTGCCGCCGCTCACGTCCGAATTCATGAACGTGATCAAGAATTCCTCGGTCGCGCTCACCATCGGGCTGATGGAGCTCACCGGCCGCGCGCGCGCCATGCAGGAATTCACCTTCCAGGTGTTCGAGGCGTTCGCCGCGGCGACTGTCCTCTACCTCATCACCAACCTCGTGGTGGTGATGGGAATGCGCATGCTCGAGAAGAAGGTGCGCGTGCCGGGATTGATCGCCGCCACCGGACCGGCGCAGGCCGCAGGGCACTGACATGGACTCCGGATTCGACTGGGGCGTCATCCAGCGCTCGATCCCCTACCTCTTCCGGGAGGGGATGACCTTCACGATCACGCTGACGCTCCTCGCGATGACGGGCGGCATCATCTTCGGCACGCTGCTCGCGATGATGCGGCTTTCGAAGTTCACGGTGATCTCGGTCGTCGCGGGCGCATACGTGAACCTGATGCGCTCGATCCCGCTGGTGCTAGTGATCTTCTGGTTCTACTTCCTCGTGCCTTACATCGGCGCGTGGGTGACCGGAGCGAGCCAGCCGGTCAAGGTAGGCGCCTTCCTCTCCGCCGTCGTCACGTTCACGATGTTCGAGGCCGCGTACTACTGCGAGATCATGCGCGCGGGCATCCAGTCGGTGGCGCGCGGCCAGGTGTGGTCGGGCTACGCG
>WNFM01113845.1_pt1 | contig 11997 bp, 11 predicted proteins | sample 5400271 | NCBI WGS metagenome assembly WNFM01 (sample SAMN13153352, study PRJNA577476) | soil metagenome | isolation source: 60 cm saprolite on Douglas fir-dominated hillslope | place: USA:California | collected 2013-09-17 | reverse complement strand
GCGCAATAACGAGACGCCTCAGCGAGGCCGCATAATCGGCGTCGACCTCATCACCAGCTATCTTCAACACGATTTCGGGGTATTGCCGCCGCACAAGTGGGAGGGCCTCGATCAGACGGTAGAAGTTTTTTTGGATATATAGATCGCCAACTGCGAGAAGAAACGCACGGCGCGGATTGTTGATCGGGGCCGGAGAGAACATCGCGCCGACGCCATGATGGATGATGATGGGAGCAAGGTATCGGAAAGGTGCTGCGCTGGAATCGGCGGCGTATTGAGAGATGGCAATGGCACGGCGAGTGAACAATAGCGATAAAGCGGTCATTGTTCGCAAGGCCGCCCAATAGAACTTCTTGCCCACACGATGTTCGCTCGCGCCGACGGAGACCGCATTCTGTACGACGACGACCTGCGCCGGCAGGAAAATGGGACCGAAATTCGCCGGGGAAAAGACGACGTCGTAGCCGATCCGCGCCGCAAGAAGCGGCAGCATGAGCTGCTCCCAGAGGAGGAGAGGCAGCCATTTCTTCGGCATGCCAAGGCGATGAACGCGGATCACCGGCGAGAGGGCGGCGAGGCTATCAGCTTGGCTCGGATGGGGAATGAGATGAATGTCGAGGTCATATTCTGCGGCGAGCAATGGCAGAAGATTGTGCAGATATGTGATTCCACCACCGGCGCGAGCGTGGACGGCATTGACCAGGACGAGATAACGTCGTTCCGGCGGCATCAGTCAGTCGCCGGAGACGAGAGAATCGTCGCATAATTGGCCAGGACCCGATCGAGCTTGTAGGGGGTGAGTGGGCGCGAAAACGTCGCTGGCTCGATTGCCGGCGGCGCAGGGGCAAAGGTAAGAGCCACCAAGATCGGTGCCCGATCAGGACAGTCCGTGCGCGTCATGGGAACGAGGCCGTGGGACAAAAGGCGAAAGGCTTGTCTGCCGTGTCGTCGAGGCCGGAAGCAAGATTGATAATCGATCGTGTCGCGGCGACATCCTCGGCTAGCTGCCGGACAGTGCGCGTGCAGACATGGCTGCGGATGAGAAGATTCATCACCGCGCGAGCGCGGGATAGCGATAGCGCTTCCCATAGCCGGGTGAGAACGGTACAGCACTGGGAAACCGCGCAACGAAATCGCGCCGCCCGACGCAACGGATGACATTTGACTCGGGGTGGACCGCTTTGTCGCTGTCTTCCACGATGATGCGTGTGCTTTCGATGGTGATGGTCCGCCGGATCAACCGCCCGAAGCCGCGATGCTCGCCGACGAAGCCCTTATCGTCGAAGGCGATACACTGCGCATCAGCCTCGTTGCCCAGCCAAAAATTGCCGAGATCCAGGCGCCCCGGCTCATGCTTGCCATCATACGGCGCGTAGTGGGCAAGGACCGAACGGTAGGCATTTCGTAAACTGGGCGACGGCGTGTAGAGATAGGTTCCGGGATCGGCAATCCAGTCCTCGCCGTCGATCGCGAGCTCGATAGCAAGTTGGTCGTTGTGAGCATGCGCGCCGCGGCCACCATAGCCGATCGAACCGCACCGTATGGCGAGGAAAAGGCGGTCGGAGTGGAAGATCCACAGACCAAAATCGGGAAACCCTTGATGCCGTAATCCGCCGCGCAGGTCGTCGCCAGAGGCGACGATCTCGACGATACGACTGGGGTAGGTGGCACGGCCGGTTATCTCTCTGCCATGCGCTCGACTGCGCCGCATTGCGACTTCGTCCACCATACTTGTATCGACGGTGCCAATTCGGCGATCGCAGAGAGCCGCGACGACGGTCGCGTCGAGCCAGGGGCCGCCTGCAAACGCCATGAGGTCGCGGCGGTCAACGAGCGTGCCGATGGCAGCGATCAATGGCCGATGGTCGAGCATCTCTTCGTCGAGATAGACAGCGTGCTCTGCCAAACTGTCATAGCCTTCCAGATTGGCATAGAATAACCTAGCCTCCGCAGCAGTGCGTACGGCGAAGATCGGGTGGAGTTTGAAGAACCGTCCGCTGTCGTTATCGCCGATTTGGGCCACCCGTCCGCTCGGCTTGGTGACTTCGCGGCTGAACTCGGCGGCAAGGACCAAGCGGGCAAAATGTTGTGGCCCGAGGGGCCGCTGGGGATTTCTCAGAGTGCGTGGCGGCCGCGTGCGGAAGCTCGCTGCGTGCGCGCCAGCGAGGGCATCCGACTTCCCCGCTGGTAAGCCGAGGATGAGGGCGCTTGCGAAGGTCACCATCTCGGCGGCGAGACGATGATAGCTGGTCGAGGCTTCGAAATTTGCGCCATCGGCGCCGAACTGATATTCCGTCTCGGCGAGCAATTCCTGAGCGGAAAAGGCGACCCAGCAATCGGTCTCACTACTGCGCGGGAGAGCCGCGGCGACGAAGGCAAGTCCGGCGATATTGGCGAGGTAATGATTGCCGCGACCCTCGGGGTGGAATTCGAGGTGATTAGCGATGTGACGGCCATGATCGACCAGGCTGGCTTTGAAGACGGCAGCAAACGCGTCGTCGAAGCGCGCGCCCAGGCTGCGAAAGAGATCGTAGGCGACAACCCAGTTGGCGGCTCGAATCGCCACGTCCATGGTGCCACGCCAATTGACACCGAAGCGCGGCGGGTTGGTCGCGATAAAATCGAGGATTTGGTTACGAAACGCCACTAGATACCAGCTCTCGGGCCGGAATCTGGCATCCCCGCCGCGCGCCAAGCCATAGGCCCAGGCGAGCACCGCAAGATGCTGCATGCGCCCAAGTTCCCATGGCAGTTTGACATCGACGCCAGGCAGATGGCCGATCGGCGTGTCGGCAGCCCATTGATTCTCGCGCCAGCGATATCCCGATTTGATGTCGAGTTGCCAGTCGATCGGTGGATAGCTGGCATCAGTCAATCGCCAGATCCGTTGGCTCATCGGGAGGTTTGCTGGGTTGATTCGGCCTGCCAGCCAAGCACCATCGTGATCTGCCATGATTTCCGGTGCTTGCGGATAGCGATGGCCCTCGAGGCCCCTGCACGCCATACCGTGCGCGACGTTCAGCCAACCCGAGCCAAGCAGATCAAAATAGTGGCAGCGATAGAGCTCGGCGGCGGGAATGATCCAACCGCTCGCCGCTTTGAGCGAATCGAGCGGCACGGTGCCGATCAACCGCACGAGATCGCCCTCCGGTGCGTCATTGCAATAGGTCGCGCGCTGCCGATCGCGCTGCCGGCTGATCGCCGCGTTGGCGCTTCGGCCGGCGAACCCGACGGCGCGCTGAACAACTGCCTTAAGTGGCAAACGGCGGACGAGGGCGAGCCGATTGCGCATCAGGTAATGCCCCCGCGGCGGTCGTTGGGGCGGTCGCGCCAAGTTGCCAACGCGCCAGGCTGCGACCGCGTCGCGCTGGCCGGTCGGCCCGCTTGCAGTCCGAATATCAGGTTGCTGGCGCACCGTGCCGTCAAATGGTTGGAGGCGATGCCCTGGTCGCGCTCGGCTTGGAGCGCATCCATCAGGAACGCCCATTCGAAAGGCATGCCGCGGCGTGTCGACATCTGCAGGATCGCCTCGAATTTGCCCTCGGGCCGCGAATCGGTCTCGTGCATGAGGCGGCCGACGACCGTCGACTTACCGTGATCGACATGGCCGACGACGACGATCTTGAGGCTCGGCCGCGGCGAGTTGGTGGGAACGCTCATTCAGAGATAGCCGTCCGAGCGCAGCCGCTCGAAGCTGTCCTCGGCCTCATGATCCATCGCCCGTCTCGACCGCTCGGCGACCTGATGCTTTCAATCTCGGCGATGATCTTGTCGCGCGTATCGGCGGTGCTGGCGACCGGGAAGGTGATGTCCTTGTCGCCGAGCGGGCGATAACGCCTGCCGTTCCTGGCGAAATAGAGCGGCACGATGGGGATGTCCTCGCGGCGGATGTAGCGCTCGGTCCAATGCAGGAGCGGATGCACGTGGATAAGGGTGCCGGGCGCGAAATCATTGTTGTACTGGTCCCAGAATTCCGGCGGCTGGTCGCGAAATTCCATTTGCTACCCTCGCCGCGCGGGCTGAAGACGCGCTCCTTGGCGCGAGTCCCTTCCTCGTCGCGGCGGATCGCGGCGATCAGACCGTTATAGCCATGCGCCTTGATCAGGTCCTTCAGCGCGGCGGTCTTGCGCGCGGACCGCGCCGCCGGCGGCAGGGTCGGGTCGATCAGCTCGATCGGCGGGCAGGTGCCGACGACGAGATCGAGGTTCCATTCGACCTTGTAGCGGTCGCGAAACGCGCACATCTCCTGCATCTTTTTCTCGATGTCGATAGTGGCGACCGGGAAGGGTACGTGGCCGAAGAACGCCCTCTTGGTGAGCCACACCAAGACATTCGAGTCCTTGCCGAACGACCACAACATGCCGAGCCGTTCGATGAGGTTGAACGCCTCGCGCAGGATGTAGATGCTTTCGTTTTCAATGGCGTCAAGATGGTTCATGGGCTTGTCAGCGGCTCGAGAAAGGCGCGCAACGTGTACTTTCCACTCGGCTCGCGCAAGCGCTCGAGAGCGAGCAGGCCGAAACCGGCACGCGCCGCCAGCAGCGCGACCGAGGCGGCGCTGAAGACGTGATGATGCTCGATGAAGAACTCCTCGCGCGTCTTCCCCTCCGCAGCGGCGGCGACGTCGGGCAGTTCGACATAGACGAAGCCGCCGGCAGCGACGAGTGGACGGCTTGCGGCCAGCATGGCAATCGGGTCCTCGACATGCTCGAGGACCTTGTTGAAGCTGACGAGATCGAAGGTCTCGAACTGACCGGCGAGAGAACGAAAATCGCCGGTCAGCGCACCGATGCCAATGAACTCTCTTGCATGCGCGGCGGCGCGCGGATCGGGGTCGAGCGCCGTGCAATCCCAGCCCGCCTCCTTCATCCGCGCGGGAAAGACGCCGAGCCCAGCGCCGACGTCGAGGAGCCGTGGTTTCGGGCGAGTTTCGCCAAAGCGCCGCGCTGCAAAGCCACGCACGACGGCAACCCGGCCGAGATTGTCCGAGCGTTCTGCGGGCAGCGCCATGATGCGCTCGAAGGTCTGGCGCATGCCCTCGCCGTAAGTCGCGTCGACATAGGCGCCCTCATAGAGCGCAGAGATGTCCATCTCGTGACGCGAGAACCAATGGTCGCAGAGGGTACAGCGCCGGTATTCGCGGTAATATTTGCCGGCGAGCGGGAAGGCGACCTCGCCCGCCGGCCGTGCCGTGTAGGCAAAAGCCGCAACGAGATGCCGTTCGCCACAAGGACAATCGAGGGTCGGGCGCGGTCCGGTCATCGATCGCGCGAGACCTTGGCATCGAGCGCGGCGCACGCCTCGCTGCTGTCGAGCCAATGGACGATGCGCAGATTCTCGACGTCGAGATAGCGCTCGAAGGACGCCTCGCAGCCGCGCTCGACGAGCAAGACGAAATAACGCTTTGTGCCGCGGTTCTGGATCAGCACGGCGCGGAGGCCGAAGCCTTCGAGACGGCCGTTCAGCGAAGGCGTGGCGTAGAAGCCCCAATCTTTGCGCGCGACGTCGAACTCGGCACCCCCCTCGGTGACCAGCGTCACCTGCTCATCGGCAGCGAGACGCAGCGTGCCGCAATCCTTCATCTCGATCGGACTGGCATTGCCGACGACGAAAACCCGTGGCGGCTCTTTCGCATCGAACCGCATCAGCGCCAATCCCAGTCGGCGATGAGGAAATCCGGGATCGTCCAGGTGCTGCCGCGCTGCCTCCAGACAGCTGGGTTGCGAAAGCGTTCGGCAATGGTGAAAAAGCGGTCCATGCCCATGCCGAGAAAGCGGCACACGCTCGAGATATCGTCGTGCGGCGTGTCGTCGCCGCGCCGGCGGACGATATCGAGCGCATCGTCCCGCGTCATCCGGCCGTTGCGGATCTCGAGTGAAAGATTGTCGAACAGCCGCGTGAAGCCAAACTTGTACCATTTGAACCAGTGATGGACCGAGATGAACTCGTCGTCGATATCGGCGTAGTCGTAGTATCCCGTCTTCGGCCGGTCGGCGCGGCGGAAGCCGTGCTCGGTTGCAACCGCGAGCGTCGCTTCGGGATCCCAGCGAAAATAATACCCGAGAAAAACCGCATTCGTGCCGGCGGCAGCGAGCTCTTTGTCGCTTGGTCCGGCATAAGGCAGCATGTCCTTCTCGTTCAGCGTCTCGCCGACCCAATCGCGCCAGCTCGTGCCATGCATGACACCGTATTTGCGCAACCAGGCGGCATCGAGCTTGAAGCCGCGACGCTCTTCCGCCGTGCCGCCATATTCGAAAGCGGAGTTCTCGCCCCAGACGACGAGCGGGATGCGGAATCGCACGGCGATGGCGAGCGGGATGCTGAAGAGCGCCATATGCATCGGAATTCCGGGATCGCCGCAGCGGGTGAGCGCGGCGGTCATGAAACGCTTCTCGACCTCGGGATTGACCTGATAGTCGATATGGTCGACGCCGAGCCTGACGAGGTTCTCAAGATTGGCGGCGCCGATTGCCGTGCGGCCCGGCGTTTTCCAGGTGACGGCAAGCGGCTTCAATCCGGCTTCGAGGCAGGTCACGACCTGCCAAGTGCTGTCCTTGCCGCCGCTCACCGGGATGAGGCAGTCATAGCCGGTGCTGCGCGACTTGGCATGTTCGACGACCTGGTGGAAAAGGTTCGCACGGGACTTCCAATCGATGTCCCGTTTGCCGGCATGCGCGGCGCAGGCGTTGCATATGCCATCGCGCCCGATCGCGAGATTGGGTCGCGTATCTGGCAACAAGCAATTGCGGCACCATTTCATGCCGCGAACTCTTCGAGGAACATCTTGGCGTTGAGGAAGTAGAAGAGAAATTTGCTTTCGCTGTTCGGCAGGTGCGCCTTGTCGATCAAGGCCTCTATACGGTCGCGGCGCAGATGATCGAAGATCGGCGAGTTGTCGAGCAGATAGGCGCGCGTCGCCGCATCCTTGGTATTGAGCAGATCACCGATCGGCGCGTTGAAGCCGACCTTGCGCGGATTGTCGATGATGCGGTCGGGCGCGATCCCGCGTACCGCGTCGCGCAGCACCGCCTTAGCGTGGCCATTGCGGATGAGGTGCCGCGTCGGGATGCGCGCGCTAATCTCGAACAAGGCGGTGTCGAGAAACGGCGAGCGATTCTCGATCGAATAGTACATCGCGTTGAGGTCGTCCTCGTGGAGGATGGGCGGCACTGATTCGTGAAACAGCTCGTTCATCATGCGGTTGTGCAACAGCCCCATGGTGTAGGGTTGCTCGGCGAAGGGCTCGCGCCATGACCGCCGGAGATAGAGGGCGAAGTCATCGGCGTTGAGATAGATGTGATTGCGCAGCGTCGGGTCCTTCACGAAGACCGCAGCGTCCTGAAGATGAGGATTTCTCACGATCGGCGCGACATGCTCACGCCAATGGCCGAGTGCCTCGTCATACAGCACGGGATTGTCTTGGATGTCGTGCAAATAGGCGTTGTGATGGTCGTAGTAGCCGCTGAACAGCTCGTCGGCGCCGGTTCCGCTGATAGAGATGCGATAGCCGTGCTCGGCGACGCGCTGCATGAGCTGCCATTGCACATAATAGGTGATGGTATAGACCGGCGCGTCGTGCTGCCGCACGAGCAAGCGCAGCTTGTCGAGGAAACCTGCGGTATCGAGTGCGATCGCGGTATGGCGCAGGCCGAGCGCCGCAACGGAATGCTCGACCATCTCGCGCTCTTCGTAGCGCTCATCGGTGTTCATGATGGTGAAGCCATGGACGTCATAGCCGAACACGCGTTTGGCGATCGCGATGAGCGCGTTGGAGTCGACGCCGCCTGACAGGCAGAAGGCGAGGGGGACGTCGGCGCGCAGCCGCAGCTCGACCGACCGGATGAGGGCCGCGCGCGCCTGGGCGACGGCGTCGCCATAGCTCATCGTCTCGTCGCGCCGGGTGAGGTCGGGCTGCCAGTAGCGGCAGTGGGAGATTGGCCGTCCCGAGCCATAGACTGCGACGCTGCCCGAAGCGATCTCGCTTATGCCAGAAAAGAAAGTGGCATTCTGCTTGTAGAGCGCCTTGTAGCCATTGATCATATAACGGGTGAGGTGTTCGACATCGACCGGCAGGCGATGGCCGAGCAGCGCCGTGATGAACTTGATCTCCGAGCCGAAATAGACGCCGTCCCCTTCGTGATAGAGATAGAGCGGCTTCTCGCCGAAACGATCGCGGCCAAGCATCAGGCTGCCGTCGCTCTCGTCGAGCAACGCGAAGCTCCACATGCCCTCGCAGCCGGCGAGCCCTTGCCAACCCTCATCGGCCAGAATTCGCAACAGCACCTCGCTGTCGCCCGTCGTTGTGAAAGGCGTGCCGCCGTCTCGCTCGAGGCGCCGGCGCAATTCGAGATAGTTGTAGATCTCGCCATTGACGATCAGCAGCTTGTCGCCGTAACGCAGCGGCTGGTTGGCGCGTTCCCCAAGATCGATGATCGACAGCCGGCTGTGCAGCAAAACGGTTTGCATGCCAGCGGTGCCGAGATGGCGGTGGAAGGCGGCGGCGTCGGGGCCACGCCGCCGCATCAGGGCAAGGCAGTCTCGTAGCCGATCCTCCGGGATCTGTTTCGGGCCGCGATATCCGGCGATGCCGCACATCAGGCGGTCAGGCGCAATGCTCGGGGAGGATCGGCGCGCCGTGTTGCACGGCGTGGGACAGCCGCTTGCCGATCAGCCTGTCCTCCTGACCCGGCGGCAATCCGCCGCGCGGTCGTACCCAGGTGAGATCGGTCGCGGCGATCACCGTGCCAACCGCGAGGTCGCGCGCGGCGGCGATGCCGCGACGGACCCGCTCGCGCACGGCCGCTTCACAGGTGCGGACGCTCTTGCCGCCGGTCCCGAGCAGGATTTCCGCCTCGCGCACGCGGCGGACGAGCTCGGCGAGGTCGACCGGATCGGCCGAGAGCTTGTGGTCATGAAAATCCGACTGGTTTTTGTCGAGTGTGAAATGCTTCTCAATTACCCGTGCGCCGAGCGCTACCGATAGGATTGCCGCGGCGATGCCGATCGTGTGATCGGAATAGCCGACGGTGCAGCCGAGCGTCGCGAGGTCGGGGATCGCCGACAGCGAGGCGTCGGCCGCCAGCGTCGGATAGGAGACGACGCAGTGCAGCAAGGCGAGAGCTCCAGCGGTTCCGGTTCGTCGCCAGATCGCCTCGATGAAGTTTTTCGAGATGGCGACACCAGCGCGATCGGCGAGCCCGGTCGACATCAGGATCGGCTTGCCGGTCATCGCCACCGCTTCGAGGAGCGGAAAAAAATCGTTGTCGCCCGAGGCGATCTTGAAGGCGGGGACGAGCGGGTCGAGAGCGGCGGCGCTTTCGATGTCGAAGGGAGTCGACAGGAAGGTGATGCCGGTGCGCCGCGCCGTCGCTGCCAGTCCCTCGAATTGGGCATAGCTGAACTGGAAGCGGGTGAGCTGCGCGATTCGCGCCGTCTCGCCGGCCGAGACCAGCCGGTCCGGGACAATGGTCTGAAACTTGACGGCGTCGGCACCGGCTTCCTTGGCGCGGCCGATCATCTCTTCGGCACGCGCATAGCTGCCTTCATGGTTGTTGCCGACCTCGGCGATGATGAGCACCGCTTGGTCGAGATCGTGCGGCCCGATCCTCATGACAATTTCATACCCGATGATAGTGCAAGACGTACTGGGTTCCGGTGATGCGGAATCCGAGTGTCTCGTAGAGACGCAAGGACGGCATATTGGCAATTTGCGTGCCGACGCGCAGTGTCTGCGCTCCGGCAATCGCGCCAGCGGCGGCGATCAGCGTGCCGGCGATGCCGCGGCGGCGAAACGGTGCGGCGACGCCGATGAGATCGATGGTTAGCACGCCATTTTTGGGGCCGAGCAGCAGGGCAAAGCCAGCCAGCCCGCCATCGACCTCGCTGATCATCATGTGGTCGCCACGCTTGCCGGCGAAGAAGTTGCCGGCCCATTCGGCGCGGCTGCGGTCGGCCACGTGGCGCGGGATCGCCGGATCGAGATGCAGCCGCGAATGAGCGAAGCTGTTCGTCGCCAGTGCCATCACCGCTTCGCGGTCGTCGGGCCGTGCGTGCCGTGCCGAACCCGGTGTGGCCTGGCCGGCGACCGAACGCTCGAAGGTTACATTGGTGTCGACGACGTGAAAGCCGAGCTCTTCGAGCCGATGCACTGACGCAACGGAACTCGTCGGCAGTTTGGCGTAGAAGAAACTCGGCTGGCGCTGCGCCTCCAACATCGCCTCGACTATCGCTTTGTCACAGCCCTGCGGCGTCAGGGCGACACGAAACGCCGGACGGCCAACGATGCCGGTCAGGAAGTCATCGCGAACGAGAACGCTCAAATCACCCTGCGCAGCAAGGTGTCGTTGCGGGCGAAGAGACTCTTGTACCAGTCGATATAGCGTGGGAAGCCGGCTTCGAGGGGATAGGCCGGCTCGTAGCCGAGGAGCTTGCGCGCCTTGTCGATCGACAACGTGCCGCGATCCGGCATCAGCTTGTCCTTCGGCGTGCTCTTGACGGTGACATTGGGGAAATGCGCGCGCAGGATCTCGACCATCTGGCTGATCGAGCGCGAGCCGCCGAAGGTGAGGTTGAAGATCTGGTTGCGTGCCTCAGGCCGTTCGATCGCCCTGACGACGCCTTGGATGACGTCCTCGACATACGTGAAATCGAGGCGGTCCGAGCCGTCGCCGGAGATCTGCAGGTCCAATCCCTGGATCGCGTTCTCGATGAAGACCTGGCCGACGCGGCGCGAGACGCAACGCTCGCCGTAGAGTGCCGAGGGGCGCATGATCGTATAGGGAAGGCCGAAGACCTGGTTATAGGCGATCACCATCTTCTCGCCGGAGAATTTGAGCGCGCCATAGATGCCGAGCGGTTCGCAATGCGTCTCTTCGGTGACCGTTCCCGTGGTGAAGTTGCCGTAGACCATGCTCGACGAGAAATAGATGAAATGCGGCTTACGGTCGCGTGAGGAGTCGAGCGCGTTCTCCAACGTGCGCAGGCTGTGATCGAACGTCGAGTAGGGATTCTTGTTCGCCATGTTGGCGTGGGCAACGGCAGCGAGATGAACGATGACGTCCGGCTTAAGCTGGGCAAGCAGCGGCGACAGCGTCTGATAGTCGCGCGCGTCGACGACGTGAACGGGAATGCCTGCCGCATGCAGCAGGTCGAGCCGCTCATGAATGAGATGGAGATAGAGCGAGCGATTGCTGATGTTGTCGGCATTGCCGGCAAAGGCGCTCAGATTGTTCACTTGCAGGCTGTCGATGACCTCGACCTCGGCGCCGCGCTTTTTCAGCGTCAGAGCCATGTGGTGGCCGATGAAGCCGGCGCCGCCGGTGATGATGATGCGACAGCCGGCAATCTCGTTGATCATCGCTTAACCTCCGTGATGGCGGCTTTCACCGCTTGTGCGATATAGGCCATGTCGTCCTCCTCGAGATGCGGTCCGACGGGTAACGCGATCGAGGCGTCGCTGATCCAGGAAGCATTCGGGAAGCTGCCCGGCGCGAAGCCGTATTTTTCGCGGTAATACGTCAAGTCGGGCACCGCCTTTGGGTAATAGACGCTGGTTCCGACGCCCGACGCGTTGAGTTTCGAGACCAGCTCGAAGCGCAACGCCGCGAGGCGTTTGTCGAGCAGGATCGAGAGACAATAATAGCTGCTTTGGAAGACGCCGTTGCTGGTTTCCAAGAGCGCGATTTCGTCGATCTCGCGCAAGCCGCGATGGAGGGCGCGGTAGTTTCGCTCGCGCGTCGCCAATATGCCGTCGAGCCGCTTGACCTGCTCGATGCCGATCGCGGCCTCGATCTCGTTCATGCGGTAGTTGAAGCCGAGCATCGTCACGTCGTAGACGCCGGGCACCTTGCGGTCGCCGTGCTGGCGGTCGACGCCGAACGCCTTCTGCCGAGAGATCTTGGCGGCAACCTCGGCACGCGTCGTCGTTATCATGCCGCCCTCAGCCGTCGTGATGTGCTTCACCGGATAGAAGGAGAAGCAGCCGACATCGCCGAGCAA
>WNFM01108217.1_pt1 | contig 11997 bp, 7 predicted proteins | sample 5400271 | NCBI WGS metagenome assembly WNFM01 (sample SAMN13153352, study PRJNA577476) | soil metagenome | isolation source: 60 cm saprolite on Douglas fir-dominated hillslope | place: USA:California | collected 2013-09-17 | reverse complement strand
CAAGAGCCGCGTCTTGCGCGCGTGCATGACCCCGTAGGCGACGTTGAACAGAATGACCAGCGCCGCCCCGAATGCGGCGACCGAAATCTTGGTCTTGTCCCCGACCCCGAACAGCACCAGGAACAGCGGGAACATGGCGGAGGCCGGGGTGGAACGGAAGAAATCGACGACGAACTCGACGGAGCGGTAGACCTTCTCGGACGCGCCCAGGAGAATGCCGAGCGGGATGGCGATCGCAGCCGCGATCAGCGTTGCGAGGATCGTGCGCTCCAGCGTCCGCATGAAATCGAAGCCGAGCCGGCCGCCGGTCATCCCATTCCACAGCGCACGGAACGTGTCGACTGGCGACGGCAGCAGCACGGGATCCACGACCTGATACCACACCGCCAGATACCAGACGACGATCAGCCCGACGACGCCGATGATCGGAAGGTAAGGGTCGAAACGCCTCATCCCTTGCGCACCTCCCGCTGGAATACGTCGAGGCAGTGCGCCTTGATGCTTACGAAGTCGTGCTGCGACAGCGTCGCGTCGGTGCGCGGCCGCGCGGCGTCGTAGTGCACGTAGTCCGCAATGCACGCCGGACGGCGCGAGAGCAGGAGAATGCGGTCGGCGAGATAAACCGCCTCCTCAAGGTCGTGTGAGACGAGCACCGTCGTCGTGCCGGTTTCGACGAAGATGCGCTGGAGCTGGTCGCGCATGAACAACGTCATCTCGTAGTCGAGCGCCGAGAACGGCTCGTCGAGAAAGAGGATCTGCGGTTCCACCACGAGCGCGCGCATGATCGAGACCAGCTGCTGCTGGCCGCCTGAGAGCTCGTAGGGGTAGCGGTTGAGGTCGATCTTGACGCCGAGGCTGGCGACCATCCGCTCCGTGCGCGCGCGCCGTTCGGCCTTCGGCAGCTTCATCAGCTTGAGCGGATATTGGATGTTGTCGATTGCGCGCAGCCAGGGGAACAGCGCCTCGCGATAGTTCTGGAATACGTAGCCGAACTTGATGTCGCGAAGGGGCTTGCCGTCGAACAAGATTTCCCCGGCGTCGGTGGGGATCAAGCCGGCGATCATGTTGATCAGCGTACTCTTGCCGCAGCCGTTCGGTCCGAATACCGATACGAGCTTGCCGCGTGGAATATCGAGGTCGAAGCGGTCGTAGACGACGGCGTCGGTGAAACGCTTGGTCAAGCCGCGGATGGTGACGTGGGCGGATGCCGCGGGATCGCCCCCCGCCGCGGCGGTCGGGGCGCCGCGCTCCTGCGTTCGCGCCAGCGAACTCTCGCCCGCCACGGCAATCGATCCTCAGAACGTTTGCAGATATTTGCTCACGTCCACCTTCTCGCTCAGCGTGCCGGTTTGCACCGAGAAGTCGATGAATTTCTGGTAGTCCGCCTTGTCCTTGGCCGTGAGATCCTTGGCCATGAAGTATCGGATCATGGGGACCGTATCGACGACGTCGTCGGGTGTAAACGTATTCTTGAGCAGGTGCTTGCGTGTCTCCTGCGGATTGGAATTGATAAGTTCGACCGCCCTGCCCCAAGCCGCCGCGAAGCGTTTGGCCACATCCGGCCGGCCCTTGATGAAGTCGCTGGTGAGCGCGCAGCCAGCGACGAAGGCGTTGGCATCGGGGTCGCCCAACACGTAATGGGCGATGACGCCCGCTTCGATGGTGGTGGCGATACCCATCTTGCGCATGGTGGAGGCATTGGGCTCGAGCGTATAGCCGGCGTCGAAGGTGCCGGCCTGCATCACGTTGACGTGCTGGCCCATGTCGAGCTGGTCGATGGTGTAGTCGCCGTCCTTGAGCCCCACCGCCGCCAGCGCCGCTTTTGCCATGGTCACGTTGGCGGGTCCGGGCGCGGACATGATCCTGGCGCCCTTGAGATCCTTGAGCGAGGTCGCGGGGAAGCCCTTGCGGACGACGAACTGCTCCATCTGGTAAGTCTTGTTCTGGCTGTTCACCGAGATGTACATGGCGACGCCGGGCTTTTTGATGTTGGCTTTCATGCCTTCGATCGTCACCAGCACGGCGGCAGCGTCGATCTGGTTGGTGATCATCGCCGCCACGTTCGGCGGACCGCCGATCAGCCGCACCATTTCAGGTTCGACGTTCTGCTCCTTGAAGAACCCGCGCTCGACCGCGACGAAATAGGGCAGCGACGAGCTCACCGGAAATACGCCGACTTTGACCTTGTCCTGCGCCGACGCCGGCGCGGCAAGCGCGACGATCGCCGCGAGGGCGGACATGACGTGCCGTAGCGTTGACGCATATCTGTTCATGGTAACGTCTCCATCTCTTGGCGTGCCCGTATGCATGCAAGACACCAAGCAAGCCCCGTGCCGCCAGCCCTAGTCTCCCGCGTCGATGATGGCAATCACCGGTCCTCCGCCCTGCGGTCCCTGATGCATCGCATCGACTGACACGAACACCGCCGGATCCCCGATTGCCGCCGCCGCCACGGCGCCGACCGCGGCCTTCGCGTGCCGATGATGGTGCACGTCGGAATCGTCCAGCATGATCTGGCGACGTCCACGCAGCGTACCGCGGCGGTCGGCCTCGCACTTGATGAAGCAGTTCACCAGCCGACCCTTGAGGTCCTCCGCGCGGGGGCGCGCCGGCAGATCAAGGCCGGCATTGCGGACGGCGTCGTAGATGCCGTCGATATCGAGCGCATCGCGCATCACCGCATGGCCGATGCGATAGTGGCCGCCGGCACCGGCTCTGTTGCCGAGCAGAACGACCTGCGCCTGCGTGAGCTCGACCCCCGAGGAGCACGACGCAACCGAAGAGTAAAGATCGAGCTCTTTGCAGATTTGTTCGGCGCGCGGCATCGTGACCTCGCCGAGCGCGACCGCGATGCCGAGCGCGGTGGTGCCGTTCGAGACCCCCATGGAGTCGTGGACCTCGCAGGCGACGTGCTGACCGCGCGTTTCCGCGTCCCGCACCGAATCGATGGTGAGCAGCGGAGTCTTGGTCTGGACGTAATGCACGTCCTTCGGATCATCGATGGCGGCATCGCGCATCGCGGCTTTGACCGCTTGCGCGACCTTCTCCACCATCGCCGGCCGGCCGATATCCTCGGGCAGGAGTTCGGCGCTCATCGCGGTTCCGATCGCCAAGCGCGACTTCGATGCCGGGCCGGTCTTGCCGTTCCTGGCGAACACGGTCGCGTGCGGGGTGATGACGCCGTCGCAGCCGCCCGACCAGACCATCGGGATGCTGGCAATCTCCGCCTCGCTGCGTTTGCCGTACCTTTGCAGCGTGCGCCGAAAGGCCTGATCGGCGAGGATGCGCGTGAAGTCGTTCACGCCGCCATTGCCTTCGGTCTTGCCGATGACGGCGATCACTTCATCCGCGGCGAACTGGCCGCGGGCGATGCAGGCATCGAGCCCGGAGGCGTCCTGCACCGTCTTGAGTTCGATCTTTGCGACCTCGATTGCCATCCGCCCTCACCCCTTATGTCTTGTTGCGCATGCGCGGCCCGCATTCGCCCCGCACCATCCGTTCGTAACCTGGCCCGCGGTCGATCATCGGCGGCGCCGCAGCCCGTTGCACGCGCAGATCCGACCGCAGCTTTGCCGTCGCCGCCGCATCGAGCTCATAGCCGTCGGAAGGCACGCGGGTACGCAGGACGACGCCATAATCGTCCCGCGCCGCCTGCCGCGATACGCGGCCCTCGGTCGCGTCGCGCGCGACCAGCTCCGGCTCGCGCTCCAGCGGATCACCCCAGCCGCCGCCGCCGGTCGTGACCACGCGCACCACTTGTCCCGCGAGCACCGGCTCGCCGTCGACCAGGCCGCCGAGCTCGCGCGGCGCGCCTTCAAGGTCGACCGTGACGCAGAACGGTCGTCCGGCCGCTCCGCCGTTGATGCCGTAGCAGCCGAGCCGCACCCGGTCGGCGGTGACGATGGTGCGGCAATCCACCAGCGCGCGATAGTGCTTCTCGTATCCCAGCCCGCCCCGCCGCGTGCCGGCGCCACCGGAGTCCGTGCGCAACGCGAGCTTCTCGACCAGCAGCGGAAAACGCGTCTCGGTGAACTCGGCCGGCTGATTGCGCGAGTCCGGCACGATATGGATGGCGTCGCTTCCGTCGGCGTAATAGCGGCCGCCCGAGCCGCCCCCGAGCACCTCGCGCGAGAGAAACGGCTTGCCGTCGGCATCGTGTCCGAAGAAGCCGGTGTAACGAATGGTCTCCTGGTCGGCCGGCATCCGGCCTTGGACCGCCTGCGCCACCACGCCCGCCAATAGCCCGAGGCAACGCAGCAGCACGAACGAGCGTGCATTGGTCGCGGCCGGCCATTGCGGCGTGATCAGCGTGCCCTTGGGCGGGAACACGACGTCGAACACCTCGCATACGCCTTCGTTGACGTGAATCTCGGCGGCGCGCTCCGGCGTATCGGCAAGGTTGCGCAGGATCGGCGCGATCCATTTGATCAGAAAGGCGCCGCCGGCATAGTCCGCCGGCCAGTTGATCGGGCCGCTCGACTGCGGATCGGTGCCGGTGAAATCGAGCGTGATGCGCCCGCCGCGCTTGATCATCTTCAGCGCAAGCTTGTGCAGCTTGGGGTCGCTGACGCCGTCGTGCTCGACATAATCCTCCCAGGAATATTCGCCGTCGGCGATCTTCGGCAGCAGTTCGTTGCGGTAGATGTCGCGGCACTTGTCGAGGATGGCCTGGAAGCAGGCCTCCACCGCCTCGCGTCCGAAGCGCGCGAACAACCCCTCCATGCGGCGCGCGCCCATGACGCAGGCCTGCACCTCGCTGTCGAGATCGGCAGCGAGCATCTCGGAGACGCGGGAGTTGCGCTTGATGATGGTGAACACCGCGTCGTTGCGCACGCCCGCGCTGTAGAGCTTGATCGGTGGAACCGCGAGGCCCTCCTCGAACACCGTGGTCGCCGTTCCCGGCATCGAGCCCGGAACGCGTCCGCCGATGTCGTCGTGGTGGCCGAAGGCCTGGATGAAGGCGACGACCTCGGCATCGTGGAACACCGGCACCGTGCTGCAAAGGTCGGGCAAATGGCCGATGCTGCCCTCGGTCAGATACGTGTCGTTCATCAGGAAGACGTCACCCGGCCGCATGGTCTCGGGCGGGAAGTCGCGCACCACCGCGTTTGGCATGGCCGAATAGGATCGTCCTGTGAGCTTGCGGCAATGGCGATCGAACAGGCCGACGCGGTAGTCGTGCGCCTCGCGGATCATCGGGCTGCGCGCGGTGCGCTCGATTGCGTATTCGATCTCCGCCTCGATGGAATTGAGCGTGCCCTCGACGATTTGCAGCACGATCGGATCGACGTCGCGCACCGCGCCGGGTTGCGAGAGCTTCGCCGTCGCGGACATCGGGCGCGGGCTCATCGAACGCCTCCCGCTTTCGCTTGCGCGGAACGGACGATCAGGATGCCGTGCGGATCGACGTCGAGCTGCTGGGCGGGAAAGACGACGGTGGTGGAGCCGAATTCCTCCACGACCGCCGGCCCTTCGACCCGAAAACCCGCCGGCAACACCGCGCGGTCGTAGACCGGCGTGTCGCGGAATGCTCCGTCGAAGTAGACCGGGCGCACGGACTTGCGCGCCGGCGTCGAGGCGCCACGCGCGGCGAGCTTAGGTATCTCCGGCCGCTCGATCAGTCCGAAGCCGGAGACGCAGAAATTGACCAGCTCGATCTTCTGTTCCCCGGCGTAATTGTAGCCGAAGGTGCGCAGGTGCGCCGCGTGGAAGGCGTCGATGAGCGCGGCGAGGAACGCGGCGTCGACCGCGCCGGCGGGCGCGGCGACGCGGACTTCCATCGATTGGCCGGCGTAGCGCATGTCGGCTTCGCGCGCCACGCGGATGCGCGCAAGATCGATCCCGTCGCGCACGAGGCTGTCGACGGCATCTTTCTCCAAACCGGCGTAGAGCGACGCCACCGCCGGCAGATCGATCGCGTCCTCGTGCATCACCTTGGTGACGATACGATCGGTGCGCCAGTCGACGGCGAGCAGCCCGAAGGCGGAGAGATTGCCGGGATCGCGTGGGACGATGCACGCCGCCATGCCGAGAAGGTCCATGACCGCCGGCGATTGCGCCGGCCCGGCCCCGCCGAAGGCGAGCAGCGCGAAGCCGCGCGGGTCGATGCCGCGCTGGATCGTCATCTGCCGAATGGCGTTGGCCTGGTTCCAGTTGGCGATCTCGATGATGCCGTGGGCGAGTTGCTCGACGCTCATCGCGCCGGGAAGCCGCTTCGCCAGGCGCGCGAGGCCCTCGCGCGAACGCGCGGCGTCGAGCGCGACGCCGCCGCCGATAAGCGCGGGAGGGATGCGCCCGAGAACAAGATTGGCATCGGTGATGGTCGGCTCGGCGCCGCCGTTGGGATAGCACATCGGGCCGGGTTCGGCGCCCGCGCTCCTCGGCCCGACCTTGAGGTGGCCTTCGCGGCTGATCCACGCGATCGATCCGCCGCCGGTGCCGATGGTCTTGATGTCGATCATCGGGATGCGCACCGGATACGCGCCAACCGCGCCGCCGTTGGTGACGTGCGGCTTGCCGCCTTCGATCAGGCAGAGGTCGGTCGAGGTGCCGCCGGCATCGAGCGCCACCACGTCGGGAAAGCCGGCGACCTCGGCGATCACCGCGCTCGCGAGCGCCCCCGCCGCAGGACCCGACAGCGCGGTCGTGATCGGCTTGCAGAGCACTTGATCGGCGCTCGCAACGCCGCCGCTCGACTGCATGACGAGGAACGGCTTGTGCTGCAAGCCGGGACCGAGTTCGTCGTGCACGCGGTTGAGATAGCGTTCCATGTGCGGCTTGACGAAGGCGTCGACCAAGGTCGTGACCGCGCGCTCGTACTCGCGATATTCGGGCAACACCGCGCAGGAGAGCGACAACGTGCAGTCGGGATAGTCCCGCGCGAAGATGTCCGCGACGCGGCGCTCGTGGGCCGGATTGGCATAGGAATGGATGAGGCAGATGCCGACCGCGCGGACGCCCTCCCCGCGGAAGAGCTGCGCGGCGGCGTGCACGCTCGCCTCGTCCAGCGGGCGAATTTCCTCGCCGCGGAAATTCAAGCGCCCGCCGACCTCGCGCACGAAATGGAGCGGCACGATGCGCTCCGGCTTCACCCAGAAATAGGAATTGCCGTAGCCCACGGGTACCGACTGGCGGGCGACCTCCAAGAGATGGCGGAAGCCCGCGGTGACGATCAATCCGAGCCCGCTGATCGGACCCTGCAGCAGCGCATTGGTGGCAACGGTCGTGCCATGGGCAAGCCCGGCGACGTCGTCCGGCGAGCCGCCCGCCGCCTCGAGGATCGCGCGCACGCCGCGCACGAGCCCAATGGCAGGATTGGCCGGCGTGCTCGCAACCTTGGTGACGCGCATGGCGCCCGAGCCGCCATCGACCGAAACGATGTCGGTGAAGGTGCCGCCGGTATCGATGCCGATCCGCAAACGAGGCTCATGGGGCGCCGGTGACATGGCGCGTCCGCTCCCGAGGCGATGCAATCGACCTTGTTGTGGCCGAGATACGCCGACGCTTCAACTGCCTGGAATGAGACCCTTCGGCAGCGAGAAGCAGTATTTCGCGATGTCTCCGGCGCGCGTGTACCAGACTCGATCCTTGTGCTTGTGCTCGGCGCAATGCTTGATGGCTTGCCGCACCGGCCGAAGCCGGAACGGCTGGCCCACGATGAAGCCGTGCAAGGACAGCGCATAGACCAGCGGCTGGCGCTCGGATTGCTCGAGCAGTTCCTCGAACTGATCGACGATCATCTCGGCAAACTGGCGGCCGGTGTGATCGCGATGCGCCTGCGCGCCGGCATCGTTCAATTCCATGGGATAGGGCACTGAAAGCAGCGGTCCCGCGCGCGTCTGCATCCAGACCGGTTGGTCATCGAATGGCCAATCGAGCAGATGCGTGTAGCCGGCCTCCTTCAGCAGATCCGGCGTGACGTTGGATTCGAGCGCCCCTGGTCCCATCCAACCGGTGGGGCGCACGCCGACGTATTTCTCGATGATTTCGGTGCACTCCTTGATGGCGCGCGCCTCGTCCTGCTCCCACATCGGCCGCAGCAGCTCGGCGTTGGTGCGGCCGTGGCCGAGCACGTCGTCGCCGCGGGCTTTGATCTTTTCGACGATCTGCGGGTAGTGATAGCAGACGCTGCTGTTCAAAAGAATCGTGGCGGGCAGTTTGAGCTCGTCCAGGATTTCGAACAGGCGCCAATTGCCGATTCGGTTGCCGTAGTCGCGCCAGGCGAAATTGCGCGTGGTCTGCTGGCCGCTGCGAACCGGATCCATCCCCAGCCCGGCGCCGAAGGCGAAATGCTCGATGTTGAGCGCGACGTAGAAGGCGAGCCGCTTGCCTCCCGGCCAGCTGTAGTCTTTGCGCTCGACGATCGGCGAATAGCCGTATCGGGTGTGGCCGGGAAGTTTCAACATTGGGGGTCCTCCCTCTTCGGTCGATCGCTTAGCGACTTCCTCTTCGACGCACCGTCATCGACCCGCACGACGTCGAGGTCGGAATAATCGGGGAGCGATTCCCGGCCGTCGTGTCAGTTCGTCATCGGCATTGGCTCGACGCCGAGCTCCCCCGACCCGGCACGCCCCAGCATCGTCGACATTTGTGCATCAAGCCACGGCTGGTCAGCAAGGCTCATCCGCGACCGAAGCGGCGATCGGGCTCACGCATCGTGAGAAGCCGCTGCGCTTCTTCGACCTCCGGAACCTCCGGCCCCGCGTTGAACCCAACGAGGGCCGGAGCGAGCAATTCGCCGGCGAGCTGATCCCGACCGGTCGTCTGATAGAGCTTTGCAAGTGACAGTGCAGCGCGTAGCTCGAACGTTCGCGTCTGTTGACCGCGGGCGACCTCGATGGCGCGCATGAGAGCCGATTCCGCGGCTGCAACGTCAGGCCGCCGCAGTTTCAGGAGAAGCTCGCCACGCGCCCGGTGCACCTCGGCATCGAACCAATGCTGCCCGGTCTGCTCGATCGCGGCGAGTTGCGTATCCAAAGTGGCCAGTGCGACCTCAACACGCCCCGCTTCTGCCTCACGCTCTGCGAGTAACGTCGCGGTCAGCGGCGCAAATAAACGATAATACATCTCATTCCACAGCGCCAAACCCTGGCGCATTCCTGCTTCGCCATCGCCATCGCCGGCGCACCAGCGTGCCCAGCCATGGTAGAATGAGCCGTCCGCCAGTCGCATCGGCAGTCCGTGCTCGCCCGCTACGCCGAGGAGCTCCTCGGCATGCGGTCTGGCCTTGCCGGGTTTGCGGCAGATGCCGGAAAAGCGGCACGTATAGGCGTGTGCCCATGCGATCGACGGCAGGTGGCCGCTTTGCCGGGCAAGGCTGAGCGCGCTTTCCAACAGGCGGGCCGCTTGATCGACTTCGCCGAGAGGCCACAGGACCACAGCTAGCCAGCCGGTGGCGACAACTCTGTCGTCGAAGACGAATCGGGGGACAAGATGGTGACCCCGCTCGTGGTCATAGGCCGCGAGGGCCTGTTCAAGATGCGTCCGCGCGCCGAGATAATCGCCTTGGAACCAGCTCGTGACGCCGAAGACGTGCATGGCCCGGCCCGCCGCTGGCAAGTCGGGCAAGCGTTGCGCGTCACGCAGGGAAGCCACCGCCACCTCGCGCATCGGCGCAAGGTCGGCGCGAACAAAACTGACCAACCACATGCCGTAATAGGCCGAGAATCTCGCGGCAGGGTCTTCGATTCCCGCGGCAAGCTCGCGGGCGCGCGCAAACGCAGCAATGGTCTCTGGTTGGCTGTGCCCTCGACCATGAAGTAATGCATGACCGTACGTGGTCTGCAGCCGCAGCCGGAGGAGTCGCTCGGTAGGACCAGCGGCCAGTCCTTCGGCCAGGCCGATCGCCTTTTCGAGATGCGCGATCGCCTCGTTGTTGGCGGATCTGTCCAACGCCCGGTCGCCCGCCTTGACCCACCATTCGATGGCAGGTTCGTTGAGCCCCGCCTGCGTGAAATGATGGGCGACTACCTCCGGCTGAATCTCGGCGATTGTCTGAAACCGATCGCGCAAGGTCTGGGCAATGCGCTGGTGCAGCACCTGCCGGCGGCTCTTGAGCAGGTTCTCGTAGGCTGCATCTTGCACCAGCGCGTGCTTGAAGCTGTAGATGGCTTCGGGCGGATCGCCGCGGCGAAACACGAGTTCCGCTTCCTCGAGCTGGGTGAGCGCGTCCTTGAGCGCCGCCTCGTCGCGCTCGACCAACGCGCGCAGCAGAGAATAAGAGAACTCGCGCCCGATGGCGGCGCCGATCTGGCCGATCTCCTTCACCGCCGCCAAGCGGTCCAGCCGCGCCATTAGCGAGTCGTGGAGCGTCGCCGGAATGGCGAGCGGCGGCAGGGGTCCATCGAGTCGATAGCCCTCGGCGTCCTCGACGAGGATGCCGGCCTCCAGCACCGCCTTGGTCAGTTCCTCGACGAACAGGGGGTTGCCGTCGGTCTTGACCACGATCTGTTCTGTCACTTCGGCGGGCAGCGGGCGGCCGCCCGTCACCCGCGCGACGATGCTTTCGACGTTGGAGCGATCGAGGCGGCCGAGCGACAAGGTGCTCACGTCGGGCAGACCAACCCACGGCGGCTCGAAATCCGGGCGGAAGGTGAACAGCGCCAGGACCGGCAGCTGGCGGACGCGCTCGACGGTCAGGTCGAGCAGCTCGAGCGAGGTGGCATCCGCCCATTGTGCGTCCTCGAAGAAAAGCAGGATTGGTTGCCGCCGCGCGAGACCCTCGATTTGATCGAGCAGTGCCGCCAGCGTCTGGCGGCGTTGCTGCGTCGAGGTGAGCGCGAGCGGCGCATATCGTTCGCCGAACGGGATCGAGAGCAGCGCCGCAAAAAGCGCCGCCGCAGCCTGAACCCGCGATGCATCCATGGCGAGGATCGCTTCGAGTTTGTCGAGCTTTTGCTCCGCCGCATCGTCGGCCTTAAACCCTGCCGCCCGCTCGAGCTGAGCAATGAACGGATGGAGCGCGCTGTTGGTGAGGTAGGGCGAGCATTGATAACGCAAGCGCGTGTGCGGCTCGCCGGCGATGTGCTGGGCGAGCGCTGCCGTAAGGCGGGACTTGCCGATGCCGGGCTCGCCCGAGATCAGCACGATCTGTCCCTCGCCCTTCCACGCGAGGCGTTGGCGTTCGAGCAGGAAATCGAGCTCGTCCTCGCGGCCGATGAGATCGCTCAGACCCTCCATGCGCACCGCCTCGAAGCGGCTCTCGGAAACCGACGCGCCCTCGACTGCCCAGGCCGCAACCGGCGCGGCGATACCCTCGACCTCGTGCTGGCCGAGGTCGCGCAGACGGAACAGATCGCCGAGCAGCCGGCGCGTGGAGCCGGCGATGACCGCCGTCCCAGGCTCGGCCAAAGCCTGAAGGCGCGCTGCAAGGTTCGGCGTGTCCCCGACCACGGCGTGCTCCCACAACGCACCCTCGCCGCTGAGGTCGCCGACCACCACCAAACCGGTCGCAATACCGATGCGCACCGCGAGCGGCTCCGCGCGAGCGGCTCCGCGGCGTGCGTCTCCAGCTCCGCAACCGCGGCAATGATTTCGAGCCCCGCCCGCACGGTTCGCTCGGCATCGTCTTCGTGCGCGCGAGGATAGCCGAAATAGGCCAATATCCCGTCGCCCCGGAAATCGCCGAGGAAGCCGTCATAGGCTTGCACGATGCGGGCGCAGGCGGCGTGATAGGCGTCCATCACAGCGCGCATATCCTCGGGATCGAGGCGGGCCGATAGGGCAGTGGAGCCCACCAGATCGCAGATCATCACGGTGAGGTGCCGGCGCTCGGCAGCGGCCACACCGGGTTGCCCGCTTGGCTCATCCCCCCCAACCGCGCTCGTGACGAACGCACTGGAAGAGCCGGCGGTTATCGCTTTGATAGCCTTAATGAGGCGCTTCCTGTCGCCCAGCGGTATCCCGAGCTTCTTGAGATCATCCTCCGTCAGCTCCGGCAGCACATCGCTGTCGATCGCATTCTCGATGAATACCGGCTCATAACGCCCGAGGCCGAGG
>WNFM01048541.1_pt3 | contig 11997 bp, 16 predicted proteins | sample 5400271 | NCBI WGS metagenome assembly WNFM01 (sample SAMN13153352, study PRJNA577476) | soil metagenome | isolation source: 60 cm saprolite on Douglas fir-dominated hillslope | place: USA:California | collected 2013-09-17 | reverse complement strand
GCTGGCGGCGCGAGCTCACGCAGGCCGAGCACCTCGCCATAGAACCGTTGCGCGCGCGCCTCGCCCCCGCGCGGCACCGTCACCTCGATGTGATCGAAGCCCAGGATCACGCCCGTCTCCTCCGCCATGCCAGATCTCCCCCCACGTGACTGAATTTGTGGTGCCACGAGCCTGTGCGCGGTACACCGCGCGTGCTGCCCCACGGGTCGCCGGCCAGACGACGTGTGCTGCGCGCCCCGCCTCCAAACGCTCCGGTCCCCTGTGCCGTATGCGTTGGCGCCCGATGCAGTCTCACCAGTACCAGTGTAGCGCTCCACACGCTATAATTCCAGCCACTAGCGCAGATACACGCTATCGGAAATGGCGATGCGAGAAAGACTGGCGCGATGAACCTCGACCAGCTCGAAACCTTCGTCCAGGTCGCGCGCACGCGCAGCTTTTCGCGCGCGGCGGTATTGCTCGATCTCGCGCAGCCCACGCTGAGCGGGCGCATCGCGGCGCTCGAGGCGGAGCTGGGCACGCGACTGTTCGTGCGTCACGGCCACACCCTCGAGCTCAGCGAGGCAGGCCGCACACTGCTGCCCTATGCGGAGCGCATGCGGGCGCTGCGCCTGGAGGGCACGAGCGCGGTGCAGCGCGCGGCGCACGGTGGGCTGGGCCGGCTCATCGTCGGCGCCAATCCGACCTGCAGCCAGTACCTCATACCGCGCCTCATCGAGCGCTTCTGGCAAGCGCATCCGCGGGCGCAAGCCTGGGTGCGTACGGCTCTCAGTCCCCAGCTGATGGAGGCGCTGCTCGACGGCACCATTCAGCTGGCACTCTGCTCGCGCGCGCAGCTGCATCCGCGTGCGCAGGTGCTCTGGAGTTACAGCGATCCCCTGCTCGTCGTCGCGGGCAAACGGCATCCACTGGCGCGGCGCGGGCAGTGCCGGCGCGCCGATCTCGCCGGGCACACCATCCTCTCGACACAGGCCGGCCCAACACATATCGGCCTGCGCCACGTCCTGCCCGCTGGGATGGATGTGCCAATCGCGCTGGAGGCGACCGCGGGGGAAGTCATCACGCAGCTGCTGCTGCGCGGCGTTGGCGTCACGGTGCTGCCCTCACTGGCGGTCTATGCCGAGCTGGAGCGGGGCGACCTCGTCAGCATCACCGTCTCCGATGTCGAGCTTCCCGCCTACGAGGTGGCTCTCGCGCACTGGGAAGGACGCGAGCTTGCTCCCGCGGCGGCAGCCTTCGCCGAAACCGTCCGCGGCGTGCAGGTGCCGGCGCTGCTGTCCGGCGCGCTCTGATACCGGACCGCTCTGGCTTGTCGGTACGGCGTGCGGCCAGCAGCCAGCGGCCCGCGCGAGCGGCGCATCCTGCCCACCGCAGGAATCATGTCCTCTCGCATGCTGCCCTCGTCATACGCATTCCGGAAGAGATGATTGTCGTTTGCCTGTACTCCAATGGCGTCGAATCCGAGGATCGGATGTGGCTTTCTGGATTTGACGAGACCGCATCCGGATGACTAGTGCGGGCGTCCCAGTCAGGCCACCCGGAAGAAATGGCTTCCGGTCCGTTTCCAATACCCCCATTCCACCAGACAACCCACGCACGCCGCCGCTGCAAAGACCAGGTAGGGCACGCCAATGCCATACTGGACGAGCCCGAGGTCCCGCACGAGCATCACCCCTGCTGCCAGCAGGAATCCCGGGCCCGTGATGAGGCAGTGCGCCTCGCGACAGTTCAGATAGTTTTGCACACAGTACAGCCCGTAGGCGGCAAAGTACACCACCGTCAGGGTATCACCCCAATACGAATGCGTGAGTTGATCCACCACCACATTGCCCGCATCTACGATCAGGGTGACCGGGATCGCGAACCAGAGAGAGTGCAGGAGCGGAATCCGCCGCATCACGTTCACCTCCTCCTCACACGATGCTCCGCGCGCCGGCAGCGGCACTGACGCGCACCGACCGGACTTCTAACTCGTCGCTCATCAGCGGCGGCGAAAGCGTACAGTGTTGTGGCGCGCCCTCAGGGTACAACACTCTCGGCGGAATCGATATCACACGTAGTCTTCGCGGCGTGCCACCCCTGCCAACTTCTCCCCCAAGAGGAAGTGCTCGACGTTTTCCGCCGCCTGCCGCGCCGCGCCGTCTAAGACGCCGTCGTCCCCGACCATGGGATCGTGCCACGCGCCTCGGGCCACAGCAAGTGGATGCAGATGTAACCATCAAACTACAACCGTGTGGTGTGACCGCGCATGAGGCCACGTGCGGAAAGATGAAGGTATTGGTTGTGGTTGCCCAAGAGTGGCTGTTCAGGCGGGGCTAGAGTAGAGCACGACGAGGCTGGTCAGACGGTGCGCCAAGGCCGGGCGCGCCTGTTCTGCAAGCCCCGCGTTAGCCACCTGCGACGCTGAGTAGCACTCCCGTAAGCCCCTCCTGATACCCTCTCCGTCGTGGGCGTGTGGTATCGGCTCGCGCCAGCCCTAGTGTCGGAGCTGCACGCCGATCGCCGGCCTGCGGACCGCACCGACGGCGGTCGCCTTCTCGCCGTCAACCCGCAATGAACGCCCACTGAGCGAGAAACGGAGGAGCGTATCATGGCCATCTACACCTGCACCACTCAGGAAGGGACGCTGTCTGCTGAACAGCGGGCTGGTGTCGCTACGAAGATCACCCGTATCCACTCCACACATACCGGCGAGCCCGCCGGCTTTGTGTGGGTGATCTTCGAGACCGTGTCTCCCGACCGGATCTATGAAGGCGGGAAGCCTGCTGTAATGGCCGCCATGGTGGCTACTGGCTTTCGGGAGAACCGCGGCACGGAAGTCAAAACTCAGGTGCTGAAGGAGCTATGGTCCATGTACCAGAACGTCACTGGTCTGCCCGATGACCAGATCTGGGTAGAGTTGACGGAAATCCGTGCGAGCAACGCCATGTGGTTGGGCGCAATCCTGCCTGAACCCGGCCACGAAGCCGAATGGCTGGCTTCGCTCGGCCGGACCAAGGAATATGCGTGAGCTTGCTCCCCTTGTGCGGAGCAGGCGAGAGCGTGATCGAGCGCCCCTCCGTGGTGTCCGGTGTCCGGGTGACCGTTGAGGCGAAGGCAGGAGCGAGCGGCACTCACCCAGCTCAACAGGAATCCCAACAGGAATCCGGAAAGGCAGAAAGCAATGACAACCTCAGCAGCTCCGCGATCGATCACGATCGAACACGTGGTGATCGCCTCGAACCAACCGTATGAAAAGGTGTGTGAAGGGCTGGCAAGCCGGTTGGGCTCGGCTGAAACCTGGCGAGAGACCGAACAGCGTCTCCATGCTCTGGCCGCCGCTCACGCATCATGGGACGAGGTCACGGAGGCGATTGAACGGAATCTCGGGACGAGCGACCTCACGCTCTTCTATGCAATCGAGCATACCCCTCTGCTCACCCTGGCGGGCAAAACCAGTCGAGCTATTCAGTACACGGTGGGCAATCCGCTGCTCGCCACTCAAATGAGCCGGCTCCAGCCCGAAGTTGCCTTATATGCTCCCCTGCACTTCGTCGTGTACCAGGATGAGGCGGGCAAGACCTTCGTGGCCTACGACAACTTTGCCTCCCTGCTCGCCCAGTACCAGCGCGAGGAGATCACCCGGGTGGCGCAGATCGTGGAGCAAAAGTTGGAAGCGCTCCTCACCGCCGTAACCCAGTGATCTGGTTGAAAGGCAGCTTATCCCTGGGAATCGTCGCAGAGATGAGCTGGAGATGCGTTGGGCCGCACGGATGAGTTCAGGACAGTCAACTTGCCAGACCGCTCTAGCGACCACGATGGGAGTCGTCTCGGTCAAGGCGGTTTCCCTGACTCTAGTGGGTCACATGACAATTGAGTAGCCATCCCAAACGGCGGCGTCCGAACCACCCAAGGCGTGGCGGCGCAGCCGGGCGCCGCCGCCGCCATTCGCCATTCCAGACGAAGGGTGTTGGGTGTGCGTTCCACCCGACCACGAAGCCGAATGGCTGACTATGCTAGAGTCTGCCCAAGAAGGAGCAAGAACATGGTAATGATGTCTACAGGGGAGGGCGCTTCCACGGCACGCGTGGGAGCACAGAACCCGCCAGAAACCGGTGCAGGTTTCGCTCATCAGCGTCCTTTCACGACCGCAGCGGTCGAGGTCGCAGGCAACACGGTCTTCGTGCGCCGCTATGGAGCGGGGCCGGCCATTCTGCTGGTGCATGGGTTCCCGCGCACCAGCCTGATGTGGCGCGTCCTCGCGCCGCGGCTGGCAGAGAACCATACGGTGATCTGCGTGGACTTGCGCGCCTACGGCCGCAGCGGGATCCCCGCTTCGACGGACGACCATTGTCCGTATTCCAAGCGCGCAATGGCCAAGGAATTGGTGGACGTGATGGGCAACCTCGGCTTCCCGACCTTCACGTTGATCGGCCACGATCGCGGAGGGCGCGTCAGCTACCGGATGGCCCTGGACCATCCGCAGCACGTGGAGCGTCTCGCGGTCTTCGATGTGATTCCGATTCTCGAAGCCTGGAGCCGAGCAGATGCGCGTTTCGCTCAGACCTACTGGCCCTGGAGTTTACTGGCCCAGGAACCGCCACTGCCGGAGAGCTACCTGCTCGGTGCGCCCCAGGCCGTCTTCGGGAATCCCTTCGGGCACGGGTCCTTTGGGCCAGAGATTCTCGAAGAATACCTCGCGACCTATCGCGACCCGGCCCGCGTGCACGGCATCTGTGAGGAATATCGTGCCGCCGCCACGATCGATGTCGAACACGATCGTGCTGACAAGGAAGCATCCAGGCGCATCGACTGCCCGATGCTGCATCTCTGGGCCAAGGGTGGCTGGCTCGACACGTACTATACCAAAGACGGAGGGCCGCTCGGCATTTGGCGACAATGGGCGCCGCACGTGCAAGGACAGGCGATAAAGGGGGGCCACTTCTTCCCCGAAGAAAACCCTGAGGACACGGTCGTGGTTGTCAAGCAGTTCCTTTCCGCATAGACGGTATCTGAGAGCGTGAACAGGCCCAGAAAGAGCAGCAGGCCGCGCGCATCAAAGCGCCAATGCAGACGCAGGAGGACCGTGTGTCGCACATTTCGCAGATTCGACTTGCCGACTTTAACGAGCGCCGCGCCACCTTCGAGTGGCAGCTCACTTCCCGCCAATCCCGCGTCGAGCTCCAGAAACGCTACCCCGTTGTCACAGCCCAACTGGACTGAGTACTAGTCGTCTACCACCCATGAAAGGAGGAGCAGCCACCATGATCAACATGATCTCGGCGGCATTTCCCTACCAAAAGCAGCGGCGGCGGGTCCTCGGCCGCGAAATGGCGTACGTGGAGGTGGGCGCGGGCGACCCCATCGTGCTGCTGCACGGCAATCCCACCTCCTCCTACCTCTGGCGCAACGTGCTGCCGCACCTGCAGCCCCACGGCCGCTGCCTCGCCCCCGACCTGATCGGCATGGGCGACTCCGACAAGCTGCCTGAGAGTGGCCCCGGCTCCTATCGCTTCGTCGCGCACCGCCGCTACCTCGACGCCCTGCTCGCCGCCCTCGGGGTGCACGAGCGGGTCACCCTCGTCGTCCATGACTGGGGCTCGGCCCTCGGCTTCGACTGGGCCAACCGCCACCGCGCGGCCGTCAAGGGGATCGCCTACCTGGAGGCGATCGTGCGGCCCCTCACGTGGGACGAGTTCCCCGAGGCCTTCCGCCCGGACTTCCGGGCGCTGCGCTCGGAGGCCGGGGAGGCGATGATCCTGCGCGACAACCTCTTCGTCGAGCGGGTGCTGCCAGCGGGTGTCCTGCGCACCCTCTCCGCCGCGGAGAGAGCGGAGTACCGACGGCCGTTCGCCGCGCCGGGCGAGGGGCGACGGCCGACGCTGACGTGGCCGCGGGAGATCCCCATCGCGGGCGAGCCCGCCGACGTGGCGGCGATCGCGGCCGCCTACGCGGACTGGCTGGCGACAAGCGGGGTGCCCAAGCTGTTCGTGAGGGGCGAGCCTGGTGCGCTCCTCGTCAGCGGCGCGCTGGTCGACTTCGTCCGCGGGTGGCCAGCGCAGACCGAGGTGACAGTCGCGGGGGTCCATTTCCTCCAGGAAGACTCACCGGACGAGATCGGGCGGGCCATCGCCGACTGGATGGGGGCGTTGGGCTGACGCGGTGGGGGACCGTGCAGGGCCGTGCAGGGCCGTGCAGGGCCGTGCACGGCCCTGCAGGGCCACGATGGCGAGCGATTCTACAGCGGTGTCACGCGAGGCGGTATAAGACGTTGGCAACAACGGCTGAATTATGTGGGGAGCCCAGCACATTAGGGAGATCGAGGAAGGGATTTTCCATACGAAACGTCCCGTGTAGGAAAGGCTCGGTCCACCAGGCGTCGATGCCAACCAGGAAGTTCGGATGGCTCTTGGCGTGCGTGCAGAGCGCCTCCTCGTCGAGAATCGCGCCGCGCGCGACGTTTACCAGGATGGCGTCGGGGTTCATCCAGGCCAGCTCATTCTTCCCGATGAGCCCCCCGTGGCTTTCTTCAAGGGCAACGCGACCACCACCACGTCGCTCTGCCGCAACACGTGCTCGAGATCGTGCAGTGAACCGAGGAAGTCTGTCGGCTCGGAGCTGACGCCACTCGTGTTGATCGTGTAGATCCGCATGCCGAACGCTCGCATGAGGCGGGCGGTGGCGCGCCCGATCCCGTCAAAGCCCAGAATGCCAGCCGTCATGCCGGTAAGCAAGCGATTCGGCGTGAACTGATCGAATTCGCCGTACCGCAATTTTTGCTGTTCGACGAGCAAGCATTTGGCCAGGGCCAACGTCATCGCCAGCACGTGCTCAGCCATGGGGTCGATATGCGCCCGGATTGCTTGCAACGAGCAGGTGTGCGGGCAGGTCGGCAAACGGCATGTGGTCAGCACCTGCGGACAGGAGCTGAGTCAACTACCCCATAGCTAAAGCCAGGGGCTTGCAACTGGGGAGGTTCACCCCGTCGCCATGAGGGAGCGTTGCCCATGCCGGTGGTCTCCGGTTCCCACGCATCCCCTCCCCGGTTCCGTCAACGTACCAGAGGCACCCACTATGTCCCCGGCCGTGCGGCCGCTGCCTCTCGCTGTTGCCCGCGTTGGGTACGCCGCTCGCGGTTACTCCGCGTGAGAGTTCCCTCTTCTGCCACAAGCAGACAAAAACGGAAAGGAGGCGGCCATTCCTCCCCATGCCTACAGGCAGGGGTCTCCTGGCCGAAGATAGATGAATCTGGCCTGCCGCAAGTGGGGAGAGTCCTGGGGCGAAATCTCGCGCGGGAAGTTCCACGCGAGGAGGATGTGCGCACGCTCCGGGGTTTCATCACGCTGCGAAGGTGCGATCTCGTCGAGAAACGTAAGCGAGGCAGCACTTCCCGGCACCTCACGGAACAGTGCCTTCGGCTCGGGCGAGGTATGGAACGTAACCACGCTATTCTGCGTATTCATCGCCGTCATAGCGTCCTCTCGTTGCTCCTTCATGCGCATTCACCGCCGACGTCCTGTATCGTATTGCACTCGTTGGCCGGCACACGAGTGACTTCCGCATGGCGCGTTCCCGCCGGTGCGTCCGCCGGCGCCTCGGTGGTGCAACCGCGAACGACACCAATCCAGAGTGAATTGGCAGGCGATACGTGCACTTGCTGTTACACTTCCCGTGTATCCTCGGGTATAGCCCATTGGTCCACACGAGTCCAGGGCGACGGGCGATAAATGGCGTCCCGCTCGTACGCGGTGTACAATGCGGCCACGATAGCGGACGAGTAATCCGCATCGCAGATCTTGTTGGCCTGCGTCCAAGGGCATTGCGTAGGATTCCCGGCATGTGGCGAAACTGGCAGTGAAGGAATGGGGTAGTGACGTGACCAAGAAGATCCTCGTCGTCGACGACGACGTCTCTATTGCGGACTTATTGACTCAGGCACTGTACGAAGAAGGCTACGAGGTCTACAAGACGGTGCAGAGCTTGCGCTTCTACGACGCCGTGCGCGAGCATCACCCGGACCTAATCCTGCTCGATCTGATGATGCCGTATCTCGCCGGTGAGGACGAGCTCCAGCTGATGAAGCTCAGCCCAGAAACGTCCAATATTCCGGTCATCGTCGTGACGGCCAAGCCCGAGGCGGACGTCCGGCAGGAGGAAGCGGCGCTGCGCAGGATGGGCGTCGTGAATATCGTCTACAAGCCGTTCGACCTCAATCAGCTCGTACACGTCGTCAAACAGACGATCGGCTAGCGTGCTGCCGCGATGATGCGGCCCGGGGGGAGCAGCGTGGCGGACTCAGCGCAGCGGGCAAGCCCAGGCGCTATCGGTGAAGGCGCCGGCGCGCGCCGCATCGCGCTCGACGCGATGGGTGGCGATTTCGCTCCGGGCGAGGTCGTGCTTGGCGCCGTGCAGGCGGCACGTGAGCTTGGTGCGAGCGTGCTGCTCGTCGGCCCCCATTCCACCATCCAGCAAGAGCTCGCCGGGCACGACACGCAGGGGCTGGATCTGGAGATCGTCCAGGCCGACGAGGTGATCGGCATGGACGAGCACCCCGTCGAGGCGGTGCGCACTAAGAAACGCAACAGCATTACCGTCGCGCATGAGCTGGTGCGCGACGGCAGAGCCGCCGGTGCCGTCTCCGCCGGGAACAGCGGCGCCGTCCTGGCGGCTGCCATCTTTACCCTGCGCCGCATCCACGGCGTGGACCGGCCTGCGTTCGGCGGCGTGGTGCCCGCGGCCGGCGGCGCGCGGACGCTCGTGCTCGACATGGGCGCGAATACCGATTGCAAGCCGCCCTACCTGCTGCAATTCGCCGTCATGGGCGCAGCCTACATGCAGAGCGTGTTCGCCGTCCCCCATCCGCGTGTAGGGCTGCTCTCCAATGGTGAGGAAGAAACCAAGGGCGATCAGCTAGTCCAGCAGGCGCATCAGCTCATCAAGGCGGCGGCCCCCTCGCTCGACCTCAACTTCATCGGCAACGTCGAGGGGCGCGATATCAACGCCGGCACCGTCGATGTGGTCGTGTGCGATGGCTTCGTGGGTAATGTCGTGCTCAAGCTCAGCGAGGGCATCGTCAGGATGCTGCTCGGCACGATCCGCGAGGAGCTCATGGCCTCCACCGTCTCGAAGGTGGGTGGGCTGCTCGCCAGGCCGGCGTTTGATCGCGTGCGCACGCGGCTCGACTATGAAGAGTACGGCGGCGTGCCGGTGCTCGGCGTGAACGGCGTCTCGATCATCTCGCACGGACGCTCGCGCGCCAAAGCGATCAAGAGCGCCATACGCGTCGCGATGCAGGCGGCGGAGGCGCGGCTGCCCGAGACGATCGCGGAGGGCATGCACGCGCTCGACACGCATGCCAGCGTCACCTCTGCGGGCGAATAGCGGCGCCGTGCGGACCCTGGCGCGCCTTCTCCTTCAGGCCGCGCACGGAGTGTCAGGCAGGAGGCCGGTGCTACGGCGTCTTCTTGCGCCGCTTGGCCGCGCCGCCGAGCTTGCCGATGCGACTGTAGAAATCCGGGGATTGCCGCTGCTTGGTCGTGTTGCCACCCTTCTTGCCCATTTCGGCGAAGTGGTCCGCGCCGTACTTGTCGACGTTGGCGCGGCCGCCCTTCTTGGCAATGGTGCGATAGTAGTCGCTGCCGCGCTTCTCCTTCAGCGTCGTGCCACCGATCTGCCCGATGCGCCGATAATAGTCTTCGCCATACTTGTCACGCACGGCCTTACCGCCCTTGCGTCCTGCTTCCGAGGTGGTCATCGTGGCTGTCGTCGCATTGGGTTGATCCACCGTCTTGCTCATCGATGTCCTCCTGCCTGGCGAATTGCGCATTCCTGTTCAGATGTCGCGCTGAGTATAGCGTATGGTTGATGTTGGCGTCAAGCTGAGGGCGCAGGGCCAAGCGGCCGGTCGCATGGGCGTTGGCACGGTGCTGGCGAGGAAGGTATACTGACGGGGGCAGGGGGCGTGCTGCATTTACATTTTCTGGCAAGGGGTAGACGTGTGGACGTCATGCGATATACGGTGGTAGATCGGCAGGGGACAGTGAGCTTCGTCGCCCATGACTCGGCTAAGACGGCGCTGACGGCGGCATGTGCTGAGAATCCGGCGACGCTGGTCGACCTGTTGCGTATCTCCCGTACCTACGACCGTGGTCTTTGCGACCTCGTGCTGAATGGTCTGGCAGTGTTCGACGAGCACAACCTACCAGACCATCTCAGCGTGATTCACCAGCAGCTGGCAACTCTTGCCCCGCGCGACGTCCCGGTCTTCCGCGTGCTGGATGAGGTGACGCGTGAAGCGAGTCTACGGCCAGTCCGCAGCGGCGTGATTCTCTTCAACCTGCTGCGCAAGCGCATCGTGCAGATCAGCAATACCGACTGGCCGCTAGAGCGCGCGGGCGAGGTCAATTACCACAACGGCAAGTTCCTGAGCCGCCGGGTCTTCGACTACGAGCTGCCGCCCGAATGGTCCATCGTGCCTTGACAACGCTTCCCGCTAGTTGATTGCCGCCGGCTCGGTCAGCTCGGGCGCGCGCTCCGCGGCCTCGGCAAGCGTGGCCAGCTCGGATAATGCGACGGGGTCCTCGGTGCTGCCGTGCGCAGGCACCAGGAAAGAGATGTTGGTAGGGCGGCTGGCTGCGCGCATGGCCTCAGCCCGTTCGGCGCGTTGCCGGGCCGCCAGAATGCGGCGGGCACGCACGACGCTCACACCAGCTTCGGCTAGCACTTGCACCAGCGCCTCGTGCTCGCGGCGCGCGCGATCGGCATGCTCGCTACGAATCTCGCAGAGTGGCTGGCGGAGCATCACGAGGTAGCCTCGCGTGACGGGATACGCGCCGGTAACGTAGTGCGCGGAGCGGCCCCGTTCGAGCACCGTCGCGACGACGTAATCATAGCCGTCGGCCGAGATCAGCCGGTGGCGGGCTAGCTCACCAGCGTACGGCACACACACACGCACGCTGCCACACGCGGGCTGCAGAGTCTGGCTGGATCGCGCGATCGGGCCCGCGGCGACACGCGCCTCTTTCGACATGATGATCACCTTCCTGAGGAATGAATGAGGAACTGCTGCTCCCCTATACAAGCGAGCTACACGCGTGGCCGTCGCGTCGTCAGTACTTTCTGGCAGGCGGCTGGTCCGGCTGAGAGTCGCCTGAGAATCTGGCTGTCTCCCTTGTTGGCGCATGGGCCGCCGCATATACTGTCGGCGTGTGTCGGCCGTCCGGTGCGGCGCCGGCTCTAGAGCCGCCGAGCGGGAGCACATCGCGTGGAGCAGCAAGCAGCGTCACGGAGCGCCGGTCAGGACGACGACCGGCCCAAGATTCTGGTCATCGACGACGAGCAGAGCATTGTCGACTTCATTCGGCTTGGCATGCGGTACGAAGGCTTTCGCGTCGAGGACGCCAGCGATGGCGTGCAGGGTCTGGATGCCGCCCTCCACGGCCGGCACGACCTCATCATCCTCGATATCATGCTGCCCGGCCTCGACGGCCTCGCAGTCTGCCAGCGACTGCGCTCCAGCGAGGCCACCGCCGATGTGCCCATCCTCATGCTGACCGCGAAGGATGAGGTGGCCGACCGGGTGATGGGACTGGAGAGCGGCGCCGACGACTACCTCACCAAGCCGTTCAGCTTCGAAGAGCTGGCGGCGCGCGTGCGGGCGCTGCTGCGCCGGCAACAGCGGCTGATCGCCTCAGGCGGTCCGGGCGGCCGCGTGCTCGCCGTCGGCGACCTCACGCTCGACGAAGCGGCGCGCGAGGTCAAGCGCGGCGGCCGCCTGATCGAGCTGACCGCGACGGAGTACAACCTGCTGCACCTCTTCATGACGCATGCACGGCAAGTTCTGGACCGACAGACGATTCTCAACCGCGTCTGGGGCTACGACTTCATGGGCGAGACCAACATCATCGAGGTCTACGTGCGCTACCTACGTGAGAAAATCGAGGATGAGCCGAGCGCTCCCCGGCTCATCCAGACCGTGCGTGGTGTGGGCTACGTCCTGAAGGGATAGCGAACCCATGC
>WNFM01241691.1_pt2 | contig 11999 bp, 9 predicted proteins | sample 5400271 | NCBI WGS metagenome assembly WNFM01 (sample SAMN13153352, study PRJNA577476) | soil metagenome | isolation source: 60 cm saprolite on Douglas fir-dominated hillslope | place: USA:California | collected 2013-09-17 | reverse complement strand
GTCATTCTCGCCAGGGAAGCCGACGACGAACGAGGCGTGGGTGAAGATGTCGCGCTTGCGCAGCTGTTCGATGCCGAATCGGTAGTCGTGGACCGTGGCCCGCTTGTCCATGTTGCGCAGCACGCGGTCATCGCCGGACTCGATGCCCAGCAGCACCCCCCGGCATCCGGCGTCGTACATCAGGTCGTAGACGCCCGGCTCCTTGGCATGCCCACAGCGAAAGTACGAGAACCATTCGATGCCGAAGTCACGCCGGATCATCATCCGGCACAGCTCCTTGAACCGGCGCATTGGCACGTTGAAGGTGTCGTCGATGAACGCCAGCCGGGTGACCCCCATCGCCGCTAGCGCCTCCATCTCGCGCTCCACCGTGCCGATATCGGCGAGCGTCAGCTTGCCGGCCCGCTCCGGGTAGTCGCAGAAGGCGCACTCAAAGGCGCAACTGCGCGCCGTACGGGTGGACAGGGTGCCGCCCAGGCGGTCCGGGTCGAACGACGGCCAGTGCACCGAGCACTCGTCGAGCACATTGGCCTCCGGCCGGCGGCGGGTCAGCGTCCACGTGCCGGTGTCGTCACGCAGATACAGATTGGGCACCTCGTGCAGTGGCGTGCCGTCGGTCAGTGCCTGCACGGTGGCCAGCAGTGTCGCCTCGCCCTGCGACTCCCACACGTAGATGTCAGCGCCCGTCCGGTCGAAGAACTGCTGAAGCCGGCCGGCGTCCCCGGCCCGGCAGTTGTTGTCCACCAGGGGGCCGCCCACGATGATCGGCACCGTGGCGGCGTGCTCCCGGACGAAATCGATGATCTCGATGACTGGCGCCGGCATCATGTAGAAAGTGGTGGTGATGGCCACCGACAGTGGCTGCTGCGCCAGCAACTCGGCCAGCCTGTGCTTCTCGTAGGTGAAGCAGTTGACAAAGTCCGCCGGGTGTCCCCGCTGGCGCAGGTAATTCGCCAGGTAGAGCGTGCCCAGGCTAGGCAGCTCAGCGACGGTGTAGCTGCCGCCGGCCGGTCGCGGGTCGTGCAGCACGCTCAGCGCGTCCAGGTAAGGCCGGTACGTGCTGCCGACGCCGATGTTGGTGCGGCGCAGGCTGCGTACCGGTGCGGGAATAAATTCGGTCTCGGCGAGGGCGAATTCGAGCTCGTCCCCGGAGACCTCCATCTCGTTATAGCCGACGACGATGCAGTGGTTCATGACTCACGCCCCATATGGCACGGTGATGGTCTTGATGACGCTCATTTCTTGAATCGCGTATCGCATGCCCTCGCGGCCGTACCCGCTCGCCTTCACGCCGCCGAAAGGGATGTGCGGTGAGTCGAAATTCGGGCTTTCGCCGAGATTGACGGCACCGACGCGCAGCCGGCTGGCGAGGTGCCAGAAGGCGCTGCTGTCACGGGTCATCACTCCGGCCTGCAACCCGTACGCGGTGGAGTTAGCTACCAGCACGGCCTCGTCGGCGTCGCGTACCCGGATCACCGGGGCGACCGGCCCGAAGGTCTCTTCGGTGACCAGGGTGGCGTCGGCCGGTACCCGGTCGAGTACGGTGGGCCGGACCACGTTACCCTCGCGGGTGCCCCCCAGAAGCAGAGCAGCACCGGAGCGGACCGCCGCGTGCACCTGGCCCAGCACGGTGCTGACCGCCGCGTCGTCCACCAGGGGGCCCACGTCGGTGCTGGGTTCACGCGGATCGCCACAGGTCTTCGCGGTGGCGGCCGCCACCAGCCGGGGCATGAACGCGTCAGCCACCGCCTCGGTGACGATCACCCGTTTGACGCCGCGGCAGGACTGCCCCGCCGTGGCGAACGCACCGTCCGCAGCGAGCTTTGCGGCCTGGTCCAGGTCCGCGTCCTCCAGCACAATGAGCGGGTCGTTGCCGCCCAGTTCGAGCAGCAGCTTATGTCCGGCAGCGGCAGCAGCGACCGCCCGGCCGGCCGCGACCGAGCCGGTGAAGGTAACCATGTCGACCAGCGGATGGCCGGCTAGGGCTGGCCCGACCGTCTGCGGCTCGCCAGTGACTACAGCCAGCATGTCACTGGGGAATCCTGCCTCCAGGAGCAGTTCGGCGAAGGCCAGGCCGGTCAGAGGCGTCTTCTCCGACGGCTTGAGCACCACGGCGCAGCCGGCCGCGACCGCGGGCGCGAGCTTGACCACGACCTGGTTCAGCGGCCGGTTGAACGGCGTGATCGCGGCGACCACGCCGACCGGCTCAGGCACCGTGACGGCCAGCCGGAGCTGCCCTGGCACTGGGATCGCCTCACCCCGCTGCCGCTCGGCCTCGGCCGCCGCGACCCACAGGTTGGCGCAGGCGCGGGACACCTCGCGCATCGTCTCCTGGCGGCACACGCCCGACTCCGCCGTGCTGCGGGCGGCGAATTCGTCCGTCCGCTCCAGCAGTTGCGCCGCGCAGCGGGCGAGCACCTCGGCCCGCTGCGCGGCCGGCAGGACCCGGCGCCGGGTGGCGACGGATGTGACCGCCAGGTCCACGTCCGCGGCCGAGTCGAGGGCCACGGAGCCCAGCGGGGCGCCGGTCCAGCGGTCCAGGACCGGACGCACTTCGCCCTGCGTCTTAAGAATCCCGTCGATGAGCACGTCTGCGCCTCTGGCTCACTCGCCGTCCGTACGGACGACGAAACGGGACTCCAACTCGGAGATCCGCGAGTAACCGAAGACCTCGAACAGCTCATCGAAGCTCATCCGCAGGCCGTACCTGTCCCAGAACTCCTGGGTGGTCCCGGTGTCGCGCAGTTCGGCAAACATCTTGCGCAGGATCGAGGTTGCCGCCAGCCACCCAGACAGGGGGTAGATGGCCAGGTTGTAGCCGATCGCCTCCAGCTCCTTGGCGGTCAGCCAGGGCGTCTTGCCACCCTCCACCATGTTGGCCAGCAGCGGCGCGTCGATCGCGTCCCGCACGATCTTCATTTCGTCGACGCTCAGCATCGCCTCCAGGAAGATGCAGTCCGCGCCGGCCGCTACGTACTCACGCGACCGACGGATCGCCTCGTCCAGGCCGAGCTTCTCGCGGGCGTCGGTGCGGGCGATCAGCACCCAGTCCGGATCCGACTTCGCTTCGACCGCGGCCTCAATCTTGCCGATCATCTCCTCGGTGCTAATCAGCCGCTTGCCTTCGAGGTGACCGCAGCGTTTCGGCACCACCTGGTCCTCAAGGTGGCCGCCAACGATGCCCGCGCGCTCGAACTCGCGTACGCAACGCCAGGTGTTCATGGCGTTGCCGTAGCCGGCGTCGATGTCCATGATGACCGGCAGGTCCACCGCCATGGTGATGTTCCTGGCGTTCCACGCCATCTCCGTGGTGGTGGTGAAGCCGAGGTCGGGCAGTCCCAGCATGCTGGCGGACGTACCGGAACCGGTCATGTGAACAGCTTTGAATCCGGTCTGCTCGATCACCTTCGCCGACAGGGCGTCGTAAGCGCTGGGGACGACGAGGATCTCCGGGGCGTTCATCATTTCCCGGAATCGGTGCGCGTGGGTGGTCATGCTCACTTCCTTACCTGAGTGCTGGAGACGGGCTCGGAACTTCTTCAGCTAGTCGGAGCAGCTGGTTGTACTTGGCGAGCCGGTCGCCCCGGCGCGGACCGCCGACCTTGATCAGGTCGGCGCCGAGAGCGCTGGCGATGTCGCAGATGACGGTGTCGTCGGTCTCGCCGGAACGGTGGGAGACAGCGATGGCCATGCCGGCCAGCCGGGCCTGGGCCGCCGCCGCTACGAGGCCGCTAATCGTGCCGATCTGGCTCGGCTTGAGCAGGATTCCGTCGGCCAACTCGGGCGTCACCCGGTCGGCGTCGGTTGCGAACAGGTCGTCCCCGATCACCTGGGTCGACGCCGGCAGGCTGGCCCGGAGGGCCCGCCACGCTGACTCGTCACCGGAATCGAACGGGTCCTCAAGGTAGCCGATGCCGTACCGGCCGACCTGCTCGTGCAGCACCTCAGCCAGTTCGGGTGCGGTGAGCAGGCGAGAGCCGAGGTGATACCGGTCGCCGTCACGCAGGTGCTCGGCGGCGACGTCCACCCCGACCAGTACGTCATCAGCCAGGCCGGTCTCGGCGATCGCCTGGGCCAGCAGGCGCAACTGGCCGGCGCTGTCCAGCGGCACCACGATGCCGCTGGAAGCGGACAGCCGCGGCTCGCCAAAACGCCGCACGGCTATTGCAGCCGCCGCCGCCCACACCCGGCACGCCGCGTCGATGTCCGAGACGACCCCGCCGGTCCGCGGGATCACCATCACCTGCTGGTAGCCGTTGGCCGTGCCAGTCGCGTGAATGCCTCCGGAGAAGACATTGACCATCAGGCGCGGTATGCCCGGCGTGGTGCCGGCGACGTCGGCGAGGTATCGCCACAGCGGCACCCCAGCGGCGGCCGCCCGGGCGCGGGCGTATGCGACGGAGACGGCCAGCACCAGCGACACTCCGGTGAGGTCCAGTTCGCCCGTCAGCCGGGCATCCACTTCGTCCTGTCCGTGTACGCCGGCCAGCGCTGCGCGCATTCGCTCAGCGAGACCGGGCAGGACGCCGAGCCCGGCAGCGGCACCGATGGGACGCTCCCGCCTGCCGGGCGCGATGGCCCGGGGGCATGAGCCGCGCCCGCAGGCACCATTGTCGAGAGTCAGCTCGGCCTCGACGGTCGGTTCGGCCCGCGAGTCGAGGATGCCGCGCACTCGGAGCCCGGTAATCACCATCAACCGACCCTGAGCCGGGCGGCCCGCCGCGTGGCGGCCAGCCAGGGCATCAGTTCACAGGCCCGGCCGGGCGGCAGGTCACCATCGCTAGCCGCGCGCTCGCTGAACGCCCTGACGTCGTCCGGAGTCACCGTCGGGCTGGCAACCACGGTTGGCACCGGGTCCGGTGAGTGAATCCCGAGTTCACAGGGGGTGGCGTGATCACAGGTGACGACAAGCGTGTCGCCCGGCCCGATGGCGGCGGCCAACGGGCCGATGACATGCTCGTCAATCTCGGCGACAGCGGCCGCCTTGGCGTCCGGGTTTCCGTCGTGACCGGGTTCGTCGGGACCTTTGAGGTGGGCGAACACCACATCGCTCGGGTCGGCCACGAGCCGTGGCACGAGCTGACGGTAGAAGTCAGCGTCCGTCTGGCCGCGTCCGGTCCTGGCCACCACGAAGTCCGCTCCGATCAGCGAAGCGAGCCCGCGCTCGGCCGGGACCTGGCCGTACATTCGCAGGCTGCCGGAGGCGAAGGGCGGCAGGGTCGGCAGCGTGTCACCGCCGTCGCGGATCAGCAGCAGATTGGCCGGCCGCCGGCCCTGAGCCCGGCGCCGCTGGTTGACCTCGCTGTCCTGCAGGACCGCCGCGCTCGCCGCGACGAACTGGTTGACCAGCGCGGCAGTACGGTGAGCAGCCGGATCATCCACGAGCGCACGGCTGGGCAGCGGCCGGCTCTGCGGCGTTTTGACCGGGATGCCGAACGCGCCGACGTTGCGGAACCCCGGGTCGGTGTTGGCGACCCGGCCGGACAACGGCAGGCCGGTGCTGGACAGGGCGAGGATGCCGCGGTGCCGGCCGAATCCGGTGAGCCGGAACGTCACGCTGTCGTCCAGCCGTATCCCGGCGACGATCTCTGTCACCAGGATCTCCAGGTCGTCGTCAGTAAGGTCGCGGGAGGTGCGCCGGTCGAGCCGGCCGGTCTCCGGATTCCAGCTGGCGAAGTTGATCCGGAACGCCACCGAAGAGCTGTCGGCCGACCAGAAACCCATGCCAAGGCCCTCGAGCGGACCACGGCCGGTGTAATGGCGGATCGGGTCGTAACCCAGCAGGGCCATCGTCCCGGAGTCGGATTCCGGAGGCACCTCCGGCGAGATGACCTCCAGGAGACCGCTGCGCCCGCGCCGGGCGAGGGCGTCCAGGTGTGGTGTAGGGGCCGCCTCGAACGGTGTCCGGCCGCCAAGCGCGGCGATCGGCCGGTCGGCGCCCCCGCATAGCGCGATGATGAAGATCCGTCCGTCATGCATGACCGCTCTCCTTGATTACCCGGGCTACCGCTGGGGGCACCAGCTCGGCCCAGTTGTGGCGGGCCGCGATCGCGGCCCGCACCCGGGAACCGCTGATCGGCTTGTCGCTGCGGCGCCACATCACCTCGGTGGCCAGACCCAGCCGCCGGAAGCGGTCCACCTTGACGTCGCCCCACTGGTCGTAGACGGTGAGCAGATAGATCGCATCCGATGGCGCATAAAGGCGCAGGCGTTCCGGGTAGCTGTGCGGGAACGGAACGATCCTCAGCCGCTCGGCGGACACTCCCGCCTCCCGCAATGCACCCTCCACCATCAGATACCGCTCGTAGTAGGTGAATGGGTTCGACTCAGGCTTGCCGCGTTCAAGGTCGGCCAGCTCGTCGGTGGTCAGCGTCGGATCCGGGTTGGTGATCCCCACCACGAGCAGGTCCGTCCGCTCGGCGCCCGCCAGCAGATATTCCAGGTGCCCCCAGTGCAGCGGCTGGAACCGGCCGTGAATCACGGCCACGGGGTACCGGGTCACCGCAGCACCTCCTGCGCCGGAACCGCGACCGGCGCCGACACGAACGCCCGGAACCGCTGGGCCACTTCGGCGGGTGTGATCGTCGGACGGCCGAGCCCGGACAGCACCCCGGCCCGGATAGGCAGATGGATCAGGGCGGGTCCCGAGCTGTCCAGCGCCGCGTTCAACGCATCGGTCAGCTCGTCCACGGTGGAGCAGGCGTACGCGTGGCGGTAGCCGCAGGCCGCCGCAGCCGCCACAAGGTCCACCTGGGGGGAGGCCGTACGCTGGCCGCCCGTCGACTCGTGCTGGCCATTGTCCAGCACGACGTGCACCAGACCGGGGCGGCCGTACATGCCAACCGTAGCGAGACTGCCCAGCCGCATGAGCAGCGCACCGTCACCGTCGATGACGATCACCGGGCGCGGCGTGTGCGCGGCCACCCCGAGCCCGACCGAGACGGCCGAGCCCATCGCGCCGACGAGGTAGAAGTTCGACGGACGATCCTCAATGGCGTGGAGTTCCCGGCTGGTGAACCCGGTGGTCGAGATGATCGCCGCATCGGCCGGTGCGGTCGCGAGCAGCTCACGGAGCACCGTCGCCCGGGCGGGGCGCTGTGCCGGATGCGTCGAGCGGACCACCGCCGCGGTCGGCGGCGGCAGGGTGACCTCATCGAGCGGGGAAGGGGCCACCGTGTCCTTCTGGATCACGATTGCGTAGGGGTGCCGCTCGGTGCTCATGTGCCGGCAGGCCGACTCCATGATGCGCGGCACCAGCGCGGGATCGGGGGGCATCAGGTCCCACGGGATCTGCATCAGGTCCAGCAGCGCGGTGGTCACGCGCCCCATCAGCTGGTGCTGCGGCTCGTCTTTGCGGCCGGGTTCACCCCGCCAGGTGACCATCAGCAGGGCTGGGATGAACGCCGGGTGCAGCAGGGAGGTGAGCGGGTTGACCATGTTGCCCAGGCCGGAGTTCTGGCCGATCGCACAGCCCAGCCCACCGCCCAGCCAGGCGCCAGCGACGATCGCGGCGGCCTCTCCCTCCTGGGTGGCGGCCAGGTACCGTACGCCGGGGTCGCTGATAGCCTGGTTGATCACCGGGGTTAGGTATGAGCACGGCACTCCAGACACCAGAGTCACGCCGTGCCCGATCAGCGCCTCCATGACCGTGGCGGCCTCGATCACCAGACGACGGCCTTTCGCTCGCTGATGCCGTGCGGATCCCAGTCCGAGTACTTTTCCTCCTCTTGCTCCAGGCCCTCGTACTCATAAAGCGAAAAGATCTCCTTCAGCGGAGCGATCTGGTCCTCGATGCCGCTGACGCCCTCCTGCGCCAGTACCGTCCGGCAGGTATCCCGGATGGCCGTATATGCCGCGCGCATGCTCTGGTTGGCCCACATGACGCCAGCGATACCCAGCTCGCGGAACGTGGTCATGTCGGTGCGGTGGTAAGTGGTCGGCGCGATGATGATCGGACGCAGGTTTCCCCACTGCCGGCAGAACTCCGCGATCTCCGACACGTCCGGCTTGCGGGAATGGATAAAGATGGCATCCGCGCCGGCCGCCGCGTAGGCCGCAGCGCGATCCAGCGCCTCGGTCATCGGGCCACCCGCGATCAGCGTCTCGGTGCGCGCCACGAGAACGAAGTCGGCGTCGGCCACCCCCTCGCGGCAAGCCAGCAGCTTGCCGCAGAACTGGCCGACTGGCGCGAGCTGATGCCCGTTGCCGAAGAACGAGTTCATCTTGGGGAAGACCTTGTCCTCTATGCAGACGCCGGCGGCATCGACTCGTTCGGCGGCGCGCGCGAACAGCCGTGCGGTGTTGAAGTTGCCGTACCCCGTGTCACCATCGACCAAGATCGGCTGGCTGGTTGCCTGCGTCATAGAACCGACCAGCGAAATCAGCTGGTTCCACGTGGCTTCATCGCTGTCGCGTACGCCTAGTGCCGTGGACATGCACAGCCCGGAGGCCCACAGCGCCGCAAAGCCCTCAGCGCTGGCGATCCGGGCACTCATCCCGTCATGCACACCCATCAGCTGGGTACTGGCGCCGTAACTGAGCAGGCCGCGAAGGCGAGCACCTGGCGAAGGATCGGCCTCGGACCTGGAATCAGAGTTGTTCAAGCTAACCTCCACTTTGCCGCGGGTGAGAATCGACGCCATGACGGCACGGATGGGCGCCCACCTACGCGACCCGGCCCTGCGCTGGCGCGACGCCGTGCAGCAGCAGGGACCTGACGCCGGTCGCTACACGGCGCCGGAGACTCAGCTCGGACTCCACCGACAAAAAGGCGCGGTGCGAGCTGACGAGCACGTCGTCGCGGCCGAGCAGCTTGCGGGTCACCGGCGAGCTGTTGGGGTCCTCAGGGGAGAAGACGTCGGAGCCGAAGCCACCGAGCCGGCCGGACTCCAGGGCGTCGAGCACCGCGGCCGGGTCGACCAGGCGGCCGCGGGCGGTGTTGATCAGAATGCTGCCCGGCTTCGCCTGGGCCAGGACCTCGGCGTGGATGAGGTGGTCAGTCTCCGGGGTCAGCGCGGCATGCAGGATCACCGCGTCGGCGACGGTGAACAGCTCTTCCAGACTCTGCACCGCGGTCACCCCGTGGCCGACTGGCACGTCCGCCGGCACGTACGGGTCGTAGGCTAATACGTGCCGGTAGAACGGCTGCAGCTTGCGCGACGTGGCGCGTCCGATACGGCCGAACCCGACGATGCCCACATCACGGACGGCGGTGCGCCGAGGTACTCCGCCGCGGTAAATGCCCCAGGAGCCGGCCCGGATGAGCCGGTCCTGCACGGTCACCTGACGTTCCAGGGCGAGCAGCAGTGCCAGCGAATGGGTGCTGACCTCGTCGCCGCAGTAGTCGGGGACGTTGAAGCCGCATACGCCCGCCGCCTGCAGCAACGCGGCGTTGAGGTTGTCGATGCCGACGCCGCTGCGTGCGACTACCCGGCACCTCGGACCGGCTGCGGCCAGCAGTTCCTCGGTGACCTGGCAACGGTAGATGACCAGGCCATCGGCGCCGTGCACGGTGTCGAGGAGCCGTTCGCCGGCGAGATATCCGTGGTCGTAGGGCGCGAAATCGAGAAAAATATCGGTACCGAAGACGTCCCGCTCGACGTCGGCACGGTCCGGGTCGAAGGCACCGGATTCATCCACCGCCCACGCGGGGTCGGTGTAGACCACCCGCGGCCGGTCGCTCACGAGTCGTACCCCCAGCCATGCAGGTCCCGGCGGCCCCGCCGGGCCGTCGTGTCCGGGGCGTAGGTGTTGGTCAGTTCCACCAGGTCGAGCAGTCCGATATGTGCCCCTGAGCTGAGCTTGAGCACAGCGCCGTCGCCAGTCCAGCGGTGACTGACGAACGGGCCGACCCACGCCGAACCATCCTTGCCGGTGGTTTCGGCATGCAGGCGGCCGTTGGCGTCCGTCCACTCCAGGGTGAGCTCTCCGCCGACCACCAGGTAATGCGTCTCGCTGGGTTCAGCTAGGCTGCCGCCGTCCGCACCGCTGACGCACAGGAAGAGCCCGATCAGGTCGGGCAAGTGCGGTGCGCTGGCCATGGACGCGACCTGGTAGCCCTGGAACCCCCGGATCGAGTCGCGGGTATCGCCCAGGCTCTGGTAGGTCTTGCCGGCCGCGTCGTGCCGGCGGCCCGGCGGCAGCAGGAGCCGGTAGTCCAGCCCGACCGCGGTGCCTAGCATGCGGAGCACCTCGACGCCGCCCAGCGGCTCGGCCAGCGCGGCGGCCAGTTCCCGCTCGCCGATATCGGCGGCCGCGGCGGCGCTGGCCCGGTCATGGCCGCGGGCACTGAGCAGCAGGTCGGCCAGCGCGTCCGGCGGCAGTCCTGACTCCACCACCTTGGCGAACCGGTCGAATGCCGGGTCGGACCAGGTGTTCATGTCCTCGATGAGAGCACCGAGGTTGGCGTGGCCGGTGTACGACACAATCCGGGCCTGCTCGTCGCCTGCCAGCGAGTACGCATGCGGGCAGTAGGCTGGCTCCACATAGGACTCGCCCACGATCCACGCGTCGGCGCCCCGGTTCGCCGCGATCTTCTGCCAGGTGGCCGGGGTCAGCTCGGTCCCCCAGCGGCCGTAGATGTCACCCGGCCCGAGGTTGACGGTGATCGCCGGCTCGAGATGGCCGTTGTTGAGCGCTGGAAGACGCCCGGCGGGACACAGGATGTCCAGGACCACCGGCGCGACCCGGCCGGACGGCGCCGCCATGGTGTAGTAGTTGTAGAAATGTATGCCGTCACGCTGGATCGGCCGGCTGCTGGCGTACAGGCCGTCGGCGGGCTGCCACACCACCGTCAGGTCGCAGTGCCCCCCGCCATCCAGCTGGGCCACGGAGACCTGCAGTGCCCCGGCGACCGTGCTGGCCACGTCGTCGGCTACCTCCCGGCCGGCCAGCATGGCCCGCACGTCGTCGAGCGCCACGCCGGCCTGCTCCGCGAGCAGCACGGGAGTAAGCTTGCGGGCATTGGTCCAGTGGTTCAGTTTGAACCGGTCTACGGGCATAGGTCCTCCGCTACCGGGCGCCTGCCGAGCTGACGGATGAGGCCGGGGATGCTCAGCACTCGCGGGTTGTCGGCACTGCGCGGGTATGCGAGCGCCTCACGCGCCAGCAGATCCGGACGGTAGGGAATCTCGTCGAGGGTGGCCAGCATGTTGCGGCCGAGAAACGCCTCGACCCGCTTCTCGGCATCGGCGGGGTCGGCCGCGCCGAGCGCGGCGACGATCCGGTCGACCACGTCACGTACCCGGGCGGCGCCTCGCGGATCGGCGCAGTCGGCCTCCTTCACGTCCGCGTTGTAACGCAGCATCCGGCCGAAAGTAACGCCGCAGGCATAGCCGTGCGCCAGGCCTGCCCGCAGGGTCAACGGGTAGGACAGGGCATGACAGGACGACGTGGGCGCCAGCGCGATGGCATGGCCGGAGAGGTTACCGGCCAGTTGCAGGGTGAGCAGGGCCGCATCGCCGGGCTGCTCTGGGTCGAGCGGCTCCAGCATGGATCCGACTAGTGCTACGGCGGCGAGTCCGTAGCTGGTCGACTCGGCGGTCGCCCGGATAGACCAGGCCGCCTCCGCACCCTGGCACAGGGTGTCAAGCACGCCGGCGCACAGCTGGGTAGCGCTCAGGCTCCGTAGCAGGTCGGGATCGAGGATGGCGCCGGCGGGGACGAGTTCCTGCCCACTGAGCGACAGCTTGCGGTTGCGCTCGGGCTGCCAGATGGTGGCGAACGGAGTGACCTCGGCACCGGTGCCGGGGGTGGTGGGTACCGCAACCAGGCGCGTCCGTGCCGACGGGGGCTGGAAGTCGCCCGTGCAGGCGGCAATGACCGTCTGAGCCTCGACGTCGGTGACTCCGCTGAGCGCCGCGGCGGCCTTTGCGGCGTCCAGCACCGATCCGCCGCCGACGGCGACGACCGCATCCGCGCGGCACTCGCGCAGCTGCCGGGCCAGTGCCGCCACGCCGGCGGGGCGCAGCGTGCCGTGCTGGGTGAACCATTCCGGCGCG
>WNFM01224562.1_pt1 | contig 12001 bp, 11 predicted proteins | sample 5400271 | NCBI WGS metagenome assembly WNFM01 (sample SAMN13153352, study PRJNA577476) | soil metagenome | isolation source: 60 cm saprolite on Douglas fir-dominated hillslope | place: USA:California | collected 2013-09-17 | reverse complement strand
GTCCGGATGCTGGTTGCTGACGATGCCACCAAGCTTGTCCGGGCCGTAGTTCTGCAGCGTGGTCTGGCTCGGCAGATTGGCGACGCCGACCACCCAGCCGAGCCGGGATTCGGTGCCGAATTGCTGGGTCGGTATCACCCGGTCCGGCCGGTCGAAGGCGCCGGTCATGATCTCGATCCGCGGGCCATCGATGCGGCGGAAGCTGAGCGGGGTGCCGCAATCCCTGCAAAAATCGCGCTCGGCGATGGAGGACGAGCGGAACGCGGCCGGCTCGCCGCGGGTCCAGGTGAAATTCTCACGGTCAATGTCGGCAAACGACGCAAATGGCGCGCCGGAGGCCTTCTGGCACATCCGGCAATGACAGATGCTGACTTTGACCGGCAGCGCCGACACCGCAAAGCGGATGGCGCCGCATTGGCAGCCGCCGGTCAGGATGGGTTTCGCAGCCGTACTCATGCTCCCTCCGTCAGCCGGTAGGCCTCCTGCAGGACGGTTAGCGCGTCGCCGCCGGCAAAGACAAAATCGTTAACACCCGCGGCCCGGAGCGCGGCTTCCTGCTCGCCCGCGCGCCCTGCCAGATAGATATGCTTTGCGCCGGCGGCTTGAAGGGCCTTCGCCGCCGCTGCTGCCTGCCCGGCATAGACCTTGTCTTGGGAACACAGACAAGCCAGCGCTGCGCCCGATGTCCTGAACACGGCAGCCAGCGCCGCCGGATCGGTAGACCCCTCGGTATCGATAGCCTCGATCCCGCCGGTTTCAAAAAAACTCTTCGCAAACGTCGCGCGCGCCGTGAAGTCGGCGGGCGTGCCGAGATTGGCGAGGAAAACTTTTGGCCGGGCACCCCTTTGTTTCAGAATTTGATCCGACCGGTCACGCAAGCGCTCGAATGGCTGCGCCAGCCGCATCGGCGAAAGCGCGTCGAATTTGAATTTGGCTTCGCCTGGGGGCGCGAGCGCAACCGGTTTTTCATTCAGCACCGCTACGAGCGCTTCATGCAGATTGGGGAATTCGGTGGCGCCCGTCAGCACTTCCTTGCGCCTCGCAATGTTGGTTTCGCGCGCCGCCCGCGTTGCCGCGACCTTGCGTTGGATCAGATTTTGCTCGAGCGAAGCGAATACGCCGCCGGCTTTCTCTATCTCCTGAAACAGCGACCATGCCGCATCGCACAGCTGTTGCGTCAGGCTCTCGATCCCGCCGGAGCCGGCGGCGGGATCGGTCACCTTGGCAAGATTGGATTCCTCCAGCAGCACGAGCTGCGTATTGCGCGCTACCCGCCGCGCGAACGGATCGGGCAATCCCAGCGCCAGCGTATGCGGCAGCACGGTGATGGCATTGGCGCCGCCGAGCCCTGCTGAGAATGTCGCCATCGTTGCGCGCAGCATGTTCACGTAAGGATCGCGCTGCGTCATCATCCGCCATGCGGTATCGGCGGCAATGAACAGGGGCTTCGGCACAAGGCCGCAAGCCTGTTCGACGCGCGCCCATAACAGGCGCAGCGCGCGGAATTTCGCCATGGTCAGAAACTGGTCGGCATCGGCGCTGAGACGCGCATAGACCAAGCTCTGCGCGTCTTCGAGTGCGACACGGGCACTCTCCAGCGCGCGCAGATAGGCGACGCCTGCCGCAAGAACGAACGCCAGTTCCTGCACTTCCGATCCGCCGGCGTCATGGATCACCCGTCCGTCGGCAACCGCGAATCGACCCTTGAATCCGATTCCGGCAAGGCCCTTGATCGCACTGGTGAGCGCGGCCACGATCTCGGGCCAGGCATAGAGACTGGATCCCGAGACCGCGCAGGCGGCAATCGGGTCGAGGCCGAAACGGATATCGCAGGCCGAAGCCGAGTGGCCTTTGCGCTTCACATATTCGGCGACGTGAATGGCGGCCATCCGCGACTGCGTGCCGAGCTGAAGTTCGAGGGCAATCCCGGCGTCGATGAAAATGCCGTCGAGAATCTTTTCGACCGCTTCCGCTGTCGGTTCGAGTCCGAAACCATGAGCGCCATTGGCGCCCGCGAATACCAGCGTCAGCCCGCTGGCGCCGTTTTCGAGATCGTGCAGCGCCTGTGCGTTCGCCTGCGCGGCATCCGGATGATCGATTCGCTGCATGATCTGCCAGGGCGCGGCAGCGGCACGGCCCGCAATCGGTGCGGCGCCGCGCGCGCGCGGATAGATCGGCTCGATCCGCAGCCCGTCATAGGTCTTGCCGACCAGCTTTTCGAACGGCGCGCCCTTCAGCACCCCGTCGACCAGCTTGCGCCAGTCGGCATAGCTTGCCGGCGCGAAATCCGCTGCCAGCCGCAGGTCGTCAGGTGCAGATGCCATTTCGGTAGGTCGCTCCCTCCGAGCCGTTTTTGTTGCCAGGCCGGAAATTGCCACGGGCCGACTGCCAAGCCAAACGGTTGTTTTTGAGTTTACGAGGCGGTTTTTGGTCAGTCGAGGTCAGGTAGCCGCTCGATTCCACCGGTTGATAGCCGCGCCAGCGCTGCCGAAACACTGCGTCCCGCGATGACCCGGTCCGGCGCGATCTCCGCGAGCGGCACCAGCACGAAGGCGCGCTCGAACAGCCGGGGGTGCGGCAGCGTCAGTTCCGGCTTGTCGATCGAAACGTCGTCATAGGCGATCAGATCGAGGTCGAGGGTACGCGGACCCCAGCGCCTTTCGTTGGCGCGATCGCGTCCGAACTTCTTTTCGATCCTGTGCAGCGTAAACAGCAGCGCGTGGGGATCGAGGTCGGTTTCGATTTCGATGCAGGCATTGATGAAAGCAGCCTGCTGCTCATCGCCCCAGGGCGGGGTGGAGTAATCGGACGACCGCGCCAGCAACGCGCCCTGCGCCATGCCGCAGATATTGGCGATCGCCTTTTGGAATGTCGCGCGGACGTCGCCGACATTGCCGCCAAGCGCGATCAGAACGTCAGCCATCATGAGGCGGCTGCGGCCGCGTGCGCATCAAGACCACTCCGACATCGTCGAAGATCGCGGCGATCGGCGCATGCGGCTTGTGAACGGTGACCTTGATGGCGCTGACGCGGGGAAACGCCGCCAGTATCGCGTCGGCAACGGCGCCGGCCGCGCGTTCCAGCAGCTTGTAATTGGCATCCTTGAAGGCAGCCGTGGCGGTCGTGACCACATTGGAATAGGACACGGTATCGGCGAGACGATCGGTCCGCGAGGAATCCGACAGATCGGTAAAGAGTTCGAGATCGATCACGAACCGCTGCCCGACCTCGGTCTCATGTTCCATGACGCCATGGCGGGCATGGATGACGACGCCGGTGATAAAAATACTATCGGTCATCGCCTGTCCCAAATCGCCGCTGCCACGCGCAGCGCTTGTACGGTTTCCGATACATCATGGGTCCGAATGATCCGTGCGCCGCCTTTTGCGGCCACCACATGCGCCGCGATCGATCCGCCAAGGCGTCGATCCGGCTCCGACGACACGACCGAACTGATAAAACGCTTTCGCGATGCGCCGACCAGCAGCGGCAGCCCAAATGCGCCGAGTTCATTCAACCGTGCCAGCGCCGTCATGCTCTGCTCAGGGGTCTTGCCAAAGCCGATACCGGGGTCGAGCACGATATTCCCGCGTGAAATACCCGCCTTCGCCGCGATCTCAAGCGAGCGCGCAAAAAACGCCGCGATATCCTTCATGATGTCGATGCCGGCATCGACGTTACAGCGATTGTGCATGACGATGACAGGCGAATTGCGCGCCGCCAGCAGCCCGGCGATGCCGGGATCGCGCTGCAAGCCCCAGACGTCGTTGGCCATCGCCGCACCTGCATCAAGCGCCCAGGCGACGACGGACGATTTCATGCTGTCGATCGATACGGGGGCACCGAGGGAAACGACGTCGGCCAGGACCGGCTGCAAACGCTCCAGTTCTTCCTCGGCCGAGACCGGTTCCGCGCCATAGGGCCGGGTGGATTCGGCCCCGATATCGATGATGTCGGCGCCCTCGGCGATCATTCGGCGAGCCTGCGCCAGCGCGCGCTCCGGCGTGTCAAACTGTCCGCCGTCGGAAAACGAATCCGGCGTAACGTTGAGGACCCCCATCACGGCTGGATACGGCCTGGACAACAAAAGCGCCCGCAGCACCGGATGATCTGCCGGGACGGTCGCCGGAGCGGGTCTGGACGTGGTCGCGATCATGCGGTCGCTTTGCGCGGTCCCTGCATCGGAGTCAAGATGCGGGCGTACCGATGCGGCGCCGGCCTGGGCGGCCTCGAATAAGGATTAACAGGTGAAATGGTTCAGTAGGTAATTTTGGGCTGTAGCTTGCGGGCCTGCGCGATCAGTTGCTCGACGGACTTCTCCGAAGGTAAAACCCGGACGAGTTTGCGCTTGGTATTGACCTCTTTCATGCTCTCGGCCAGACGCGCCGGATTGCGAAGCGCGAGTTCGCGAACCGTGGTGACGCCGGCGGCGCGCACCAGCCCGACCTTTGCCTTGCCCATGCCGGGAATCCGCATGTAGTCGGAAACATTGGCCCATTCGAGCAGTTGCTGCTCGCTGATGCCGGTTTTCGCCGCAAGCGCTTTGCGGCCTTTTACGGTCCGCGTCGCCTCGAGCAGCTTGTCCGTGGTGCGAATGCCAAGCGATTTCAGTTTGGAAGCGGCGAAGGATGGCAGGCCATCAATCTCGGAGATTGGATATGTCATGACACTCAATATGAAGCTGCTTTAAGCGAACTGGCTGAGGCCCGGCGTCCCTGCGATGATCTCGCCCATTCGATCCGCTCCAATTTTGTCGCGGCCGAACCTGAAAAGTTCACGAGCGACGTTCTGAATTTCGCCCATGCCCAAGCCAAGCCCCATCAGCTTGGTGCCGAGCGCCATCAGGCCACCACCCATCAAATTTCCGAGACCGCCGCCATTGCCTGAGGCCGCGATCGCAGCTTCCGCACCGGGAATCTTGTCGATCAAGGCCTGAACTTTGTCGGAGGGACCCTGGTTGCGAAGAAATCCGAGAATGATGCCGATGGTTTTTTCAGCCACAGCGTTATCGATGCCGGCCTTTACGGCCAGCCGCCCGATCAGTTCGTCCATATTGCCCCGCCCTCAACCGGCTACGTGCCGGGTCCTTGCCCGTGAATTTATCTTGATCTTCCGCGATGTGAATTACAAGCGACGACCGCATTCGAAAGCGCGATTCACCTTCGATCGCGTGACGAGTGTTGCAGCAATGCAAGAGCAGTTGCGAAATTCGCTGGCAAATTGTCGCGGACTAGACGGTTCGCCCCAACTTTGGGTGCAGGAAAGCACGAAGCCCGGTCGATCTCGTCTCGATCAACCTGGTTTCCGATCCCCCAAATGCCGTTGACCGGGTTCAATCGGCTTGCAAGATGCAATAGGATCATGGTGCCCGGGCGAGTAAGCCCCTTGATGCGCGCGAAGAGGCGGTGCAATGGCTACGTCCGATAGCAAGATGGCCGATACCGGCGAGAAAATTTTTATCGGGAAGGGTGAACAGCCGGTCTGGCTGACGCTCGGGCTTGCAAATCGCCATGGCCTCGTCACCGGCGCCACCGGAACCGGAAAAACCGTCTCGTTGCAGGTGATGGCGGAGGGATTTGCGCGCGCCGGCGTTTCGGTGTTCGCGGCCGATATCAAGGGAGACCTCTCGGGCATCTCTGAGGTCGGCGAGCCCAGGGATTTTATCGTCAAACGGGCCGGCGATATGGGCCTCACCTTCCAGCCCGACCGGTTTTCGACCGTGTTTTGGGACGTGTTCGGGGAGCAGGGCCATCCCGTGCGTGCAACCGTCTCGGAAATGGGTCCGCTGCTGCTCTCCCGCATGATGGATTTGAACGACGTCCAGGAAGGCGTGCTCAACGTCGCATTCAAGGTAGCCGACGAGCAGGGTTTGCTGCTGCTGGATATGAAGGATCTGCGGGCAATCCTGTCTTTCATCGCCGAACACGCCGCCGACCTGACCACGCAATACGGCAATGTCTCCAAGCAGACCGTGGGAACCATCCAGCGGCAGCTCCTGGTGCTGGAAAATCAGGGCGGCGCCAGGTTTTTCGGCGAACCGGCGCTGGCGCTGAAGGATTTCATGCGCACCGACAGCGCCGGCCGGGGCATGATCAATATCCTGGTGGCGGACAAACTGATGCAGAGCCCGCGGCTATATGCGACTTTCCTGCTGTGGATGCTGTCCGAGCTGTTCGAGGAACTTCCTGAGGTTGGCGATCCGCCAAAGCCGAAACTCGTGTTCTTTTTCGACGAAGCGCACCTTTTGTTCACCGATGCGCCGAAGGCGCTGATGGACAAGATCGAGCAGGTGGTGCGCCTGATACGCTCGAAGGGCGTCGGGGTTTATTTCGTGACGCAAAACCCGATCGACGTTCCGGACAAGGTGCTTGCCCAATTGGGCAACCGCGTGCAGCACGCGCTCCGGGCCTTTACTCCGCGCGACCAGAAGGCGGTCGCGGCGGCCGCGCAAACCTTCCGGCCCAATCCCAAGCTCGACACCGCGCAGGTGATCACGCAATTGGGCAAGGGGGAAGCGCTGGTGTCGTTTCTGGAAGGCAATGGCACGCCGGCGATGGTCGAGCGCGTGATGATCCGGCCACCCTCGGCGCGGATCGGACCGATTACGCCCGAGGAGCGCAAGGCGATCATGGACAAGAGCCCGGTGAAGGGAAAATACGACACCACAATCGATTCCGAATCCGCCTATGAGGTGCTGCAGAAGCGCGTGGCCGGAACGGTGGCGTCTCCGGGTGGAGCTGCCGGAGGCGGGGGAATTCTCGGGCAGATCGGCGCGATCGTCGGGACGATTTTCGGTACCAACGTGTCGCGCGGAAGATTGTCGACCGGCCAGATCATCGCGCGAAGCGTCACGCGCTCGGTCACCAACAAGGTGGTCGGCGGAGTCGTTGCCGATCTCGGCAAATCGGTGGGCGGCTCAATGGGTAGTTCGGTCGGCCGCGCGCTGGTGCGCGGCGCGCTTGGCGGGCTACTGCGACGATGAACTCTGACCGCCGGGTTACTTTCGCGTGATCCCGAAAAATGCGAGCGTGCTGAGATATCCGTCGCTGCGAGCGCCGGTCGATATCCTGTTTCTCATTTGCTGCATCTTGCTCACGGCCGACGTTCTCGTACCCGAAATCTGGGGCAGCGGAAAAACCAAGGACTATCCGCTCTGGTTTTGGGCCGGCCAGCAGGTTCTGCATGGCAAAAATCTCTATCCCGACGATCCCCATAGCTATTTCGATTTCATCTACCCGCCGCTGCCCGCAGTGCTGCTCGCGATACCGGCCTGGTTCGGCAAGATACCGCTTTATGTCTGTCTATCGCTTCTGAACGCAGTCGCGTGGTGGATGACGGCACAGCTCTCCCACGCCATGACGGGATCGGACAGGGTCCCCAGCCCATGGCTGGTCTTTTTTTCGGGTTTTGTCACAATAGCTTTCGTGTTCGACATGTTCGATCTCGGCCAACCCAATCTAGTGTTGCTCGCCTTGATGCTCTATGGCTTCTGGCTGTTGCAGCATGAGCGGCCGTGGATGGCCGGCAGCATGTTTGCGTTGGCCACCGCCATCAAGATTTTCCCCGCTGCGGTGCTTCCGTATCTCGTCTGGCGAAGGCAGTGGGCGGCCCTCGCGAGCATGCTGGTGTTCTTGGGCGTGTTCCTTTTCGTCGTTCCCGCGCCTGTGCGTGGATACCAGCACAACCTGGATGAGTTAAAGACCTGGTATGAGGGAATGGTCGCCTCGAGCTCAGAGAAGGGATTTGGCCAACGCGACGAGCAGAACTGGTCCTGGGTCAATCAATCCATCATCGCTGTCACGCATCGTCTGACGCGGCCGGTCAACTACAACCAGGATGATCCCGCCAAGCCAGTCCGCACCATGAACCTGGTCGATATCTCCTTTAAGGCGGCAAATTGGATCGTGCTCGCCATATCGCTGGCGATTGGACTGGGATTTGTCGCTGTAATGCCGGCGCGCTCCAAAACGACGCCACGGTCGAATGCCGAGGAGCTTGGTATCCTGTTCTGTCTGATGACAGTGGCCTCACCGCTGGCACGGCAGTATTATTTCATGTGGTTGTTCTTTCCGATTACTATCCTGATGCATCGCGCAGCCTATGATCCGCGTGCTGCCGTGCGGATGGGTACGTGGGCTACCCTGGCAATCGCGGGATTGCTGATGTGCCTGTCGTTTCCGGTTTTTCCGAAAGATCTGCAGGCTTACGGGAACAACCTCGCCGCCACCGCCGTGATTGCCGGGGCATTGGTCTGGCACATGCTGCATCCGCCTTGGGAAAGCGAAACCAAGCCCTTGTCTCCGGCGCAGCCAAAATCCGACATGCAGGGCAACACCAGCTAGCCAAGGAAAATCGAAATGTCCAACGCGCCGCAGCTACAACCGGTCCTCGACTGCATCGATGCTGATTTCGACAACAGCCTCGAGCGGCTGTTTGCGCTGTTAAGGATCAAGTCGATTTCGGCCGATCCGGCCTTTGCCGGAGCTTGCAAGGCGGCGGCCGATCACCTTGCCAAAGACATCGCATCGCTGGGTTTGGCCACAGATGTCAGGCCGACCGCCGGTCATCCCGCCATCGTTGCCAAAACCAGCGGCGGTGGAAAGGGTCAGGGCCGGCCGCACGTGCTGTTCTACGGTCACTATGACGTTCAGCCGGTCGATCCGCTTGGTCTTTGGCACCGTCCGCCCTTCGAACCTGCCGTCACCGACCATGCCGACGGGCGAAAGATCATCGTCGCGCGCGGCGCCGAGGACGACAAGGGTCAATTGATGACCTTCGTCGAAGCCTGCCGGGCCTGGAAATCCGTAACCGGCTCGCTGCCGGTCGACGTGACCATGGTGATCGAGGGCGAAGAGGAAATCGGTTCGAAGAATTTCGTTCCGTTTCTTGAAAAGAACAAAGACGACCTCAAGGCCGATTTTGCTTTGGTCTGCGACACCGGCATGTGGGACCGGGATACGCCCGCCATCACCACTTCGCTGCGCGGGCTGATGTACGATGAGGTGCGGATCAAGGCCGCCAACCGCGACCTGCATTCCGGCATCTTCGGCGGGGCCGCGCAGAATCCGATCCGGGTGCTGACCCGCATTCTCGGCGGCCTGCATGACGACAACGGCCGCATCACGATCCCCGGCTTCTATGACGGCGTGCAGGATTTGCCATCAGACATTCTGGCGCAATGGAAGAAGCTCAATCTCACGCCGGAATCCTTCCTCAAACCGATCGGGCTGTCGATCCCCGCCGGCGAGAAGGACCGGCTGCTGATCGAGCAGCTCTCTTCGCGCCCGACCTGCGACATCAACGGGATCATTGCCGGCTATACCGGCGAGGGCTCGAAGACCGTCATTCCGGCGGAAGCCTCGGCTAAAATCTCGTTCCGTCTGGTCGAGGGTCAGCAACCCGAAAAAATCCGAAAAGCCTTTCGCGACTACGTCACGGCGCGCGTGCCTGCGGATTGCAGGGCCGAATTCACCGACCATTCCAGCGCGCCGGCCATCGCGCTCGACTGGAACATGAAACCGCTGGCCGCTGCCAAGCGCGCGCTGACGGACGAGTGGGGCAAGGAAGCGCTGCTGATCGGCTCGGGTGCGTCGATCCCGATCGTCGCGGATTTCAAGCGCACCCTCGGTCTCGATACCGTGCTGGTCGGTTTCGGTCTGGAAGACGACAACATCCATTCGCCGAACGAAAAATACGACCTCAGGAGTTTTCACAAGGGCATTCGCTCCTGGGCGCGAATTCTCGCAGCGCTGGCGGACGCGCCGAAGGGATAGGCGTCGTGGCCGCCCGAAACCGATCTGCCCGCACGGATGAATTCTGGCGCGCCTATCGCGATGCGGCCGGCCTGCGTCACGACAATTACGACGTCGTCGCGTTCGGCGATGGTGCCGAGATGGCGACAGAACTGGCGGAACTCGTGGTCGCCGGAATCAAGCGCGCCACCGCGGGATTGGTTCGCCAATTTGGTCCGGGCGACGAGCCGCCGCCGGTCGTCGGGGGTTACGTCGTCTTGCTCGATGGCACGGGCCGCCCGCGCGCGATTTGGCGCACGACCGAGGTCACGATCGGGCCGCTGAATTCGGTCGATGAACGGTTTGCCTGGGACGAAGGCGAGGGCGAGCGCACCCGCGATTGGTGGCTGTCCGCTCATCGCCGGTTCTTCGGGCGGCGGGCCGCCGCTCAAGATTCGCTGGCGGACGCGCCGAAGGTTTAGAATGTCGGGATGGAATCCGCGCTCCAGGCGCGACTAAAACATGAAAACGCCGCCCGGAATTGGGCGGCGTTTGGTCAGGAAGTGCAGAGGTCGTTAAACCGGAAACTACACCAAAATCCGGAATTTTCAAGTCTTGTAGCTCGGGTCGAGCCGGTCGAGCTTGCGCAGCAGCGGCGGCCATACCAGCTGCGTCGAGCGCAACTCGGCGCGATCGGCATTGGAAAACATCTGCTCGTTCTTGTCGATCACCGCCTCCTCCACCGGATAGGCAGTCGGGCCCAGCATGCGGGTGCGTACCTGCATGGTGCAGGCGCGCTCCAGGTGGTACATGCGCTCGAAAGCGGAAGCGACCGAGCGGCCGACCGTGAGCGTGCCATGATTGCGCAGCAGCATGTGGTTCTTGTTGCCGAGATCCTTCTGCAGGCGCGGGCGCTCGTCGTGATCAAGGGCCACGCCTTCATAGTCGTGATAGGCGAGATCGTGGGTGACAAACTGTGCGGTCTGGTTCAGCGGCAGCAGCCCTTCCATGCAGCTCGCCACCGCGGTGCCGTCGGGCGTGTGCAGATGAAGCACGCAGCCGGCATCCTCGCGCACTTCATGGATCGCGGAGTGAATGGTGAAACCGGCGGGGTTGATGCTGTAGTCGCTCTTGGTGAGCTGGTTGCCGTCAAGGTCGACCTTCACCAGGCTCGATGCGGTGATCTCGTCGAACATCAAGCCGTACGGGTTGATCAGGAAATGATGCTCCGGTCCCGGCACCCGCGCGGAGATGTGGGTATCGACCAGATCGTCCCAGCCATAATGGGCGACCAGACGGTAGCACGCGGCAAGATTGACCCGCTGGTTCCATTCGGCATCCGTCATTCCCGACGGCTCTTCCTTTGGGCGAGCTTCGGCTGGCGACATGACCGGTTTCTCCCAATTTGCATCGTCTAGCCCTGTGGCACGGCTGCAGCAAGGCGCGGAGCCAGCTTGCAGTTATGCTGTTTAACGACGGTATTTGCCTTAAGGCGCCGGAATCGCCAGCAGGCTGGAAATGCTGCGGCCGCGGATATCATAGACGCGAGCGAACACCACGTCGTCACGTTTGATTTCCACCATGACCGGCGCGGTCAGCCCCTTGCAGTAGAATTCGCCTAACGTCATGGCGAAGTCGGCGGTGTGGCTGTCCCAGCCGATCGTGAAGTCGGGACCGAGCGCGACCTGCGCGGGGCGTTGCGGACCGCACACCGCGACCTTCCATTTGCGACCCTGTGGCGGGGCTTCCTGCCGCTCGATCAGCTCGTCGCGCAGGCCATCGGATGCCTGTTTCAGGGCAAGGCCCCAATAATCCAGCATGAACAGATCGTCGGCGCCGCGCACCGTGCCCGCGATGTGATTGAAGTGGGTATATTGATAGGGATGCAGCCGGATCATTTCGGCAAGCGGCAACAGCAGGCCGAACGAGAAAACCGCCACCGCTGCCGGCTGCCAGCTGCGGCGGTTTTCCTTGAGCCAGTTCATCCCCCATGAGAAGGCAACGCCCGCGAGCACCGTCATCGGCGGGATTACAAAAATGAAATGGCGAATGCCGTTATAGAGCGCCGGGCGCTTCACCATCGCGATCACGAGCGGCAGCGTTGCCGCCACCGTCAGCATCAGCAGAATGGATTTGCGGCGCGCCGATACATCTTTGCGCGACAACGACATGAAGGTGCCGACGACGGCGGCGATCGAAAGACCCAGCAGCACTTCGGGAAGCTGCAGCGCAAACAGGGTCGGCAGATACGACCAGGGCATATCGGGCAC